>WNFO01001096.1_pt1 | contig 20747 bp, 19 predicted proteins | sample 5400251 | NCBI WGS metagenome assembly WNFO01 (sample SAMN13153354, study PRJNA577476) | soil metagenome | isolation source: 100 cm saprolite under Madrone tree | place: USA:California | collected 2016-06-14
AGGGCGTGATGATCGCGTTGAGATGCATTTGGGCGGCAGTGCTCGCCGGGTCGGCTGTCGCATGCCACAGTGACACGGCGCCGGATTTGAGTCGGCTCTATGCCTCCGGCATGGAACAGGCGCGCACGCCGCCCGTCATTTTGATTCCCGGAGTTCTTGGTTCGCGACTCTTCGACAAGCACAAGCGCAGTGACGTATGGCCAGGATCGACGCTGCATCTGTTGGCCGGTTCCAAACAAGACCTGGTACTACCCTTTGACCCGGTCACTCTGCAACCCGTCGATGACGGCTTGGAAGCGAGTGGGCTTTTTGAAGAGGTGCTGAACGCCGACTTCTACGGCGCGATCCTGCGTACACTGCGGCAATCAGGGGGCTTCGTTGCGGGGAAACTCGGCGTACACGCCGATCCGCGAGTGCGGCGGTATTACGTATTCGCATACGACTGGCGGCAAGACAATGTCACGACCGCGAAGCGTCTTGACGCGCTTATCGAACAAGTTCGTCGCGACTATGATGATCCGACTTTGAAAGTCAATGTGATCGCCCACAGTATGGGCGGTCTCGTCACTCGCTATTACCTTCGCTACGGCACGGTGGATGCGCTGGAAGGCGAGGGCGCCTTCCCCATCAACATGCGCGGTGCGGCAAAAATCGATACCGCCGTGTTACTCGGTACGCCGAATTTGGGCTCGGTGAGTTCGCTGCAAAGCATGATCCTTGGTCACAGGGTTGGACTGCGCCGGGTTGAGCCTGAGGTACTGGCAACCATGCCGAGTATCTACCAGCTTATGCCGCATCCCTTGACAGACTGGTCAGTAGATCCTGGCGGCAAGGATCTGGACTTGGACCTCTATGACGTGACGACCTGGAAACGCCTGCAATGGTCTGTGTTCGACCCCGCCGTAGTTGGCCGCTTGCGAGCCCGCTTTAAAGGGTCGAGTGCGGCAGACGCGTACATCTCGGCGCTGCAGGCTTACTTTGCCCGAAATCTCGAGCGCGCGCGTCGCTTCATCTGGTCGGTGACTTTCGAGGAGCCCACCTCCCCGGTCAAATTCGTGGTGTTTGGCGGCGATTGTGTGCTGACGCCCGCGCGCATCGTGATTGAGCCACAAGCAGGTCGTTCGCTGGCACGGCTATTTCCACAGGATGTCCTGCACAAGGTAATTGGCGTCGACTACAGTCGGTTAATGTTGGAGCCGGGGGACGGCGAGGTAACGAAGCCGTCGTTGCTCGCGCGTCAAGCGCTCAATCCGGTCGCGCCACGTAACGACGCACTGTTCTTTCCGCTTGCCTATGCCTTCTTTCTCTGCGAGAACCACGAGCGACTCACCGGCAACATAAATTTTCAGGACAACCTGCTGAACGTGCTCCTCACCCGTGAGCGCCCATGGGAAGCAGCTCGCGCAGTGAAAAAGTGAAGCGGGTCCCGCGTGCACTGGCGTGAGGTGACGCCGCGCTCGCGGCTCATCTGCACATCTGGGCCGTGTGCCGCCCCTGACGTTCATGCCAAGGCCAACCTGAATGTCTGGATATGGTGTGCCCAAATCTGGGGGGGCGAATCGGCGGGCGCCACCGGGCGTACTTCGCTGCCCGTCACACAATCAGTCACGATTGGGGCGAAGCATCGACGGCCCTTCTGTAAGGATCAGCGGGTCGATCGATCCGTCCGCTTGGTCGCTTGATGAGTGAGGGGATGCATGAAGATCTATGCCATTGACGATCGTGAGTTGATGGATATTTCAGAAATTGCGCGTGAAGGGAACGCGCTGCTACTTCGCGGCCGAATATTTGGCAGCATGCCTGTGACCGCCAAGCTCACGCCGGCGGAAGCCCGGGCGGCGCTCCGGTTGCTCGACCTCAGGACGACGCTGTTCTTTCTATCTCTCTTTTTTCGCCGGGGTTGACCCAGCGAATCTTGCAATGGCAGGCGAGCACGATATGGAAGCTAGGTCGGCAAAGCGATGGGGGGCAGTACATCTTGAAATAGCAGTTGAATAAGTTGGCCACCCTCGGCCGTGGACCAGTCCTGCGCAAGTTCGGCGATGATGGTGTTCGTGGCGGTGAATTGCACCCCCGCGAGCTCCATCCGCTTGCGGGCTGCTGCCTCCGACAGCTCGTAGGGTGAGCCGGAAATGTCGAGGACGGCCTGCACCTCGAAGCCTTCCGCGACGGCGCTGAGGGCCGGGAATATCAGACATACGTCGGTCGTGATGCCCCCCATGATGAGCTGCCGACGCTTCGTGGCGAGGATCGCTGTCTTGAAGTTCGGATCGTCCCACGCGTTGACGATACCGGCACGCTTTACGCGGTTCGCGAAGGCCTCCGGGATAATAGTTGCAAATTCCGGCAGTAAGGGTCCCTGCATGTACTCCTCCATGCTGGAAGTCAATACGACCGGCATGCCAAGAATGCGCGCGGCGCGGGCGAGCGCCAGCGTGTGTCGCTTGACGCGTTCCAGGTCGAGCGTCTTGACAAGCTGCATCGTGCCAAACTGATGGTCGATCAGAACCAGGGCTGATGTCGCCGCTGTGAATCTATTGTTTTTCACCTAGCTTTCTCCTCGAACAGTCACACCGGTCGGCTGGCAAGGTCCTGACGACTGCCAGCGACGAGCACGGCGGTCGCGCTCGCTTTGAGGTACTACCTTCGCAAGGGGGACTGTAAGGGACGACTGTGGCTGGGTCGAATAATCCCTGGAAATGATCTCCATAGCAGTAGAGCATTTTGCAATGGTCCCGTCGTGCTGAGCGACGGCCGAATACTGCAAGCCGATTCTATATCCGGAACACCCGGCCGGGCTCGAGCGGCTATTCGCCTTCAGGCGCGATCGTCACCCTGAGCCCACTGAGCTCCTCGTGCAAAACGATCTGGCAGGACAAACGCGAGTTGCTGCGGCGCGCAGGCAATTCGCTCAGCATATCGCTTTCGTGTGGCGAGGGCGGCGGCAGCCTCGCCAGCCACTCGACATCGACATATACATGACACGTCGCACAGGCACAGGCGCCTCCGCAAAGGGCGAAGCCGGCATCCTCCAGGGTTCTCAGCTCCTCCATCAGGACGGTTCCCACGGGCGGGGTCAGTTCATGGTCTCGGCCCTGTCGGTCTATCGCTCGCACAGTCGGCACACGAATCCTCTGTCAGTGCCATCGCCGCGGGCCGCTGCTGTCGCCGCGGACGATTCTGCTATGCGGCTGGATACGCTGACGCGCGGGCTCGGGCGTAACGATAGGGCTCAAAGATTGGCCGGGCGAATCACTATTGGAAATGGCGGGGATACCCACCAGACATGAGTTCAGGCACTGACTGCATCAGTCGTCATTGCGGCCGCGTATTGCCGCTATATCAAGCTTTCATTCGACCACCAGAGAGGTGGCTGTTAATTTGCCCAAAATGGCTGGAGCTGCGTAACGGTGGTTTCACAAACCGATCGACAGAAAGCGGCTGAGATGCTGTTGCAGGCCGAGCGTGAGCGCAAGCCCATTCAGCAGCTGTCAACGCTCTGGCCGGACCTTGACTTCGATGACGCGTACGCCGTTCAGGGTCTGGTGCAAGGGCAGAAAATCCGCAATGGCCGCCGGCTGATCGGCCACAAGGTCGGATTGACTTCAAAGGCGATGCAGCGCTCCTCGCAAATCACTGAGCCGGACTATGGACACCTTCTGGATGACATGCTGCTCAACGACGGAGCCAGGGTCCCCCACGCCAACTACTGTGCACCGCGCGTCGAGGTTGAGCTGGCGTTCGTGCTCGGCAAGCCGCTGCGCGGCCCGGGTATCCTTCTTACAGATGTGCTTCGTGCTACTGAATACGTGGTCCCGGCGCTCGAGATCGTGGATGCTCGTGTGCAGAATCCGCGCAAAATTTTCGACACGATCGCAGATAATGGCGCGGCGGCGGGCATCGTCATTGGTGGGCGGCCTGTTGGGCCGATGGAGGTCGACTTACGTTGGGTGGGCGGCATCATGTATGTCAATGGGGATATTGAGGAGACCGGGCTTGCAGCTGGCGTGCTGGGGCATCCGGCCATGGGAGTGGCGTGGCTTGCCAACAAGCTGAGCGAGCACGGCGTAGCACTCGAAGCCGGCCATCTGATCCTCGCAGGCTCATTTACGCGCGTGGTCTGGGCTAAGAAAGGTGATACCGTGCACGGTGATTTCGGCCGCCTCGGCGGAGTGGCTGTGCAGTTCGTCTAGCGGGCGGAACGGCAGTGATCCGAAGCTCGGCCGCGTAATGCAAGTCAAGTCCGAGAAGGCGGCGGGATCGAGGACCGTCGTGGACATGAATCACAACGTATTCAAGAGAGCTCTGCAGCGACGGGAACTGCAGATCGGCCTGTGGAGCACGCTGTGCAGCAATCTGGCCGCTGAAATCATCGCCCACTCAGGCTTTGAGTGGATTCTGCTCGATACCGAGCACTCGCCGAACGAGGTGCCGGACCTGGTGACTCAGCTACAGGCAATGGGTCGGGGCACTGCGAGCCCCGTGGTCCGAGCGGCCTGGAATGACCCCGTCCTGATCAAGCGCCTGCTCGACATTGGGGCGCAATCCATTCTATTGCCCTACGTGCAGACTGCAGAGGAAGCAAGACGCGCCGTCGCGGCCGTCCGATATCCGCCGAGGGGCATGCGTGGCGTGTCAGCCGTGAGCCGCGCCAGTAACTTTGGTCGCATCAAGGACTATCTACAGAAGGCCGATGAAGAAATTTGTTTGCTTGTGCAGATCGAGAGCAAGCTCGCGCTCGAGCAGCTGGAGGCGATCAGCACCACAGATGGGGTGGACGGGGTCTTCATCGGACCGGCCGATCTGTCCGCATCGCTCGGACACCTCGGCGATGCGCAGCACCCGGAGACTCAGAGCGCGCTGCAGCATGCGGGCCGTCGACTGGCGCGGCTCGGCAAACCTGCTGGCATCCTGACAGTGATTGAAACGGACGCCCGCCGCTACATCGAATGGGGATACAGTTTCGTGGCGGTCGGGATCGATACCACACTGCTGGCAACGAGTGCGGACGCCCTCGCAAGGAAATTCAAAGCTACGTAGTGGGTTTACGCGTCGTACGGGACAGGATCGGCAATGCCGTCCGCGCTGGTCAGCCAGTCCCACATGCGCTCGAAAATCCGGCCCTGCATGGTCGCACGCGCCGCGGATTCCTCGGGGTCAAACACCAGGCCCGGGATGCCGGACGCGAGCACGTCAAGCTCGACGCGGGCGGCGTCCTCCAGATACCACGACAGAACGCAGGCTTCCTGAAGAGATGAGCCGACGGCCACCGCGCCGTTGCCGCGCAGAACGATGGCCCGCGCGGCTCCCAACGTGGCTGCTACTGCCGCCGCCCACGCGTCATGGCGGACCAGACGCGGATCGTGCCAAAATGGTGGCTCGGGCGCGAAGTAACTGCCGAAGCCGTGGCGTGCGCTGGGTGTCCTTCCCAAGGCGGAAAGGCTTACGAGCTTTGGGGACTGGAACCTGACAATTCCGCCAACATCCGGACGCAGCCGATAGACCTGCTGGTGAATCCGGACTTCACCGAGTACCTCCGCCGGCAGTGGGCCATCAATCGACACTCGGATCGGAACGTCGGAATCGGTGACCAGTCCCAGCGGCTTGGCCGGGCTCACCAGGCAATAGTGGGCGTCGAGGCGCACGCTGCAATGTCCATAAGCGTGCGCCAGCCCGGCGCGAGCGATGGCACGCGATGCGACCTTGACCAGATCATCAGCGCGGTGACGCGAGCTCATGATGCGCGGTCGATCAGGTCTTGAATTCGGGAATGTCGGGCTTCGAGCCCCACATGCAAAAAGATGAGGGGCGCAACGGAAACTGGCGCGGGCGATAGCCGGAGTCCTCGGGGATCAGTCGCACGCCGGTCGAATACTCGTAAGTCATGCCGTCCGGTCCTTCAAAGTACAGGAACGTGGCATACGAGGTCGGGTGACGCCCGGGTCCAAAGCGGATGTGGACACCTTGTTCGCGCAGGAAGTAATACGAGCGCATGATGTCATCGACGCTTGTCACCTGATGGTTGATGTGCTGCACGCCATGACGAGTCGAGGGAAACAGCGCGATCTTGTGATGCACTTCATCGATACGCAGCAGTGGCGCCTCGCCTATCCAGTCACTGACCTTGGCGCCACACGTGCCAGTCCAGAACGCCTGGTCGCGGGAAGGCGAATTGGTATACAAGCCAACGTGTGAGAAGCCCGTAATGCCAGCCGGCCTGGATGGAAAGCATGGCCGACCGCTGTGCCAGGGCTGGGCGATCAGATCGATCGTCGCACCGCTCGGCTCCCGAAAGCTGACGAATGCTTTGACGCGTCGCTGCTCACATTCCGAAGGAGTGCCAAGATGCACCGGAAACCCCGCTGTCTCCAGCTCGCCAGCTGCCTGGTCTAGGCCTGGAGACTTCACTTCAAATCCGACCGTGTGGTCGTGAACGGGGGCGTCGAGATATACGAGCGTGTGATCGCGATCGTCTGAGCGAAGATAGGCCGCCTGCGTATCACGCGCTGCGAGCTCCAACCCAAGCACCCGGGTTGCAAAGTTCACGGCATGATCCAGGTGCTGCGTGCCCATACGCACATAACGAATGTCGTACAACGCGATCATCGGCGTCTCACTTCGCTCGGGATGCCGTCATGAAGCCCTCACCACGCGGTCGTGCCACCGTCAATCGCGAAATCCGCACCGGTCACCCAAGAGGACTCATCGGAGGCGAGATACACAGCCAGCGGAGCTATGTCTTCCGGCTTACCGACGCGCCCGAGCATCAGTTTTGCCCGCATCGGGCCAAACCACTCCGGATTCTCGATGAAGGCCTTCGTTTGCGCCGTGAGTACCAAGCCGGGCGAGATCGTATTGCAGCGGATTCCGTGGGGACCTCCTTCCATAGCAATCTGCTTCGACATCGCGATGACGCCTCCCTTCGCCGCCATGTGCGCGAGCGCCGGAAGTACCTGGTAAGCAATCTTGCCGGAAGTTGAGCCCACGTTAATAATCGATCCGCCGCCACGGCGGCGCATCAGCGGAAATACGGCCTGGCAGGCGTGAAACACCAGATCTATTTCCTCACGCAACGTGTTGCTCCACGTATCGTAGGTCATGTCGGGCAGCCAGGCGAAATAGGCCATCGAGCCGTTGTTATAGAGGACATCTACGCCACCGTAGGTCTTGTCGGCGAGTGTCATCAGACGATCGACGTCAGCGCGTAGTGCCATGTTGCAGGGCTGCAGGGAAACCATCTCCCCACCCTGATTCCTGACCATTTCAAGCGTAGCGCTGCCGGTGGCTCCGTTGACATCGCAGCCCACTATTCGTGCGCCCTCCTGCGCAAAGCGCAGCGCCGCGGCACGACCCATGCCGCTGCCGGTACCAGTGATGATGCAAACCTTGCTCTGCAGTCTGTTGCTCACGTGAGTAACATCCGTTTGCGGTGCCTACAGGTTGGACATGTCCGCATGGATGCGAACATCACAGATGAGTCCGCCCCGGCGCCGCAGCACGGTGCATGGCCGGATCGTATGAGTAGAGTCATCCGGCCGTGTGTACATGCAGAGAGTTTCGGCGATGCCTACTGTGTCCTCATGCAGTGACCATGCGCTCACGATGCTGTGCGACATCGCCTTGATACGTTTCCACAGGCCGCCGATCGCCCCCGCCAGGGCGTCCCTTCCCGCAGCGGTTGGGTAGTTCGCCACGGTCAGACGGACATCGTCGGTGTGAAGCGCCAGGAAGCGCTCCATGTTCAAACTGTCCGCGACCCGAAAGAATTCGAATATCCAGCGGTTGTCGCCCGCGCAATCCGCCTTGTCGCTGAACGGAATCGCCTCCCGACCCCGCTCTTCGACGGTCCGCCGCACAGCCGCCAGGGTGGAAGCGACGGCGCCAAGATAAGCACCCTCCATCGGTGCAAAATGCTTAGTCTCGGCATCGCTGCTGGGTGCCAGGCCCTCTTTGCTCAGCGCAAATGAGAAGGTGAGCGTCAGATTGCCCTGCGGATCCTCGCCGATGATGTTTTCGATTCGGCCCGGTTCCGAACCAGCGACACGTTCGAAAATCACCCGCTGCTCGGGTTCAAAGGTTACCCTTTCCCGCAGTGGAACATTGTTGACGACGATGTTACGCATCAGCCACCTGTCGCCGTGTTCAATGACCTCGCACTTCTGCATGATGGGCACGTAGGGCAGGGCGTTGTTGGCCTTCATCTCCAGCCCTGTCCAGACGTCGTGCCGGCTCAGAAGGGGCTTGCTGGGTTCGTTGATCGGTACGGTTCGGGAGAGCTTGTACATACGGCGACCTCAGTGCGAGTGCTGGCTCCGTTCGAGGGCTGCTTGCTGCAGTTTCAGGTGGCGAGATAGCCCCCATCGACCGCGATGGCTGCGCCGTTGACGAACGATGCAAGATCGGAGAGCAGCCATTTCACGGCCTCGCCGATCTCGGCCGGCTGGCCGAAGCGGCCGATCGGGTGGCGTTCCTTCACTTTTTGAAAGAACGCGCTGAACTGAGGGTCCTCCACCAGTCGGGAAATCATCGGTGTGAGTACGATGCCCGGCAACACCGCATTCACCCGGATGCCCTGCCGGCCGTATTCGGCCGCGGCGGCACGCGTCAGCCCGACCACGCCGTGCTTTGCTGAGATGTATTCGCTGGCATTCGGGATTGCGACTTGGCCGAGCGAGGAGGCAGTGTTCACGATTGCACCGCCTCCTGTCGTCAGCATCGCCGTCACCTCATGCTTGATGCAAAGGAATACGCTGGTCAGATCAATGCGCAGGGCTCGATCCCACTGCTCCAGTGTCAGCTGATGCAATGGCAACGCGCATTGTTCGACCCCGGCGTTGTTGTAAGCGCCGTCGAGTCGACCGAAAGTCTTGACCGCGTGATCAACGAGCGCGTGGATATCGCGCTCGGAAGCCAGGTCGGCCGGAAAGAACGCAGCACTCAGGCCGGCAGCGGAAACGGCGCTGAGCGTCTCTCGAGCGCGATCGGCCGCGATGTCGGTAACGACAACGTTGGCTCCGGCGTTGGCCAACACAATGGACGCCTCACGGCCTATGCCGCCGCCGGCACCGGTGACGATGATGGTCTTACCCTGCAGGATCCCGGGCACGGACAGTCCCCCCGAAATGTCCACCGTGGGACGGAACCTTGATGGAGCCGTTGGCCCGCGGCCGTGCAGACCGATTCCAACCGGGAAACATCCTAAAGCGACCGGAAACGGAGAGTCGAATCACCTCTGGATATGCTGGGAATACCGGCCGGGAATGTGCACGGCGCCGTGTGGGGCGGCGCGGTGACCTGGCTAGCTGTAGTTATCGGCAGCCAGATTCGGTTCGCCATCGAAGGATTCGATGGCCAGAAGTGGATCGGCGTCGTTATTGGCATCGCGACTACCGTAGAGCCGCTTGAAGATGCCTCGTAGCCATTGATTGCCCGGGTCGGCATGAAAGCGGCCATGCCAGTATTGAGCCACCTTGAAGTGCGGTATTTCAATCGGCAGCTCGAGGAGCCTAACGGGGACCAGTCGCGCACAAGCCAGAGCCAGCCTGTGCGGGATTACGACCAGATGATCCGTATTCGAAACCATCGAAGAGATCCCGACGGCGTGTCCCAGGCGGACCGCCACGCGACGGTGGACGGCGGCAGCGCAAAACGCCTTGTCGACGAAACTCTCCTGCGACGCATGTCCGCCGCCTGCGGGCCGGTACACCAGATGCGAAGCCTGCAGGAACTGTTCGAATGACAGAGTCTCGTGTATGTCAGGATGGCCTTGCCGGACCATCCCCACGTACCACTCCTCAAAGAGGACCTGGCAGCGAATGGCGCCGTCAAAGTTCTCAAAATAGCCCACTGCGAGATCAACATCGCCGGATTCCAGTCCCATGCCCCGCATGCGCGGCGCAGGCATCTGAATCGTTTCTATGTTGATTTTCGGGGCTTCGGACGCAAGCACGGTCAGCAGACGCGGCAACAGCACCATCTGGCCCGCATCGTTCATGTAGATCCGGAAGGTTCGGTCCGAGCCGGCCGGGTCAAAGCCCATCTGACAGTCGATCGCACCGCGCACCTCGATCAGGGCACGGTGGATAGTGTCTGCCAGCGCCTCAGCTCGCGGCGTCGGGGCCATACCCTCGACCGTTCGCACGAACAAGGGATCTTCAAAAATCTCGCGTAAGCGATTGAGCTGCTTGCTCACCGCCGGCTGGGTGAGGTGCAGGGTCGAGGAAGCGATTGTGACGCTGCGCGTCGTATAGATGGCGTCAAAGACCCTGAGCAGATTCAGGTCTAGGCTGCCAAAGTTTACTGTCCTTGGAGCACGCATCGGCAAATGGTAGCGCGGTTGTCTTGCGAACGCACCACTTTGAGCAGAGCAGGTGCCGGCGGCATTGCGCCCGCGCATGCCGGCCATGTCGAGTTTTCATTCGACCCCGCGAGCGGCGGAACTTAACGTTTGGATCATGTTGAGCCCGACCTTCGCGCATTTCATCAACAATAAGTTCATCGGCAGTCGCTCCGGACGGCAGTTCGAGAAGCGCTCACCCGTGGACGGAAGTCTGATCGGCATGGTGCCCGAGGCGGGTGATTCAGAGGTCGATGCAGCCGTAGAGGCAGCGCAAGCCGCTCTGCTGGGCCCCTGGCGGCGACTGCCATTGTCTCAGCGCGCCGGCATGCTGGAAGCCGTTGCGGCCGAGATCGACCGCAGGGCTGACGAATTCATCGACGCGGAGGTCCACGACACCGGCAAACCGCGAGCGCTGGCGTCGCACCTGGACATTCCGCGCGGTGCGGCGAACTTTCGGGCATTTGCCGATATGGTCAAGAATGTGCCGACGGAATGCTTCGAGACGCCGACTCCCGACGGCCGAACGGCATTGAACTACTCCGTGCGCGTGCCCCGAGGCGTCGTAGGGGTGATTTGCCCCTGGAATCTGCCGTTGCTGCTGATGACCTGGAAGGTGGCCCCGGCGCTGGCTTGCGGAAACACGGTGGTCGTAAAGCCGTCGGAGGAAACCCCGGGAACCGCAACGCTTCTGGGCGAAGTGATGCAGTCAGTAGGCGTTCCCTCAGGCGTATTCAACGTCGTGCACGGTCTTGGGGAGGGCTCGACCGGGGAGCTTCTGGCCAGCCATCCGGGCATAGCGGCAATTACCTTTACCGGTGAAACGCGGACCGGGGAAGCGATCATGAAGGCGGCCGCCGATGGAGTGCGCCCCGTATCGCTCGAGCTCGGTGGCAAAAACCCCGGGATTGTATTCGCGGACTGCGATTTTGAAGCAGCGGTGGCCGGAATCAATCGGGCCGTGTTCCTGAATTGCGGGCAGATATGCCTGGGTACTGAGCGCGTCTACGTGCAGCGTGAGATCTTCGAGCGGTTCGTCCGGGCGCTGCGCGAAAGCGCTGAGACGTTAAAGCCCGGACACCCGTCCGACAAGAGTACCGGCATCGGGCCCCTCATCAGTCTCAAGCATCGCGACAAGGTGTTGAAGTACTACCGCATGGCGATCGACGACGGTGCCCGCCTCGTCTGCGGAGGCGGAATCCCGCGGATGCCGGACGCCCTGGCGGGCGGGGCATGGGTACAACCGACGATCTGGACCGACCTGCCCGAATCCTCGAGGGTTGTACGCGAGGAGATCTTCGGGCCCTGCTGTCACATCGCTCCGTTCTCCACCGAGGATGAGGCGCTGGCGTTGGCTAATGACACTCCCTACGGCCTCGCGGCGACGGTGTGGACGCGCGATGTGGGGCGAAGCAAGCGCATGGGCGCGGGTGTGGCGGCGGGAATCGTATGGATAAACTCCTGGTTCCTGCGCGATCTGCGCACTCCCTTCGGCGGCTCAAAGCTCTCGGGAATCGGCCGGGAGGGCGGGATTCATTCCCTGGAGTTCTACTCGGAGCTTCGCAATGTCTGCGTGGCTGGCTAGACGCGCATCAAGGTGAATTCAATGAACGAATCATCGGCAGAAAAGAAGCCTGTCAGGCCAAAGGTCGAGCCCACTTTGAAACTCAAGTTCTTGTCGCACGGAACGCTCGAAAGCGTCGATCTGGAGTTTACGCGACGCTTCTACGAGGAGTTTCTGGGGCTGGAGGTCGTCAAAGTCAGCAACGTGTCGCTCTGGTGTCGTCTGGGCGGTAATCACATCTACGTGGCCGTGCAAGTGAAGCCGGAAAAAAAAGCGCCGATGCCGTTCCTAAATCACAACGGAATCGATGTCGAAACCGAAGAGGACGTCGACGAGTGTCACAGGATCGTGGTTCGTGATGCAGAAAAATGGAAGCTCACCAAAATCAGCAAGCCGGGAGTGCAGCATGGTACCTATAGCTTTTATTTCTTCGATGCCGATGCCAACTGCTGGGAGATTCTCGCCAACCCACCGGGTGGATATTGCTGGATGTTCGAGCGCGGCGACCAGCAGGGCGTCGGTCACATGAGCCGTACGTTTGAACGTCCGGCGTCCACACTGCGCAAGCGCCCGACGAATCCCTGAGGGGCAGCCCGACGGCGGCACGGTGATGCGCGATTGCTCATACCGGTTGGCCAGCTACGCCAATGCAGATGGCGCGGCGCGTGCCGGCATCGTGGTTGACGATCGCATGGTTGATGTGGAGCAAGGGCTCGGTGCGCGCGACGGCGATGAGGGCGGCTCAATGCGCTCGGTGCTGGCAATTCTTGAGCACTGGCAGGAGGTCGGTCCCAGGCTCCAACAGCTTGCCCGAGCTGTTCGAGCGGCCACAACACTCAGCGCCACTCAAGCACTCTCCGAGGTGAAGCTGCTGGCGCCAGTGATGTTTCCCGGCACCGTGTTCTGTGCCGGGGCCAATTACAAGGACCATGTAAAGGAGATGTCGCAGGCACTGAATCTGCCCGAGGAGGCCGACGCGCATGCGATCGGGTTGAAGCCCTGGCATTTCATCAAACCGTCGGCACCCTGCATACGCGAGACGGGTGCCCGAATCTCCCTGCCGCGCTACTCGCGGTGCGTTGACTGGGAGGCGGAGATCGCGCTGGTCATCGGAAGATATTGTCGCGACGTCAGTGTCACGGACGCGCTCGAGAACGTTGCCGGCCTGACGATCGTCAATGACCTGTCTGCTCGTGATCATCTGAAGCGCGAGAAAGTACCGGTCGACTCGCCCTTTCGCTTCGATTGGGTCAGTCAGAAGTGCTTCGAGGGTGCTTTGCCCACGGGTCCGTGGATCTGCCCGCTAGACGACGCTGGCGATATCGACAGCCTGGGAATCAAGCTCTGGGTCAACGGGGAGCTCATGCAGGACTCCTCCAGCGCCAATGTGATCTTTTCGTTCGCGGAACAGGTCGCGCACCTGAGTACCCGCGTCACGCTGCGACCGGGTGATCTGATTGCAACCGGCACGCCTGCCGGGTGCGGCGCGGCGCGCGGACGGTATCTGCGGCCGGGGGATCGAGTCAGGATCTGGGTCGAAAGAGTAGGCGAATTGCACAGCGAGTTTGCTGCATGAAGAGAGCGGCCTCGCGCGCAGCAGGCGCGCGATCACACTGCCAAACCGAATTTCGCCGCTGACGGACCTCATCGAGGGGCTACGCGCCATGAACAAAGTCATTAACGAACAGCTTCGACACCAAGTCGCCGGACAGCTCGCGGCGGGGTTCAAGGGGGACTTCATTGATTCAGGCCATCCGGACTACCCCAAGCGCCGCGTGGTGTGGAACGCAATGGTGAGCAAGAAACCGGAGCTCATCCTTCGCTGCCGGAGCACCGCTGACGTGGTAGCTGCTGTGAACGTGGCCCGCACGAACGGACTGTACCCCTCGATACGGTGCGGTGGTCACCAGGTTGCCGGAAAGGCTCTTGCCGACGGGGGACTGACCATCGACTTGAGCGGGATGCGCGCGGTCTCCGTGGATACGGATCGGATGGTCGCGCACGTCGAAGGGGGATGTCTGCTGGCCGACGTCGACGTAACCACCGCGCAATATGGCGTGGTGGTACCCGCCGGAACCGTGTCGGAAACGGGTGTCTCAGGGCTTGCACTCGGCGGCGGCGTCGGCTGGCTCTCGCGGCCGTATGGACTGACCTGTGATCAGTTCATCTCCCTTGAACTTGTGCTGGCGACGGGAGAGGTGATCGAAGTCGACGCGCGCTCCCATCCAGACTTGTTTTGGGCCCTGAAAGGCGGAGGGGGCAATTTCGGCGTCGTGACCCGTTTCACGCTCAGATGTCACAAATTCGGTCCGAACATGCTGATCGGTGCAGCGCTATACGAGCCTGCCGAGGCCAATGAGGCTCTGTCTCAGTATGCTCGCATGTATCCCAGCCTGCCGCGAACAGTCGGATGGCACGCGGCGTTCAAGGCGTCCATGCCGAAGCTGCCGTTTGTTCCCGACGCGCTCGTCGGCAAGCGCCTCGTCATGCTCATCAGCATGTGGCTGGGCGATCCTGCCGACCCGGCGGGTCTCGAGATGATTAAGCAATTGACTTCCGTCGGCAAGCCAACCGTTACCGCCACGACGGTAATGCCGTTCGCGCAGCGAGTGCAACGCATTATCGACGAGGAATTCCCGGATGGACACCGGTACTACACGAAGGAAGTGCATCTACGGACAATGGGCCCGGAGGTCATCGCCCGCCTCATCGGCTTCTGGAAGCAGATGCCAATGGACGGTGAGATCGAGCTGATCGGCCTGGGCGGTGCGATCGGCGACGTAGCGGAAGCCGACAGCGCCTTCGCCAACCGTCAGTATCAGCACTGGTTGGTCTTTGCTCTGCGCTGGGATGATCCCGGGAAGGACCAGCAATACGTTGACATGACGCGCGCGTGCCTGCGCGACCTTGCCCCGTGGGCTGGCAAGGGAGTGTATGTGAACATGCTGAACGACGACGACTCCGATCGCATCGTCGAGGCTTACGGCGGCCCTGAGAAGTACTCAAGCTTGTGTGCGGTGAAGGGTCGCTACGATCCGCATAATTTCTTTCGGTTGAACGCCAACATCTCTCCAGCGCGCACCGGGAACGTCAGCCAATCAGCGCTCGGCGCGCCGTAAAGGCCGTTTAGGCGCTTCGCGATTGCCCAGGAGTTCGACACTCCACCTGCTGTCAGGTGTGTTGATCTCTGCGCGTCATCGTTTCGTCAGTGTTGGGCAATCGTGCTGTCATGTTCAAACAGCAATAACCCGCATTCCGATTTGTCATTCGATCTTAGATAACGTCGCGCATACATTGACCGCACGATGTAGCGCCGGGTCATTGAGCCGAGCGCCACTGAAGTTGGGCAAGACATCCTGGCGCGCCCGGGCGGCCCGCAGTGATGCACAAACCGGAGGGGAGGATGGTCAGCAACTCCACCCAGTCGCCGCGATACGACTTCGAGCCGATGATCTATCGCCAGCCGGTGCGCTTTCCGAAAGGTGAGCGTCTGGCGGTGCTGATCTACGTGAACATCGAGCACGTGCCCTTTGGCTCCAAGGCGCTGGCGCACGCGATCTACCCGGGGACGCTGCAGTTTTCACCCGACATCCTCAATCACGGCTGGCGTGACTACGGCAACCGCGTCGGGCTGTGGCGCATCATGGATGCGATGGATAAACACGGCTTCCGCGGTACGGTCAACCTCAATAGTGACGTGTGCCGTGAGTATCCGGCGATCATCAAAGAAGGGAATGCAAGAAAGTGGGAATGGGGGGCGCAAGGCGACAACAACACGAGTATTCCGGCGCTGATGCAGGAGGACCAGGAGCGCACTTTCATTCAGCGCAACCTCAAGATCATCGAAGAGGGGACCGGCATGCGGCCGAAGGGCTGGCTCAGCATGTGTTTGGCAGAAAGCTTCGTTACACCAGACCTGCTGGCGGAAGCCGGGATCGAGTACGTGTCGAACTACACGCACGACGAGTTGCCCGTGCCGATGCGGGTGAAGAGCGGCTCGCTGCTGACCATGCCTTACACGCTCGAGATCAATGACGTGCCGGCGATCATGGTCAAGGGCTCTTCGGCGGAGGTTTTCGGTCGGATGATTCGCGATCAATTCGATGTCCTGTACGAAGAGGGGCAAAAGCGTCCCCGAATCATGTCGATATCGGTGCATCCATTCATATCAGGTCATCCTTTCCGGATGAAGCACATCGAGGCAGCACTGGGATATGTGGCCTCACACGCCGACGTGTGGCGGACCACGGGACTGGAAATCAACAACTGGTATCGCGCCAATTATCTGCGTGATGGCCATGCAGGCTGAGCGGCTGGCAATCCGTTGCAAGCAGCCCGGCAAGGGTTTGCATGGTAAGGGGGACTCGTGATGTACAACGGTGCTCTGGCTCGAGTTGCCGCGATCTGTGTGGGGTTGATGCTCTGGCGGCTGGCTGCCGCAGCGGCGCCGGAGGCTGCCGCGGCTGGAGAGGCGCTCGAGGTGATCACGGTGACTGCCCAAAAGCAGACGGAGAATCTCCAGAGGACAACCGCCGAGGTCACCGCGATACCGGCGGAGGCGCTCGTAACCGCCGGCGTCACAGATCTGCGTCAGGCGCAGATGGTCGTGCCTTCGGTGCGATTCCAGGCCGAGGGAAACAACACCCAGGTGTTTGTCCGGGGCGTAGGCGCGAACCTCGACTTTCCGAATGTCGAGCCCAACGTGGCGTTCAATTTTGCGGGTACCTATCTGCCTCGCGAGGCGACCAGCGCTTCGTTCTTTGATGTCGCGCAGCTGGAGCTCCTGCCTGGATCCCAAGGTACCTTGTACGGGCGCAGCGCAATTGGCGGCACCATCGTGATGACGCCGGCTAAGCCCGGCTTCAATTACGAAGGAACGATGCTGCTCGAGGTAGGAAATTATTCGGCGGTACACGTCACCACGACACAGAACGCGAAGCTCTCTGAATGGGCGGCGCTGCGCGCGGCGGTCGACTACGCCTACAACAGTGGCTATGAAACGACGGGCGCCTATTCGAAGGACGATATCGCTGCCCGTCTCTCGACAATCATCAAGCCGTCCGACGCATTGTCGATCTATTTGTACGGGCAGGCCGCCGACAAGCGCGGACACACGGAGAATCTCGTCAACAAGGGAACCAGCCCGACCACGGGCACCTATTGCGAGCCGTGCTTTTTCTTTTCGGATATCTGGAACGATACCCGCACGGGCCAGTTTGCCACGCCGTTTGGCACCCCGGAAGCTGAGCGCAATCATTACAAGACCGACATGGTGGGCGGACAGATCGACTATCAGTTCGACAACATGGTGCTGAGCTACATACCCTCGTATCTGTATCTCGATGCTCGCCCGCTGTACTGGCTGAGTGCCATCCAGTCGACAAATACCGCGCATTACAATCAGTTCGAGCAGGAGCTTCGCCTGGCGGGCAGGCAGGAAAAGCCCTGGAAGTGGCTGGGGGGACTGTCCTACTACGATTCCCGCAACAGCGGATCCGAATACCTGTTTACTAATTTTCGCGGTCTGGCCTTTCCGTTCCTTCCGCCGCTTCCGTTGCTTCAGACCAATGTCAATGCCGATCGGCTTGAGGGCTACGCCGGCTTCGGGCAGGTGACGTACAGTGTCACCGACAGCTTCAGGATCACGGGCGGTGGACGGGCCAGTTCGACCAGCCGCACCGCGTCGGGAGTCGAGGTCCCGGCGTACGGCAGTGCACCGTACACTTTCGACAAGACCTACCGTCATCTCGACTGGAAGCTCGGAGTAGAGCAGGACGTGTCAACAACTGCGATGCTCTATGGCGTCGTGCAGACCGGATTCCAGTCAGGCACATTCAACGCATTGCCGAATACGCCGACATTCAGCAATGAAGTCAAGCCAGAACAGCTGAGATCCTACACGATAGGCCTCAAGTCACGTTGGCTTGACGAGCGGCTGCAGATCAATAACGAGCTGTATTACTACGACTTCCACAATCTGATCATTCAGGCTTACTCCATCTCCGCGCCGTACAACCTCATCTTTAACGGCGACAAGGTTGCTGTGAAGGGTGATCAGCTTGACATACTCGCGCGCGTCTTCCGCCAGGACGAGGCCAACCTGGATGTCAGTTACTCGCGCGCGCGCAACGTGCGGGTGATCGATAGCTTCGGAAACAACTACAATGGCCTTGCGCCGGCCTATACGCCGGACTGGGTCATAACAGGCGGATTTACCCACGATGTTCCGCTATCGAACGCGACACTGCGGGCGCACGTGAACTGGCGGTACGAAAGCAAGTGGTGGGCCGACTACGTGCACAATCGAGGGACCGAGCAGTCAGGCGACAGCAAGTTCGACGCCACGCTGACCTATGAGGCTGCTAGCTGGTCGGTTGGCGCCTGGGTGAAGAATCTAACGAACAAAGGGGTCATCGCAGCCACTGCAGCGGCAGGCATTCCCGGACCGGCGACGGCGTACCTGGAGGATCCGCGGACCTACGGATTGCGGGCGACAGTGAAGTACTGAGCTCGGGCACGGTGAAGGAGCCAACCATGAAGGCGGCAGTCACTAAGGTAAGTCGGCCTGCGCCGGAGCAAATATTGGAAGCCCTCTGGGTGCGATCGCAGATCGAAGCCGTCATGCTCAGGTTCGGCAGGGCGCTCGATCTTGGTGACTGGAAGGCCTATCGCAGCTGCTTTGCGGAACGGTTCAGAGTGAATTTCGAGAGGTTAACGGGCCAGCCGGAAGTGTACGTCGATGCAGACCTGTGGACGCGATTCGCGCAGATCGTTCTGAGCCCAGTTCGACGCCACCATCAATACTCCAATCTGACCGTGTCGGTGGACGGTGAGCGCGCCGAGGCGGTGATCTATATGGTTGCCCGCCACTGGAAGGCCACTGACAGCGGGTCCGCGGAGTACACCCAAGTGGGGTGGTACGAGAACACCTTTGTCTGCATAGACGGAGAGTGGAAGATCACCCGTCTTCTTCATACCTACCAGTGGGTGAGCGGCAACGGCGCATTGTTTGATTTCAATGATCCGGAGCTGATCAAAATCATGGCACTGGTGTTTGCCGCGGAGAACCGCGTCAAGCGGTGAGAGGATAAGTGGCACCGCACCAAGATATTGGTGCTCTACTATTCCAGTTATGGCCACGTTGAAGTCATGGCGGGTGCGCTTGCTGAGGGCGCGCGAGCCGCGGGCGCCGCTGTCGACGTCAAGCGGGTGCCAGAAACGGTGCCTGAAGCGATTGCCAAGGCTGCGCACTTCAAGCTCGATCAGCCTGCGCCGATTGCAGCAGTCGAAGAGTTGCCGCACTACCATGCGATCGCCGTTGGTTGCCCGACGCGATATGGGCGCATGGCGTCGCAGATGGCGACCTTTCTGGATAGCGCGGGAGGACTGTGGATGCGCGGTGCTCTGCACGGAAAAGTAGGGAGCGCGTTCACATCTACCGCGACACAACACGGAGGTCAGGAGACGACGCTGTTCTCGATTCTGACGAATCTGATGCATTTCGGCATGGTGATTGTTGGGTTGCCCTACAGCTTTCGGGGCCAGATGACTCTTGACCTCTTGACGAGATTTCTGGATGCAGCCCATACGGCACCACGTCCATAGCCGGCGTCGATGGTCTTCGGATGCCGAGCGCGATCGAACTAGATGGTGCGCAGCATCAAGGAAAGTTAGTAGCCGAGACAGCGAGAATGCTGGTCGACAGCTAGCCCGCTCTCCCAGCCAACACGGCTCCGATCTGCATGGTCAAAGAGTCCGCACAGGCGGGCGGCAGGCCCGTCGAGCTTGTTGCGTCAGAAATCACATGCGACGCCCGCTAGCGTTCGCAGCGTACGTCCAATAGGTTAGTTGACCTCGAGTCGAATCAAGTTTACAAACATCTCCCAAGATATTGATTACATTGGCTCCCCGGGTTGGAGCGAAGATATCTACGCAAGTCCTTGCCTCTCGAACCGACCTCTACAAATTTCCGCTCCCGGCCAAACCCGGTCATTGGCAGAACGCAACTGCCTGCCGAAGAGCTGCCATTCGCGGCCGCCACGAGACCCCGGACGCGCTCAGCGCAAGATCCCGGCCCAAAGGGCACTGTTAATGATTGACCTTACGTCGAAACTGAACAGAGTTGGCAATAGAGTTCAGGCGAGTCTTCCCGACGCGCCGCCCTTCTTGTCATCGCGGAATGCCACGCCTTGCCTGCATCTCCGGGCTCAACTACTCGTAGAGAGGCGCAGGTGTCCGCCTGTCATGCCAAAGCGCGACGCAGATCAGAATCGTGATCGCCAAACCTGCGATCGGCCAAATCACTGCGAAAGGCGATTTTTGATAGGCGATTGAAAGACTCTGCAGGTACCCTGACTCTGGCCGGCTGAATCTGACCGCGAATTGCAATAGCATGATGGCGAAGGGTGCCACGACGGCCCCGAATGCAACCCGACTGCGCCTCAATATGAGAACAATCGCCAAGAGAAACACCACACCCGTAACTAGGGTTAGCAGCGGCTCCCAAAGTGGTGTTACCTCTAGCAACGGGACATTCTGAGGATAAGGATAATGCTCGGTGAAAAGTCCAAGTTTGTAGGTTAGGGTGATACCTGCATAAAAAAGGGCGTCGATCGCCAAAAGTGCAATCCATAGCGCCATTCCCCAGCGAACCGGCCACCAACTTGTCAGCCTCATTGATTTTAGCCTCTCATGACAACTGGCCTGGAGACAGCCGAGCGCCCACCTGAGGGCCTCTCGCTCACTTGGAATTTCATCTACTTCCCTGCTCATTGCCTGTGCCCATTCCTCGCGCTCGCATGGAGACACTTGCATCGCGACTCTAAGGAGCTGTCTTGGCAGCCATCG
>WNFO01005186.1_pt1 | contig 20741 bp, 14 predicted proteins | sample 5400251 | NCBI WGS metagenome assembly WNFO01 (sample SAMN13153354, study PRJNA577476) | soil metagenome | isolation source: 100 cm saprolite under Madrone tree | place: USA:California | collected 2016-06-14
TGAATCAGTGGCGCCTTCTCGACATTCTGAGTCCTTACCGGATCGGCTATGACTCGCTGCTTGGATACTGGGATTTGACGTATCGAAACATTTTCGCCGGCACGCGGGATTGGGCTCACGCCAATGCCGTGAGCTATGATGCCTCGGATGATTCGTTCATCGTTTCTCTGAGACATCAGGATGCGGTCGTCAAGATCGCCCGCCAGACAAGTCGAATCCTGTGGATACTCGGAACGCACAATGGCTGGAGCGCGTCTCAAAGTTCTTTTCTGCTCCAGCCTCTCGGCAGGCTCGATTGGCCATTTCACCAGCATGCTCCCGAAATGACTTCCCGTGGCACCCTGCTGTTGTTTGATAACGGCAACAACCGAGCAGAACCGTTCGAACCGAAAATGGCCCTCGAGGAAGACTACAGCCGGGCCGTGGAGTATCGCATCGACCCGCGAACCAAGACGGTTTCTCAAACATGGTCCTATGGCGGACCCGGCGATGAAATGTTCTTTTCGCGAATTATTGGTGACGCCGATCAACTGCCGCTGACGAAAAATATCCTGATCACCGACGGGGCGCGGGATTTGGACGCCAATGGGAACAACTCCGAAAGCGACTCCGGAACCACTCAATGGGCACGCGTTGTCGAGGTTACCTACACACAACCGGCACAGAAAGTTTTCGAGCTGGTTATCGGCAATCCCTCGCGGCTTGCGACCGTCGGCTGGCTCGTATACCGAAGCGAGCGGCTCCCGAGCCTGTATCCGCCGGAGCGCGTCCTCACGCCGCCTTTGCGCGGGAAAGTGCCGGAATGACGAGACTGAACTCGCGCTGGCAGAATTCGATGCCCGAGACTAACATTTCTCACATGAAATTCCTGACGGCGGCTGCCAGCGCGTGCTTAGTTATGTCTCTGTGCGCACCGCCTGCTGCGAATGCCCAAAATCCTCAGGAGCAAAATGGGAACGCCATCATTGAAGGTGTCGTCCGAGTTGCCGGCATTGGTACTCCCTTAAGAGGCGCACAGGTAACTGCAGCTCCGAATGCCGGCGACGGGTCACTAAAACAAGTTTTGACCGATTCACAAGGCCGCTTTTCTCTGAGCGTGTCTCCCGGGCAGTATCGGGTCGCTGCCAGACTTGAAGGCTTTGTGTCGCGGCAACTCGGACAGCGTTCCGATGCAAGTCCCGGGACGCTCGTTCGGCTGGAAGCCCGGCAACGGTTATCGAATGCCGTAATCGATCTGGTTCCGACGGGAACAATCACAGGCAGGATCTTCGATACTGACGGACGTCCGAAGGAAGGCATTGCCGTCTCGCTGGCGACCCGGAGTTGGACGCCGGATGGCCGCCGCGCCATGCGACCGGCGTTTGAGACCGGAGTGCGAGCAGCCACAACGAACGATCTTGGCGAGTATCGCTTGTATTGGATCCCGCCCGGCGACTATTACCTGGCTGCCCGAGGCAACGCTGCTCTCGGCACTATCGGATTCGCGCCGACGTATGTGACGACGTATTATCCCGGAACCCATGAGGCAGCCCAGGCCGCGGCCATTAAGGTGCCACCGGGCGCCGAACTAAGTGGCATAAGCTTTACAATGTCGCAAATTCGCACCACGAACGTAACGGGCCTGCTGGTCAGCCCTGTCGCCGACGTCACCGACAGCGTCACGATCCTCAACATGACTCGATTGTCGGATTCCGTTGCGTATGAGACCACACCAGTCGTTTTCAACAATGAGACGAAGACGTTCGCCGCCGCGCGTGTGCCACCGGGCCGGTACAAGATTCTGGCAACACTCCGGATTCCGAACAAATTCAATCTGAGCGGAGAAGTCCTCGTGGATGTAGGCGAGAATCCCGTACAAAACGTGTTGGTCACAGTCACGCCCAGCCGCCAGATCACCGGGAAGATCTCGTTTGAAGATTCGTTATCCACAGTTCGCGGATCTCTGGATAAGCGAGAGATCCTCGTCGCTTTGAAGGCAGAGTCGGCGGGCCCGTTTCTCAGCACAACCGGTACCGTGAATCCGGACGGCACTTTTGCTGTCCCCGATGTCGCCGTTCTCAATTACACGGTCGCCGTCATGGGATTGACGGAAGACTTCTATATTTCCTCCGCTCGTATGGGGGGCACAGACATTCTGCAGCGGGGTTTTCAACTGAATGGTGATCCCTCAGGACCAATGGAAATCTCTATTTCCGGTCTTGGAGGAAGAATTGAAGGACTCATCCGAACGGCACAAGGTGAAAGCGCATCGGCCGCAAGAGTTGTCCTCGTGCCCGAGCTGCCGCTACGGCACCGAATCGATTCATTCAAGGTAACCTCGACCGATCAATATGGCCGATTCAGTTTGCGAGGTGTGGCCCCCGGTTCATACAAGTTGTTTGCATGGGATGAAGTGCCGATAGGAGCTTACTTCGATCCGGACTTTCTTGGGCTCGTGGAGGACAAGGGAAGGGTAGTGAAAGTCGATAAAAACGACTACATCCAGATTGAGGTGCCCCTCACGCAGCCCCCGCAATAACGTGTTTTTAGAAACGCGTTTGCTCTTACTGTAGCGGCGCTCTATGAGCGCCGGTTTTTCCTGGAATCAACGAAATACCGGCGGTATAGACCGCCGCTACAGTAGACGGAACTTAGTAGCTATGCTCGCGAAGCTCGACCCGGCCGCGGAAAGTCCAGTACACGGCGATGGTGTACGTCAAGACGAAGGGCATGCCGATGATGGCGATGAGGAACATGATCCACAATGTCTTTGGGCTTGATGCGGCATTGTAGATCGTGAGGCTGTGTGATGGATCGTTGCTGGCCGTGACAAGGTTTGGCCATAGCGCCATGCCAAAAAGAAAAACGAGAGCGATGATCGTGACGCCTGACGAGATAAACGCGTGCAGCATCTGCCCGCGGAAAACGCTCCGAGGAATATTTGCCACGGCAAGGACGTTCACAACCACCACGGCGGCCGCCCAGGGATGTTCAGCGAAATTGGCAGTTGCTCTCGGGATTGCGACGAGGGTGTACATGCTGCCGAGAACGTAGAAGACCAGGAACAATCCCCAGGTGTGCCAGATCCAGTTCCGCACTCGATCCTGAACTTCACTCTTCGGAATCTTCAAAACCAGGTAGATCGCGCCGTGCATCGCAAACATGCAGACGACGGTCAGTCCGGCCATCACCGCATAAGGATTCAAGAGATCAGCGATGTTTCCTGTGAAGACTCCACGCTCGTCCAGAGCAATTCCGATCATGCCGTTACCCACAGCGACCCCGAACAAGAAACTCGCGAGCAGGCTCGATCCGAAAAAACCGAAGTCCCAGGCACGCCGCCAGGCGGCCGAAGTCATTTTGCTTCGGAATTCAATGGAGACAGCCCGGAAGATCAAGGCAAAAAGCAAAGTCATGAAAGCGGAATAAAAACCGGAAAAGATTGTGGCGTATGCCATCGGAAACGCGGCGAAGAGGGCGCCGCCAAAGGTGATCAGCCAGACTTCGTTTCCATCCCAGATGGGGCCAATGGCGTTCATGAAGAGCCGCCGGTCCCGGTCCGTTCGCGCGAGTAAATGCATGATACCGACGCCGAGGTCGAAACCATCAAGGATCGCGTAACCTGCGAGCAAGGCACCCAGAAGAATGAACCACACGGCGTGCAGATCCATACGCTATGGCTCCTTTGCTTCCGACATGGATTCTTCGTGCAGCGTTCGGCCGGCGGCAGAAGCGAGAATGTTTTGGGCTGTCGTGTGGTCGAGGATTTGAACCGGTTGCGGTCCTTTGCCGATCTTGTCATTTAGTACGTAGATCCAGACCCAGAACAGCAAGGCGTAAATGACTCCGAACATCACCAGTGATCCGATCACCTCGCCTCTGCCGACAGCTTCGGAGATCGCATTTCGCGTGAGCATTCCCTCCTCGAGCCGGTACTGAAGAAATCCCTCGGCATCCAGGACAGGCCGGCCGGAAGTATCACGAACAACGTTCGGGTGGACAATCCATGGTTGCCGGCCTACTTCTGCAGCGGCCCATCCCAGTTCATTTGCCGCAACGGCTCCAACGACGGCGAATACAAATACCCATAGCAACCAGCGCTTCTGGAAGAGCGTCCCGCGCCAGCGAAGCCAGCACGCGAAAAGCGTCAGGGCGATGAAGAACATTCCGAGCGCAACCATAAGGCGAAAGCTCAGAGAAGACACCATGACCGGGGGACGATGTTCGGGACGAATCCGATCCAGGCCGATGACTTCGGCGTTTGGATCACCGTACAGCATCAGGCTCAAGCCACCTGGGATGAAAAGCAGATCCCCTGGACCTGTGTTGAAGTGCTGTTCGAATGCAGCAAACTTCGCAGGTTGATGCGCTGCCACCATTCGGGCATTGAGATCGCCCGAAACAAGAGCCCCAACACTCGCAAGAGTGGCGAAGAGTAATCCGCCGCTGAAGGAGCGTCGGGCAAACTCTTCGTGACGGCCCCGGAGCAGATAATAGGCGGAGATGCTCATGATAAAGAAGGAACCCAGCAGGAAAGCTCCAATCAGGGTGTGGACGAGTCTGTTGATGGTGGAAGGGTTGAGCACGACCGACCAGAAATCGACAACTTCGGCGCGCATGACCGTCGCTCCATCGACGATCCACGGCCTGCCGTCGCGCAGCACAGTAGTGATCTGATGACCGGCCGGCGTCTGCTGCCAACTGTTCGCCACGATGATCCAGATCGACGAAAACATCGAGCCGAGAGAGACCATGATCGTCGCGAGAAAGTGAAAGCCCGGCGTCACACGATCCCAGCCGAATACCAGTACGGCAAGAAAACCCGACTCGAGAAAGAAAGCAAAGATTCCTTCCGCCGCCAAAGCCGATCCGAATACGTCGCCGACAAAGCGCGAATAGGCGGCCCAGTTCGTACCGAACTCAAACTCCATGACAATGCCCGTTGCTACTCCAACCGCAAAAGTCACGGCATACAGCGAAGTCCAGAATCGTGCCGCGGTTTCATAAATGGTTTCGCGCTTGAATAAGAACATTCCTTCGAGATACACGAGGACGACACCCATTCCAATCGTCAGAGGCGGGAATAAGTAATGGAACATGATGGTAAAAGCAAACTGGAGGCGGGATAGAAAGATGACGTCAAACATCGAAGTAAAAACGGAATTTGTCGAAATCGGCTCAGGTGAGGGTGTTCCCCTCTTGTTCCGAGGGTGTTGCAAAACTGGTCGAAGAGCGGTTCCGTCTACTGTAGCGGCGGTCTATGACCGCCGGTATTTCGTTGATTCCAGGAAAAACCGGCGCTCATAGAGCGCCGCTACAGTAAGAGCCGGACTCTCGATTCAATGGTTTTGCTACGCTCTCCTGTTCGAGGACACCCTCGACCCACGATCTTCGTTCACTCAAGAAAAATTTGTCAAAAGAACAAAAGCTTACAGAGGTGGCTACATTCCCCTCTATTTCACTTTGAAGCCTTCACGCGGATCGAAGCGTTTGCCGTCAGCCCGAACTGCGTCCACCCAGGCTGCGGCGGGACTGCCGTCCCTCATCGGGTGCCCGGTGATTTTCAGCATGGTGCCGGGTAAGAAATCGCTGCGGCGGATACCGGCACGCTGAAGTGTGCTTGGGCCTTCAGCTTCGAATCCCCACGTCGTGACCGAGCCGTCCTTGTTCTTCACGTCCACCAGCAGCCACGAGTGCGGGTTGGTGAATTGGAACTCCTTGACCACGCCCTCAACCGTGATCGTTTTCGCTTGCTCGAACATGGCGCCGGAATGATGGGCAAGGCCCGGCACGGCCAATACGGCCAGGACGCCGATGCTCAGCAGCACGGTGACGCTTGTTTTGATCATGGCTTCTCTCCTTGCTCTCAATCGCTGCGCCCTGGCGGGCTTGCATTCGCAGCCGCTCATGGATTCTGCTTGGTGAATGTGAAACCCCGAAACTCGGTCGCGCCTTCCTTCGTCTGGTAGACACTGTTGTTCTGGTTCTCAGCGCAGTTCCAGTAACGGATGCGCAGGTTCTTGTCCGGATCGGCCAGCTTCACATAGGACTGCTTCGCGTACCACGGTTCCTCGAGCGAGGGTGGATCGTAGACCCACACGTCCACGCCCATCGACTTGTCGTCAACCTTCTGCCAGATCTCCACGGTTTCCACCTGGTCGGTGTAGTCCGGCTGGGAACGCTGATAGATGCCGGCTTGCAGTTGATTCGTGTGAATCACCAGCTTCTGTCCGTCCCAGAAGCCGATCGAGTCGCCGTTGTAGAGTGGATACCGGTCCGCCTCCGGGACGTGGTCGCGGCCATCGGTATAGATCCGCCGGATGTCGTTGACCATCTCGTTGATCAGCCACGTTTGGTCGGGCGTAACGATGAACTCGCGCAGAAACGGCTCTGTCAGCCAGCGGGGATGGCCCGGCGGGGAGCAGGTGGAGATCGGATCCCACTCGATGCCTTTCCTGGCGTCCGCGATCCGCTTCAGCATCTTCGCGTGAAACTCCGGAGTCAGTTTGGCGGTGGGCAAGCCGTCCGGGGGCTGATCCGGATCGAAGGCAAAGCCCGGGATGGGAGCCCGCGTGTAGACGCCGCTCCAGTCGGGCATGCTGTTCGAAGCCAGGCGCTGCCCGCCCTTCGCCTGCTCGCGAAGCGCCCGATAGAGCTCTGAGGCAGTCTTGTGTTGACGCCCGAGATCGATCATTTGTTCCTTGGTCCGTTCCGGCGCCTGAGCGCCAGCGCTTCCGGCAGGCGACGTCGCGGCCCTGTTGCAGGCCGGCAACAGCGTTGCCACCGCCAGAAACACCACCGAAACCACGGTTGTTCTGGTACTGCGTATCATCCTGGAATCCTCCCGGCAGGCGCAGAATACAATCATTTCTGCCCGCGCTCAACACATCTGCGCAGCCGTTGGTGCTTGCGCAGCCGCGGAGCGGCGACAGAGTGTAGCCCCGGGCGCGAGCCCGGGTTTTCTTTCGACACGATCTCAGCCCCGGGGCGAAAGAGTCCTTCGAAATCTTTCGCCCCGGGGCTGAGTCCCAAAACGACACCTTACCCCGGGCTGGCGCCCGGGGCTACACTCTGTCGCCGCTCCGCGGCTGAATACAGGCGCGCGTTTTCAATGTGAACTCACTCCGCCTCGGAGGCCGCCGCGATTCCTCCTCGAATCACAGCCGTCTTGCCAATACCAGGGTCGTGTCATCGTGACGTTCGAGCTCCCCTGTCCACGTTGCGATCGAGGCGGTGATCTCACTTGCGATTCGATCGAGGGGTTTTCCGGCGTGGCGTACCAGCAACTCGGTCAGCCGCAGGTCTCCAAACTCTTCTCCGTCTCGATTGGGCGTCTCGGTAACACCGTCGGTAAATCCAGCCAATAAATCTCCGGGTTCGAGACTGACGGTCTGCTGATCGTATTGAACGCCGGGGAACAAGCCGACGGGAAAGCCTTCCCCGGGCAACCGCAGAACCTGTCCGTGCCGGACCAGCATTGGCGCAAGATGTCCGGCGTTCGTATAGACGAGCTGTCCGGCTTCATCGGCGTAGAGGCCGAGGAAGAACGTCGCGTACTTTTCAGGCGCGCTGCTGGTATAGAGGTGATCATTCAGAATCGAGAGAATACTGGACGGAGACCCCACGCTTGTCCCTGCGCGCGACTCGCCGTTTCGATGCATCAACTGCGACCGCAGTGCCGACTGGATATGCGCCATCAACAGGGCTGCCGAAATCCCCTTCCCCGAAACGTCACCGATGGCGAGAGCAGCACGGCCGGAGCCCAGCGACACGAAGTCATAATAGTCGCCGCTTACCGTTCGAGCCGGTTGGCAGCCGCCCCACAGCTCGAGCGTCTTCAAGCGCGGGAATTCCTTCGGGAATAGCTGAGACTGCACGTCGCGCGCGATTGCCAACTCGTTTTCAAGGCGTTCCTTTTCCTTGACCTCCAGAATCAGGTGCTGGATCCGCTCAGTCATCGCATTGAACGATCCTGCCAGCTCGCTCAGCTGGTCTTTCGTTCGAATCGGGATTCGATGGGAGAAGTCGCCGGCCTGCACCTTCCGGGTGCCTTCGTACAGGTCCGCAACGGCGCGGGTGATCGAGCGGGTGAGTTTCGCTCCAAAAAGCAGGGAAACGATTTCAACGATGAGCAGGACGATCGCGGTGAAGACCAGCAGTGCCACGGCAAGCGACGCCAAACTTCCCAGCGTGCTGAACAGCTTGTTGATGATGAGTGATGGCCGTGAGACAACGATCGCAACCGACTGGTCGCTCTTGCCGGTCGTCAGGTCGGTAATCGGCATCAGCACTGGCCAACCGACGCTGACGTCCCACCACCCACGCGGGCCTGCCGGTGGAGATGGTCGTTGAATAACCGGATCCGGGTCACGCGAGGTTCTAATCGAAACTCCGGATCGCCGTTCGTCCGATCGACGGATGTCAATCCCGGCGGCATTGGCGGTTCCCTCGACCGGCAGAACCGTGGCGACGTTCGGAAGCAAGTTCTTGAAGAAGTCGGCCGGAGCGTGCTGGTATAGAAACACTTCGGTTTTCTCTGTGGAGTCTCCCGGCACTACGTGTGCGCCGAGGTAGTAACGTAGATCGTCTTTCACCAGGCCGACAAAACCCGGTTTCGACCATTCCGGGATTTCACGAATACCGCCGTCGGCGGGGACGGTGAGCACCTCTTTGCCTGTGCGCACGATGGCTCCGACCTCAGCGTTCCGCGTTTGGGATATTTCCCGGGCGAACGGTTCGGCCAGCGCCGCCACACTCTGGGAGGGCACGCGATGAGCCAAGCTCCAGGCGAGCCCTTGAGCCGTGCTTCGAACCAATTCGCTCTGCCGCGTGATTTCCGCCGTCGTCATGTAACCGACAACCTGACCCATCAGGATGAAGAGACCTTCCGCCACCAGGGCACAGATCAGGACGATTGGAACAACACCCAGCAAGACCCACGTCACCAGAAGCCGGTGACGCACCCGCCACAGCAGCCTTCGAACGATGCGCGGAAACGAGCGAACCATAAAGAGGATCGTGATGATGATGAAAGCAAGACGGACAAGGCCCGAACCCGGCAATGGAAAACCTGTCGCGGCATCTAGTAAGGAATAGGTGGCCTGGACGAGAAGAGCGATCAGAAACGCCTTATCGATTCTCGTAAGACGGCTGAATTGCTGTTGGAGCAGGTGCAGGCGCGACATCGCCACCAATCCTCGTGTTTTTCGCCCCATGAATCAAGGAGAGTGTTCCTGGGAGAAAGTTTTTAGCCGCAGATTACGCGAATTACGCAGATGGGCGCATCTAAAGCCGTATTTAAGCGCCCATCTGCGTAATTCGCGTAATCTGCGGCTAAAAACTTGTCGCAAGTTGATCCAACAGCGCCCTGGCTTCTTTCAGGTCTGCTGTGTTCAGTCTTGACCGCAACATACCGCCCAAGGCGCTCGTCCCGAGCTCGATAGACTTCTCCCATGCCTAATGTGCGCGAATTTGCGTCGGGAGCTTTCGCGAGTACCGTCCGTCCATTCGTGAACTCGATGGCCGGCCGGTTTAAGAGGGTGTTCCGGTCTTCATGCTCCTTGAGGAGCATCTCGACCTGCCGGCGCATCTCGAGATCCGCCATGCAGGCTGTGTCGAGAAAACGAGATTGCGCATCTCCGGTGAGCTCGCGGGCGGTGCGATACGTTTCATCGATTTTCTTCGACCAATCACTGTTCATTCATGGGGCGATTTTTGCTTTGTTAGCTTAGCATACGTGACACGGGAGCCGGGTTTGTTGGAGAATAATCGGCAAAAGGTCCGACAAATCGCCTTTTTGATGCACACAACAATATAAGACTTGCCGATTTTTGTAGGAGGTAGGGATGAGAAAAAAACATTCGATTTGTTTAGCAATCGTGTGCCTGTGCCTGGGAGCAATTCCTGCGCTGGCTCAAAACGCCTCACTGGTGGGGACAGTGAGGGATGCCCAACAGGCGATAGTTCCGGGTGCGATGGTTACGCTTCAGAATACCGACACCGGCGTGGAACTCACAACGATCAGTGACGAGTTGGGCAACTACGAGTTTCCAACGGTCCGGCCGGGCAACTATTCGGTCAAGGTAGAACTGCGAGGCTTCCAGACTTTCGTGCAGGCGCCCGTGGTTCTGGCGGTAAGCCAACGAAGCCGTGTCGATGCCGTCTTACGTGTCGGCGAGATTTCCACCATCGTCAGTGTGGAGGCAGCGCCGGCCACAGTTCAGACTGAAACGTCTTCTTTGGGCGACGTGGTGGATAACAAGAAGATTGGTGACATACCGCTCAATGGCCGATTTTTCCTCGATCTTGCCCTGCTCACTGCGGGCACCGTGGTTCCGTCGACCAACAGCCGCACGTTTCTTGCTTCGCCAAGCGGCATCGGCATTTCGGGGATCAACGCTTCGGGTACGCGCGAGGATTCCACGAACTACCTGTTCGATGGCATCAACCTGAGCGACATGGTGCAGAACCAGATTACCTTCCAGCCGAACATCGACAGCATTCAGGAATTCAAGGTTCAAACGAATGCTTTTAGCGCCGAGTACGGCCGCAACGCCGGGATCATTATCAACGCGATTTCCAAGCAGGGCTCGAATTCGCTGCATGGCTCCGCCTGGGAGTTCGTGCGCAACGAGAAGCTCGACGCCAAGAACTTCTTCGACCGGGCCGATCAACCGATTCCGCCGTTCAAGCGCAATGTTTATGGCTATTCCATCGGCGGTCCCATTATCCGAAACAAGACCTTCTTCTTTCATAGCTATGAAGGCCGGCAGGGCCGCGAAGTGGCAACCCTGAACACGCAGGTTCCAACTGCCGCAGAGCGGGCCAGCGTGACCAATCCGATCATTCAGAAAATGCTTGCCCTGGTGCCCCAGGCGAACGCCGGCAACCGGTTTCAAGCCACTACGCCGCGGAAGCGGGAATTAAATCAATTTACCGGCCGCGTCGATCACAACTTCTCCTCGCGTGACATCGTGTTCGGCAATTTCATATCGAACCACGACGAACGCACGGAGCCCACTTTGCAGGGCAATAATCTGCCCGGCTTCGGGGATTTCCGGCCGGCGCGCCGCTATTTTCTCTCGCTGGGTTATACGCACGTGTTCAATCCAACGCTCGCCAACGAGCTGCGGGCCGGCGCGAATCGTGTGAAAATCCAGTTCCTTCCCGACATTTTCGGTAAGTACAATCCGGCGGACTTCGGACTCACGACGGGCTCGACGCTCTTCCCGAATATCAACGTTTCCGGCGTAATGAGGTTTGGGGGGATCGATGGATTCCCGCAGGGGCGCGGCGATACCGCATTCCAGTACAACGACACTCTGTCGTGGATTCGGGGACGCCATTCGTTCAAGTTCGGCGGCGAATCCCGCCCTGGAATCTTGGTCTGCGTTGGGAGTACAACGGCGTTCCCAACGAGGTTCACAACCGGCTCGCCAACTTCGATGCTTCACAGAACAAGCTGGTTACGGTCGGCAGCGGAATCGATCGGCCCTACAACCGGCAGCTCAACAATTTCGGTCCGAGGGTCGGATTCTCCTACGATCCGTTCGGCAAAGGAAAAACCGTGGTCCGGGCCGGCGCGGGCATCTATTACGACCAGCCGGTCACCAACATGGTGTCGAACCTGTCTCAGAACCCGCCGTTCTCGTTTGCCGTGAACTTCACCAGTAACGTGGATCTGGCCTCGCCTTACAGCCAGCCTGGCGGAGGTCCGGCGTCAGTTGCAGCGCAGGCGGTTGATCCCAACTTCAAGAATGGCCGTCTGGTTTCCTACAATCTCAATATTCAACAGGAGCTGGCCGGCATGGTCATCCAGGCGGCCTATGTGGGATCCCAGGGCCGTCATTTGCGGCTCAACGGAGACTTCAACCAGGGAATCAACGGGGTGCGGCCGATCGCCGGCTTTTCGAGCATCAACATGAACCTGTCGGTTTCGAATTCGAACTACAATGGTTTCTGGCTCAGCCTGAATCGGCCGCTCGCGCGGGGCTTGACCTTCTCTTCCTCGTATACGTTCTCAAAGTCGATCGATGACAATTCGGTTGGAAGTTCGAATCCCGAGGCGCAGGACTTCCGCAATCTGCGAGCGGAGCGGGCTCTTTCCGACTTTGATGCGCGGCAACGATTTGTTCTCAGCGGCACCTACCTTCTGCCTTTCAAAGCTGAGGGCGGCCTGGGCCGGCTGGTGGAAGGATGGAGCATTTCGCCCATTGTGAACCTGCAGACGGGCAATCCGTTCAGTCCCATTATTCCGCTGATGGCGGATGGAAGCGGAAGCCTGCTCGCTTTCGACCGTCCGGACCTTGTGCCGGGTCAGTCGATCGCCCTCAGTAATTGGACGCCGGAGTTGTTCTTCAACAAGGCGGCTTTTGTTCGTCATCCGCGCGGTTTCGGCAACGCAGGCCGCAATATTATCGAAGGTCCGGGCTTCCAGGACGTGGACTTGTCCCTCGCAAAGAGCACGCGAATCAAGGAGAGCGTCAACCTTCAGTTCCGTGCCGAGGCATTCAATATTCTGAATCACCCGAACTTTTCGCAGCCAAACCGCATGCTCACCGCTGCGGACTTCGGCCGCATTACGGCCACGCGAACCACACGAGGTGATTTGGGGTCTTCGCGGCAGATCCAGTTAGGAGTGAAATTGATGTTCTAACTTCGGATGAACGCGGGCTAAAGCCCGCGACTACATTGGGGACAAACCGTGATCCCAAATGGGGACAAAACGTGATCCCATAATGTAGTCGCGGGCTTTAGCCCGCGTTCACTTCCTACTTCTTCTTATCGTAGGCATGAAATACCGGTTGTCCGCCCGCGCCTTCGCCGGCGAAGAGGAAATTCCTTGTCACCAGAAGCCCGGCTTGTGACGGGCTACCCGTCGGTGGAACGTTGGTCAGCCCTGCCGCCGCAAGATTGGCTTTGATGTTCGGTGGCGTATCGCCATTGGGAATCTGCCACGCGATTGTGCCCTTGCTCATGTCGTAGGCCGTGATCCGTCCATACGGAGGCTTGAGCAGCCGCAGGCCGTTCGGAAGCTGGGGAGCGGTACCGCCCATCGTGTAGTCGGAATCGCAGCATGCCGGAGGATTACCCACGCCAGGGGTCGCGGTTGGATTCGCATTTGGATTCAAAAGAACCGTCCCCGGATTCGTTGCTGAACCCACATACACAAAACCCGTTTCCGGATCCGAGGCGCCGGATTGCCAATTCGCGCCACCGCCCAGACCTGGAACCTGAATCAGGCCCTTGGATGCGCCGGGTCCAGTCGTCGCCATTGGCGGTGGAGTGTAAATCGGCCCGTACTTGTATCCTTCGAGAACCTGGAGCGCCTGTTGTCTCAGGGCCGGAGTGAAGTTGATCAGATCGTCCGGAGTGATTCCCTGAACGTCGAACGCAGGGGGCTTTGTTGGAAAAGGCTGCGTCGGGGAAGTCCACTCTCCCTTCGCGTCCGTCTGCGGGACCGGACGCTCTTCAATCGGCCAAATCGGTTTGCCGCTGACGCGGTCGAAGGCATAGGCGAATGCCTGCTTCGTCACCTGAACGACAGCCTTCAGGGGTCTTCCATCCACTGTGAGATCGAGCAGGATCGGATGCGGCGGCATGTCGTAGTCCCAGATGTCGTGATGCACCAGCTGGAAGTACCAGATCATCTTCCCGTTTCTTATGTCCACGCACACCAGGCTGTCGGAGTAAAGGTTGGCACCCGGACGGGCTCCCCCGTAAACGTCATTGGTGGCCGACTCGATATTGAGATAAACGTATCCCAGTTCCTCATCGACAGAGAAAGGTCCCCACACGCCCGCATTGCCGGTATATTCCGCCGAACCGTTAAGCCATGTTTCATAGCCGGGCTCGCCCTTGCGCGGGATCGTATGGAACGACCACTTCTTTTTTCCGGTTCGGACATCGAAAGCCATGACGTCCGCTTTCACATTCGATTTGTTCACTCGGCCGCCGGGAGTCAAGGCGGGACCGACAATGACGGTGTCATGGGAAATGACGACGGGCGAGCTGTTGCCGATCTTTCCCATCGGATCGCCTTTGTAGTCCAGATCGAGTTCCTTGAAGAGATCGACAATTCCATCCTTGCCAAAGCTGGAAACGGGAACACCGGTTTTCGCATTGAGTTCCACAAGCTGGAAGCCCGGAGTTGCGAAAGCGATCCGCTCGTCGCCGCGGCCATCCGTCCAGTAAGATACGCCACGGTGAACTTTGCGAGGCGCATACGTAAATCGATCGCCTTCATTTGGCCGGTAGATCCAGAGCGTCTCGCCGGTCCCGGCATCGGCGGCGATCACATACCGCCGCTGATCCATGGTGAAGTACAGAACGCCGTTGACCATGATCGGCGTGGTCTCGCTTCCGATCTGGGGATTCGGGAGAAGACTGTCCGATTTCCACGTCCAGGCGACCTTCAGGTCCTTGATGTTGTCGCGATTGATCTGATCGAGCGGCGAGTAGCGCGTGCTGCCCAGTTCACCTCCATAGAAACGCCATTCTCCGTTCCTGGCCCCTTGCTGTGCCGATGTCGTAAGAATAAGGAAAGAAGAAGCGATCAGAAGCCCGTAGCAAATCTGTCGTAGCACTCGAGTCATCGCCGTTTACTCCAAAAGAATTTGTTTATTGCGGAACTGTTTATATACCTGATCCAAAAGACATGTCCAACCGAAAGGTAAGTGCGGCGTGAGAGCACGCGGGCTAAAGCCCGCGACTACATTGGGGGCAGGCTCGTTCCAAATGTAGTCGCGGGCTTTAGCCCGCGTGCTCTCAGGCCGCGACCGTTTTAATCGCGCTGTTGGATGTGAGGATTTGTCGAACGCGATCCCTTAGCTGTCCGAGTGCATGGGGATCAGGCTTGTGAAACAGGCGCTTGACTAAGTCCACGGAGATGACCCATTGGGCAGGCTCTTCCTGAGGCCCATCTCCGACATAGGAAAAAGCGATCCAGAAGCGGTCCTTGCCACGCGAAGCCCAAAGACCCCATCCATAGTCCTCCTGAATGGGCTCTGAAATCTCGAAACCCAGGTCTGCGGGACGCGAAAGTTCCTGCTTCGCCCACGCGGCAAAATCCTCTCCGAAGCAACAGGGATTGATGAAGTGCGGCTTCACTTCCCGGTGCTCGAACAGATCGGTTTCCACCATGATCGAGTCATCCGGTGCCCCTTCGCCTCTTCGAAGTAATGGCATACGTTCCAGTGTAATTGAGGGACAGACGTATAAGAAATAGCCGCGAATTACGCTGATTACGCGAATGGGGCGCGTCAAGAACCTTTTTTGCGCCCCATTCGCGTAATCAGCGTAATTCGCGGCTATTTCTTATACGTCTGTCCCTCAATTTCCCGGTGTCGTAGAATCATCCCCCATGCCGAAATCGAGACGTGAACTAGCGACAAAGCTTCAGGAGCTGAAGGACAAGACGCAGCGTGGCGATGAGAAGGCCGTCGCGAAACAGCATGCCGAGGGCAAGCTGACCGCGCGAGAGCGGATCGAGAAGTTGCTGGATTCGGGATCGTTCGTTGAAGAATTCATGTTGGCCGAGACGCCATCGACAGACTTCGGTATGGCCGAGCGCAGGAAGCCGACAGACGGCGTTGTCGCAGGCTATGGAAAGATCGAAGGCCGGACGGTCTTCGTGTTCGCACAAGACTTCACCGTGATTGCCGGCACGGTTGGCGCGGCGCACGCCGAGAAGATCGCGTACTGTATCGAGACGGCACGCAAGATCGGAGCGCCGGTGATCGGCCTCTACGACTCCGCGGGCGCCCGCATTCAGGAAGGCCTCGATGTGACGCGGGCTATCGGCAAGATCTTTTATCAGAACTCCATCACGTCCGGAGCGGTTCCTCAGATCTCTGCAATCATGGGTCCGTGTATTGGAGTTGCCGCGTACTCGCCTGCGCTGACCGACTTCATCATCATGGTGAAGGGCACCAGCCAGATGTTCATCACCGGACCGTCGGTCATCAAGGAAGTGACGGGAGAGGAAGTCTCGATGGAAGAGCTGGGCGGCGCAAAGGTCCATTCGGAGATTTCCGGCGTAGCGGACGTGGTCGCTCAAAACGACGAGGACTGTTTGCAGCAGATTCGGAAACTCCTCGCCTTCATTCCTTCGAGGGCGTTCCAGGAGCCGCCGCGCACTGCCGCCGCGGATCCGCCGAATCGGCTGATCGACGACATGGAGACTCTTGTGCCGGAAGACGGGAAAAAGCCATATGACGTGCGAAAAGTCATCCGCCGTCTTGCCGACAATGATGAGTTTTTCGAACTGAAGCCGAAGTGGGCGCGCAATATCGTCACCGGTTTTGCACGTCTCCATGGCCGTTCTGCCGGCTTTGTCGCCAATCAACCGATGTTTCTCGCAGGCAGCCTGGACGTGGACTGCTCGGACAAGGCATCCCGATTCATCCGGTTCTGCAACGCGTTCAACATTCCGATTATCACGCTCGTCGACGTGCCGGGATATTTGCCGGGTACGAAACAGGAACGTGCCGGCATCATCCGGCACGGCGCGAAAATGCTCTATGCATATTCGGAGGCTTCGGTTCCCAAGATCACGGTGTATCTGCGCAAAGGGTACGGCGGCGCGAAGCAGGCGATGTGCACGCGTGAAATGGGCGCTGATCAGGTGTTCGTCTGGCCCGGCGTTGAACTTGCGGTGATGGGGGCCGCGGGCGCTGTCGGCGTCCTTTATAAGAAGGAAATCGAGCAGGCACCGAATCCCGAAGACATGCGGCGGCAAAAGCTCGAAGAATTTACCGAGAGATTCAGCGGCCCCTTCGAGGCCGTTTCCAAACAATACGCCCACGACGCGGTGAAGCCGGAGGAGACTCGAATGCGTCTGATCCAGGCTCTCGAGATGCTCGCTACGAAGCAGGAAGAGCGGCCCCGCAAAAAACATGGATTAATGCCGGTATGACGCCCGTTCTATCTCCAATGGTCGGCAAAATTCTGAACATTCAGGTAAAGGCCGGCGACGAGGTGCAGGAAGATGACACGATCATCGTGATGGAAGCGATGAAGATGGAGATTCCCGTTGTCGCGCCAGTCAGTGGAACGGTCAAGGAAATCAAGGTCGCACCTGGTGACATGGTGGACTCGGAGCAGGTACTTGCAGTGATTGAGTGACATGAACGCGGGCTGAAGCCCGCGCGCCAGATTGAAATTCTTTTCCCGCGCAAGTACCTGAAGTTTTTCCTGCAATCGCTGGATTTCAGGCTCGAGAAGATCCGCCGGTCGGCACGTAATCGCCGCTTTGCCATTCAGTACTTTTTTCTGAAGGTCTGTATTAACAGGCGCAGGCGTCGCGCCATACTCGCCTCGCAGCAGCGCTGCGGCTTCCTTGCTGATGATCTTGTAGCGTTGCTTCATCAAGACGTTCAGGACGGCCTGCGTTCCGACGATTTGTGACGTCGGAGTGACGAGAGGTATGAAGCCCAGATCCTCTCGAACGCGCGGAATTTCCGCGAGTACCTGGTCGATCTTTCCGGCTGCCCCCTGTTCGCGGAGTTGATTTTCCATGTTGCTGAACATGCCACCCGGCACCTGGGCCACAAGGATGCGTGAGTCGATACCCTTTAATGCTCCTTCGAACTTCGCGTATTTCTGGCGTACCGGCCGCAAGTAAGCGGCGATCTCTTCGATGGCCTGCAGGTTGAGTCCGGTATCGCGTTGCGTTCCTTCGAGTATCGTGACGATCGATTCGGTAGCGGAATGCCCATACGTCATGCTCATCGACGAGATCGACGTATCCGCGTAGTCGAGTCCGGCCTCCGACGCCTTGACGATCGCGGCGGTGCTCATCCCCGTCGTGGCGTGACAGTGCAACGCGACCGGTATTCGTACGGTTTCCTTCAACCGGGACACGATCTCGTAAGCGACATAAGGCTTCAGCAGGCCGGCCATGTCCTTGATGCAGATCGAGTGGCAGCCCATCTGTTCCAAACGTTTTCCCAATTCGACCCACGTGTCCGTTGTGTGCACGGGGCTGACCGTAAACGCGACAGTTCCCTGGGCGTGTTTCCCGGCCCGCAGTGTGGCGCGCACGGCGCACTCCAGGTTGCGCAGGTCGTTCATGGCGTCGAAGATTCGGAACACGTCCATGCCGTTGGAGGCGGCGCGCTCCACGAATGTTTCCACGACGTCGTCGGCGTAGTGCCTGTATCCGAGGATGTTCTGGCCGCGGAAGAGCATCTGGAGACGCGTATTCGGCATCGACTTGCGAATGAGGCGGAGCCGCTCCCAGGGATCTTCGCCCAGGAATCGAATGGAAGCGTCGAAGGTTGCGCCACCCCAGACTTCGGCGGACCAATAGCCGATCCGGTCCAGCTTTTCGCAGATGGGCAACATGTCGTCGATTCGCATGCGCGTGGCAAGCAGCGATTGATTCCCGTCGCGCAGCGCAACTTCGGTGATGCCGAGCGGTTTTCTATCGATCAATCCAACCTCCCGATCTCAGTCTATAGTGCGATCACAAATTAGGAAATCCGCTTGCTTCCATACCATTTATGCCCCTCATGCGATTCAAGCACCCGTCCCCGCCAGTGCCGCCTCAAAAGCGGGCCGGAGAGAGTGGGAGAGGGCGGCCGAAGGGACGGCTCGGCTGGCTTGGCTCCGGACGGAAACTATTCTGGTCATGGTGGTTATGGATAGCTGCCGCCATTGCCCTTGAAATTCTTGGCCATTGGGGGCCCGGCGTTGCCTGCTCGGCAATCGGATTCGTTTTTTATCTCCTCACCCCACAGGAACATGTCCCGCGGTACGGTCTGGATACGGCATTCGCCGTTCACTCGCATGAATTCCTGACGAGTATCGTGGGGACCACTGGCGTTCCACTCGTGAAGAATAACAAGATCACCATTTTGAATAATGGCGATGAGTTCTACCCCGCGATGCTGGAGGCTATCGGCAATGCGAGGAAAACGATCACGATGGAAGCCTACATTTTTTGGAAGGGCAATATCGGCCGCCGTTTCGCTCAGGCGCTGGCAGATCGCCGCCGCGCTGGAGTCACCGTAAAATTGCTGCTGGATGCTGTCGGATCGGCATCCATCGGCGCCGAAATTGAGAAGATCCTGCAGGAAAGCGGATGTGAGGTCGTCTGGTATAACCCGATCCGCTTGAGAACGATAAGCCGCTTCAATAACCGGACTCACCGGAAATCCCTGGTCGTGGACGGCCGGATTGCGTTCACTGGAGGAGCAGGTATCGCCGATCACTGGACCGGCAACGCCCAGGACCCCGCACACTGGCGCGACATTCAGATACGTCTTGAAGGACCGGATGCGTTTGGGCTGCAGACCGGCTTTGTCCAAAACTGGCTGGACACGACGGGAGAGCTCGTGAGCGGAGAAGGATTTTTCCCGCCATATGACGCTGCGGGCACAATGACCGCCTTAACGATTCTCAGCACTCCGGAGGCTGGATCGTCGGCCGTTCGTATCATGTACTATCTATCGATCGTTTCGGCCCGGCATAGCATCTACATCGCAAATCCTTACTTCATTCCTGACGATGCGGCAACGGAGATCCTGATCGACGCCAGGCACCGCGGTGTCGATGTGAAGTTAATGATCACCGGCATTCATAACGACATGCGACTGAGCCGCTACAGCAGCATTCATTTGTATGGAAAACTGCTCGAGGCCGGCATTGAGATTTACGAGTACAACCGCACGATGCTGCATCAGAAGACGATGGTCGTGGATGGAATATGGTCAACGGTCGGAACGACAAACTTCGATAATCGGTCTTTCGCTTTGAATGAAGAAAGCAACGTTTGCGTCCACGACCGAAGACTCGCCGAGCAACTGGAACAGATTTTCATGGAGGATTTGAAAGGCTGCGACCAGGTCACACTCGAAAAATGGCGTCACCGTGGATTAAAGACGCGATTGTTCGGTGCCGTTTGCGTTTTTCTCAAAGACCAGACGTAGTCCCACTGTAGCGGCGGTCTATGACCGCCGGCAGTACGGCAATTTGCGGGAGCGCCGGCGGTCATAGACCGCCGCTACAGTGGAAACTGACCCTGTTTACAGGGTGGCCCCGTTAATGAGACACTCTTCAAGCCAGCTTTGCTGAATTCCAAGTTTTAAAGGTGTACCAGCCACTGTCCTCCTCCATGTCTTTTCAACAAGTTAGTACCGTGGGTCCGCCTGTCATCTTTGCTCCGGCAACCCCTTTATCATCAGCGGATCGCGGTGGCCGGCTGCTCGTCGTGAATTGGAACATGCACGTGGGCAACGGAAATATCCTGGAGTTGATCGAGGAACTTTCCAGGCAGGAGGAATCCAAGGGCTTTAAGCGCCCCGAATTCGTCTTGCTGCTACAGGAAAGCTTCCGGCGGGGCGAGGAGGTTCCGTGCCCGGGCCGCTCGCGTGTTCCCCGCCGTATTCCGCCACCCGATTCCGGAGTTGACATTGAAGATATCGCTCGCCAGCTTGGCTGGTGGATGTATTACGTCCCGTCGATGCGGAATGGCGGCCATGTCGGCAGGGAAGCGGAGGATCGGGGCAATGCCATCCTCAGTAGCTTGCCGCTGAAATCGCTCGAGGCTGTGGAATTGCCGTTTGTTGTGCAAAGGCGGGTCGCCCTCGTCGCCACCGTGACCGATGCACAAAACAAACCAAAACTGCGTGTTGCCGTAGCGCACCTGGACACGCGCGCGCCTATACGCAAAGGGTGGCTTTTCGGAGGACCATCCGCGCGAAATCGGCAGGCTCGAGGAATCGTGGACGCCCTGAAAAAATTCGACGAGGACGGGTTAC
>WNFO01002556.1_pt1 | contig 20726 bp, 20 predicted proteins | sample 5400251 | NCBI WGS metagenome assembly WNFO01 (sample SAMN13153354, study PRJNA577476) | soil metagenome | isolation source: 100 cm saprolite under Madrone tree | place: USA:California | collected 2016-06-14
CGACTCGCCGAGGGCCGCATCGGTCGGGTACTGCGGGAACTTGGCGTAGCGCGCCTTCCGGATGCGCCGGAAGCGAGGTCCGCGCCTGACGAGCGCGGCGGTCCCCTGGACCATCACGCCCCGGAGGTGGCTCCACGCGTCGGTGTACGCGTCGACGCCGACCGCGACCCGGGGATTGGCCTCGAGGTTCCGTACCTTGCCCGCGGTCTTGCCCGACCCGAAGCAGATCCTGCCGTCCAGCAGCACGTGGCAGACCGGCACCACGTGCGGGCGGCCACGCGCGTCCGCGGTCGCGACCCGGCACACGCGTTCACGCCGGACGAATTCGGCCACCGTCTTGGTGAGCCGCACGGGATCACCCGCTCACGGCCGGCCGGCCGGTGAGCTCGATCTTCGCCTTCTCGCGCGTCGCCATTAACCAGCGCTGCCAGGCGTCGTTGCGCTTGGCCTCGAGCAGCTGGCGGGAGATCTGCTCGCGGTCCTTCGCGAGCTCCATCGGATCGGGGGCGACACGCTCGAGGGTCTTCACCACGTAGTACCCGAGGGGCGTCTTGACGGGATCGCCCACCTGTCCCGCCGGCGTCCGGAGCGCCGCCTGCGCCGCCTCGGCCGGCAGGCGGTCCGGCGGCTCCGACCGGGAGAGGAACCGCGTCGCGCCCGCCTGGTCCCCCTCCCGCGTGGCCAGCGCCTGCAGGTCCCCGCCGCTCCGCGCCGCGGCGGCGAGCGCGCGCCCCCGCTCGAGCGCGACGGCCTCCGCCTTCTTCCGCTTGACCGCGTTCCCCACCTCGTCCTTGATGTCGGCCAGGGGCGGCACCCCCGCGGGCTGCCGTTCCAGGACCTTCAGGATCACGAGACCAGCCGGCGTCTTCACCGGCTCCGAGACCCCGCCGATCGCGACGGCGAACGCGGCCTCCTGCATCGGCTCGGCGCGCGCGAAGGCCGCCGACCCCGCGGGGCGGCCGACGGTCGACTCACGCGCCGTGAACCCGAGCCGCTTCGCCTCGGCGGCGAAGTCCCTGGCGGCCAGGAGCGCGGGCCGGACCTCTCGTGCCCGCGCGGCGGCCGCCTCCTCCAGGTGTTCGGTGAAGAGCTTGGCCCGGATCTGGGGCGCGACGTCCTTCACCGGCTTCCGACCGCCTTCACGGATCTCGAGCACCCGGATCACGTGGAAGCCGAACTGGGTGCGGACCGGCGCCGGCGCCACCTGGCCCTGCTTGAGCGCGAAGGCCGCTTCCTCGAACTGCGAGACGACCTGGCCCTTGGTGATCCAGCCGAGGTCGCCGCCCCGCGCGGCCGTGCCCGGGTCCTCCGAGGACTCCTTCGCGAGTTTCCCGAAGTCCTCACCCGCGCTGGCCCGCCGGATCAGGTCGGCCGCCTTCGCCCGCGCCCTGTCCTCGCCCTCGCTGCCCCCCGTCTCGGGCACCCGGATCAGCACGTGGGCGGCGTGCACCTGGTGCGGCGTCTCGAACTCGGCGCGGTGGCCGTCGTAGTACTTCTGGACCTCGGCGTCGGTGATCGCCCGCGTCCAGTCCCTGGCGTCGACCAGGACGAAGAGGATTCGCCGGCGCTCCGGCCGCTCGAACTGGCCGGGGTTGTCCTTCAGGTACGCCGCGATCTCGGCGTCGGAGGCGGTCGTCTTCGACACGATCGACGCGAAGTCCACCGCCGCCCAGGCCGCGCGCACCTTCTCCTTCCGATACGTGAAGGCCTGCTCAACCTCGGCATCGGACACCTTGGCGCCGGCCCGGACGGCCTGCTCGACCTTGAACCGCGTGAGGTCGCGGCGGACCTCGGCCTCGAACGCCGCCGCCGTGGCGCCGCGCCGCCGCAGGAATTCCTGGTAGAGCTTCATCGAGAAGACGCCGTTCTCCCGGAAGGCCGGAACCGCCTGGAGCTGCGCGTTCAGCTCCTCGTCGCTCACGTCGAGCCCCTCGGCCTTCGCCCGCTGCACGATGAGGGCCTCGGTCACGAGGTCATTCACGACCTGCTGCCGCAAGCCCATGCGCTCGGCCAGCTCGGGCGTGAAGCGGTCCGGGTAGAGCTGGCTGTAGCGGTTGAGGTAGGACTGGTAGAGCCGCCGGTAGCGCTCGGCCGGGATCGTCTCGCCGTTCACGACGGCCACGCCGCCGCCCTCGGCCCCGCCGATCCCCGCCAGGCTGCCCTTGCCCCACACGTAGAAGGTCGTCAACACGAGGGAGCCGACGACCAGCCAGAGGAAGATGTGGAGCGCCTTCATGTACTGCCGCATGACCGTGATCATCCGTGACCTCCCGAGCCGTCCTAGGCTACCACACCGGCCTTCAGTCGCCGGGTTCGGCCGGCTCGACGGACGCGCCCGCGGCGTCCACATCGGCGGAGACGATGCGGCGCGCCACCGTGATGAACCCGGTATGCGCCACCATCCGATGGAACGGGCGGACGGACGGGCCGTCGATGTTCCAGGGACGGAACATCGTCTCGAAGGTCTCGATCAGGGCGAAGGGGGCGATCCGACGTAACGCCTCGACGAGCTGCTGGGACTGGATGATCGTCGGCACGTAGGAGAGGAAGATCCCGCCAGGGCGCAGGACGCCGGCGACCGCCTCCACGAGCTTCCACGGTTCCGGGAGATCGAGCAGCACGCGATCGACCGGCGCCTCGTCGCGCACGCCGTCCTCGACCGGCGCGAACCGCACGGTGAGGTTCGCCACCTCGCCCATGCGCGTGCGGATGTTCGCGAGCGCGCGGCGCGCGAACTCCTCCCGCTGCTCGTAGGAGATCACCCGGCCGTCGGGGCCGACCGCCCGGAGGAGCGCGAGCGTGAGGGCGCCCGACCCCATCCCGGCCTCGAGGACCCGGCAGCCCGGGTAGATGTCGGCCCAGAATAGGATCATCGCGAGGTCCTTCGGGTAGATGACCTGGGCGCCGCGCGGCATGTCGAGCACGTACTCGGCGAGCGTCGGGCGGAACGCCAGGTACCGGAGGCCCATCGAGGACCGGACCCGCGTGCCCTCGGGCTGGCCGATGATCGCGTCGTGCGCGATCCAGCCGCGGTCGGAGTGAAAGGTCTCCGACTTCCTGAGGAACACGAGATGCCGCTTGCCCCGCTGATCCACGAGCAGCACCTGCTCGCCGTCCTGGAACACGAACCGCAGGTCCGGCATCAGCGGTGCTTCGGCTCCGGCAGGAAGAGCGACGCGGCGAACCCGCCGACCGGCATCAGCGCGGTCACCCAGAGCGCGAGCGGCAGCCCCCAGCGGTCGGCCAGGCCGCCGAGCGCCGCCACGCCGAGCCCGCCGGTCCCGATCGCAAAGCCGACGATCATGCCGGACGCCATCCCGAGGTTCCGCGGCAGGTAGGCCTGCCCGAGCACGACCGAGACCGTGAAGGTCGAGATCAGCGTGAAGCCGACCGCGCCGAGCATCACGAAGGCCAGGGCGCCGCGCGTCAGGAGGAACCCGACCGTGAGCGGCGCCGCCAGCAGGCACGCCCAGACCATGAACGGCCGCGCGCCGAAGCGGTCGGCCACGGGGCCGGCGGCGATCGTTCCGAGCGCGCCGGCGCCGAGGAACACGAAGAGGAGCGGGCCCACGATGCGCGGATCGGCCTTGAGATGGTCCACGTAGTAGAAGGGCACGAACGTCGTGAACCCGAGCTGGGTCCACGACCGTAGCATGACGACGACGATCAGGATGGCCATCGCGCCCGGCATGTTGCGCGCCTCGGGCGCGGCGACGGCCGCCGCCCGTGGCCGCGCCGGCACCGACAGCATCGGCAGCGCGGCCATCAGCAGGAGCGCGACGAGCCCGGCGGGGATGAGCAGGCCGAGGCTCCCCGCGAGACCGAAGGTGGTCACGAGCAGCGTGATCACGGGCGGCCCGAGCGCGATCCCCACGTTGCCGCCGAGCGAGAACCACGAGATGCCGGTCGCCTTCTTGTCGCCGGCGACGTTGCTCGCCGTCCGGTAGCCCTCGGGATGCCAGGCCGCCACGCCGAGCCCCATGAGGACGATGAGCCCGAGCAGCACCGGGTAGCTCCGCGTGAAGCCCGTGAGCGCGAGCCCGAGCCCGGCCAGCGCCACCGACGACGGCAGGATCCAGCGCCGCGCCGACCGGTCCGAGAGATAGCCGAACAGCGGCTGGATGACCGACGAGGTCACCGTCGCCATCAGCATGACCGTGCCCGCCGCCGCGTACGAGAGGGCGAAGGTGGCCTTGAGGAACGGCAGGAGCGCCGGCAGCGATCCCTGGATCGTGTCGACCGTGAGATGCCCCACCGCCAGGAGACCGAGGAGCTTCGCGTCTGGTTTGACGGGCCCGACGATCGCGGCCGAGGCCTCGGCCGCCGGCGCCGCAGCGTCCGCCACCATCACGGTGTCACCCGGAAGTCGTGTCACACCGAGATGTTACACTACCTCGACGATGGAGACACCCGTGAAGGTGACCGAGCTCGGTCACGTCTCGCTCTACGTTCGGGATCTCGACGCCTCGCGGCACTTCTACCGGGACATCCTCGGTCTGACGGAAACCGGCAGCGGCAAGGGCGGCCGCATCCTCTTCTTCTCGGCGGGTGTCCATCACCACGATCTCTCGTGCGAGTGCGCGCATACCGACGGCGCCGGCCCGCCGCCTAAGGGCGCGCCCGGTCTCTACCACATCGCCTTCACCGTCGGCCGCTCCCACGACGATCTCGCGCGCGCTCGGCGCTGGGTCGAGGCCCACGGCCTCACGCCCTTCGGCGAGGCCGACACCTCCTTCAGCATCCGCGACCCAGACGGCACCCAGATCGAGCTCACGGTGAACCCGTGACCGACGACCGGTCTCCCCGCACTCGCCAGATCGCGAAGAGGGCTAGGGCCAGGGCCAGGATGACGACGCCGAAGGCGGGAAGGTAGCTGCCGCTGCGGTCGTAGAGCGCCCCGCCCAGCCAGGCGCCGAGGGCCTCGCCGGGCCCGACCAAGAGCGAGAGCCAGCCGAAGATCGACCCGAACCGGGGCCCGGCGAAGGCGTCGGCCGCCCGGGCCGAGGCGATGATTCCGCTCGATCCCTGCGCCATGCCGTAGAGCAGGACGTAGGCGGCGAGCCAGCCCGGCGCGCCGTGGAGCGCCAGCAGCGCGAGGCAGCCGATACCGGCGGCGGCGCTCGTGTAGGTGATCGTGAGCGTGGGCGCGCGGCCGATCCGGTCCGCGAGCCAGCCCGTCGTGAGCCGCCCGGCCATGCTGACGAGGCTCACCGCGCCGAGGGCGGTCGCGGCCGCCACGGGCTCGATCCCCTGCCCCACCGCGTACGCCACCATGTGGGTGTTCATGAGCGGGAACGCGCAGGAGGCGAAGAAGCGCAGGGCGGCGAGCCACCAGAACGCGGGCGCCCGCAACGCCCGCGCGACCGTCCACTCGGTGGCGCGGCCCTGCGGCGGCTCGTGCGGCCGATGGTCGGCGGGGAGCTGCTGGCCCGCGTTGGCGGGGATCACGACCGCCAGCAGGAGCGCCGCCCAGACCAGGAGCGTCGGGCGCCAGCCCCAGGTCTCGACGAGCGCCTGGCCCAGGGGGATGAAGCAGAAGGCCCCGAACCCGGTGCCGAGATCGGCCACGGCGATCGCGCGGCCGCGCGCGGCGGGGAACCAGAGCGCCGCGATCACCATGTTCACCTGGCTGCCGAGGGCGGCCAGGCCGAGGCCCCCGACGACGCCGTAGGTGAGCGCCAGCGCCCAGAGGGCGTGGACCCGGCTAGCGGCGAGCAGGCCGAGCGCGGCGACGGCCGCGCTCCCTTGGATCAGGCGGCGGGGACCGAGGCGGTCGAGCCCGTGGCCGACGAGCGGGCCGGCGCCGTCGCCGATGAAGAGGACGAGCGCCTGGACGGCGGCGACGGCGCCACGGGAGGCGCCGAACTCGTCGATCAGGGGCAGGTAGAGCACGGCGAACGCCATGACGATCCCGTTCTGGATCGCCAAGGTGAGGGCCGCGATGGCGAGGGCCCGGCGGGGCCGCGCCGCGGGGGTCAGGAGCCGAAGGCGTCGCAGCCGGTGATGTCGCGGCCGATGATCAGCGTGTGGATGTCGTGCGTGCCCTCGTAGGTGTTGACGGTCTCGAGGTTCATGAGGTGCCGGATGACCGGATGCTCGTCGACGATGCCGGCGGCGCCCAGGATGTCGCGGGCCATCCGCGCCGTATCGAGGGCGATCTGCACGTTGTTCATCTTCGCCATCGAGATCTGCTGGGCCCGGGCCCTGCCTTCATCTTTGAGGCGGCCGAGCTGCAGGCACAGGAGCTGCGCCTTCGTGATCTCGGTCACGATCCACACGAGCTTCTGCTGCACGAGCTGGAAGGAGGCGATCGGCCGGCCGAACTGGACCCGCTGCTGGGCGTACTGGAGCGCCCAGTCGTAACACGCCATGGCCGCCCCCACCGCGCCCCAGGCGATCCCGTAGCGCGCCTGGGAGAGGCAGGAGAGGGGGCCCTTGAGGCCCGTGACGCCGGGCAGCCGGTTCTCGACGGGGATGCGGCAATCCTGGAACGAGAGCTCCGAGGTGATCGACGCGCGCATCGAGAACTTGCCGTGGATGTCGAGCGTGGAGAAGCCGGGCGTGCCCCGCTCGACCAGGTAGCCGTAGATCTCGTGGTCCTCCGCGTCCTTCGCCCACACGAGGGCGACGTCGGCGATCGACCCGTTCGTGATCCAGAGCTTCGTGCCGTTCAGGATCCAGGCGTCGCCGCGTCGGGCGGCGCGGGTCTTCATGCCGCCGGGGTCGGAGCCGTGGTCGGGCTCGGTGAGGCCGAAGCATCCGACCGCAGTCCCCGCGGCGAGCGCGGGGAGCCACCGCTCCTTCTGGGCGTCGGAGCCGTAGGCGTGGATCGGGTACATCACGAGGGCCGACTGGACCGACGCCGCCGAGCGGAGGCCCGAGTCGCCGCGCTCGAGCTCCTGCATGATGAGCCCGTAGGCGACGTTGTTGAGGCCGGCGCAGCCGTAGCCCTTCAAGGTCGCCCCGAACACGCCGAGCTCGCCGAGCTTGGGGAGCAGGGCCACCGGGAAGGTGCCCTGGCGGTGATGCTCGATCACGATCGGAAGGTACTCGGCCTCGACCCAGTCACGGATGGCGTCGCGCACCATGCGCTCGTCCTCGGACAGGAGCGCGTCGATGCCGTAGTAGTCGACCCCCCGGAACTTCTCCATGGCTCACGCCCTCGCCGCCCGAATGCTACACCCCGGGCTCACGGTTTGAGAAGAGGGTCAGGCGTTGAGGAGCTCGAAGATGCTGCCGACCAGCGCCTCGTGATCCTCCACGTTGTTGCGGAAGATCCCGAGCTCGGGCAGATCGGTGAGGTCGACCGTCTTGAAGGGCGCGCCCGGTTGGTACTCGGCGAACGAGATGACCTGGAAGCAGGACCGGCCCGGCTCGGGATGCTCGGTCACGAGGACGAAGTAGAGCTTCGGCCACTGGCGCCGGGCCATCAGGAAGACCGACCGGTCGCCCCGCTGGTTCTCGACCGAGATGAACTGGTCGATGTGCGGCCGATACTTCACCTCGAGCAGGAGCTCGAACGGCTCGCCGGTGCCGGTCTCGAGGCTCGCCCGGAAGTCGGGCGAGAAGTCCTCCCGGCCGAAGCGGAGCGGGAACTGCTCGGTGTGGAAGCGGTCGACCCGATAGCGCGCGCGCCGGAAGATCGACTCCACGAGGGCTTCAGCGATCCGACTCTTGGCCTCGAGGAGGTCCATCGCGTCGGCGTCTCAGGCCTCAGACATTCGTCGGGATCGACGGCCCGTCTTCGTTCAGGGCCTTGACCAGGGCCTGGGCCAGAAGCTGATCGTGCTCGTGGGTCATCGCGAAGACGCGGCACTGGGCCACCTTGCCGGGGAGGTACTTCAAGAGCTCGCGCAGCGGCTCCGCGCTCACGCGCTGGGTGGTCGGGTCGTAGACGTAGATCTGGCGGTCGCCCATCGCGAGCGGGTTGAGCGGCCGCGGATCCTGCTGGGCCATGTCGATCTTGAACGGGAGCTGTCGGAGCTCCCGGGGCAGCATCTTCCGAGCCTGACCCTCGACCGTCGCCTCGTCCATGAAGCGCTGGCCGGGCTTGGCCTCAAAGAGGTCCAGCACGACCTCGTGCGCCATCCGCCACTTGAGCCGACGGTCCAGGATCTGGCGCCACTCGGCGCCGAGGCGCTCCTTCTCAGGCTCGTCGGAGTCGTGCCAGCGGCCGACCTCCTCGAGGAGCGTCCACTCGGTGAGGTGCAGGTAGGGGTGCAGGTCCTTGCGCAGGTCGTACGGAAACGCGATCTGCATCGTCTCGCGGAAGATCTCCTTGAGGTGCAGGTCGATGCCGCGGGTGGTGCGATGGTAGTAGACGTTCGTGTACATGTAGAAGCGGGCGTTCAGGAACATGATGAACGCCTGGAGCCCGCTGCGGTCGAGCGTGAGCCCGCTCTCGGTGAAGAACGAGTAGTAGATGATGCGGTCGATGTCGATCGGGCCGACGGCGACCCCGCACATGTAGGCGTCTCGGAGGACGTAGTCCATGTTGTCCGCGGTGAAGACGCCCGAGAGCAGGGGCTTGAGGTGCGGGAGCCACGTCGGGTGGCCGGCCTCGGGATGCGTGTAGCCCTTCCCCATCAGGTAGCAGATCCACTCGGGATCGATCGTCTCGCCGGGGGCGAAGACGCCGCCCGGGCTCCGCCGGAGGCCGCGCAGGACGTCGCCGAGCTCCTCGCGGATGATGCGCTGGCCGACGAGCTCGTGGGTCAGCTCGTAATCGGAGAGGAAGTTGTCGTCGAAGAAGTGGCCGAAGGGCCCGTGCCCGACGTCGTGGAGCAACCCGGCCACGCGCAGCAGCTCTTCGATCAGCGGCAGCGACGGCGTCTCCGGGAACACCGCCTTGAGCGAGGGGTAGAGCTGCTGGGCGAGCCGGCCCGACAGGTGCATCACGCCGAGCGAGTGCTGGAACCGGCTGTGCTCCGCGGCGGGGAAGACCCAGCGGGCGGACTGCAGCTGCGGGATGCGACGAAGCCGCTGCACCCAGGGCGTGTCGATGAGATCCTGCTCGGTTGCCTCGCCGGGGATCCCGTCCGGGCGGGTATAGAGGAGGTACCGGTGGATGGGATCGGCGATGAGACCCCGACCTCGATAGGTGTCGGCCGCCCCCTTCATATCTCGCAGCGTACCCCACTTCCGCCCCGCACGGCAAAGCCCTCGGGACTCACCGGTTCGTGTACTGCCGGTCGTAGTATTGGGTGAAGAGTCCCGACCGGAGCGGCCGCCACCAGGCCTCGTGGGTCCGGTACCAGCCGACCGTCGTCTCGAGCGCCTGCTCGAAAGAGTGACGCGGCGCCCAGCCGAGGGCGCGCGCCTTCGACGCGTCGAGCGCGTAGCGGCGGTCGTGACCGGGCCGGTCCGTCACGGGCTGGATCAGCGACTCGGGCTTCCCCAGCAGGCGCAGGATGCGCCGGGTCAGCTCCCGATTCTCGATGCCGGTCCCGCCCCCGATGTTGTAGATCTCGCCGTCCCGGCCGGTGCGGAGGACGAGGTCGATCGCCGCGCAGTGATCGAGCACGTAGAGCCAGTCGCGCACCTGCCGCCCGTCGCCGTAGAGCGGCAGCGGCCGGTTCTCGAGCGCGTTCGTGACAAAGAGCGGAATCACCTTCTCCGGGTATTGGTAGGGCCCGAAGGTGTTCGCGCCGCGGGTGATGACGACGGGCAGCCGGTGGGTGATCCAGTAGGCGCGCGCGAGCAGGTCGGCCGCCCCCTTGGAGGCGGAGTAGGGATTGGACGGGTTCAGGGGGTCGCTCTCGCGCGCCGCTCCCGCGGCCATGCTCCCGTAGACCTCGTCCGTGCTCACCTGGACGAACCGGGCGATCCGGAGGTCGCGCGCGGCGTCGAGCAGCGTGCCCGTGCCGCCGACGTTGGTGCGCAGGAACTCGCCGGCGGCGAGGTTGGCGCGGTCGACATGACTCTCGGCCGCCAGGTGCACCACGGCGTCCACGCCCCCCATCGCCTCGCGCACGACCCGCGGATCGCCGACGTCGCCGTGCACGAACCGGTAGCGCGGGTCGCCCTCGACGTCGCGCAAGTTCTCCAAGTTGCCGGCGTAGGTGAGCGTGTCCAGGTTGACGACCCGGTCCTCCGGATGGGTCTCGAGCACGTGGCGGATGAAGTTCGACCCGATGAAGCCGGCGCCGCCGGTGACGAGCAGCTTCATCCCCCTACCCGCGGGAGACGTCCCAGATCTCGGCCCCCGCGAAGTCCCAGGGCAGCCGCCCCTCGTCGCAGGTGGCGGGGTCCGGCGTGAAGCCGAGGTCCGTGAAGTAGATGACGTGCCCGGGCCCCGCCGCGAGGTTCCGCGCCCCGTGGGCCACGCCGGGCGGGATCCGGAGGAGCCGCGACTGGCCGGCGCCGAGCACGATCCGGCTCCGCAGCCCCTCGGTCTTCGACCCCTTGCGCACGTCGATCAGCACGCAGAGCAGCCGGTCCGAGGGCGGGACGAACCAGACGTCGGTCTGACGCACGTGGACGTGGAAGGCCTTGATCACGCCGGGCCCGAGCTCGCTGTAGGTGACCTGCTGGGCGGTGAAGCCGTGCAGGCTCATGAGGGCGCCGGCCCGCAGCCGCCCGAGCTCGGTCAGCGCGCCCCCGTCGTCGACGTGGCGCGCGAGGTCCACGAGCTGGACGCCCTCGACGCGGGGCACCGGGGCATAGCTCTGCAGGCTGAACGCACGCTTGGCGTCGGCGCTGAGGTCCATGGCCCGGTCAGACGAGGCCGATCTGGCTGCGGTCGCCGAGCATGAAGTTGTACGACCGGGGCTTGGTCCCCGCGCGGTAGATCGAGACCTGCCGGCCGATCAGGCTCGACTCGATCCGGCCGGCGATGTCGGTGATGGACGAGCCCTCGAGCACGATCGAGTGCTCGACCTCGCTGCTCCGGACGATCGCGTGGTCGCCCACCGCCGTGAACGGTCCGATGTACGCGTTCTCGATCATCGCCCCCTTCCCGATGACGGCGGGGCCGCGGATCGTGCTCTGCACGACCTTGGCGCCCAGCTCGATGATCACCTTGCCGAGCACCTCCGAGCCCTCCACCTCGCCCTCGATCCGGCGGTCGATCGTGTCGAGGACGAGGCGGTTGGCCTCCAGGATGTCCTCCAGCTTCCCCGTGTCCTTCCACCAGCCGTCGATGACGCGCGGCACCACGACCCGGCCGTGGTCGATCAGCCACTGGATCGCGTCCGTGATCTCGAGCTCGCCGCGGGCCGAGGGGCGGATCGCCTGGACCGCCTCGAACACGTGCCGATCGAACATGTACACGCCGACGAGCGCCAGGTCCGACGCCGGCGCCGTCGGCTTCTCGACCAAGCGGACGACCCGGCCCCCCGCCAGCTCGGCGACGCCGAACTGCTGCGGGTTCGGCACGCGAGCCAACAGGATCTGGGCGTTCGGCGCCGTCGCCCGGAATTCGTCCACGAGCGACTTGAGCCCGGCCCGGAGGAGGTTGTCGCCGAGGTACATGACGAACGGCTCCCCCCCGACGAAGGCCTCGGCGATCAGGACCGCGTGGGCGAGACCGAGCGGCGCCTCCTGCTCGATGTAGGTCACGCGCGCGCCGAACCGGGCGCCGTCGCCGACCGCGTCCTTGATCTCCTGACGGGTGTCGCCCACCACGATCCCGATGTCGCGGATGCCGGACTCGACGAGCGCCTCGATCCCGTAGAAGAGGATCGGCTTGTTGGCGACGGGCACGAGCTGCTTGGCGGAGGTAAACGTGATCGGCCGCAGGCGGGTGCCGTGCCCGCCCGACAGGATCAGACCCTTCATGCGCTACAATGCTCCCAGATTGGCACGGGTCTAGCCGTCAGTATAGCAGCCGCGGCTACGCGCCAACAAGGCTGGCCCGATTCCCGCTTGACCCGATAGGGATTAGGGGTATTATCAAGTAGATGAAAACTCTAAAGGATATGCTGGTTGAGGCTCGCCAGGTCGTCCCCGAAGAGGGCCCGGAGGAGCTGAGCCGACGGCTCAGGGCCGGCGAGCAAATCGCGGTGATCGACGTGCGCGATCCCGACGAGTATCGAGACGGCCACATCGAGGGGGCGACGAATATCAGCCGCGGCTTTCTCGAGTTCCGGATCGGCGCCGCAGTGACGGATCCAAAGACGCCGATGGTCGTCTACTGCCAGTCGGGCCTCCGTTCCGTGCTGGCCGCCAAGTCGCTCCGGGAGCTCGGCTACACGACGGTCGTCAACCTCAAGGGTGGCTTCCAAAAGTGGGCCCAGTCGGGTCTTCCCGTCGTCAAGGACGCCCCGCTCACGACCGACCAGATCCAGCGCTACAGCCGGCACTTCCTGCTGAGCCAGATCGGCGAGAAGGGGCAGCGCGCGCTCCTCCGGTCGAAGGTCCTCCTCATCGGCGCCGGCGGCCTCGGCTCGCCGACGGCGCTCTACCTGGCCGCGGCCGGCGTGGGGACGATCGGGCTCATGGACGGTGACGTCGTCGACCTCACGAACCTGCAGCGCCAGATCCTGCACACCACGGCCGACGTCGGCAAGCCGAAGGTCGAGTCAGGCGCCCGCAGCCTGAGGGCGCTCAACCCAGACGTGAACGTGATCCCGTTGCCGATGCGCATCGACGTCGACAACGTACTGGACATCATCAAGGACTACGACCTGATCGTCGACGGCTCGGACAACTTCGACACCCGTTACCTCGTCAACGACGCCTGCTACCTGGCCGGCAAGACGAACGTCCACGGCTCGATCTTCCAGTTCGAGGGGATGGCGACGGTGTTCGCGCCGAACGAGGGCCCGTGCTACCGCTGCCTCTATCCGACCCCTCCGCCGCCAGGCCTCGTGCCCAGCTGAAGCGAGGCTGGAGTCCTGGGCGTGCTCCCAGGCATGATCGGGATGGTGCAGGCGACGGAGGCCATCAAGCGCCTCACCGGTGTCGGCGAGCCGCTCATCGGGCGGCTCCTGACCTACGACGCTCTCGGCATGCGCTTCCGCGACGTCAAACTCCGGCGAGATCCGAATTGCCCGCTCTGCGGCACGAACCCGACGATCAAGGATCTCTCGATCCACGCCGAGGGCGCGGCGGCGGCCTGCGCCGCCGGAGGCAACGATCACGGCGAGGCCGTGGCCGCTCCGAGCGCCGCTCCCGCCCAGCGCTCCGGCGGCTGAGCTCGAAGCGGACGGCCTTCCTCCGGGCCGACACCCCCGAGCCCGACCGTCGCGCCGCCCGGCCCGACTCCGCCTTCGAGATCGGCTCGACGCCGCGCGAGCGCGAGCCAGCGACCCACCCCTCGGCCGGTAGGAGGCGCCCCTGGCGCGCCGCGCCGACGACATGCGGGAAGGACGATCCCCTGGTGCCGGAGGGATGGGCGGACACCCTCCGACGTCAGGCCCGCGGGCTGACCGTCCCCTGAGATCAGGGAACGCCCGCGCGGCTCCTGACCGTCGGCGGGGGGCCGGACGGCCCGGCCAGATTCGGCCCCGCCCCGCGCTCCCCGCAACTTGGCTTCCAACCCCACGGGGATGTTATTGTTCTAGAGTAGATGCGGCTCCCCATCAAAATCTTCCTGACCTGTTCCCTGGTCGTCCTTGTCCTGGCAGGCGTGGCGGTCTGGAGCCTGGTCGAATTGGCTTACTTGGCCTCCGCCGAGCGGACGGTCACGGTCCAAACGGCCGAGGCCCTCCGGCTGCAGGTGGCGATCCGTGAGGCGGTCGTGGACGCGAGCCACCTCGAAATGCGGAACCTGGTCTTCGGTGACCGCGAGTACGCCGCGGTATCGAGCGCCCGTGCGACGCGCATCGCGTCGGAGCTCGACCGGGTGGAGACGCTCGTGACGACCGACGCGGAGCGGGACTCGCTCAAGCAGGCCGCCCAGGCCTTCAACGACTTCCGCGCCATCGTCGTCCGGGCCCGCGGCCTCCGGGCGCGGGGGGATGTGAAGAGGGCCGAAGAGCTGATGCAATCCACCGGCCTGCCGATCGTCACGCGGGTCGTCTCCACGATGGACAACCTCGTCCGACTCACCCAAGGCTCGCTCGATCGGAGCCAGACGGAGGCGACGGAGGCCCTCGGCGAGACGCGGACCGCGATCGAGCGGCTTCGCGCCCGCACCCTGACCGCGGTGACCGTGGCGATGGTCGCGGCGGTGCTGGTGGCGCTCGCGGGCACGGCCGCCATCGCGGTGCGGCTGACCCGATCGCTCCGCCGGCTGTCGGAGGCGACGAAAGCGGTCGCCGAAGGGGCGTTCCACGAGCCGCTCTCGATCGAGTCCAAGGACGAGGTCGGAGAGCTGGCCCAGTCGTTCAATCGCATGGCGGTACGCCTCCGCGAAATCGACCAGATCAAGGAGCAGTTCTACACGACGGTCTCGCACGAGCTCCGCTCGCCCCTGAACGCGATGCGGGAGTCCGCGCGGCTGATCGAGGAGCGGGCGGCCGGGCCCCTCACCACCAAACAGGAGCGCCTCATCTCGATCATGCACCGGAGTACCGAGCGGCTCCTCCGGCTGGTGAACGAGGTGCTCGACCTCTCGCGGGCGAGCGCGGGCCTCCTGTCCCTGGAACGCGGCTGGTTCGACGCGGGCGTGGTGATCGGGCGCACGCTGGACGAGCTCCGCCCCCAGGCCGAGCAGCGCGGCGTCGCAATCCGGTTCGAGAACGGCGCGGGGGCGCCCCGCCTCTTCGGCGACCAGGACCGGGTCGTCCAGATGGTCGTCAATCTCGTGGCCAACGCGCTGCGCTTCACCCCGTCCGGCGGCTCCGTGACGGTGCGGGTCCACGCGACCGACACGGACGCCCAGGTCCTGGTCGAGGACACGGGCGCCGGGATCCGTGCCGAGCTCCTCCCCCACGTGTTCGAGCGCTTCCGACAGGCCCACAGCGGGCGGGGTGGCACCGGCCTCGGGCTCGCCATCGTTCGCGCCATGGCCGAGGCGCACGGTGGTCGCGTCACGGTCGAGTCTGAGGAGGGGAAGGGCAGCCGGTTCACGATCACGCTCCCGCAGGGCGCGGAGACGCCGGTGCCCGTGGGCGCGCGGACGTGATGAGGGCGGCCGCCGTCAGGGCTCGGTTCCAGGGCGCCGGCCGCCCGTGCGTCGACGTCCAGTCGTTCTATTTTTCCGAGCACGGCTACACCGTCTTCACGGCGCTCGACGGCGACCAGGGGGTCGAGCTGGCGGTCCGCCACAGCCCCGCGGCGATCGTCTGCGACGTGATCATGCGGAACATGCACGGCTTCGAGGTCCTCCAGGCGCTGCGCCGGCGACCGGAGCTCACTCGGACGGTCGTGATCATGACGTCCGCCAAGGCCTACAAGCCGGACATCGCGCGCGCCCTCGAGCTGGGCGCGACCGACTACGTGGTGAAGCCCTTTCGCACCGATGAGCTGCTGTCGGTCGTCGAGCGGCACCTCGCCGCGGCCCGGGAGGCCTAGATGCGGGTGACCTTTTGGGGGACGCGAGGGTCCATCGCCACCCCCGGCCCCTCCACGACCATCTACGGTGGCAATACCTCCTGCGTCGAGGTGCGGTGCGGCCCGGAGATCCTGATCTTCGACGCGGGGACCGGCATCCGCCCCCTGGGACAGGCCCTCGTCGACGAGTTCCAGGACCGGCCGTTCACGGTCCACCTGTTCCTGAGCCACACGCACTGGGATCACATCCAGGGCTTCCCGTTCTTCATGCCCGCCTATCAACCGACGGCCACCATCCACATTTACGGCTCGACCGGCCTGGGGCGCCCGCTGGAAAAGCTGATGCGGGGGCAGATGGACCCGGACTACTTCCCGGTCGCGCTCGGCGAGCTGGCCTCGACCCTCCTCGTCCACGAGCTCCGGGGCACGACGGTGGAGATCCGCGACGTGACGATCACGACCGCGTACCTCAACCATCCGGGGATGAACCTGGGGTACCGCGTCGCCCACGGCGGCAAGACCCTCGTCTACGCCACCGACAACGAGCCCTACCGCGTGACGCTCGACCGGCTCGGGCTGCGGGGGTCGGCCGGCCGGGACTTCGGCCGGCGGCTCGACGAGGAATTCATCCAGTTCATCGACGGCGCCGACCTCTACATCGGCGAGGCCCAGTACACGGACGAGGAATACCCTCGGCGGATCGGCTGGGGGCACTCGTCAGTCTCGGCGACGGTCGAAGCGGCGCTCGCGTCGCGGGTCGCGTCGCTCGCCCTCTTCCACCACGATCCAATGCACGACGACGCGACGGTGGCCGGGATGGCCGACACCGCGCGCCGGCTGATCGCGGCGCGGGGGTCGGCGATGCACTGCTTCGCCGCCCGGGAAGGGGCGGTAATCGACCTCTGACCCCCTCGGGCTACTTGCCGAGAGGGGTATCCCGGTAGACGCCGACCGTCACCTCGACGTCCTCGGCCTGCCCGTTGCGGAGGACGCCGAGGCGGACACGGGTCCCCACCGGCGTGACCGCCACCAGGCGCTGGAGGTCCTTCGGCGCCTCGACCGGGGTGCCATCGAACGAGACGACGACGTCGTTGGTGCGGAGCCCGCCGCGCGCGGCGGGCTCGCCGGGCATGACCTCGCGGATCACGGCGCCGCGCGGCTCCTTGAGGTTAAGCGTCGTCAGCTCCTCGTCGCCGACCTCGCCGATGCTCACGCCGAGCCAGCCCCACTCGATCTTCCCCTTCTCGGCGAGCTGCGGCAGGAGCTGCTTCAGGAGGTTGGAGGGGATCGCGAAGCCGATGGAGCCGTTGCGAGCCGCCATGCTGTTGACGCCGATGACCTCGCCAGCCATGTTGACCAGAGGGCCGCCGGAGTTGCCCGGGTTGATCGCGGCGTCGGTCTGGATGAAGTCGAAGCCCGGCGCGGCGACCGAGAGCGGCGCGCCCTTGCGGCTCACGATCCCGAACGAGACGGTCTGCTCGAGGCCGAACGGATGGCCCAGCGCCAGCACGAGCTCGCCGACCCGCACGCGGTTCGAGTCGCCGAGGGGCAGCACCGGCAGGTTGCTCGCGCCGTCGATCCTGACCAGGGCGAGATCGACCCGGTCGTCCTTGCCGGCGACCTTGCCCACGAACCGCCGACCGTCGGCCATCCGGATCTGGATGGCGTCGCCGACGTCGACGACGTGGGCGTTCGTCACGAGCAGGCCGGCCGCGTTGATGAAGAAGCCCGAGCCGGTGCCCCGGCGGGCCTCGCTCGGCGGCTCCGGCTTCTCGCCCGCGGTCGCGCCGCCGCCCCGGCCCACGCGGACCTGGACGAGCGCCGGCTTGAGTCGCTCGGCGAGCTGGCTCAGCAGGTCGTCGAAGCGGGCCAGCTCTGGGGCCGCCTGGGCTTCCGCCGACTCCGTCCAGAGCGCCTGGTCGGCCGCCACGGCGGGGGCGACGCAGCCGACGGCGAGAAGGACGATCGCAACGCGGGCGACGGTCGTCGCGGGGGCGAGCACGCGCATCAGGCCCTCCTTTGATTACCTTCCAGTATAGCGCGCCGGCCCGTGGCGCCTAGCGATTCGCCTCACGGACGAGGTGGCCGAGCTCGGGGATCACGAGCTTGTCCATCGCGAGGCGGCAGGCGTTGGGCGAGCCCGGTAGCGAGACGACGATCCGCCCGGCGCGCACGCCCGCCTGGGCGCGCGACAGCATCGCCGCCGGCCCGATCTCCTGGTAGGACAGCATCCGGAAGAGCTCGCCGAAGCCCGGCAGGTGTTTGTCGAGCAGCGCCTCGACCGCCTCGAAGGTCGAGTCCCGGGAGGTGATGCCGGTCCCACCACTCAGGATCACCGCCTGGACCGCGGGGTTTGTGCACTGCTCGCGCACGATCCGCTGGACGTCGGCGGGCTCGTCCCGGGTGATGGCGGACCCGACGAGCGTGTGCCCGGCGCGGGCGAGGAGGTCGCGGACGACCCGGCCCCCCGTGTCCGTCTCGGGAGTTCGGGTGTCGGAGATCGTGAGCACGAAGCAGGCGACGGACGTCGGCGCGTGCGCGCGGTGCTCGCGCGGCGTCGCGTCGGGCCCCGTCATGTTAGTCGGGCATCTCCTTAGTCGGGCATCTCCACCAGGATGTCTTCGGCCTGGACCCGCACCCGGTAGCGTGGCACCGATTCTCCCGGCACCGTCATGCAGGCGCCCGACCTGGCGTCGAACTCCCACCCGTGCAGCGGGCAGATCACGATCTCGCCCTCGACCTGGCCGTCGCCCAGCGACCCCGACTGGTGCGGGCACTCGTTGCCGATGGCGACCACCTCCCCGCCGAGGTTGAAGAGGGCGATGTCGCGGCCGCCCGCGTAGACGGCGAGGCCCGTTCCGGGCGGGAGGTCCGCCACTCGCGCGACCTTAACCTCCGTAGGCACGGTTCAGCACCTCGACGATATGGAGAACCCGCACGCCCGCCCCGCGCTCGCGGAGGCCTTGCGCCAGCTGCAGGATGCACCCCGGGTTCGCGGTCACCACCGCCTCCGCCCCCGTCTCGAGGACGTGGCGCGTCTTCCTTTCGAGGAGCCGGCGCGCCATCTCGGGCTGCGTCAGGTTATAGATGCCCGCCGAGCCGCAGCACCAGTCTGCCTCCCGGAGCTCGACGAGCTCGAGGCCGGGGATCTGCGCGAGCAGCTTCCGCGGCTCTCCCCGGATCCGCTGGCCGTGCACGACGTGACAGGGGTCGTGGTACGTGGCGGTCATCGGCACCGGGCGGAGGGGGCCGCGCAGCGGCTCCCGCGCCAGCTGCTCCGAGATGTCGCGCACGAACGTGGAGAACGCGCGCGCCCGCGCGGCCCAGGCCGGATCGTCCGCGAGGAGGTGCCAGTACCCCTTCATGTGGGCGCCGCAGCCGGACGTGTTCACGACGACGGCGTCGGCGCCCGCTCGCTCGAAGGTCGCGATCGTCTGCCGGGCGAGGGCCACGGCGCGCGCGTGGTCGCCGCCGTGGGCGTGCAGCGCGCCGCAGCAGCCCTGCCCGCGCGGAACCACGACCTCGTAGCCGTTCTTCGCGAGCACGGACGCGGTCGCGTGGTTGTGGGCCCCGAAGACCGCCTGCTGGACGCACCCGGTGAGGAGCGCCACCCGCGCGCGGCGCGCGCCCGCGGCCGGAATCTGCTCTGGCAGCGGCGCCCGCTCGGCCGCCGGCGGCAGCGAGGGCAGGAGCGCTTCCCACGCCGGGAGCGGGCCCGGCAGGATCCTCAGGAGCCCGCTCGCGCGCACGAGTCGCTGGAGCCCGATGACCTGGTAGAGACGCAGCGCCGCCACCACCAGCGCGAGCGCCCGCGGCGACGTGAGGAGCAGCCCGAAGTTCAGCCATCGGACGGACCGCCGCACGGGGCCGCCGGGGCGCTGGCGCTCGATCTCCGCCCGCGCCGCCTCGATGAGCCGACCGTAGGGAACGCCGGCCGGGCAGACGGTCTCGCACGCCCGACAGTCGAGGCAGAGCGAGAGGTGCGTGACGGCCGAGTCCGTGAGGTCGATGCGCCCCTCGGCGAGCGACTTGATGAGGACGATTCGCCCCCGCGGCGAGTCCATCTCGGTGCCCAGCAGGGAGAAGGTCGGGCAGGCGCTGAGGCAGAGCCCGCAGTGCACGCACTGGTTCACGCCGTCGACCGGGAGCCCGTGGAGTTGGAGCGCCGCCGGGGGCGCCGCGTCCGCCCTCTCGTGCCCCATCACAGGCCCCCGACGAAGCGACCGGCGTTGAGGATGCCCTTCGGATCGAGCTGCCGCTTGATCCGCTGCATCATCCGGAAGGCCGCCCCCGGCTGATCCCACACCGGTATCAGCTCCTTGACGGCGAGCGCCGCCTCCTCCACCGTCGCGTGGCCCCCGCCCGCGTGCGCGGCCTCCCGCCAGTTGCGGAGCGCGGCGGCGACGGGCTCGGCCGCATCGCGCGGGCCCGCCAGGGCACCGACGATCGCCCCGACGCCCGCGTGGGCAGAGAAGGCGGCCCGCAGCCCGACGTCGCGCGCGCTCGCGCCCGCCCGCTCGACGACTTCCGCAACCCGCGCCGGGAGGACGGAGAAGCGCATCACCGCCGCCGGCTCTGCGAGCGCCCGGCGGGCCGCGACGGGCAGCACTGCCCACGTCGCAGCGGGCAGGTCGCGAACCTCCCCGCCGCCCGCCTCCTCGCACAGGCGCGCGAACTCGGCCCGCTGCCACCGGACCTGCTCCGCGAGACCGTCGAAGCCGGCCACCAGCGCGGGCCGATCGCCGTCGAGGCCGAGGGCGGCGGCGGCCTCGCCGTCGACGAGGTCGAGCGCGGAGGGGAGGAGGTCGGATGCGGTCACCGCGCGCGCAGCGAGCCCGCAGTCCTTGAGGCTCCCGAAGCGCACCGCGACCAGAATCTCCACGTCGGGCTTCGGCCGGAGCTTGACCGTGGCCTCGACGATCACGCCGAGACTGCCGAAGGCGCCGACGAAGAGCTTGGGGAGATCGTAGCCGGCGACGTTCTTCACGACCTTGCCGCCGCCGTGGACGATCGCGCCGTCGGCGCAGACGACCGTCACGCCGATCAGCAGATCCCGCGCGGTCCCGTAGAGGTGGCGCCGCGGGCCCGCCGCGTTCGCCGAGAGCACGCCGCCCACCGTCGCCACGTGGGCTTCCGGCGGATCGAGCGAGAGCCATTGCCCCCGCGCCGCGAGGGCCGCCTGCAGCGCCTGCATGGTCGCGCCCGCCTCGACGGTCGCGGTCAGGTCCCCGGGCTCGTGCTCGATCAGCCGGCCGAGCCGCCGGAGCCCGAGCACGACGCCCAGCCGCGCGGCCGGCGCGCCGACTCCGATGCCGGTCCCCCCGCCCCAGGGCGTCACCGGGATCGAC
>WNFO01001833.1_pt1 | contig 20723 bp, 23 predicted proteins | sample 5400251 | NCBI WGS metagenome assembly WNFO01 (sample SAMN13153354, study PRJNA577476) | soil metagenome | isolation source: 100 cm saprolite under Madrone tree | place: USA:California | collected 2016-06-14
CGGTTCGGGATCGCCGATCCGGACGCGCACTACCACGTCCCGCTGTTACTCTCTCCTTATGGCTACAGTACCTACCGAGGATCCTGATGGACCGGTTTCCCATTGTCGCTCGTGAGGTCATCGCGCGTTGCCAGTCATTGGCAGAGTGCACGGAAGAATCCGGTTTCACAACGCGCCCGTTTCTTTCCGAGCCCATGCGCGAAGTCCACACGCGGCTACGCGACTGGATGGAGCAAGCAGGGATGACTGCATCCATCGATGCCGTCGGCAATGTGCACGGCTGTTATGCGGCGCGGCAGCCGTCGGCGCTACGGCTGTTCATCGGATCGCATCTGGACACGGTTCCACGAGCAGGCGCTTATGACGGCATCCTTGGTGTCGTGTTGGGAGTTGCGCTGGCCGATCTCCTGAACGGACGCCGCTTGAAATTCCACATTGAAGTCGTCGGCTTCTCGGAAGAAGAAGGGCTTCGCTTCGGCGTACCGTTCATTGGGAGCCGCACGTTTATCGGCGATATCGACGACGAATTGCTCGGCCGCCGCGACGCGAATGGCATGACCGTCACCGATGCGATCCGGGCGTTCGGCCTCGATCCTTCGCGAATCGGCGACGCACGAGCCGGGAACGACGCTCTCGCCTACTTTGAGTTTCACATCGAGCAAGGTCCGGTACTCGAAGCCCTCGGCCTCCCGCTGGGTGTTGTAGAGGGAATTGCCGGCCAAAGCCGCTTCAGTGTGGTCTTCGAGGGCCAGGCCAACCATGCCGGAACCACACCCATGCACCTTCGTCGCGATGCGCTGGCCGGAGCGGCTGAATGGATCGCTGCCGTGGAGAAGGAAGCGCGAAGTACAAGCGGCCTCGTTGCGACCGTTGGACGGCTCGAGGTAGAGCCTGGAGCAGGTAACGTCATCCCGGGCGTCGTCCGCACCACTCTCGATGTCCGGCATGCGGATGACGCCATCCGCACAGCGGCTATTGAGCGCCTCCACCATCACGCCGGAGACATCGCGGCGCGCCGCGGACTTTCCGTTTCCTGGAAGCATCTCCTGGATCAGGCCAGCGTGACGATGGACGCTTCTCTCTCTCGTCTTCTCGAGCGCGCTGTGGACGCCTCAGGTTACACGGTGCACCGGATGACCAGTGGTGCCGGCCACGATGCCATGATCGTCGCTCGGCGAATGCCGGCGGTCATGCTATTCCTCCGCAGCCCCGGCGGCATCAGCCACCACTCCCGCGAAACCGTACTCCCGGAAGACGTGGAAGCCGCTCTCGTCACCGGCATGCGCTTCCTCGAAGAGATGGAGGCGCGGCATGACTGAGGTTGTCGTGCGTGGTGGGACTATTGTAACTCCCGAGGGAATGCGCCAGGCGGACGTGGCCATCGAGGGCGGTTTCATCCGAGCCGTTGAATCCGAAATTCCCGGCGGGCGGGAGGAAATCGATGCTCGCGGATTGTTCGTGTTTCCCGGTTTGATCGACGTCCATGTGCACTTCAACGAACCGGGCCACACCGAGTGGGAGGGCGCCGCCACCGGCAGCCGCGCGCTGGCCGCCGGCGGCGGCACTTTGTTTTTCGATATGCCGCTCAACTCGATTCCATGCACGGTAAATGCTCGCGAGTTCGATCTGAAGCGCTCTGCATTGGAAGCGTCGTCGGTCACCGACTTCGCGCTCTGGGGTGGACTCGTGCCGGGAAACGTCCAGGAGATGGAGGCGCTCGCCGAGCGCGGTGTCGTCGGCTTCAAGGCCTTTCTATGCCACTCGGGTCTCGATGAGTTTCCGCGTGTGGATGACCTTACCTTGTGGGAGGGTTTGCGCGAAGCTGCGCGACTCGGACTGCCGGTGGCGGTTCATGCAGAGAACCATGAACTGATCGCGGCTCTGTCGCGGCGAATGATCGAGCAGGGCCGCCAGGGTATTCGAGACTTTCTGGAATCGCGCCCGGTCCTTGCGGAGCTCGAGGCGATCCAGCGTACAACGCTGCTTGCCGGTGAAGCCGGAGCCAGGCTGCACGTCATTCATATCAGCTCGGGTCGCGGCGTGTTACTGGCCGCCGAAGCGCGTCAGCGGGGCGTGGATGTGTCCACTGAAACGTGCCCGCATTATCTGTTCTTCACGGGTGAGGATGTGGAACGTTTGGGAGCGGTCGCCAAGTGTGCTCCTCCGGTGCGTGACAGAAAGTCGCAGGTGTTCAATCGACCCTCGCCGTATTGCTCGATCAGGGATATCATCGCCGCGGCTTGCCGCTGGAGCGGATCGCCTCACTGGTCGCCGCCGAGCCTGCCCGGCGATTCCGTATTGCGGATCGAGGCCGCATCGTAGCCGGCGCCTGCGCGGATCTTGTGCTGGTGGATCTTTCCGCGACATTTACGTTGAAGCCTGAGGACCTGTTGCAGCGTCATGCATTGAGTCCGTATCTGGGAGCTTCCTTCCGCGGAGCCGTGAAGCGAACGATCCGCCGCGGCGAAACTATCTTTGCGGAAGGTAAGATCAGGGCAAAGGGCGGCGGTAAACTGGTGCGCCCAGTCCGGTAACGTATGAGGAACCACAAAGACACAAAGGCACAAAGAAATTCGGCAACCAGGGGTCAGACCCCTGGTTGCCGAATTTCTTTGTGCCTTTGTGTCTTTGTGGTTCCGCTTTACTAGTGGAAAAAGAGTATGTTCGAGCTTGGCCACACGCGTAGCGTTTATCGCCACGATCATCTGTTACTCACACCCGACACCTTTGTCCGGGCGCCTCTTCCCGGCATGCGAAAGGCGAACGCGATCATTCACGTTGCACCGGCCGTTGGAGCCCGGTTCACTCAGTTCACTGCCGAATTCGAGGAAGGAGGCCTGATGGCGCCCGCCGCCGACCAACGCTTCCTTTACGTAATCGAGGGTGAACTTCAGATCGACGGTCAATCTCTCGCAGCGGGCGACTTTGCTTACGTTCCTGCAGGCAGCAACCTGACCGTTACTGCAAGACACGCCGCCCGTGCAGCTGTCATCGAAAAACATTACCAGCAACTCGAAGGTATCCCGGCGCCGGCGTTTTTCGCGGGCAGCGAAAGCCGTATTAGTGCCGAGCCGCTGGAAGGGGATACTTCTCTCGAAGTGCGGCATCTCGTTCCGGACACTCCCGCTTTCGACTTCGCGGTGAACACCATGACCTATCAGCCTGGAGCGGCACTGCCAATGGTTGAGAGTCACGTGATGGAGCACGGTCTGTTAATGCTTTCCGGTGGCGGCATCTATCGGCTGGGCGAACACTGGTATCCGGTGAAAGCCGGGGATTTTATCTGGATGGCGCCCTACTGCCCACAGTGGTTTGGCGCGCTGGGTAAAACCGCGGCGAGATATCTAATATATAAAGACTGGAATCGGCATCCGCTTGGTGAACGGCGATGAAGCTGGAAGTCGATCAATCCCGGCTGGCTCAGGAACTGGAAACGTTAGGCGGCATCTCCGAAGCGCCGTCTCCTGTAACGACGCGCGTCGTCTTCACCGAGGCAGACCTCAGGGGCCGCGCATTTGTGAAGCAGCTCTGTCGCGAGGCAGGCCTGGTTGTGCGTGAGGATCCGGTCGGGAACGCCTTTGCGCGTTGGGTGGGTACGGAACCGGATCTTCCAGCAGTCGGGACCGGTTCGCACATCGATGCGATTCCAAATGCCGGCCGCTACGACGGAACCGTTGGCGTTCTGGGCGGCCTGGAGGCAATCCGGGCGCTTGCGAGCAACTGAAGGACAAGAACGGCACGTCCCTCGATGATGCCCGCACGCACGCGGGCTTCATCGGCCCGCTTTCTGACGTTCGCCTGCCTGAAGACTACTACTCCGCCTTCGTTGAATTACATATCGAGCAAGGTCCGATCCTCGAAGCGCGGCAGTTTCCGATCGGGGTCGTCACGGCGATCGCAGCGCCGGCCAGCCTGCGAATCTCGATTGAAGGAGAGGGAGGCCACGCGGGAGCTGTCCTGATGCCCGATCGGCGCGACGCGTTCCTTGCGGCTGCAGAGATCGCGCTCGCAGTAGAATCTGCCGCTCGCTCGACTGGAGCGGAGGACACGGTGGCGACGGTTGGAGTCTGCGATGTCTTTCCGGGCGCCGTCAACAGCATCCCCAGCCGGGTCCGGATCGAGCTCGATGTCCGGGACATCGATCAGTCGCGCCGCGACGGGGTTCTTCGAAAGATCGCCGAGACGTGCGATGAAGTCGCCACGCGCCGTCGTGTAACGCTGCGGATTCAACCGTTGAATGCCGATCCACCCGCCCATTGCGCGCCAGCCGTGGTGAATGTCCTGAGCGAGGCCTGCGAAACGCATGGCTTCGGCTTCATGTACATGATCAGCCGCGCCTACCATGACTCCCTGTTTCTCTCCCGCATTGTGCCGACCGCGATGCTCTTCATTCCCTGCCGCTCCGGCTTCAGTCACCGCCCCGACGAATACGCCTCACCCGAAGCCATTGGCTATGGGACCCTCGTTCTCGCCGAAGCGCTCGCTCGCCTTTCTGGGCAAGATGTTATAGTGAATCATGCTTAAGCTGGGTGGAAACGTCGACTGCTGGTGCGGTAAGTGCAACATGATCCTTGCCCACACCATCGAAGCGATGGTCAAGGACAAGCCCGCGCGCGTTCACTGCAATACGTGCAAGGCGCAACATACCTATAAACCCAATAAACCAGGCGAAACTTCTCGACGACCGCGAACAGGAGAAGAGGGGGCGCCCAGGAGCCCGCAGACCAGGAAGCCCCGCGCGGGCAGCTACCAGGACTTATTGAAGGACAAGAACATCGCGCATGCGAAGCACTATTCTCCCAAGGACAAGTACACCCCCGGTGACGTCGTGCAACATCCCACGTTTGGCGTCGGCGTCGCCAGGGTCGTCCAGGAGACCAAAATCGAGGTGCTCTTCGAGGACGGCCCGAAGGTGCTGGTACATGGAAGGTGATCCGCCAGGCCGGCGGGGCGATCGCGTCTTCTCCTCAGGTTTCATCCGAAGCCTTATCCGCCATCCCCGGTGTCGTCGTCAGCCCCGAGGCTTGGCGTGGCGTCTTCGAGATTGTTGAGGAACCCGTTCGGTAATGCCACCTTTTGCACGCCGGTGGCTTTGCCTCGGACTACGCGCATGGCAGAGGGCGGAAAGGCCTGGAATCGATCGACATCCCGGAACAAGTCCTCCAGTTGTGCCACGGTCTCGACCCGCATCAAACCTGCGCGCAGTTCCGAAGACATCCGGAACCCTTTCGTGTACCACGAGGCATGGCGGCGGAAGGAGCGCATCGCCATCCGCTCGCCGAACCAGTCGCAGAGCTTGCGGGCATGGACGAACATGATCTCCAGAACGTCGGCGAAATTCGGCGGGTCGACAGGCTCGCGGCCGGCGAAAACGTCCGCCAGGTCCCGAAACAGCCATGGCCGGCCCAGACAGCCGCGACCGACGATCACTCCATCGCAACCCGTCTGGCGCATCATTCGGAGAGCATCCTGAGCCTCCCAGATGTCGCCGTTACCCAGAACCGGAATCCTTACCGCCTGCTTTAACTCCGCAATTGCATTCCAGTCCGCATGGCCGTGATAAAGCTGCGCCGCAGTTCGGGCATGCAGACCAACTGCCGCGCATCCTTCATCCTCGGCGACGCGGCCGGCGGTAAGAAACGTCAGGTAGTCCGCATTGATGCCGAGGCGAAACTTGATCGTTACCGGCACATTCCGGGCATTTTTCACAGCGGCCCCAACGATGTTCCGCAGCAGGTTCGGCTTCAGAGGGATCGCGGCGCCGCCACCTTTTCGAGTGACCTTTGGGACGGGACACCCGAAATTCATATCAAGGTGGTCGATGCGTCCTTCATCGACCAGACGCTTCACAGCTTCGGATATGTAATAGGGATCACTTCCATACAACTGCAGGCTGCGGGGAGACTCATCCGGCCCGAAGTCCGCCAGCTTCAATGTCTTGTCGCGTCCGTCCACCAGAGGCCGCGCATTGATCATCTCGCTGACATAAAGTCCCGCCCCGAACTCCTTGCAAACAGACCGGAAAGGATAGTTCGTCACCCCCGCCATCGGGGCCAGCACGACAGGGGGCCAAATGGTCATTTGGCCGATCCTTACGGCCGCGAATTCACCGGGTTGGGCGAGTGGCACTTCCCTGTTCAGGGTGCTGACGTAGGCCTGGTCCATAAAAAGGCTATGTTACGACAAAAAATACTGTAGCGGCGGTCTATGACCGCCGGCAGTGCAGCAACTTGCGGGATCGTCGGCGGTCATAGACCGCCGCTACAGTTCGCAATATCCTTAAAACCCTGTAACTTTTCGGAATCAATGAAGTTTTTATGAATGGAATGGGCGAGAGGGACGAACTGCTAATGCTGGCCGTCAGGGACGGCGACGTGGCGAAGCTGGGGCTGCTTTTCGATCGGCATCACCGCGTTCTTTTCGACTACTTCGCGCGCATGACCGGCGATCGCGCTGCAGCCGAGGATCTCGTCCAGGACGTCTTCTTCCGGATGCTGAAGTACAGGAAAACGTATCGCGATGACAGCCGATTTACGGCATGGATGTTTCATATCGCGCGGAACGCCCGGATCGATCACCACAAGAAGCGGCGGGGTGAGGTGATGTTTCCGGAAGAAGGGATGGAAGTACCGAGCCGCTCCCCGTTCCCGAACCAGGAACTGGAACAGCAACAGGAGACAGCGCTCCTCCAGCGCGCGTTGTTCAAGCTGTCCGAGGAAAAGCGTGAGGTGCTGGTGCTCAGCCGTTATCAGGAGATGAAATACGAGCAGATCGCCGAGCTCCTCGGCTGCGAAGTCGGCACGGTGAAAGTCCGGGTCCACCGAGCGATGAGAGAACTGCGAGAAGTGTTTTTCAAACTTTCAGGTGAGAAAGCGTCATGGAATGCGAAGAAGTCCGAGACCAGTTTGCGGATTATTTGATCGATAACCTTCAGGAGCCTGCCCGATTGGAGGTCCGGAATCATCTGGCCGCCTGCGAGTCGTGCCGCTCCGAAGCCGAAGGACTCAAAACGCTCTGGACGAAACTCGGCACCATCCCTGCTGCTGAGCCGGGTCCGGAGCTGCGAGCACGGTTTCAGGTAATGCTCGAAGCATATCGGCATGGCCTCGATCAGGCGCCCTCCCGCAGCTTCCGGCAGAGCATGAACGAATGGCTCGCGCGCTGGTGGCCCGCACAGCCGGTGCTGCAGTTCGGCCTCGCTCTCGTGCTGCTGGTTGTTGGAGTGGCCGCCGGATGGCGGCTACGGCCTGAGCCGGTGGTTCAGCCCAATGGCGAAATCACCGAGTTGCGCGGCGAGCTTCGCCAGATGCGCCAGATGGTTGCACTGTCGTTAATGCAGCAGCAGTCTGCAAGCGAACGGCTGAAGGGTGTGAACTGGAGTTATCAGCTCCAGCAGCCCGACCGTGAAGTACTGACTGCGCTTCTCGATACGCTGATGCACGATCCGAACGTCAACGTGCGTCTCGCCGCAATTGATGCCCTTCGGCAGTTTGGTGGACAGCCGGTTGTCAGGAGCGGCGTCGTGGAGGCGCTCGGACGCCAGGACTCGCCCATGGTTCAGGTCGCGCTGATCGATCTCGTGGTGGACTTGAAGGAAAAGGAATCCGTCGACACTCTGCGCAAGCTGATTCAAAACGAAAAGCTGAATGAGGCCGTCCGCACACGCGCGCAAAAGGGCCTCCAGGAGTTGGAGTGATGAGTACTGGAAGTCGAAAGCAAAATGGAAAGGGACTGGGACAGCGTATTCCCCTCCTTTCCAAGGAGGGGAATAATGTTTTCCCCATCCTGTTTGCCTTTCTCCTGATTTTCGTAACGACCGGATGGAGCCAATCCCGATTCGGACTTCGCGAATCGGAAACCATACGACGAACATTGGAATTCTCGAGCGATGGAGGGACAAAGACCCTGGAGCTGGATAATATCCAGGGTTCGATTCGAGTCACAGGTTACAACGGCTCGAAGGTGGAAATGGTTGCGGAGAAAAGGATCCGGGCGGAATCCGACGAGCGGCTTCAGGCCGCGAAGAAGGAAGTGCGGCTCGACATCACGGACAAATCCAGCACAATCGAAATCTATGTGGACCAGCCCGGCAACGGGCGCCGCGACCGCTCGGATAGTTGGAGAAGCCGCTCGCACTGGAACGATCGAGGTTACGACGTGGCGTTCGACTTCGAGATCCGAGTCCCCCGCGACACCAAGGTACGCCTTCGGACCGTGAACGACGGCGATATCCGGGTCCAGAATGTGGCCGGAGACTTCGATGTGGAAAACGTCAACGGCAATGTCGAAATGCACGAGATGTCGGGATCGGGCAGGGCTCATACGGTGAATGGCCAGATGAAAGCCGGTTTCGCAGGCAATCCGGCGCGTGCATCGTACTTCGGATCGCTGAACGGCGATGTCGAAGTCACATTTCAGCCGAATCTGTCCGCAGACCTGCGTTTCAAGACTTTCAACGGAGGAGTCTATACCGACTTTCCGACGGCGGCGCTGCCGACTCCGGCCGCAGCAGCGGAAAGGCGAAATGGGAAATTCGTGTACAAGAGCAATGGATTTTCCAGCGCTCGCGTAGGAAGCGGCGGGCCGGAGATCCAGTTTGATGGGTTCAACGGGAACGTTCGCATCCTGCGAGCCCGATAGTTTGAAGAGGAACACTTATGAAAAGAATTCACATTGGTATCTTCATCGCCATTGCCGTGTCCGCGTGGAGCGGCGCTCTAGTCTGGTCACAAGACGCGAATGGAGACCGCATCACAGTATCGTGGAGCGATCCATCCCGGCCGGGCCTTCTGAAGGTCAACCTGATCCAGGGCGGCATCACCGTCAAGACGCACAGCGGCAATAACGTCATTGTTGAGGGCCGCTCCCGCGGCGGAAACAACCGTCGGCCGGCCCCGCCCGATGCCGGCGGCCTGCGACGAATCGACGGGCCTGCCAGCGGACTTGTTGTCGAAGAATCGAACAATGTCATATCTGTCGCCACGCAGTCGTTTTCGCGTTTTGTGGACCTGGATATCCAGGTGCCCTCGAAGACGAGTCTCAATCTCAAGACCATGAATGGCGGAAACATTGTTATCGAAGGCGTCGACGGCGAAATAGAAGTAACCAATATGAACGGCGGGGTTACATTGAATAATATTTCCGGCTCCGTCGTTGCTCATTCGATGAATGGCAAGGTGGTCGCGTCTCTCAGACAAGCCACTGCGAATAAACCGATGGCCTTTACATCGATGAACGGAAACATCGACGTGACGCTCCCGCCGAGTCTCAAAGCGAATATGAAAATGCGCACCGATAACGGCGAGATATACAGCGACTTCGACATCCAGATCCGCCCTTCAAACGGCCCGACCACCACGGACAATCGTTCCCGCGGCGGACCATTTCGCGTCGAGCTCGACAAGAACATACTTGGAGCGGTGAACGGAGGCGGACCCGATTTCGATCTCCGCACGTTGAACGGGAACATCTACATTCGCAAAGGCACGCAATAATTTACGTAGAGATTTCAACGAAGTTGATAGACCGCCATCGCATTTCGCATTGAAAACACGCCACTTATCGGGAGGAAAGCAAATTGCTAAGGAGCACTCTGCACGCAGGAGGTGTGCGTACAATGCGACGGTTCATTACAGCGATCATTATTCTGCTCCTTCTCTCGAACTGGGCCCTTGCCCAGAGCACTTCGGCAAACGCGCCAGGGCACGAAAACGAAAAAAACGAAAATAAGGGCGATAAAGGGAATAACAACGGCAAAGCGGGCGAGACTCCGAAGCGCCCCGACGATCATGATGACAAGGCTGCAATTCAAGTTGGCTGGGCCATCATCACTCTCAACGCGACAACCGGCGGCAGCGTCAGTATCAATAACCTGGTCGCGTTTGCGACCTTCGGACTGAAGCGCGGAGACGAAACGACACAGGCCGGCGTCCTGCCTTCGGATCTCAGCGTGAGTTCCCTCATGTTCGTGAGCACCAACAGAAAACTTTCACGCAACATCGGCATCGGCATCGCGAATCCGAGTACCACGGCTGATGCCCACATCCTGATGACACTTCACGATCAGGATGGCGGCCCGGCGATCGGAACCAAACAATTCACGGTCGGAAAGGGCCAGCAGACTTCGCAATTCGTTACTTCCCTGTTCGCGGACGGCGCGGTTCCCAAAGATGTGACGGGTACGTTGACCGTCACTTCCGACGTTCCGGTGTCCATGATCGGCCTACGCTTCAGGGGTGATAACTTCAGTACGATCCCCGTTACAAATTTATCCCCCTCGTCTGGAAGAGGCATTGTGATTCCCGAATTCGCTGCAGGTGGGGGATGGGCCACTGAACTGGTTCTCGTCAATACCGGAAGCAGCCAGGTCAACGCGCGCATCGATCTCTTCAAGCAGGATGGAACGCCGATGACCGTCCGCCTGAACGGTGAATCAAAGAGCAGCTTTACCGCTCTGGTTCCCGCCGGCGGCGTTTTCGAATTGTCGCCGAAAGACGGCGAAGGTCAGTCCCGATTCTGATTCGGGACAGAGGCAGGAAAAGCCGCGGATTACGTGAATTACGCGGATGGGGCGCAAAACAAAACACTTGATGCGCCCCATCCGCGTAATTCGCGTAATCCGCGGCTTTTCTTGTACCTGCCCCTCAAATTAGGACACGCAATTGCGAAGGAAACAGGCGAGAGGTGTAACGAAAACCATGGCAAGGCTGTATATCGGAAACCTTCCTCATGAGACTGCCGAAAACGAACTTCAAGCCTGGATTGAATTGCACGGCTTCAAAGTAGACACAGTACAGGTGATCCGCGATCTTGACACAGGCTCCTCGCGCGGCTTCGCATTTGTGGAGCTCCCTGAAGTGACCCATGCCAAAGAGGCTGTGGATGCCCTCAATGGCCAGAAAATGGAAGGCCACGACCTACGGGTCAGCGAAGCACGACCACTCCCCCTCAAGGGCGAAGGCCGTCAAGCGGGAGGAACCCGCACTCCAAAGAAACGGGCGTCGTAGTCAGCGAATTGCTGAGCTGATCACTTTGTAGCAGCGGCAGGCTGCTTTCAGCAGTCTTTTCCGCGATCTTATCGTGATCGAGCCGGGCGTGTAGCTGATCAGGCCGGCGGACTGCAAGGCAGCCGCGGCAACGGATATGGTCGCCCGGCGTGTCCCTAATACGCTGGCAATCGCGTCCTGGGTGAACTTGAGCTCAGACGACCTGATACGATCCTGGGTCATCAGCAACCATCGGGTAAAGCGTTGCTCAATGCCATGGCTGTTGTTGCAGATCCCGAGGCAGGAGACCTGCACCAGCAGATAGTGGTAGTAGCGCAACAGGGCGTCGTGAAAGGCTCCACCTTTCTGAAACCGGCGACGCAAGGCCGATACGTGCGCCATCAGGGCGCCACCGGGAACCTGGACCACTCCCCTGAATGGTTTCGTTCTTCCAAGCAGCGCGGAAATCCCGGCCGCGCCCTCGTTGCCCACCGCCCAGACCTCGACACTTCCGCCATCGCCGGTGTTCCCGAGAAGCGAAATGACCGAGTCCGTAGGAAAGTAGATATATTCGTTATGCTTATCGGGCTCGAGGACAGTTGCGTCCTTTGGCAGAAGTATGGGCCTCAAATCCGCCGAAATTCCATTGAACTCCCTGGCGGGCAGACTGTGGAGAATCCCATTCAGGAGGTTTGAGTTTACGGGCATGGGACAGCTTCAAAAAACCTTGATCAAAAAGATATATCACAGAGTTTTGTCAGCTGTGCGAGTCGATCTTCGAATGGGCGGCCGAAATCGTCCCGTAACATTCGCACGCGAGACTCTCGAGGCGTTTCCGATCGCGGATCGTGATGGTTCCGCGGCTGTACTCGATGACACCCTTCTCTTGAAGAGCGCCGGCGACTACCGACACGGATGCGCGGCGGCTGCCCAGGATTCGAGCAATGGTCTCCTGCGTCAAAGGCAGTTTGTCACCACTTGTGCGGTCGTGGGCAAGGAGAAGCCAGCGGCAGAATCGCTCCTCAACGGAATGGAATTTGTTGCATACGGCGGTCTGCGCCACCTGGATGAGAAGTGCATTCGTGTAGTGAAGCAGCACGCGGTGAAGGCTCTCGCCCCTTTTGAACTCCCGTCTCAGAACCTCGCGGCTGATTCTGACGGCGCTGCCTGGGACCTGCACCACCGCGCGAAAAGCAGTTGAATCTGACAAAAGCGCGGCGATGCCGACCACGCCTTCATTGCCCACAACACAAACCTCGACGGATTCACCTTCCGCTGTCCCTGAGAGGTAGGAAATCATGGCGTCATTCGGAAAGTAGACCTGCCCAATCCGCTCGCCGGCTTCATGCAATACGGCACCCTTCGGCAACATGACTTCCTGCAACTGGGCCGACAGAATTCGGTATTCCTTCGCTGGCAGAGCTTTCAGGATTCGGTTGTTCATATGTGCGCCGCTCGCGCATTGTGGTATCAAATTACCACTATCGCAGTCGGTACGCTGCCGTACACGACTACGAAATCAGCCTGCGGATCGCACTCAACAGGACTTCCATGTCTACGATAGGTTTCGAAATGTACTCGTCAAAACCCGCTTCCAGATACTTTTCACGGTCGCCGGCCATAGCGTTTGCCGTAACGGCTATAACGGGTGTGTTGCGGAGCCTTTGATCCTGACGGATTCGGTTGAGAATCTCAATGCCGTCCAGGTCGTGGAGGCGAATGTCCATGATGACCAGGTCGGGAATATTTCGATTGAATTCCCGCAAGGCTTCGTCGCCACCCTCATACCGTGCGATTTCATAGTCGTCCCGCAGCAGATAGTACAGAAAGTCCCGGCTATCTTTGGCGTCGTCTATAATGGCTATTTTCCGCATGCTGAACTCAGGACCACAATTTGGCCGTGACGGTATCTTAGTTGGAGAGGCGTGTCAGTACGGCAGCGTACGGCGGTTCTATGAGGTTTCCAGGCGAAGCTTTTCGTCCCGAAGGATGGAATAGCATTCACAGGACATTGCTGCGAGACCCGGTGCGTCCTGGATGGTGATACGGCCGCGGCCGATCTTGATGAGACCCGCGCGCTGCAGTAATCCGGCCGCGACGGTAATGCTGGCGCGGCGCGTTCCGAGCAAGCGGGAAATGACCTCGTGCGTCATCACCAGAACATCGGAGTGTACGGCGTCACGAGCGACCAGCAGCCACCGGCACAGGCGCTCCTGCAGAGTGTGGTAGCAATTGCAAATGCTGAATTGCGCGATCTGAATCAGAAAAACATTCGTGTATTTCAGCAGCAGATCGCGGAGACAAGCGTTCTTCCGAAATTCCTCGTATATCTTTCGTCGCCGGATGCGAAAGGCAGCGCCACCCATTTGAACGATGGCACGATATGGGGCCACGCCGCCGAGAATAGCGGGAACACCCACCATTCCTTCGCTTCCGATCAAGCAGATTTCAACCGTCGCACCCTCGGAATTCATGGAAACAATGGATACCAGTGCGTTGCTCAAGAAGTAGACGTGCTCGATATCCTCGTCGGGCTCATAAAGCACCATTCCGGAATGCAGCGTCACAGGCTCGAGCATTTTTAGCCAACTTCGACTGTTTGTAGGAAGCTTCGCCAGTATTTTATTCATGTATGGCCGTGGAAATTCTCCGTACTTTCTCGGTTTCATCGGTTTCATATGAACCGCCTCAATACGTTCCCTATGAGTTTTTGCAATCGATTTTCCAAAGTCACCGCCATTCGCACGCTATATTAGGCGACATGCTGGAAGTCTTTCGCAGCCGCAAGATGGCGGCGCTGCTGTTACTCGGCTTTGCCTCGGGCCTGCCTTTTTACCTATCGAGCAGAACGCTTCAAGCATGGATGACAGTGGAAGGCGTGAACCTCACTGCGATCGGATTTTTCAGCCTTGTCGGTTTGCCGTATTCGCTTAAGTTCTTATGGTCGCCATTGATCGACCGATTTGCCTTTCCGTTTCTCGGCCGCCGCAAAGGGTGGATCTTCATTACCCAACTGGCTCTTGCCGTGGCTCTTGCCGCGACGGCATTCGGGCGGCCGGCTGAAGCACTCGAGCTTCTGGCAGTCAATGCGTTTGTGATCGCGTTTCTCAGCGCCACTCAAGACATCACGATTGACGCATACCGCGCCGATACCCTCGAACAGCTGGAGATGGGGGCGGGCGCGGGTGTTTACATCGTCGGCTTTCGCGTCGCGCTTATCGTGACCGGGGCCGGGGCGCTCATCCTTGCCGACCGTCTTTCCTGGCCCACCGTCTATTTGCTGCTTGCCGGACTGATGCTGGCAACCGTCGTGGTATCGACGCGCGTGCCGGAGCCTGTCCTGCACGATCGGCCACCGTCTTCACTGAACGAAGCCGTGCGCATGCCCTTCCTTGATTTTTTTGCCCGTATGGGCAGATCCCGCGGTCTTCCTATACTGGCTTTCATCCTTCTTTATCGCCTCGGCGACACGATGATTGACAACATGAAGATGCCTTTCCTTCTGCAAACGGGATTCAGCCAGACCGACATTGGTGTGGTTCAAGGCGCAATGGGACTCACTGCGACGCTCGTCGGCATTCTTGCGGGCGGTGCGGTATTGAGCCGCATTGGGATCAATCGGTCCCTGTGGGTCTTTGGAGTGCTTCAGGCGGCGAGCAACTTCGCGTATCTGCTGTTGGCGAATGTCGGCCGCAACTATCCGCTGATGATCGTTACAGTCAACGTTGAGAACTTCTGCTGGGGTCTCGCCAACACAGCCCTCGTCGCGTTTCTGACGAGTTTGTGCGACCAGCGCTTCTCAGCCACGCAATATGCGCTCTTGTCGAGCCTGCTGGCAGTCGGGCGTGACGTGCTCGTCGCGCCTGCGGGCTCCCTCGCCCAGATGACAGGATGGCCGCTTTTCTTCTGGATCAGCGTTGCGGCCGCGATTCCGGGAATGGCGTTGCTTCCCTTGTGCGCGCCATGGAGGAGTGAACGCGGGCTAAAGCCCGCGACTACATTGGGACGTCAACCTGGTCCTCCAATGTAGTCGCGGGCTTTAGCCCGCGTTCCCGCTCCTAATACGGAACCTTGTTCAGAATCCCCCAGTACATACCGAGCTCGGAAACCGCGTGAACGAAATTGCTGAAGTCGACGGGCTTCACGATATAGCTGTTCACGCCAAGCCTGTAGCTTTCCATCACATCCCGCTCCTCCTGGGATGATGTCAGCATGACCACTGGGGTATTCTTCGTGCGCGGATCCGTTTTGATTTTGCGCAACACTTCAATGCCATCCACTTTCGGCAGCTTCAAATCCAACAGAATGACTTTCGGGTGATCGTCGATTTTTCGTTCTGCGTAGACGCCCGTGGCGAAAAGGAATTCCAACGCCTCGGCGCCGTCTCTCACGACGAACACTTTACTTGCGAGGTTCTGCTTCTGAAGCGCCCTCAAGGTGAGCTCAACATCATTGGGATTGTCTTCGACGAGGAGTATCTCAACATCCTCTAGATGTGTCATAGCTCTCACACCCTCACTACGTTTAAAGCGGTGATTTGTTCAATACAAGCCAGTACATTCCGATGTCGCTCACCGTCTTGTAAAACTGGTCGAATTCGACGGGCTTTACGATGTAGCTGTTCACGCCCAGCTTGTAACATTCGGCGATATCTCGTTCCTCCTGCGAAGAGGTCAGAACGACCACGGGGATCGATTTCGTGCGGCTGTCGTCTCGAATGCGCCGCAGCACTTCGATACCGTCGATCTTCGGCAGCTTCAAATCCAGAAAGACCACCTTCGGCCGCGGTTTCTCACCGAACAGGTAGTCGATTGCCTCCGCACCGTCACGAACAATGGCAAGCCGTGCGCCCAGTTCGTTTTTCCTGAGCGCCCGCTGCGTCAGCTCCACGTCGTTGGGATTGTCTTCGACGAGGAGAATGTCGATCTCCTGGGGTTCTTTCATCAGTTACGCCTTCGGCAGCGAAAAGAAGAACGTTGCTCCCTCGTTGACCTTTCCTTCAGCCCATGAACGGCCGCCGTGGCGCAGGACAATCCTTTGCACCAGGGCCAGCCCCACGCCGGCGCCTTCGAATTCATCTACGTTGTGGAGGCGCTGGAATACGCCGAACAGCTTCGGGATGTACTGCATATCGAAGCCGACGCCGTTGTCCCGGATGTAGTACGTGTTCTGGTTGCCCCCCTCCTTGAATCCGATCTCAATTGAAGGATTCGGAGTCGGGCGGGTGAACTTGAATGCGTTCGAAATCATGTTGTGCAGGATCTGACGAATCATCACGCGATCCCCAAAGGCCGGAGGCAGAGCATGAATCTCGACCAGGACCTGCCTTTCCTTATTAGCGAACTGGACTTCCTCGAAGACGCTCTTGGCGAGCTCTTCCATATTGATGTCTTCCTGGTTCAGGGGTTGCTTGCCAAGATGCGAGAAAGCCAGCAGTCCATCAATCAGTTCGCCCATGCTTCGGGCGTTGGTCCGAATGATGTTCAACAGCCGATTGCCTTCGACGTCGAGCCTGTCCGGGTACTCTTCCATCAGGACGCGTGAGAAGCCGTCGATCGCGCGAAGCGGTCCGCGCATGTCGTCGGAGATGGAATATGTGAAAGCTTCGAGTTCCTTGACCATCATTTCGAGTTGAGCCGTACGCTCCCGTACACGCTGCTCCAGTTCCGTGTTGAGCCGCTGAATTTCGTCGGTCTTGGCCTGGACTTCCTTGAGGGCGTTCTGGGCATCGCCATAGAGCTTGGCATTATCAATCCCCAATGCCGCCCGGCGCGCGAGCTCTTCAGCGAAATTCAAGTCTTCCTGGGCGTACCGCCTTGCCGGATTTTCCGACGCAAAGGTGATCGCGCCCAGCGTACGTCCCCGGGCTACCAGCGGAACCACCATCGCGGAGGCCAGACCCAGCTCCTGCAGAATCTTGAAGTGCTCGGCATCCTGCGCCAGCGCAATCAGCATCGAATCCGGAATGTCGGTATAAATTTTGGCCTTGCCGGTCCGCATAACGTGAGCCACGCCATGAGGAGCGGAGGTGCTCTTCGGAAAGCGCTTCTGGAATTCGTGCGCCCATTCCATGCGGGCAGGGTCGCTGTGAACCAGGGCCACACGATGAAAATTGTTATTTTCCTCCACGACGTCCACAGCGCACCAGTCGGCCAGGCGGTTTACAGCGAGCTTGGCGACGGTCATCAGGTTCGTCTGGTAATCGAGCGACGATGCCAGCACAGTGCTCGCTTCCGCGAGAAACGCGAGCCTGTCGGCATTATTCTCGGCTTCCGATCGCGCGACGCGCTCGTAGATCAGGAGCTGATCGCGTTCTTCCTCGGCTCGAGTCCGTTTGATGAAATCACCTACCTGCCGGCCGAGCGCATCGAACATTTGCAGAAGCTCGTCATCCGGCTGCACGATTTCGCGGTTATAGAAGGCCATGACGCAGTTCACGTTCTCTCCGACACGAACCGGAAACGCGAATGCGCCGTGCAGGCCTACACGCTCGGCGATCGGGGCGCGCGGAAAATTGGAGTCGTCGACGACGTTATCAATCCAGACCGGCTGTCCATTGGAGAGCACTCGACCGACAAGATCGATGCCCGGAAATAGAATCGTCTTGCGGCCGGCCCTCTCGAACTCGTCCACTTCGTAGGACGGTACGTGCCAGCTTCCTTCGATATGCAGGGTGTTCGAGTCGGCATTCACCACCCACAGCTCTCCGAGCTCCCAGCCCACCGCTTCGCAGACATATTGCAGGAGCTTGGGCGTGGCCTCGGAAAGGCTCGACGATTCGGCCAGGGCGCGGGTCACGGCAAACTGGGCCGCCAGTCGCCGGTCCGTGTCCTTGCGGGGCGCTATGTCGCGAATGATTCCGGTATAGATGTGCTTGTTGTTTTTTTTGTACTCGCCAAGAGAGAGCTCAAGCTGGACTTGCTTGCCGCTCTTATGTACTCCGTTGACCTCGATGACGGGGGTGTGGTTTCCTCTATGCCTTGCCTGGTCGGCGAGTTCTTTGTAGTTGGGAATGATCCTGTTGACCGGTTGTCCGACCATGTCAGGAACACGATGTCCGAAAATCCGCTCAGCAGCGCGGCTGATGGACAGGATTTTTCCTTGTTCATCGATGGTGAGGATCGCGTCATTTGCGGCTTCCTCGATGATTTCGTAGCGCTCGCGCAGTTCTTCCATACTGATTTGCCAGCTTCCCTTCTTTGGTCAATCCCTACTCTGAGCAACACTCCTACCAAATAAAAAACCTTGGAACAACGATGCAACATCAAGTCTCGCAAGAATTTACTGCTGCAGCCGCCCGGCTGCAAATTCCGTTTGACGAAAGGGCCGGTAAGGACCGCCCTTTAAAAGGGGAAAATTGTCCTGTATAACCATACGGACGATGATTCTCATCTTTAAAAAACTCGTGGCGAACCGGAATTTGCTGAAGAACCTCGTCCTGCGCGATCTGAAGCATCGATATGTTGGATCGATGGGCGGTTTCCTCTGGTCTGTCATCCACCCACTGGTCTTGCTGGTCAGCTACACGTTTGTCTTCAGCGTGGTCCTCCGCCAGAAACTCGGGCCGGGCTCCGGCACCGACAGCTTTGCGATATTTCTGTTTTGCGGGCTTCTCCCCTGGCTTTTGTTCTCCGATACTATCCTGCGGAATTGCAGTGTAATCACGGATAACGCGCCGCTGATCACCAAAACGGTTATCCCTGCTGAGATCCTTCCTGTCGCAATAACCTTGTCGAATCTTGTACATCACATGATCTGGCTGTCGATCCTGCTGGCGTTTCTGGTGGGTTCCTACCGCCTCCACCTTTCAGCGCTCTGGATCCTCTTATATATGCCGATTCTCCTCATGTTCGCGCAGGGCATCGGGTGGATTGCCGCTGGGCTGCACGTCTTTGTGCGGGACACTATGCAGGCGCTCCAGCTACTCGTAATTCTCTGGATGTGGTTTACGCCTGTTTTCTACTCGATTGAAACCGTGCCTCAGGAGTTTCGGTTTCTGTTTCAACTGAATCCGATGGTGGTGATCGTCACCGGTTACCGGAATTCCCTTCTCAACCTGAACCAGCCGGACATGCTTCAGATCGCCCTCGTGCTTGGCTCCAGCCTGGCCATTTTCGTTATCGGCGCCCTGTTTTTCAGGCAGGCCAAGCCTGCTTTTCCCGACGTCCTCTAAGCCGGCTTCAGCCGGCGGCTTCAGTTACAGTCCCCGGCCCACATACACCGAAAGCTCTTTTCAGCGACTCCATTACGCTGCTGCTGTTCGGCTGCGGTGGGCAGACAGGACGCGACAAACGCTGAAAATACCGCCAGGATCACGAGACGTTTCATGCGGCTCAGACTCCTTCCTACGGAGACCTAAGCAAGCCTCGGGCCGCCCCCTGATGACGCAAATCCACGAGATACGCGAGAAGGGTGGTAAACAGGGTTCGCCGGTGTGAATCCTACAGCCACATCGTATCAATGAGTTACCGCCTGGCTAAGGGTCCCACCTTAGGGCACCCTAGGTCTAATTACCGTCCGCTATAAGGCGACTGCCCAATTACTTAGCCGCTCCTGCGTTCGCTATAGTGTTTACAGATTTCAACAACAGATCCCAAAACGAGGAGTCAATCGCCATCCGGGGCACGCACCCGCAGTCAGGAAAGCTCACCAAAGCTGGTTCCTAAACCCTTGTAAACACTGATTGCCAGTTCCGACAAAAACCGAACAGGACGCGTGTGCCCAGAAGCCGAAGAAACCAGATGAATTTGATGTCAGTCAAGAAACACCGAACCAACCGAGACAGACTTTGCTTAGCACTCATCCTTAGCCTCATTGCCATTTCACTTAACAGCAGACTTACGTTTGCCTACTCGACCGCAACAAACATCCTTACCCCGCCGACTTACGCCAGCTTTCAACCCCCCGTGGTCGGCGGCAGCTACACCGACCCCGTTTTCGGTACAGCAGTGAAAAGGCTTTCCAACGCGATGAGTATGAAGCGGGCGGACACCGGTGCAACGCTGACGACCGTGTCGCCTGAGTACTCCACGATGTCCCCCTTCAATCAGGACAACACTCGTCTGATCGTGGCGCACTTCAGCTATTACGGCCTGTACGATGGTTCGGGAAACTACCTCAAGGACGTGGATCTGGAAATCAACACATCTTCTGAACCACGGTGGTCGCGAACGAATCCGAACGTCCTCTACTACGTTCACGCCAACCAGTTGAAGCAATACGACACCGGAACCGGCGCCAAGTCAGTCGTGCACACGTTCAGTGAATACTCCGCGATCTCCGGAAACGGCGAATCCGACATCAGCTTCGACGGAAACCACTTCGTGTTCGCCGGAAACGGCCGCGACATTTTCGTTTACGAAATTTCAACCGACAGCAAGGGATCGGTTCTGGATGCGAGCGGGCATCCTTTCGACAGCCTCTACATCACGCCCAACAACAACGTCACCGTCACGTGGAACGCGAACGGCCAGGGCACCCGGTTCACCGGAATCGAGATGTTCGACCGGAACATGAACTACCAGCGGCAGCTTGCACACGCCGGCGGCCACATGGACATTACCCGCGATCTCAACGGCGACGAAGTGCTCGTCTGGTCCGGCGGAGGAGATCCGTGGCCGCAGACCAATTGCGACGCGGGAGTGGTCAAGATCCGCCTGGCGGACGCAAAGCAGACTTGCCTCTGGAAGGCCGACTGGAGCATGGCGCTTCACGTTTCCGGCACGGACAACAGTGGAT
>WNFO01002157.1_pt1 | contig 20702 bp, 20 predicted proteins | sample 5400251 | NCBI WGS metagenome assembly WNFO01 (sample SAMN13153354, study PRJNA577476) | soil metagenome | isolation source: 100 cm saprolite under Madrone tree | place: USA:California | collected 2016-06-14
CTTCTCAAACACCGGCACGCCCTTGCGCTTGCGCCCGAACTCGGCGAACAGCTCGCGCAGTCGCCCGCGCCGCGACACGTAGAACCGGAACGTCTCGGCGAAGTCCTCCTGCGGATGCGTCGCGGCGTACGCCGTGACGTAGTTCGGGAGGGTGGTGGTGACGCCCCGGCGCTCGAAGTCCACCCACTTCGAGTCGGCGACCCGATACGCCTTGCGCACCTCCCCGAACGCCCGCCGGAACCGCCCGGTCCGGGTGAACGACCAGTTGTGATAGAGGAAGGAGTGTCCCAGCTCGTGCAGGATCAGCCCGCTCAGCATGTTCCACGAGATCTCGTCGCGGCGCCGCCGCTTGCCGGTCACGTAGCGGCGCTCGATCTCGATGATCTTGGGTGTCCGATGGGTCACGCCGGAAACGCCCGGCCGCAAGAGCACCCGGTAGTTCCAATCCTTGAGACGGCCGACGACCAGGAGCTGCCGTACCCGCCGCAGGGCCTGGCGGATCAAGTCGCGTCCGGTGGCATCCTTGCCGCACCACGGGCAGACGTCCATCCAGTCGTTCACGCCCTTGTTGCAATGCGGGCAAATGTTTTGGAACTCCTGGTAGCGCCATTTCTGCGGGCGTCCGCACCAGGGGCACGACCGCATCGGGTACATCACGCCGCCGCCGCAGCCCCACTGGCAGCGCCGGTGGTACTTGAATCCCTTGGGGGCCTTGAGCGGCTCCGGGCTCGAGTCCTGGTCGGCGATGTCGCGACCGCACCAGGGGCAGAACGAGAAGCTGTCCGACACCACCCAGCCGCAGTAGTAGCACTCCGCGCCTGTCTCCTTGGTGGTGTCGCGCCACTCGAGCCGGCGGCCGCAGTTCGAGCAGTTCGCCCAGAAGCGCTGCACTTCGGCCGCGCACCGAGGACAGCGCAGCTCGGGCGTCGGGATCTCGCGCTTACGCCCGGCCACGCGCCAGTGCCTCGTCCACGATCCGCTGGATGAACGCGTTATAGCTCATGTCCGCCTTCTGGGCCGCGTCCGCCATCTCGTTCTCCTGCGCGAGAAACGGGTTGGGGTTGACCTCCAGGACATAGACGGCGTCGTCGTGCGTCAGCCGCAAGTCGACGCGTCCGTAGTCGTGGAGCCAGAGGGCATGGAACGCCGTGGTGCAGGTGTCCGCGATCTTGGCCGCAACCTCGTCCGACAGTCCCTTCGCGAACACGTTCTTGATCTTCTTCCGCTTGCGGTACTCTTCGTCCCACTTGGCCTTGTACGTCGCAATGCGATGCTCCCCGTCGGACTCGCCGAACGTCAGCTCGACGATGGGCAGCACCTGGAGCGTGCTGTTCCCGATCAGCCCCGCGTACAGCTCCCGGCCTTCGATCAGCTCTTCGACAATGGCCGCCTGATGGAACTTCTCATGGATGAACTTCACCCGCACCTCGAGCTCCTCATCGTCCTTCACCACCGAGGCCTGCGCGATACCCACAGAGGCGTCCTCCAACAGCGGCTTCACGATGAGCGGGAACCGCAACTCCGACGGGCGCACCGGCTTCTGTCCCGGGCGAAACTCGGCGAACGCCGGCACCCGGATCTCGTGGTGCGCGAGGATTTTCTTGGTGAGCGACTTGTTGCGCGCGACGAGCAGTCCCGTTGGAGACGACCCCGTGTAGCGATAGCCATGCATCTCGAGCACGGTGGCCAGCGCGTACTCGTGCCGGGCGTGTCCGCGGAACGACTCGCACCCGTTGAACACGAGCTTCGGCTGGAACGCGGCCAGCCGCTCGAGCACCGGTGGTAGCTGGTCGGCGACGCCGACCATCAGGACGTCGTGTCCCTGGGCGATCAGCGCCCGGGCGACGTCGTATTCCGCCTCCTCAACCTTGGCGTCGACTTCCTTCTTGTAGTCGGCGTCCTCCCAGTCAGGGTGAAGTGTGTCGAACACGACGGCGATTTTCACGCTTTCACCCGCGCCATGTCCCGCCCGACCGTGCTGAGCGAGATCAGGATGACCAAGCCTCCCACGGCGCCGGCCGTCGGCAGCAACAGCATCGCGGGCCGCAGGCCAAACCGATCGGACAGATACCCGATGAGGGGCGGCGCGATCGCATCGCCAGCGAGGTGCGAGAACAGCACGTAGGCGCCGAGCACCGAAGCGCGGACGGCCCCCGGCACCACGTCTAGGATCACGGCCGACAGCGGTCCGTTGTACCACGAGTAGAGGAAGAACGTCCCGAACAGGAGCGGCACGAACAGCCGGAGCTCATCGATCAGGAGGAGTGCGGCGCACACGGGCCCGCCCAACACGAACCCCGCGCCCGACACGACGACCCGCCCGCCGCTCCAGCGCGACAGCAGCCAGTCTCCCGTCCGACCGCCGAACAACGCGCCCAGCGCCCCGCCGGCGAGCCCCCACACACCGAACTGTCTTCCCACGGCGGCGACCGGCAGGCCGTGGGTGCGTTCCAGGAAGCTCGGCGCCCAGGCGATCAGACCGTTCACGGCGAAGGTCACGAGCGCCCCGCCCACGAACATCCAGATCAAGGTCGGCGTGCGAAGTACCGTCCCGGCGGCCTGTAGGAAATCGCCGAATGCCGTGGCGGCGACTTCGCTCGCTTCGGTCGTGCCACGCACGGCCACCGGCACCAGCCGGAACACGGTCCACACGATGCCGATGCTCACGCAGGCGGAGAACACCGCCGTATCGATGCCGCGCGGCAGCCCCTCGAACAGATCGAGCACGCCTGAGAGCGCAGCGCCCGCGAGCGTGAGCCATATGAGTGGTGCGCCGAGCCGCAGCGCCTCGTGGGCCCCCACGCGCCCGCGCGCGTACCAGCTCTTCACGGTGGCGCGGATCGTCGGCGGCGGGCGCCGGCGCGGCTCGCGCAGCCGGGACGCGAGCAGCGCGAGCAGAAAGCCGGGGACACCGAGGGCGACGAACGCGGCGCGCCAGCCGTAGCGCTCGGCGAGCACGCCGCCGAGCCAGATCCCGAGCACGCCGCCAAAGGCCATCCCAACGGAGTAGATCCCGAGGGCAAAGGCGCGTCGCTTGCCCTGGAAGAACTCGGCAAGCAACGCCTGGGCAGCCGGCCCATAGCCCGCCTCCCCTACGCCCACCAGCGAGCGGCACGCCAGGAGCTGCCAGAACCGGCTCACCGTCGCCCCGAGCGCCGTGAAGGCGCTCCATAACCCCACGCCGAACGCGATCACGGCCCGCCGGGATTTCAGGTCGCCGACAACACCGAGCGGCAACGCCGCGAGGGAGAGGACGATCACATAGGCAGACCCGAGCCAGCCGAGCTGCTGATCCGACAGGACGAGCTCCCGCTTGATCGGCTCGAACAGCGCGTAGACGACGTTGCGGTCGATGTAGTTGAGGAGATTGATGAGCGTCAACAGTCCCAGGGCGTACGCCGCGTACGCCCGGGAGGTGGCCGCGGGGCCGGCGCGCTCAGGGTCTGCGCCCGACAGTCGTCGCCTCCGCGCGCGCGTCGCGGTCCGCTTTCGCCTCCTGGTATGCCTCGGTGAGCTGCCGCATGATCTCCTCGCGCCGGTCATACAGCCGGCGCAGCCGCCGCTTCTTCCGTTTGGCGAGCGCGTACGCGGCGAGGATGGGGAAGCCGATGGTGTTGTCGAGGTAGCACACCACCGTACCCGGCAGCTTGTCGGGGTCCACCTTCCCCCAGCTGACGGCTTCGGCCGGCGTGGCTCCGGACAGGCCGCCCGTGTCGACGCGGGCGTCAGTCATCTGAAGGTAGTAGTCATGGCCTTTCTCGCTGATACCCAGCACTTCCTGGATCTGCGGCTCCGTCTGCAGCACGAAGTTCTTGGGGCTGCCGCCGCCGATGATCAGGATGCCGCTTTTGCCGCCGTGCGTCTTGGCGTCGAACACGATCGCCGACGTCTCGTTCACGTCCGCGCTGGGATCGAAGCGCAGCAGCGATCCCGTCAGCGCCTGCTCGGCCACGTTCATCCCGATGGACGAGTCTCCCGGGGACGAGGTGTAGATCGGCACGGCGCAATGGTGCGCCACGCCGAGCACCGACTTCCGCGAGATCCCCAGCGTCTTCTCGCGCTCGAGGATATAGCCGCCCAACAGGTAGTGGTACTCCGCCGTGCTCATGGGCCGCTGGAACTCCGGGCCCGCCGACACTTCCCGGATATAGGCGTCGGTCGAGAGCAGCACCTCGTAATCGAAGAAAATGTCGTAGATGCGCACGACGCCTTCCTCCCGCAGCTCCACGTCGTCCGCGAACGGCGTCCCCCGGTGCATCGTCAGACCCAACCCGAAATGCGCGTCATGATACAGGTTCGCGCCGGTCGAGACGATCCAGTCGATGAACCCCGCCTCGAGCAGCGGGATGATGGTCGACATCCCGAGTCCCGCGGGTGTCATCGCGCCGGTGAGGCTCATGCCGACGGTGACGTCGTCCTCGAGCATCAGCTCCGTGAACAGGCGGCACCCCTCGGCGAGGCGCCCCGAGTTGTAGGCGAGGAACGCGTTGTCCACCAGCTCGGGTACCGTCTCCCGCCCGGTGATAGGCTTCGGATCGATGCGCTGGCCGCGCAAGAAATCTTTGCGTGTGGTCATGGCACCTCCGCGTCGCTTTGGGTCTCGATCGGAAAGGCTTGGCTGCGGCGCTCCCGCGCCTGCCGTACGGTCGCGACGGCCTCCCGCGGGCTGTCGGTAACGGTGAAGAGCCGGAGATCGGTGGTGGCGATCTTGCCCTCCCCCGCGACGCGGTCTTTCAGCCACTCCACGAGACCGCCCCAATACTGGGCTCCGAACAGGATCACGGGGAAGTTGCTCACCTTCCCGGTCTGAATCAGCGTGAGCGCCTCGAACAGCTCGTCCATCGTCCCGTATCCTCCCGGGAAGACGATGAATGCGGTCGAGTACTTGACGAACATCGTCTTGCATGATCGGGAACCCTTCCTGCGCGAGCATGCGCGCGGTTTCCACGGCTTTCTCATAGTAGGGGTCGTCCGGCGTGGTGCGGGCCGATCCGAACACCGTCACGGCGTTGTACACGTCGGAAAGGGTGTCGAACCCTTCGACGAACTCTCCCATGATCCGAAGGACCCGCCACGAGTCCGTTTTGACGAACGCGCGCCGCTCGCGGGGAACCTGGGCGAGGAGGCGTTCGTCCTCAGTGACCGGTGTACGCTGCGAGCCGCTGGAGCGCTGAGACATGGTCGTCCTGCACGTTATAGAAGAAGGGAGAGAAGCGGACGTGTCCCGGCCGGGCGTCTACGACGATCCCGCCGGCGGCGAGATGTCGCACGCCCGCGGCCGGGTCGGCCGCGGGGAGCATGACGATCGCCGACCGATCCTCGGCGCGCGAAGCGACGTGGGGCCGGAAGCCGTGGTCTCGGGCCCGCGCGACCAGATCCTCGGTGAGCGCCGATGTCACTCGGCGGATGGCCGGGACGCCAATTTCGTCGATGTATTCAAGGCCTCCCAGCTGCGCATACACCGCCGCGAGCGCCGGCGTACCGAGCTCGAAGCGTCGCGCGTCATCGTGCAGCTCGAGCGTGCGGGAATCGAAGGCGAACTGGTTCTTGTGGCCGAACCATCCGGCGATCCCCGGGGCGAGCCGCCGCGCGAGCTCGTCGCGAACGTACAACAGCACGATCCCCGGCCCGCCGAGCAGCCACTTGAGCCCCCCGGCGATGAGAAAGTCCACGCCTGCGGCCTTCACGTCCACGGGCACCTGTCCCACGGACTGGTAGGCGTCGACCAGGGTCAGGGCGCCGCACTTGTGAGCGGCATCCGCCACGCGCTTGATGTCCTGGATGGCCCCGCTCGTGAAGTACACGTGCGACGTGGCGACGAGAGCGGTGCGGTCATTCACCGCTCGGGCGATGGCCTCGACCGGCACCGAGACCTGGTCCGGGCTCTCGACCACCACCAGCTCCACGCCACGGTCCCGCTTCGCGAGCCATTGGTAGGCGACCGTGGGAAAATCGAGCGACGTGATCACGACCCTGGGCCGGCGCCGGTAGTCGAGCGCCTCGGCCACCGCCGATAGGGCCACCGAAACGCTGGGCGCAAGAGCGATTTCCTCAGGGCTCGCACCCACGATCCGCCCGTAGCGTGTCCGCAGCTCGCCGAGCGCCGCCCACCACACGTCGTACCAGGCGGATGCTCCGCGCGCCTGCCACAGATCGAGGAATTCCGCGGTCCGGCGGCGCGTGCGCTCGCCGAGCGCACCGAGCGAGCAGGTGTTGAGGTACACCGCGTCCCGGAAGATCGGGAACTCGCTGCGATAGCGGGCGAGCGCGTGAGCCCCGGTGGATGCGCCGGCGTCCAGACCGCTGGCGAGTGGCATAGGCGGTCAATATACAGGAGGAAAAGCGCGCTGGGCACGCCTCGCGAGTAAATTCACCCGCAATGAGAGCCTCTGCCGGCTGGTCGGCGCTCACCGCGCGTCTCGTGCTGCGGGCCCTCGTGAACCCGCGGCTCGCTCTCGATCTCGTCCGCCTGACCTGGAGCTTTCGGGCGCGAGACTGGTACCGACGCCCGCCGTTCCTGCCCCTGCCACCGCGCGATTATGTTCGCTGGCGCATGTTCACCGCCTACGGCGACGAAGACGCGGTGCCGCCGCTCGAAGATTTGGTACGCTTCGCGAGGTGGCGAAGAGAGACGATGCACCTATGAAAGGAGACGTCGAGCAGACCGTCGCGGTGAAACGTCGAGCCCTCGAGCTGGGCTTCGATGCCGTGGGAGTCGCGACCCTCGAGCCGAGCGCTCACGCTGCCGAGCTCCAACAGTGGCTCGCCGCCGGGTATGCAGGCACCATGACGTACCTGCATCGCCAGGCCGAGAAGCGAAAGGACCCCGCCAGCATCATGCGGGGTGCGAAGGTCGCCCTGGTGACGCTCACCAACTACTTCCACGGCTCGACTAACCCCGGGGTGGGAAGAGTCGCCCAGTACGCCTGGTCGGCCGACTACCACGAAGTCCTGGGTCGCCGTCTCGAGCGGCTTGCCACCGCCGTTCGCGAGGTCGTGCCGGGCGCGAAGACTCGCTGCTACGTGGATGCAGGGCCCGTCCCCGAGCGGGAGCTGGCGCAGCGCGCAGGGCTGGGCTGGATCGGCAAAAACATGATGCTGATCGACCCCGACCGCGGCTCGTTCACGTTCATCGGCGTCGTGCTGACCGACGCGGCGCTCGCCCCCGACCCGCCGTTCGAAGCTGACCGCTGCGGTAGCTGCCGCGCCTGCCTGGACGCGTGCCCGACGAGCGCATTCGTCGCGCCCGGCGTGCTCGACGCGCGGCGCTGCATCTCGTACTTGACCATCGAGCACCGCGGAGAGTTCAGCCAAGCCCAGCAGCCACTCGTGGGTGATTGGCTGTTCGGATGCGACGTGTGCCAGGACGTGTGTCCGTGGAACGTGAAGTTCGCGCTCCCCACCCGCGACGTCGAGCTGAACGTGCGCCCGGAGGTCGCCGAGCCGGAGCTCGCCTCGCTGCTTGACGCCAACCCGGAATCGTTCCAGCGCCGTTTCGGCGACACGCCGTTCGAGCGCCCTGGTGTCGCCGGGATGCGGCGCAACAGCGCCGCTGTGCTCGCGAACCGCCGCCGGACACACGCATGATCGAGGTTCCCACCCCGCAGCGGGCACAGGCCGCCGCCATTCAGCACCGGCTGAGCGAGGGGCTCGGCCGGATCGACCCGCATCATCGTTTGCTCGGACGCCCCGTGGCCTATCGAATCATCGACGGGACGACGCTCGAGATCACCTATCGGGACGTGCCGGGGATCGCGGAAGCGGAGGTACTGGGCGTCAAGCGTCTGATCGGCGCCGAGTGCTTCTGCACGGTCGCGCCCCAAACGGCTGAGACCGTGCTCGTTCGGTTCATCGTCTCCCTCAAGTAGCGCTCACCAGCCGAATCACCGGGAGCTCGGGCGGGTTGCCCCACCGCGGGATCCACGCGCTGCCCACGCCCGCCGAGACGTACAACCAGCACTGCCCCACGCGCTTCAACCCATGCAGGTATTTCTTGCCGAACTGGGACGGCGCGGTGATCGGCCCGACGAGCGGCAGGTGCGCCTGACCGTTGTGCGTGTGTCCCGCGAGCATCACGTCCACCCGGAGGCCCGTGGGCAGGTATTCGATGAGATCGGGGTTGTGCGAGATGAGCACGCGCGGGATGTTCGGCGCCACGCCGGAGAACGCCTCGTCGGGCCGGACGGCACCATGCGTGAAGTCGTCCACGCCGCCCACCGCCAGCGCCGCCGCGCCGCGACGAATGAGCCGGTGCCGGTTGTGGAGCAACATCGCCCCACTGCGCTCGACCACGGCCCCGACCTGGTCGGGGCCCACCCAGTGGTCGTGGTTCCCGAGCACAGCCACCACCCCGTCACGCCCGTGGAAACTCGCCAACACCCGCTCGAGGCCATTGATGTCGCTACGGGCGTGGCTGACGAAATCGCCGCCCAGCACCACGAGATCGGTGTCCAGCTCCCGCACGCGGTCGGCCATGCGTTGCAGCCACCATGTGGGTACCGCGGGGCCATGATGCAGATCCGTGACCAGCGCCAGACGGTAGCCCACGAGCTCGGGAGGGAGGCCTGCAACGGGGACCGCGACGTCCGGAGTCTCGAGCTGGGCGCGCTCCCAGCGGATGAGGGGACGCGCCAACCGCTCCGCCACCCACCCCAGCGGTACCTTGGTCACGCGCTCGAATAGCGGCGGGCGCCGCTCCCGCGCGGGCGGGTAACGGCGAGGATGGAGGAACAGCCCGATCACTTCGCCGCGATGCGCGCCACGACGTCGTACATGAAGTGGACCCCGAACCCGAGGTCGTCCACACTCACCCGCTCATTGTTGCCGTGCACGCCGCGCGACTCGGCCTGACTGAGTGGGAACGGCGACAGGCCGTAGCTCACGATGCCCAGGCGCCGGAAGTAATGACTGTCGGTGAAGCCGGTGAGGGGCGGCGTGGTGACGAGCGCGTCAGGCGTGCGCTCGTGGGCCACCGCCACGATGGCGCGAAACAGCTCCGTATCGATCGCGCTCTCGGTGGCTGGCCAGCTGGGACCTTGCGGAGTGATTTCTACGCCCGAGTCTGCCAAGACGCGCACCAGGTCGGCGAGAAAGGCCTGGGGATCCTGGCCCGGGAGGAGGCGCACGTCCAGCGCCGCGCGCGCCAGCGGCGGGATGACGTTCGTCTTGTCGCTCCCCTGCAGGCCCGTGATCGAGATGGTGTTGCGCAGCAGCGCGTTGTAGGTGAGATCGCCGGTGAGGAGGCGCACGGCGGCCGAGTCGCGCAGCGCCGCACGCACGTCCGCCAGCGCGGCGCGGCGCGCTGGGTCGGTCTCGATCGTGGCCAGATCGTGAAGGTAGCGCTCGACCGCGGGCGTCACGACCAGCGGCGTCTGATAGGCAGCGATGCGGGACAGGGCTCGCACCAACCGGTGCACGGGGTTGTCGGGCGTGGGGCGCGATCCGTGGCCCGGTGTGCCGTGCGCAACCAGGTTGAGCCAGAAGGGTGACTTCTCGGTCGTCCCCACCCCGTAGTATTCGACGCGTCCGCTCGCATCGGTGCGGATCGTGCCGCCCTCGTTGAGGAGGAACTCCGCATCCTGCACGAGGTCGAGGTGATGCTCGACGAACCAGCCCGCACCCACGCCGCCGCCGATCTCTTCATCGGCCGTCGCCAAGAAAATCACATCGCGCTTGAGCGGCACCCCGCCGCGCTTCAGCGTGAGCATCGCCATGAGCTGCGCGATCGCCTCGCCCTTCATGTCGAGCGCGCCGCGTCCCCAGACGTAGCCGTCCTGCACGGCCCCGCTGAAGGGGTCGACCTTCCAGTACTCCGGGCTCGCGAGCACTACGTCCATGTGGTTGAGCAGAATCAGCGGCCGCGCGCTGCCGTCTCCCTTGACCCGCGCATACAGGTTCGCCTTCCCCGGTCGGGGCTCGAACACCTGGGCGTCGATCCCTTCACGCGCGAGCACCGCCTTCAGCCAGTTGGCGGTCTGGAGCTCGTTGCCCGGCGGATTGGTGGTGTTGATCGCGACGTATTGGGACAGCAGCGCCGTGGCTTCCCTTCCGACAGCGCGCCATTCGGCGTCCGTGCGCGGCACGTCCGGCTCGAAGCGCCGTGGGGGCAAGAGCACGGGTTGAGAGGAAGGGCCGAACAGGCCGGGCTGGGGAGCTGCCGCACGGGGCGGACGCGCGCAGGCCACCACCAGGGCCATCGCGAAGAGCGGAACGAAACGCAAACGACCTCCGGACGGGATCGGGGAACCGCAAAGTACGAGCCGGCGGCGCGCGGGGGGAGTCCCCCGCCCCTCCCAGTTTCCGGGATCAGTGCACGGTAATGGTCGCCTGGCCCGTCTTGCCTTCGCTCGTCGCCCGCAAGAACGCGCTGCCCACACTGCGGGGGCGAACGATCGCGATGGGGTTCGTACCGCCCTGGAACTGGATGACGAACACCGAGCTGTCGGTGCTGAACCACGACACCGGTCGACCGCTGAGCACCGTTCCTGTTGAGTCGCGGAGCTCCGCCGTGAAGTACACGCTGTCGCCGACCGTCAGGCTAGCGGTCGCGGGCTGCACGGTCACGCTCGCCACCGGGGCGCCGGGCGACCCGAGCACCTGGATCGTAATCGCGTCGCTGAGCGCACCACTCTTCGCCCTGATGGTCGCGAAGCCCGCTTGATTGCCGGTGACAGCCGCTGTGTCGGTTCCCGACGACGACACGGATGCGATCGCGGAGTTGTCGCTCGTCCACGTGACCGACGGGTTCGAGACCGGAGCACCGGTCGCGTCCCCCACGGCGGCCTGCAGCAGGATGGCTCCGCCGATGCCGACCGACGTAGGCCCCGAGATCCGGATGTACGCGCCCCCCGAACCCGCGCGAGGCAGCGCGACCGAGAGGGTGGTCGTGCCGCCGGTGCTCACCGTGACGGCCAGCGTGACCACAGGATCGAGCCACGGATGATCGGCCCGCTCGATCCGCACCGTGTAGGTGCCCGCGCGCACGAACGCCACTTTGTAATGTCCCGCGTTGTCGCTTCGGCCGCTCGCCACCACGTTCGCCGAGCTTTGTGAATCACAGGGATTAGCGGCGCACACGCTGACGCTCGCGTTCGGGACCGGCGCAACCGGTCCGTTGTAGTCGCTGGTCACGGTTCCCTCGATCGCGCCGGTCGCAGCAGTACTGACCGCCCGAAGCCAGGGGAACAACGTGAACTCTCGCGTCCCGTACAGGGCCCAGAGGAAGCTCCGGCCGACGTCAAAGTCGATGACGATCTCCGCGCCATCGCTGGCGACATTCACCGGATAGTCGACGGAGGCGTACAGCGGCATTTCGTTAGACCCGGAGTAATTGTTCCAGTTCACGGGGACCTGGCCCGCCGGGCCCCGGATGGATGACAGGCTCGTGTCGATCGTCATCCGGATCGCGTGATACTGCCCGGCGGGGATCTGCCGTTCACCCAGGAGGGCGGTGGTGCCCTGCTGCAGCTGGAGCAAGTCGAAGGACTGCCGCGGCTCGGCGAAGACCACCCACGTGCCAGCGGTGGTGTCCATCTGCGCGCTCGCTTCGATCCGCACCACGTACAGGTTCACGCTCGTGATGGAGTCGTAGGGGAACGGCGCATCGGTGAGCAGCACCTTCGCGAACGGCGTCTGGGTGGAGGGCGGCGCGTTCGGCCCGGCATCGTCCTGGTAGCAACCGCCGCCGGCCAACAGCACAGTGGCCAGGAGGGGCATCGCGAGGCGTCTGGACATCGGTCGCTCCTTTGGGGACGGCGCGGCTCCGCCCAAGATACCCCCGCTCCCCTGGCCGAGGTCACACATGCGGGGTAGTGTGACGCAGGGATGCGCTCTAGGGGTATACACAGCGTGGGGACGAGCGACGCCGCTCTGGTGCGCCGCGTGCAAACCGGCGACACCCGTGCTTACGCCGACCTCGTCGCGCGATATCGCGATCGCCTGGGCCGGTACGCGCTGCACATGCTCGGAAATCGAGAGGACGCGGAGGAGGTGCTGCAGGACGCCTTCGTCCGTGCCTATCGCTCGCTCTCGCGCTGCGACGATCCCGAGCGCTTCGGTGCATGGCTGTACGGCATTCTGGTGAACCGGTGCCGCACGGCCGGCGCGCGCGCGGCGCGGCGCGCACGCCGTTTCGTGAACGACCCCGCCGCGCTCGAGACCGCGCCGCTGGCCGGGCCGGACGGGCGGGCCGACTGGGACGACACGGTGCGGTGGGCGTTGGCGCGTCTGCCGTCCGAGTCGCGTGAGGCGTTCCTCCTCAAGCACGTCGAGGAGCTCGAGTACGAGGACATGGCACGACTCACCGGCGCGGGCATTTCCGCGCTGAAGATGCGGGTGAAACGAGCGCGCGAGCAGCTCCAGGCGATGCTGAAAGAGGCCGAGCGTGTTTGAACCGATGGACGACGTGATCGAGCGGATCGCGCGGCATCTGCGGCGACCCGTGCAGGTCGACCCGGCCCTCGATGGACGGGTCATGCGCGAGATCAGCGCCCTCCCCACGCCCGGTGGCGCCACGATGGTCGGGAAGGCGTGGCGCTGGCTCAGGCGCCCCCGGCAGTTCACCCTGACGCCGTTGGGTGGCCTCGCAGCCGTCGCCGCTCTCGCGGTCGCCCTGCTCCTGTTCCGCAGAGACTCCACCTCGCCCACTCCGCCGCAGGTGGCGTCGCGTGCCTTTCAGTTCGTGCTCGTCGCTCCTCGCGCGGCCCGCGTATCGCTCGTCGGAGACTTCAACGACTGGGATGCCACCCGCACGCCCATGCAGCGAACCGGCAGCGACGCCCTGTGGACCGTGGTGGTGCCGCTCGAGCCCGGTCGCTACCACTATGCTTTCTTCGTGGACGGCTCCCGCTGGCTCGCCGACCCCTCGGCGCCCGTGGCCCGCGATGACGACTACGGCGCACCGAGCTCGGTGCTCACGGTGGGAGGAGGGGGGGACTCATGAAACGTGCCCTCGCCGGTGCGACCGGCCCGCTGCTGGCGGCGATACTGGTCGCGGCTCCCGCAGCCGCCCAGCAGGTCGATCCGCGCCTCGAGCGACTCGACGCCGCCACGCGCCCGGTGGTCGCGGCGCTCATCGATTCGGCGCGCACTGCGTCCCTCCCCACTGAACCGCTCGTGCAGCGAGCCCTCGAGGGTGCGACCAAGGGCGCCCCGGAAGGCGTGATCGTCGCCGCGGTGCGACGTCTCGCCGTGGACCTCGGGCGCGCCCGCGACGCGCTCGGGTCGACAGCCTCGCCCGCCGAGCTCAGCGCCGGAGCTGCGGCGCTGCGCGCCGGGGCGTCCCAGACGACCCTCGCCATGCTGCGCCATGCCCGGCGAGAGTCCCTGATCGTACCGCTCGCCGTGCTGGCCGATCTGGTGAGCAGCGGAGTGCCCGTCGACAGTGCTGCGGCCGCCGTGCTCTCCCTCGCGAGGCGGGCCAGAGACGCCGACTTGGTCGAATTCCGTCGCGCAGTGGAGCGTGATATCGCACTCGGGGCGCCTCCTGCGGCTGCCACCGCGGCGGCGGCGACGGCTTCCGCGCAGAGCGTCGACGTGAACGCGGGGGCTCGCCCGCAGCGCCCCGGCCGCCCCTAACCCCGTGCGGCCAGCGTCGGCCGCGCGACATGTTTGGACCGCGTCCCTGGCCGCGGCAATGTCCCTCTTGGGTGCACGCACGTTCGCGGCCCAGACAACCGGGACGGTCGACATCGGCGTCTCTACCGTACGCTACGATGGCTTCCTTCGCTCCGGCGCCGCTTCCGTCACCCCAACCCTCACATGGCAGCGCCCCGGCAGTGCCGTGACAGCCCGCGGCACATACCTCCGTTTCGAGAGCGGTCGCCGCAGTCTACAAGGACTTGTGGCCGCTTCTTTCTTCACGCCGACGAGCCTTCTTCCCCACCGCTGGCGCGGCGAGCTCTCCATCTCGACGGGTGGGAGCAGCTACGCCCAGTTCGCGAGTTTTTGGCACGCAACGGCCGAGGCCCGGCTGCATTTCATCGAGGGAGGCCGGGGCGCTTGGATCGGCGGGACCGGGGGGCGCACCTCGTATGGCCAGGCACCCCGCCCGGTCGCGGTCGTGGGAGCGGGTGTGTGGGTGCGGCGCGCCGGGGTGACGGTGGCTGCGTCGGCGACCCGATCGATCGTCGGGGATACGGCTTACAGCGACATCGCGTCGACCGCTCACGCAAGCCGGGGCCGCTTCGAGCTCGATGGATCGGTCGCGACGAGGGTGTCGAGCCGCGGCGCCGGTCATGGCGTGTATGGCGAGGCGGGCGCCACCTTCATGCTGGGAGAGCGCGCGGCCCTGTTCGCCTCGGGCGGCCGCTATCCCACCGATCCGGTCAGCGGCAGTGTGGCGGGGCGGTACGTCAGCGTCGGATTGCGCCTGCGGACCGCGCTGCTGCGACCGCGCGCCAGGAGCGACCCGTGGCTTCCCAGTCGGTCACTTGCCTCGGGCGACGGTGGGAGCACCGCCCAGCTCGAAGTGCAGCCGACCCCCGATGGCTCCACGCGGGTGGTGGTACGCGCTCCTGCCGCGGCGACGGTGGAGGTGGCCGGCGATTTCACGGATTGGCAACCGGTCGCGCTCCATAGAACTGGCGACGACGTGTGGGAAGCCGTGCTGCACATTCCCCGGGGCGCACACCGAGTTAACCTGCGGATCGACGGCGGGAAGTGGACCGCCCCGGCGGGGACGGCGCACGCCGATGAGTTCGGTGGCGAAGTGGGGATCGTCGCAGTCCCTTAACCTCGCCCGCCGGCGAGCGCCGCCGACTCAGGCCGCCGGCGCAGCACCAGCATCGCCCACACACCGCACGCCGGTCCGATCGCCAAGACGCTCATGCTCCAGCGCCACCCCACTCGGGCTGCCAGCCATGGCAACAGATAGATCGTCACGCAGGTGAGGAGGAACCCCAAGCTCGTCTGGAGCGTAAGCGCGGTCCCGACCAGCTCACGCGGCGCCAGCTCACTCACCGCGGCTGAGAACTGCGCCGAATCCGCGACCACGGTGATGCCCCAGACGAGGAGCAGCGGGACCAATGCCGCGAGGGGACGCCCGAACACCAGGCCCACGGCCAGCGCGCACGCGCCCGACAGCGTCATCGCGATACTCGTGATCAGCGTGCGGCCCCAACGATCGGCGTACTTCCCACCGAGCCAGCACCCCAAGGCACCGCTGCCGATCACCGCGAACGTGACGAGCGCAGGCGCGCCGCTCCCGGTCGGATCGCCATGGGTGCGGGCCTGTTCGCTCGCCGCGACGAACGCGGCCAACCACGTCCACATGGCGTACAGTTCCCACATGTGGCCTAGGTAGCCAAGATTCGCGAGCGACACGGCGCGGTTGGCGAGGATGCGTGGCGCCGCCCGCCAGCTGAACGGGGGCGCCGGTGCCGCGAACGGGCCGTCGTGAGGAACGAGCAGGACCAGAAGCGCTCCACCGAACGCGGCGGCCGCCGCGATGACGAGCACGGGCCGCCACGACGCGACCGGAACCGCCCAGCGAACGAGATGGGGGAGCGCGGAGCCCAGCGTCAGCGCGCCGACCAAAACACCGATCGCGAGTCCTCGGCCTTCGCGATACCACCCGGCGACGATCTTCATGCCGGGCGGATACACGCCCGCCAAAGCCGCACCGGTGAGCATTCGTAGCGCGATGCCTACTTCGGGGTTTGGCGCGAACGCGACGCCGATGGTCGCGAGACCGGCGAGGCAGGCGCAGGCCGCGACCAGCCGGCGGGCCGACCAGCGGTCGGAGAGCGTGAGCAGCGCCGACACAATGGCCCCTGCGACGAAACCGAGCTGCACGGAGATCGTGAGCCACGCCGCGCCTGCGCTATCGAGCCTCCACACCTTGGAGAGCGCCGGCGTGACGGCGGACGCGGAGAACCATGGCGCCATGGCGGCGAGCTGCGATGCCGCGAGCACCGCCAGCACGCGGCGTGCATTCACAGACCGGTCGGGTGGTCCAGAAACGACCAAGGAAGGTCGAACCGCGCGTGGAGGTGCTCGGCCAGCGCCTTGACACCCACCGTCTCGGTGGCGTAGTGCCCCGCGTAAAACACGTTCAGCTTCAGCTCTTCGGCGTCGAAAAACGTGTGGTGGGGACCCTCGCCCGTGACGAAGGTGTCGAGGTCGGCGGCGGCGGCCTGCGCGATCATCGATCCCGCCGCCCCTGTTACGACCCCCACGCGGCGCACCCGCTCGGGGCCGAATGCCATCCGCTGCGGTGCGCTGCCCGTGAGTCCCGCCAGCCGGCGCTCGAATGCGTCCCGTGACATGTCCACGTCTCCCCACCGGCCGATCGGCACGCCGTACTCTTCGCCGAATTCACCGCGCAGCGAGATGCCGAGCTGCCGGGCGAGCACCGCATTGTTGCCGACCTCGGGATGCAGATCGAGTGGAAGATGGGCGCTGTAGAGGGCGATGTCGCGCGTGACGAGTCCCGTCACGCGCCGATACGCCCGCCCAGTGAGCGGTTGCAGCCCACCCCAGAACAGGCCGTGGTGGACCAGCAGCAAGTCGGCGCCCTGCTCTGCCGCCAAGCGCACGGTCGCCTCGCACAGATCGACCGCCGCTGCCACACGACTCACAGTCCCCGCGTTCGCGACCTGCAGTCCGTTGACCGCATGCGGCGCGTCGGGCACTTCGGCGACTCGGAGGTAGCGATCCAGATACGAGACCAGCGCGGTGAGGTCCATTCGCGCCCCTCACGTCTGGCAGTATGGAGACATTATCTCACCAGATTATCGACAGTGACGCGAGATTCCCACACACAATGTCGTGCAAAGTATTGCGACATATAGAGATAAACAATCCACACGCGGGAGAGTGATCGTGTGGATATCTGGCACACCTAGTATGACCGCTGCGCCCCTGCCCCTGTCCCTGCCCCCGCCTTCTCGGTCTCCGCTTCGAGCGCGGCTTCGCCCATGCGCACGACGCCGTTGATCTCGCCTCCCTCCTGCACCAGCAGCCGTTTTGCCACGACGTCACCATGCACCACACTGGTGGACTGGATCTCGATGCGCTCGTCGGCGCGAATGCTACCGCGCACTTCCCCGCCGATAATGGCTTCGCGCGAGATCACATCGCCTTCCACCTCGCCGCCCTTCCCCACCAGCACCTGCCGGCCAGCACGCACGGTACCCACCACCGTGCCTTCGATCTTCACGACGCCGTCCGCGGTGATATCGCCCACCACCCGCATCCCGGTTCCGATGATGGACAGTCCGGCTTCCGAGTCCAGCGGGCCCTGCCCTTTCTCGGTGAACATCGCCATTTCAGTTCTCCTGTTTCACGACCGTGAGGGGATCGAGCGATTTACCCTCGCGGCGGATTTCGAAGTGGAGGTGCGGCGCCGTGGATCGTCCGGAGTTGCCGGAAAGAGCGATCACCTGCCCCGCCTGCACCGAGTCGCCTTCGCGCACCAGCAGGCGCGACGCGTGTCCATACATGGTTTCATACCCGCTCGAGTGTCGCAAGAGCACGAACAGGCCGTATGCCTGGTCGGTGCCAGCCGCCTCGACCGAACCGCCGCCGGCGGCGCGGACGGGCGTTCCGGCGGGTACGGCGATGTCGATACCCGGATGCGACTCGGCGGGATCGCCGGGCCGCACCTGGCCCCGTGTCACGAAGCCCGCCATGTCGAGGGGCCAGTGCGTCGGCTCCGCGGGACCCGGCTCGTAGCGCAGCGGCGCCGACGGGGGACGGGCGTGTACCGCGACCGCCCGCACGAGGTCCCCGGTCGGGGCCGCCGCTCCCTTTTCTCTGGGGGCGCGCACGCCGAGCATGGTGCGCAGCTCCTGGTAGTTCGCCTCGGCGCGGTTCAGCGCCGCGGCGAGCTGCTGCACGCGGCTGTTCTCCTCCTCGAGCCGCGTCACCTGGCGCTCCAACCCGGGGACGCGGGCCGCCGCACGGCCGATCGGTCCGGCGAACGCGAAGAACAGCACGACCAGCAACCCGACGACGAGCGCCCCCCACTTCCCCGCCTCGAACGCCCACACCGGCACGCGGTACTGTCGCGAGGCGAGGTCTCCATCGGTGTGGACGACGATGGTGACGCGACGATCTTTACGCTTCGTCATCCGTCGAACGGCCCGCCGAGGATGAGCTCCAGGAGCCGTGCGAGATCGTCGTTGGAATAGAAGTTCAGGTGAATCTGACCTTTGCCCTTGGCGCGCAGCGTGACGCGCACGTCGGTGCCCAGGCGGCGGCGCAGCGCATCCTCGATGCGACGCACCTCGGGCGCCTGCCCCATGCCCTTCTTGAGTCGCGGGCGGCGGACCGGCGCGCGGCCGCCCCGCACCCGGTCCTCGACCTCGCGCACCGAGAGCCCGAGGTCCACGGCTTCTTTGGCGAGCGAGGTGGCCACTCGCGTGTCCTCGAGCGCGAGCAGCGCGCGCGCGTGGCCGACCGAGAGCCCGCCTTCGTGAAGCAGGGCGAGCACCGCCGCCGGAAGCTTCAGCAAGCGGAGCGCATTGGCCACGGTGGAGCGGTCGCGACCGACCGCGTCCGCTACATCCTGCTGGGTCAGGCTGAATTCCGCGAGGAGGCGTTCATAGCCGCGCGCTTCATCAACGGGCGAGAGGTCGTCGCGCTGCAGGTTCTCGACCAGCGCGAGCGTGAGGGCGGTGCGGTCGTCGACTTCTCGCTTCACGGCGGGAATCTTCTCCCAGCCGAGTGCCTGACACGCCCGCAGCCGCCGCTCGCCCGCGATCAGCTCGAAGCCGCCATTGCCACCGGGAACAGCGCGCACGACGACCGGCTGCAACAAGCCGGCCTTGCGGATAGACGCTTGGAGCTCTGCGAGCGCTGCGGGGTCGACGTCCCGGCGGGGCTGGTAGGGGTTGGGCCGGATGTCGGCGATCGCCAGTTCGACGAGACTCCCCTCGCGTTCGGCCTCCTCGCGCGTGGGTCCCAGCAGGGCTTCGAGGCCCCGGCCGAGCCGACGGCGACCTGCGATGGTTTCCGTCATGCGGGCACCTCCGGCAGCGGTTTGGCAGCGGGCGGGGCGGGGGAGTGCACGACGCCGTGCTCCACCCGACTGATCAGCTCCTGCGCCACGGCGAGGTAGCTCTTCGCACCCACCGACTGCACGTCGTACAGCAGGATCGGCTTCCCAAAACTGGGCGCCTCGGCGAGGCGCACGTTGCGCGGGATCGTAATGCCGAACACCTGCGAGCCGAAATACTCCTTCGCCTCGTCGGCCACCTGCTTCGAGAGATTGAGCCGCGCGTCGTACATCGTGAGCAGCACGCCGTCGATCGCGAGCGCGGAGTTGAAATTCCGCTGCACGAGCTTGACAGTATTGAGGAGCTGCGAGAGGCCCTCGAGCGCGTAGTACTCGCACTGGATCGGAATCAGCACGCTGTCCGCCGCCGTGAGCATGTTGAGCGTCAAGAGACCGAGTGAGGGCGGACAATCGATCACGACGTACTGATACTGATCGCGGAAATCCCGCAGCGCGCGTCGCATCATCGTCTCGCGCGCCTGCTTGTTGACGAGCTCCACCTCGGCACCCACCAGGTCTTGTGTGGCCGGGATGACGTCGAGGTAGGGGAAGTGCACGTGGGTGAAGCGCGCGTCGGCGAGGGATCGGCCATCGAGCAGCGCGTCGTACAACGAGTGGCGGATGCGGTCGCGCTCGATGCCGACGCCGCTCGTCGAGTTTGCCTGGGGGTCGGCGTCGACGAGCAGTGTCTTGCGCTCGGCGGTCGCGAGCGACGCGGCCAGGTTCACCGCCGTCGTCGTCTTTCCGACGCCGCCTTTCTGGTTGGCGATTGCGATAACGCGCGACATCTCTAAGTTATTATATACAAATATGTTATATTGTTATGCTACTCTGAGGCGTCAATATAGGCTCTTGGTACCCCAGTCGTAAAGAGCAGGTTTCACGTGAAACACCTCTTCGGGGGCTGGGGGTCTAAGCGACCCGCCGGCGCCAGCGGGCGGTTTCGACCACCAGGTTATGCAGATCGCTCGGCGACACACCGGGAATGCGCGCGGCCTGCGCGAGGGAGGTCGGCCGAATCCGATCGAGCTTCTGCCGCGCCTCGGTCGCGAGGCTCTTGAACTCCTCGTAGGGAAGGTCGGTCGGGAGCGCAAAGGAAGCGAGCTCGGCCAGTCGTGTCGCTGCCTCCCGCTCCCGCGCCAGGTATCCGTCGTACTTCAGCTCGATGCCGGCACTCACTACAGCCGCCTCGTCGGCGGTCACCGCGACACCGGCTGCCTCGAGCAGCGCGCGCAACGAGACGCCCGGTCGCCGGGCTACGTTTGCCACCCGCTCGGGCTCGCTTAAACTCGTGCCGGTCTCCGCGAGCGCCGCTGCCGCTGCGCCCGGTGCGATGGTCGTAGCGCGCGCCACCCGCAGCAGCTCCTCCTCTTCTTCGAAGCGGCGCGCCGCTAGACGCCGCTCCGCCGCGTCGAGCAATCCCAAACGCTCCGCGAGCGGCGCCAGCCGCCGCAGCGCGTTATCCTGCCGAAGCAACAGCCGGAACTCCGAGCGGGACGTGAAGAGCCGGTACGGCTCGTCCACTCCGCGAGTCACGAGGTCGTCCACGAGAACGCCGATGTAGGCATCGTCGCGTCCCAAGACTACCGGCTCCGCACCCCGGATTCGGCGCACGGCATTGATGCCGGCCACCACACCCTGGCCGGCCGCCTCCTCGTATCCGGTCGTGCCGTTGATTTGTCCGGCGAAGAACAGGTGCTCGACC
>WNFO01001103.1_pt1 | contig 20689 bp, 17 predicted proteins | sample 5400251 | NCBI WGS metagenome assembly WNFO01 (sample SAMN13153354, study PRJNA577476) | soil metagenome | isolation source: 100 cm saprolite under Madrone tree | place: USA:California | collected 2016-06-14
GCCAGCCGCGTCACCGAAATCTCTCTAAGATCCCTGGTGTCGACGCCGATCACCTGATGCGCCCGCAAGGTGGCGAGCACCTGCGCCACCGGCAGCGAGCCGGTGGTGCCGAGATCAGGCGCGCGATAGATCGCGATTTTCGCTGAAGAGCCCGCATTGTCGATGACGTCGCCGACCCGCACCAGGTCGCCGGTAACGGTGACGCTGGCGCGCAGCACCGGGGCGGCGATCACGTCGTCGCGAACTTGGTCGCGAACTTGCGCGAAGGCCGGGGCCGAGGCGGCCGCGAGCAGGGCGGTTAAGAGCAGCAGCGAGCGAACGGTCATCTTGCGCTTCCTTAGCGGAACATGTTGGAGGTGGACTGCAGCATCTGGTCGGCGGCGCTGATGACCTTGGCGTTCATCTCGTAGGCGCGCTGGGCCGCGATCAGGTCGGAAATCTCGGTGACCACTTCAACATTGGCCTGCTCGAGGTTGGACTGCTGCATGTCGCCGTAGCCGTCGGTGTTGGCGACGCCGTCCTGCGGCGCGCCCGAGGCCGGCGTGTCGGTGAACAAATTGTCGCCGATCGGCTGCAACCCGCCCTTGTTGATGAAGCGCGTCAGCCCGATCTGTCCGACCGTGGTCGGCGTGGTCGATCCCGGCAAGGTCACCGAGACCTGGCCCTGCGCGTTGATGGTGAGGCCGGACGAATTCTGCGGGATCGAGATCGTCGGCTGCACCGGATTGCCCTGCGGGGTTACGATGCGGCCCTGCGCGTCCATCTGGAACGTGCCGTCGCGGGTGTAGGTGTAGGTGCCGTCGGGCATCTGGATCTTGAAGAAGCCCTCGCCGCGGATGGCGACATCGAGTTCGTTGCCGGTCGGCGACAGCGTGCCCTGGCTCATCTGGCGCGGGGTGCCGACGGTCTTGACGCCGCCGCCGATGTCGACGCCGACCGGGAAGATCGTGCCCTGATCCGACGCCTGCGCGCCGACCCGGCGGACGTGGTCATAGATCAGGTCTTCGAACGCCGCGCGCTGCTTCTTGTAACCGGTGGTGCGCATGTTGGCGATGTTGTTGGAGATCACCTGAACGTTGAGTTCCTGTGCCGCCATGCCAGTCGCTGCTGTATAAAGTGCGCGCATCGCTCAATCTCCCTGCATGATCCCGAAAGCCGGATACCGGTTTCCGCAAACGATCATGCGTCGTCAAAACTCTTAGGTTACGAAACCCGTTCAACCGAACGAGGCCTTACGCCGGGACTTCGGCAAGCTTGTCGAGGGCGGATTTCTGCAGGTCGCCTTGCTGCTGCAGCATCGCCGAGATCTGGGTGTAGGTGCGTGTGACCTCGATCATTCGGCTCATCTCGACCACGGAATTGACGTTGGATCTTTCGACAAAGCCCTGGTTCACCTTGGAGGTGATGTCGGGCTGCGCCGCATTGCCTTCGCCGGCCGAGAAAAGGTTGGAGCCTTCCTTCAGAAGCCGCTGCGCCTGCGCGAAACTGACCAGCCGCAGCTTGCCGCGCACCGAGTCGATCCGGTTGACGCCTTCGAGCACGCTGACGTTGCCGTCGGCGGCGATGCTGATGTCATGGTCGGTCGGCTGGAACACGATCGGGCCGTTGGTGCCGAGCACCGGGTTGCCCGACGTCGTCACCAGCTGGCCCTGATTGTTGATCTGCATCGAGCCGTCGCGGGTGTAGCGCTCGCCGGCCGGCGTCTGCACCACCAGGAAGCCGGTGCCGGCGATCGCGACGTCCAGCGGATTCTTGGTCTGCTCGGACGGGCCGGATGTGAAATCGTGGAAGGTGGCGCGGTCCTGGACGAAGGAGAGGCGGCGGTCACCGCCGACGAAGTTGTCTTCGTGCGCGACCGGCATCAGGTATTCCTGGAACAGCGAGCGGTCGGCCTTGAAGCCGGTGGTGTTGATGTTGGCGACGTTGTTGGCGACGACATCCATCTGTCGTTCCAGCGTCAGCTGCCGTGATAGTCCGATGAGAAGCGCATTCGGCATCGGTGGTTCTCCCCTTGAACTGACCCCAAAGCCTTCCGCCCTCCCAGGCTTTGAGCTTCGGATCGCTGCGAGCCGCCAGCTCTCCCAAGCCGCGGTTCGCAATCAACACAGCGAAAGCCGTGCCAGTTGAGAAAACATCGATTTTGGAATGGGTTAGATGTTTGGGCGAGGGGCCGGCGGGCGGCAATAAGATCGTGTTGACCATGTTTGCCGGGCAACTTTTTCCTAGCCGGCGCGGGATGGAAAGGTTCCATTAACCATTATCGCCTTAGCGTCCGTATCAAGAGCGCGCGTGTGCGCTGGCAGCTTTTGTATCGCGTAGTCTTCCGGCTCGGCGCTTCTACTTATTTTCCACACCAAGCGGGCGGGCGATGTCAGACACCGATCAGGCAGAAGGCGGCGCGGCGGAAGGCGGTGCTGCTCCCAAGGGCAAGCTCAAGCTGATCATCGCCGGAGTGGCCGTGGTCGGCATCCTCGGCCTCGGTACGGCGACCTGGTACGTGTTCTTTCGCGGCCACGGCGAGGAAGTGCACGCGGAGGCGGCGGCGCCGCCGAAGCCGTCCATCTTCATCGAGGTGCCGGAAATGCTGGTCAACCTGGTCGGCGCGCCCGGCGAGCGCGTGCAATATCTCAAGGCCAAGATCGTGATCGAGGTCAAGGAAGAGAAGCAGGCCGAGGCGATCAAGCCGACGATGCCGCGCATCACCGATGTCTTTCAAACCTATCTGCGCGAGCTGCGCGCCGCCGATCTCAACGGCTCCGCGGGCCTGTTTCGCCTGAAGGAAGAGCTGACCCGGCGCGTCAATACGGCGGTCTCGCCAAGCCAGGTCAACGCGGTGCTGTTCAAGGAAATCGTCGTTCAGTGACGAGACGGATTTGGAATCATGGCCGGTAACAGTCTCGACGACCAGGACGCGATCGCAGCCCAATGGGAAGCGTCGCTGGATTCCGAGGATCCGACGGAGGCCGCGGAAGCGGCCGCCGCCAATGAACTTTCGGGCACCATGGCGCTGCAATGGGCCGCCATGGTCGAAGACGGCAGCCGCGACTTCGGCGGCGGCAAGAACGGCGGCGAGCGGGTCCTGTCGCAGGAAGAAATCGACAACCTGCTCGGTTTCAACGCCGGCGAAGTCAACCTCGACGACAATTCCGGCATTCGCGCCATCATCGATTCGGCGATGGTGTCCTACGAGCGTCTGCCGATGCTCGAAATCGTGTTCGACCGCCTGGTGCGGTTGATGACCACGTCCTTGCGCAACTTCACCTCCGACAACGTCGAGGTCTCGCTGGATCGCATCACCTCGGTGCGGTTCGGCGACTACATGAATTCGATCCCGCTGCCGGCGGTGCTGTGCGTGTTCAAGGCCGAGGAATGGGAGAATTTCGGGCTGGCGACGGTCGATTCAAGTCTGATCTATTCGATGATCGACGTGCTGCTGGGCGGCCGCCGCGGCCAGACCTCGCTACGCATCGAGGGCCGCCCTTACACCACCATCGAGACCAACCTCGTCAAGCGGTTGGTTGAAGTGGTCATGGCCGACGCCGAGCAGGCCTTCAGGCCGCTGTCGCCGGTCACCTTCTCGATCGACCGGCTGGAAACCAATCCGCGCTTCGCCGCCATCAGCCGGCCCGCCAACGCCGCCATCCTGGTGCGGCTGCATATCGACATGGAAGACCGCGGCGGCAATATCGAATTGCTGCTGCCCTATGCCACCATCGAGCCGATCCGCCCGGTGCTGATGCAGATGTTCATGGGCGAGAAATTCGGCCGCGACCCGGTCTGGGAAGGCCATTTCGCCACCGAAGTCTCCCAGGCGCAGATCTCGGTCGATGCCGTGCTTTATGAGGCCGATATCCCGCTCAAGCAGCTGATGCGGCTGAAAATCGGCGACACCTTGCCGCTTGAAATGAAGGCCGACGCGCTGGTCGCGGTGCGCTGCGGCAACGTGACCCTGACCGAGGGGCGGATGGGCCGGGTCGGCGATCGCGTCGCCATTCGCGTCACCAAGCAATTGCGCAAACCCAATACCACCTTCGCGATGTTCGAGAAGGCCGATGAGCAAACCAAGTTGATGGAGGCCCAATGAGTCATTCATTCGGAATTGCGATCGAGAGCCTGGTGGCGGCATTGCTGATGCTCACGATCGGCTATTGCATGCTGCTGAACAGCCGGTTGAAGCGTCTCAAGGCGGATGAGCATTCGCTGAAGGCGACGATCGGGGAGCTGATCACGGCGACTGAAATCGCCGAGCGCGCCATCGGCGGCCTCAAGCACACCGTCCGCGACGTCAACGAGAATCTCGGCAACCAGCTGACATCAGCGGCCCAGATGTCGCTGCAGCTGAAGAAGCAACTCGCGGAAGGCGACAATATCATCCGGCGGCTGTCGCGGATCGCAGTCGCGGCAAGGCCGGTGACGGAGCCCGAGCCCGAAGAGCCGGCGGCCCCCAACATACCGGCCCCCAGGATATCGGCGGCCAAGGCCGTTGCCGCGGCAGCGCAGGCGTTCTCCGATCGCAGAAGGTCTGACGGCCTCGCCGCATGAAATCCTTCCGCGACATACGCGTCATCCCGGTGGTGCTGATCGCGATCTTCGGCCTTGCGGTGCTGAAGGTCGCCGGTCTCGTCATCGATGGGGGATACGTATTCGACTATCAGCCGCAGAAGACCACGCGGTCATGGGCGCAGGAGACCCTGAACTTTCCCGGAAACAGAATCGATCCCGCTGACGTTACCGGCTCGACGCCGAAGCCGAAGGAGGAGACCGCCAAACCGGCCGCCCCCGCGCCGGAAGTCGCAAAACCCGACGGCGTTGTGGTTTATCCCGAGCAGACCCAGCCGGTGTCGGCTTCGGAGCGAGCGATCCTGGAGCGGCTGCAGTCGCGGCGGCAGGAGCTCGAAGCGCGCGCGCGCGAAATCGACATTCGCGAGAATCTGCTCAAGGCCGCCGAAAAGCGGATCGAGTCGCGGGTCGAGGAAATGAAGGCGGTCGAATCCCGGATCACGACGGCGACCGGGCAGAAGGCCGAAACCGATGCCGCGCGCTTCAAGGGCATCATCACCATGTATGAGGGCATGAAGCCGAAGGACGCCGCCAAGGTGTTCGACCGGCTTGAGATGTCCGTGCTGTTCGAAATCGCCTCGCAGATCGCGCCGCGGAAGATGTCCGATATCCTCGGCCTGATGGCACCGGAAGCAGCCGAGCGGCTGACGATCGAAATGGCCCGCCGCGCCGGCTCGGACAAGTCCGCCGCCGTGGTCGAGCTTCCCAAAATCGAGGGCAAGGTGATGCCGCAAAAGTCGAATTAGCCGGGATATTTAGCAAGTCCTCAAGGCCAGAACATCACTCAGCATTTGTTTTCGTGTCATGAATTTGTACTCAGCTAGATCCCAACCAAGACCGCGCTAAAGCCAAATCGACGCTGTCGGCCGCGTCGCACCGCCTGTCGCATTGGCAGGCCGGAGGGCAGGGGACCGCATGCCAGCCAAGGACAACCCGGTGTCCAATCGACGGCGAGGCCGTGCAAAGCCGCCGCACACGCAACGGCACTCGCGGGTTTGGTTGGGCAGCAGCCGAGCATGCCCGCTTTAGCCCTCAAACTTGGACATTGCTCAATGCGGTCGGCATGTCTCAAACGTGCGAACAGGAGACTCATGCGCCGCACAAAAAGTAACTTTCACTCGATCACCTCGTTGGCGCGACCAAGAAGCGTCAGCGGCACGGTGACGCCGGGCGCCTTTGCCGCTGAGGTTGACGAGCAACTCGATTTTTAGATTGATGTCCCGGCGCTAATCACCAGAATGACGGTCAGTGTCCGGGCACGCTCAACAACCTAACCCTCTTCTGTGGAGAAACCGCCCGCCCCAACGACTGTCAGCTGTGGATAGGACACGCCGATGAACTATGTCATTTGTATTGCGGGAACATCCGGCGCTGGAAAAACAACCTTGACGAGAGCTTTGGCTCGCAGGTGTGGCAACTCACTCATCGTTTCTTTTGACGACTATGCCTATGCCCCCCCGAGCGTGCTGCCGGACTCGCTTCGCTGGGTCGCTGAGGGTGCGGATCCCGCCGCTTGGGAGGTCCCGAACATGACAGCGGATCTATTGGAACTTCGCCATGGAAGGCCAATACCCCACCCCGTAACAAAGCATGTAACTATGCCCACCCCTATCATTGTCGTGGAGGAACCATTTGGACGATCACGACCGGAACTCGGAAGGCTGATCGATTTTGTCGCAGTGCTCGATACCCCGCTTGAAGTAGCTTTGGCTAGACGCTTGCTTCGCGAGCTGCGTTGCGGTGAGAAGTCGGAGCGCGGCAGCCTCCCTTCCCGTCACATCAAATTTCTGGAAGAATATTTAGAGAGGGGAGTCCGCGACCTTTACGTCGCCGTGCAACGATTAGCGGTGAAACGGGCGGACGTCGTTCTCGACGGACTTTTAGCCCCGGATGACCTGGCAGACAAGATCATCTCCCTTTTGCCCGTCGTGCCTGAATTGACGAAAATCCAATGACCCTTCTTAGACATTGTCCAAGGCGTGGCGTCGCAACGAGTGCGCCAGCGGAGGGCTGGAATGGGTCAAACTGAGAAGAACTCAGTACGAGCACATGTTTTCCGCTTTGCCCCTCCAACTCGGACATTGCTCGACGCAGTCGGCATCTCTCATTTGTGCCAGTAGGACACTTCGCCTCGACTACTTTCCCGCCGACCTGCATACGCCGTACCTGACGGAAAATGCTGTACGATGACTCAATCAGGTCATCGGCCTCCGTTGGGAGACTCAATCATGCGCGGATGGGTTCACCATATCGACCTCACCGTCTCGGATCTGGGGCGTTCTGGCCCCTTCTATAATGCGGTGCTGAGTTTTCTTGGCTATTGCCAGAGCCGCAAGGGTGAGACCTGGATTGACTGGGACACGGGCGCTCAGCACTGCCCATCGTCGGTCGGCATCAGGGCGGCAAGAGACGATCGACGCCATGATCGCTATTCCTGCGGACTTCATCACTTAGCCTGGGTTGCTGACTCGCGCGCTGACGTTGATCGTCTACACAAGCTGCTCGTCGAGATTGGAGCGACGGTTCTCGATCCGCCGACGGACTATCCCCACTATCGCGAAGGCTACTATGCGGTGTTTTTTGCAGACCCTGATGGCCTGAAGCTAGAGTTCGTTCACACGCCAGAGCCAACGACTCACTGATGAGGCTGAATGAACAGAATGCCGACGTGCCACGACGCGCGCTGGCTGGTCGGCTGAGGACGCATCAGCAGGCCGAAGAGAAACGAGGACGCGAATGGAGTTATCCTACTCACAGAATCTCGAGGACTATCATCTCTCGCTTGCCTTCGCGGGACAGACCACTGGGACCTATATCGATGTCGGCGCAGGGCATCCGATTGCCGACAACGTGTCATTCTGGTTCTATGAGCGCGGCTGGCACGGCATTGTCGTCGAGCCGCAGCCTGAACTTGCGGCGCTGTACCAGCGGCTGCGTCCGCGCGATCTCGCGGTTCGTGGCTTGGTCGGACGTCACTGCGGCGAAATCGACTTCCATGTGGTCGAACGTCTGCATGGGCTCTCGACGACAGTGGAATCCCTTGCGCAAAAAGCAAAAGCCTTCGGCGTCGACTATCGGACCGTTCGCATGCCTGTGACCACGCTGGCAAAATTATGCGAAAGGCACGATCTGGGCTCTATCGACTTCCTCAAAATCGATGTCGAGGGCGCCGAAGGCGATGTTCTGTTCGGCGGCGATTGGAAGCGCTTTCGACCCAAGGTGATCGTCACCGAAGCGGTGACGCCCATGGCGTTGGAGCCGGCATGGCAGGACTGGGAACCGTTCCTTATTGCTCAGGGCTACCGCTTCGTTCTGTTCGACACGCTCAACCGGTTCTATGTCGCGCAAGAACATCGTGAGATCATGGCGCGCCTCCCGTCCGAGCGGGCGCCGTGGCACGCGGTTCGTCACATGAACGAGATAGGCCGTGCCCCCGAAAATAAGCAACATCCTGATCACGCGCTGGCGCAAGATCTCGCGCGCGGATTTTGGGCGAGCCTGCCTTATCTCGATACGAGCCTTATAACGTCGCTTTTGAGTCGCGGCCGCCGAATTGCAAAACCCGACGACGTCGCAGCGCTTGCGTCCACGGTCGATACCGAAGCATTTCGTGCGGCGCTCGGACGGGTCGCTTGCGGCTATGACGGCGGACAGATCGTTGATGAGTGAGAGACCGCGAACCCGGTAACGGTCAAACTGAAAAGAACTCAGTACGAGCACATATTCTCCGCTCTGTCAGCGTGAAGCTAAACTCGGCGCTCGTGACAATACCGTTTCAGCCTCTGCGGTGAGTTGCCGTATGATCTCGGCCACGGGCAGGATTTCCTTGATACCCCCGGAGGTCTGACCCGCCGTGAGCAGCGTCTCGTGGCGCCGGCCGACCCGGGCTCTTGCCTGGATCTCTGTCCAAAGGCGCTCGCCATCCCGGCGCGCCTCCTCACGCTTTGTGCCCCACTCGTCCATGAATGGCGTGCGTAAAGAGCGTAATACCGTGCCGTACCCCGCTGTGCCCGGCAGGGGCTGAATATCGTTGAGGACTTCCACCTTCACCGCATCCTCGGATTGGGCCGAAGCGATTGCCGCCTTCCATGCGTCCTCGATCGGAGCCTCTTTGGAGGCGAGAAAGCGGGTCCCCATGTTGACGCCGACCGCCCCTAGCATGAACGCCGCGGCAATGCCGCGTCCGTCAAAGATGCCGCCGGCCGCCACCACCGGGATGGGTGAAACGACATCGACGACCTGCGGGACGAGGGTCATCGTACTGACGAGGCCGCCATAGCCGCCCGCCTCGCCGCCCTGCGCGATAATTACGTCGGCACCACGCTCAGCTGCTTCGATCGCTTGCGCAACCGTCGTGATCTGGATCATCACTTTCGAGCCGACGTCGTGGGCCTGCCGAACAAGATCCCCGGGATCCCCAAGAGCGAACGATATGACGGCGGGCCGCGCAGCTAGTGTGTGGCGGAATGCATCCGCGTCCAACGTTGGCGGGATGTGATTCACCGCGAAGTTCCGGTTGGTCAGTTCTTTCACCACGTCGATGTCGCGCTTGATGGCAGCACTGGTTCGAAAGAGGGATCCAATGCTGCCCAATGCACCCTCGTTTGACGCAGCGGCAGCAAATTCCGCGGATGAGGCAGTACCGCCCATGGCCGCCAAGATGATTGGCACGTCGATGCCAAGAATGTCACACAGAGAGGTCCTCAGCAATTTCGCCTCCTCCCTGGGGGCCTGGAAAACCTGGGGGCCTGGAAAACTTCTGTCACAAGATATCACAAGTCGTCGGTATTCTCGCGAAGCGTGACTGCTGAACGGCCTCCAAGGCTACGCTTCTGCGTTAGCCCGGTTTTTTGGATCGGTGTTCACAGATTTGAGGCACGGGACCGAAAGCTATCCTGCGCCCGAGCCCGCTACCGGCGCAGGACTCAGCGGGGCGCCTCCGACCGAAACAGGGCCGAAAGGTTTAGGCAGTGGGTCAACAGGTTTAGGCAGTGGAGAGACTATTTTTCGCGACGTCCGGACGACCCGAGCGCGAGTATTTGAATGTGGAATGCTGGAAGTCGTCAACGGCGTTGCCGCACTCTGCAGAGCGTCCGCCTGCGCCGCTAGCGAGGAGAGTTGACGGGATATTCCTTTCAAATCCGCCTGTTGAGTTGCGAAGCTCTGCGTGAGCGACACCAACACAGCTGCGTTTTGCTGCTGCGACAACTGAATATCCTTCAGTGTCGCGCTGACGGCGGGATCCGGTATCGGGGCTGAAGCCGTCTTATGTGGAGTATGTGGCTGTGCAGCGAAGCGATTGAAATTCGGCAAAGAATTGAAATTCGGCAAAGAGAAGTGATCGAAATTCGGCAAAGAGAAGCTATTGGAATTTGGCAAAGAATTGGCAATCGCCGCGCCAAGGACGGCCAAGGCGGATAAGGACACCACTATCGCCGGCACCCGGCCCGAAGCCCTTTGCTGTGCCGCCTCAGGCTGTTTATCTCCTTGCGTTTCTTTATCCGGTGTTTCAGCCACCTGCGTTCCCTACGTGTCAGCCCACTCGCAAGATTTTTCCTCGCCGCCGATCAGAAAAGCAAAAAGAGCCGTCGCGTGGACGATCCGCGCGACGACTCTCGCGCGATTGCCCAACCAAATTCGGCTTAAATCATGGGCTTATATGGTTAATGATCAGTTATTCTCAGCCGTCTCGCTGCCGAGGAACCTATGAAGCGCACGTGGACGATCATTGGCGTAGCTGACGTGCCCCAGAGCTTCAAGTGGTACCAGTCGCTACTTGGCCTGGCGGAGACGGCTCCTGCCCACGACTACTTCGGGCAAATCGTCGACTCGGATGGAACGGTCTTGCTCTGTCTCCACCAGTGGGGTGCCCACGAGCATCCCTCGTTGACAAGTCCCCATTACGCCAAGCCTGGCAACGGCCTCCTGTTGTTCTTCCGGGTCGACAACTTTGACGTAGCCTTGCCAAGGGCGCGGGCGCTCGTCAGCCTTCTGGAAGAAGAGCCACATGTGAATCCCAGCACTGGAACTACGGAGTTTTCGCTCGGAGATCCTGACGGATATTACGTCACCATCAGTGCGTTCAATCCGGCCTAACCCCTTCATCGAGCCCACAGGTTCCGGCGGGCTGTGTCGCTGGAAACTGCGGTCATGTGGAATGTTCCCGCACGTCCGTGTTGGGTCATGGGACATCTTCCGTGCCAAAAGCCGACATCTTCGCGGCGTTGTCGCCGCGACGTCACATGCGCGTCAGCGAAGCCCGGTAATCGGTGCCTCATTCCCGGCCAAACCCGCGCAGATTGCGCAGCGAACATGGGGCGTCCATATGAACTTGAAGAGCTTTTTCTCCTTGATATCGGCGATGTCGCTCGCTGCATCGCTGGCTTGCGTTGCGGCGCCGGCGCGCGCCGATCACGACGGTGACGACCGCGACCATGGCCCCGGCGACTCCCGCGATCACGACCACGATCGTGATCACGGTGGCGACCATGACGGCGACCATCATGGCCGCAAGTCGCCGCGGGTGGTGGTGATCTCGCTCGACGGCGCCAAGCCCGATTTCATCCAGAAGTTCATCGACGAGGGCGTGCTGCCGCGCGACGGCGGCCTGGCGCGGCTGAGCCGCCACGGCGCCGTGGCGGTGCAGAACGTGACGGCGTCGCCGTCGCTCACCGCGGTGTCGCACATCGCGATCGCCACCGGCTCGACGGCGGTCCACAACGACATCCCGTCGAACACCTTCGAGGCGATCGTCGCGCCGATCACATCGAGCCTCAGCGGCTTCGCGGCACCGATCGGCGGCTATCGCGAGAACCCGCTGGGACCTTCGCCGCAGCCGACAGCGTCGCCGCTGTGGGTGCAGCTGCGCCAACAGGGCAAGAACGTGATCACCGCGACGTGGCCGGGCGGCGACGGCGCTACCATCTCCATCAACAACACGGTGGTGCAGCCGGCCGAGCCGATCCGCGTCACCGACTACACCGTGCCGTTCGGGGCGTTTGGCGGCATCGGGGCCCAGGGATTCTCGCTGTCCCGGGGGGCCTTCGGGTCCGATCCGGCGGTCATCACGGCGCTCCAGGCGGCCGGCCACTTCTCGTTCAGCCCGATGCTGGCGACGTCGGCGCCGATCGAGACGTTCTCGTGCTCCTCGGCGCCGACCGCGACCTGCACCAATGCGGCGACACTCGACCTCAAATACGCGATCCGGGTGGCGGCGCTCGACACCACCAATGACGGCAAGGTGAACTACGACACCCTGGTGTTCTTCGACACGACGCGCGGCATCACGGCAGGACCGTTTCACGCGCCGTCGACCGGACCGGCCTTCGCCAAGTTCGGCGGCGAGAATGCGCCGTTCTTCTTCGAAGGCAGCGGGGCCAAGGTCGGCGCCGCGTACTTCGTCTCGGCGCTGGCGCCCGATCTTTCGGTCGTGCGCTTCGCCCGCTACGGTGCCAACTTCATCCCGCGCAACACGCCGGTGCTGGCCGACGTCGACGACATCAACAACAACATCGGGTTCTGGCGTCCGCAGGCTGACTTCCGCATTCCGGAGCGGCTGAGCCCGGGCTTCACCAACTTCCCCGACGTCGAGATCGAGGCGATGTACGAGGACATGGTGAAGACCTTCGTGCGCTACCAGGCGAACATCGGCGAGCGCGCGATCCGGAACCATCCCGACGCCGACCTGGTGATGATCTACATCGAGCAGCCCGACGGCTCCGAGCATCAGTTTCTGCTCACCGACCGCCGCCAGGGCACCAACCCGACCGACCCGAACTCGATCGGCGCCAACCAGGATCCCGCCAAGGTCGCGCGGTATGCTTCGTACATCCGCTTCGCCTATCAGACGGCCGACAAGGCGGTGAAGCAGATCGCCGACGCGGCGGGCCGTGACAGCAACGTCATGGTGGTGTCGGACCACGGCTTCGCGCCATTCCACACCTCGGTCAGCATGACCAACATCCTGCGCAATGCCGGCATCGACACCACCAAGGTGGCGATCCGCACCTCGGGTCCGGCGGTCAACATCTACGTCAACCTGCAGAACCGCGAGTCGGGCGGCACCGTCGATCCGGCGACCTACAACGCGCTGGTAGCGCAGATCACCAACGCGGTGAAGAACGCGGTCGATCCCAACCCGCGGTTCAACTTCTCGCTCAAGGGCGGGCAGATCTTCACCGTGGTCGAGACCAGGCCGCTGCAGTGCGAGGCCCCGACCGGGCTGTGCACCAGCAAGACCATCGGCCAGGATTTCGGCGATGTGTTCGCGCTGATGGCCCCGGGCTACAACTTCGACGGCATCCAGAATCCCGGCGTCGCCCGCCTTGGCGATGCGTCGTTCAACGCGGCGACGACCACGCTGTCGATGCCGAACTTCTACGGTGCCCATGGCCACGATCCCGAGCTGCCGGTGATGAGCGCGACCTTCATCGCCGCCGGCCCGCGGATCCGCGAGGACACCACGATCCGGCGCATGCGCAACATCGACGTGGCGCCGACCATCATGCGGATCCTCGGCGTCACACCCCACCAGGTCGACGGCGAGGTGCTGCACGAGATCCTGCGCTGAAAACCGGCGCGCGATCCTCAAACTCATCCGATGGGCGCTGACCAGCGCCCATCGGAACTGGCCTACTTGTGCAGCTCAGCCTTTATCCGAGAGGCTGCTCCAATGCCGTTCTTCATTGACGGTCACAGGGCGCATGCACGTCACCCAAGAGACGCAACGTCTCGCGCCCCCTTAAGCCGCCAGGGTCTCGTCGATGCGTCCGAGCGCGCGACGGAGGGCTGTAAAACAGTCAGCGTCGATCTGGGTGCCGACCATCCCGGACATGATACTTAAGGCTTTCGTGATCGGCATCGCCGCGCGATAGGGGCGGTCGGCGGTGAGCGCATCGAAGATATCTGCGGTAGTGATGATACGGGTTTCCAGGCAGATCTGGTCTCCCGAGAGGCCGCGCGGATAGCCCTTGCCGTCCAGCCGCTCGTGATGCGCGCCGGCGATCGGGGCAAGTTCGCTGAACGCACCGATACGCGACAGGATTGCCTCCGAATGCACGGCGTGCATCCGCATCGCGGCCCATTCGTTATCGTCCAGCTTGCCCGCCTTATCGAGGATGGCGTTGCTGACGCCGAGCTTGCCGATGTCGTGCAGCAGTGCTGCACGTTTGAGCCAGCGTCGCTGCGCGGCGCTGAACCCCAACTGTTCGGCGACCATGTCAGCAAAAAGCGTGACGCGCTCGCTGTGGCCGCTGGTGTAAGGACTCTTGGAATCCACCACTTGGGCGAAGGCGGCCGCGATATCGTCGAGATAGTCCTCGTCGATCGCCACGCTTGCCTGAACCGGCGTCTGGGGCAAGGCGGCCTCTTGCCGATTGTCAGCACGCAGCATGTCCCAGAACGCAGGTCGCGCCGCGACACGCTCAAAGGCGGCCACGAGATACGGATCGAACCATGCCCCCGACCGGTTCTGAGCTTCGCGCAGCGCCGCGTCAGGGCCGTTCGAGACGTGAAACACATCGATTATCTGTGCCATCAGCGCGATGCGCGAATAAATCGGGATTTCCACCCCGCGCAGACCTAGCGGCTTGCCACCGCCATCCCAGTGCTCATCGAGATTTTTGATGCCGTCGGCGACCAGCTCGGAGAAGCGCATCTTGCGGGCGATGTCGGCGCCGCGATGGCAGCGCGTCTCTATCAGCTCGCGAGCGATCTCACCGCCGTTTTGGAAGATGTTGATGATTGCCCGGAACCGTTCGGCGAGACCGGCTTTCAGCCCGGTATGGCCCAGCACGAAGCGCAGCGCCTGCGGCAGACTGCCGTCGATGAACTTGAAGTCCTGCTTGAAGGAGAGATCGTCGGTGAGATACAGCTCGCAGATCCGCGCCGCATTGCTGCTGCAGCCAAGATCCTTCAGCAGCAGCGCGTAATAGAGTTCGGCGATCTCCTCCTCGCCGAGGCCGATTTCCCTGCCGATTTCGACGCCGATGCGGCTACATCGCACACAATGGCCGGCCGGCTGACCCTCGGTGAGATCGAGCGCGTGGCTGAGTGCGCTTATTAATTCAGAAAGCGTGATCTTATCGAGCTGCGTAAGGGCGAGCGGCGGCAGTTCCATCGTCGAGGCTCCGGGGTAACGACGGCCCGCAGAAGCGGCCGGATCGCAATCTCCAAAGCCTCACCAGATCATGAGAGGATTAACAGGGGATGTTTTGGAGGCTGAGCGCCGCAGCGCAGCCGCGTGGTAAGGCAGCCCACAAACTGCGCCGTCGCGCCAAACCAGCGCAACAAACGCCGCTCGCTCCGGTGCGGGTAGCGACGTATTTCAGGCGATGGTTAATCAATATTTAAGCCATTCCATGCCCAAATCGGCAGGAAACCCCGCGCTGTTTTTGACGAAAAGCAGCGGCAATGGTTTCAACAAAATCAATGGGTTGGCGAAACAAATCCTTAAATCGCCAATCCTGGATTCGAATGCGCGCGGGGCGCGAGGGCGTCCGGTCGCGGTCAGATGGTTGGAGCTGAAAGATACGTTGGAATGGCGCGAACGGCTGCCGCTCGGTTTTGGTCGCAAGTCCGCGCATGCGCGCGGACGGTCCGGCGTTGCTTTGGTGGTCTGTCATTTGGCGCGCCGTCATGGCTTGCGGCCGCGCTGATCCTGACAGGCTCGACGTTATCAGGCGTCTGCCAGGCGCAGCCGGTCAAGGGTGAGGCCACGCTGACGGTGGCAGGCGGTTATGCCCGGCTGGTTCTCAAGCTCGCCGACGACGTCGAGTCCGAGGTGACCACGGCCGGCACCATCCTCGTGATCAAGTTCAAGCGCCCGATCGATATTCCGATCGACAGGGTGTTCGAGGCGGCGCCCGATTATGTCACCTCGGCGCGGCGCGATCCCGATGGCTCGGCGATCCGGCTGTCGTTGGCGCGCAAGGTGACCATCAACACCATGACGGCCGGCGAACGGGTGTTCATCGATATGCTGCCTGATAATTGGAAGGGCCAGCCTCCTGGCCTTCCTTCCGAGGTGGTCCGCGAACTCTCCGAGCGGGCGCGGGTCGCGGAACGCGCGTTGCGTCAGCAGCGCGCGATCAACGAGGCGAAGAAGCGTCCCCCCGTTCGCATCCGCGCATCGGTGCAGCCGACCTTCGTCCGCTTCGTGTTCGAAACGCCCGACGGCGTCGGCGTCTCCTCCGTGCTGAACGATCAGAAGCTCACGCTGTTCTTCAACGCGGCGCTCACCTTCGATCTGGCGGACGCCAAGCTGGCGGCGCCATCGAACATCGCTTCCATCAATCAGAAGGTCGAAGGCGAAACCTCGGCGGTGGAAGTCATGCTGATCGGCGATGTCGATGTCCACTCGTTCCGCGAGGACAAGAACTACATTATCGACGTTGCCTATCAGCAGACGGAAAAGCCGGCAGCGTTTCCATCGTTCGTGGCAGAGGCCTCGCATGCTCCGGCGACAGCCGCTCCGGCGCCGACCGTCCCAGCGCGCCCCGCGCCGGTTGCAGCCGCGCCCGAGAGGCCCGCCAGGGAGAGCTCGCCGTCATGGAACTCCGGCGCAATCGCGCCGCCGACGTCGGAACTGATCGCCGAGCAGGCCAATATCGAGATCAAGCCCGAAGCCGCGCCGAAGCTGTCGCCTGCGCCGGAACCGCCGATGCCCGCGCGTCCTGCAAGGGAGACGGCCGCGCCCGCGGCGGAAGCCCCGCCAAAAATCGTCGTCGCCGCGCCCGAACCGCCGCCGGAAACAAAAGCCGGCGAGGGCGCTGTTCCGGTTATCGCCATACGAGACAGCGACGGCCTGCGCCTGAAGTTCTCCTTTGCCACCGCGACGCCGGCGGCGTTGTTCCGCCGTGCCGACACGGTCTGGCTGGTGTTCGATTCCTTGAAGCCTTTCGACATCGAGCCGATCCGCAGCAAGGGCGGGGCTATCATCGCCGAGGTCGGCCAGTTGCCGCTGGACAATGGTCAGGCGATCCGCATCCGCCTCAACCGCCCCCAAATGCCTTCGCTGACGGGAGATGCAAAGGACGGCGCTGCGAACTGGACGCTGACATTTGCCGATACGATGCAGACGCCGCCGCAACCGCTGATGGTGATACGCAACGTCACCGATCCCGCACTTGCCAATGTCGTCGTGCCCTTGTCCAAACCCGGCCTGCTGCATCGCGTTCTCGATCCGGATGCCGGCGATACGCTGCTGGTGATCACGGCGCCGCTGCCGATTCGCGGCTTTGTCAAGCGGCAGGATTTTGTCGAGATGTCGCTGCTCGAATCGATCCACGGCGTGGCGGTTCGTCCGAACTCCGATGATGTCACCGCCGAGATTGCATCCGACAAGATCATTCTCGGCAGGCCTGGCGGCCTGACGCTGTCGGCGGCCGACATCGGCGCCGAGCGCGCGCCGACCGCGGTGCGGCCGATCTTCGACGTCGGCGAGTGGCAGAAAAATCAAACCGACAAATTCATCGTGCAGCAGGATGCGCTTTTCGCCGCCGCGGCGGGGTCCGAGCCCGATCAGCGCAACCCCGCCCGCGTCAATCTTGCCCGTTTCTATATGTCGCGCGGGATGTATCCGGAAGCCAAGGGTATTCTCGATCTCGCGCTGGCGAACCCCAGACCGGGCCCCGAGGAATCACTTGTCCTGACGGTGCACGCGGTCGCAAGCATCCTGACGGGCCGTCCCGAGCTGGGGCTGAAAGACCTCGCCAATCCGGCGATCGGAACCAACAACGATTCGCAGTTGTGGAAAGCGCTGGGCTACGCGCGCCTCGGCAAGTGGGCGGAAGCGCGCGAGAAATTCAAGAACGTCGAATTCGCCATCACCTCGCTGCCGATCGAGCTGCAGCGCATCGTGATCATGGAGGCGATGCGGGCGTCGCTCGAGGTCAGGGATTATTCCGGCGCGGCCAAGCGCGGCAGCGATCTGGAAGTCGTCGGTATTCCGCCGGACCTGAAACCTGCGGTATCGGTGTTGCGCGGCCGGGTGGCCGAAGCGCTCGGGCACGACAAGGACGCGCAGAACCAATACAAGATTGCCGTGGAATCCACCGACCGGGCCGCCGCGGCCGAAGCCAAGCTGCTCGACATCATGCTGCGGCAGAGGCGCGACGAAGTCGGCCAGGCCGACGCCTTGCGCGAACTCGAGACGCTTTCGGTGACCTGGCGCGGCGACTGGATCGAGGTGAAGGCGCTGCAACTCATGGCGCGGATCTATTCCGAGATCGGACACTACGGCGAGTCGCTTGCGGCGGCCAAGACCGCGACCAGACTGCAGCCCAATTCGGAAACATCGCGGCAGGCCCAGGACGCGGCGGCGGACCTGTTCGCGCAACTGTTTCTCGGTCCGAAGGGCGACGATCTTCCGCCGGTCGACGCGCTCGGGATATTCTATGAGTTTCGTGAATTGACGCCGATCGGGCGGCGCGGCGACGAAATGATCCGCCGGCTCGCGGATCGGCTGGTCGCGGTCGACCTGCTCGATCAGGCCAGTGAGCTCTTGCAGTATCAGATCGACCGCCGGCTGGAGGGCGCCGCGCGTGCGCAGGTCGCCGCACGTCTGGCCATGGTCTACCTGACCGGTCGCAAGCCGGATCGCGCCCTCAGCGCGCTTCGCAGCACGCGCATTGCCGATCTCTCGGGCGAACTGCGTCAGCAGCGGCTGTTGCTGGAGGCGCGCGCCCAGAGCGACATCGGACGCCATGACCTTGCGCTCGACATCATCACCAATATCGTCGGCCGCGAAGCGGTCCGGCTGCGCTCCGACATCTACTGGGCGGCGCGGCGCTGGCGCCAGTCGTCCGAACAGATCGAACTGTACTACGCCGATCGCTGGCGCGACTTCAAGCCGTTGAACCCGGTCGAGAAGGGCGACGTGATCCGTGCGGTGGTCGGATATTCGCTGGCGGATGATGCCATCGGTCTGGCGCGCTTCCGCGAAAAATATGCGCCGTTGATGAGCGGCGACGCCGACCGCGCCGCCTTCGAGACCGCCAGCAAGCCGGTCGCCGCCAACAGCGCCGAATTCGCCCTGATCGCCAAGATGGCCGCGAGCGTCGATACGCTCGAAGGATTCCTGCGCGAAATGAAGACGCGATTCCCGGACGCCACCGCGAGGGCGCCGGTGTCGCCGGAAACGGTGAAGAGCGATCCGGTCTCGACCGGCGCCTTGCCGCGGATTATCGGATTGACGCGGGCGGACGCGGTAAGGTAGCGCGGCGCGCAGCCGTCATCCTCCCCGCAGCTTTGCATCGGTCTGCTCGTCACCAGCGATGGCCGTCAACCAGCACGAAGAAAAGCCGCATTGTCGGCTTCGCCTGCGGACTGATCTTGGTCAAAACCGGCCTGCAGGGCCCAGTATTACACCGGCAACTTCCGCTTCTGGTGTGCCCGGCCCTTGATTGCCGATGCCTCGCTGTGCCCCGCGATCACTCGCACTCCCTCGTCAATCCGGGCGATCACGTTGTCTGCCGTGCAGCCCTGCAGGAAAGCGATGCCGTTCTTGCGGCAAGCCGCCAGGATGCGGTCGCGCGCCGTCTGCATTTCCATTGGGTAAGGCTCGCGTGGAATCGTGAGGTAGCCGAGCGAAAGACTCAAGTCGCCCGGGCCGATCTCGGCAAATCCAAGCCCTGGCACCGCGAGGATCGACTCGCAATTGGCGACGCCTTCAGGGCTTTCCAGCTTCACCCCCAGCAGCAGTTCACCTTTCGGATTAAGCGGCCAAGGATCGCAGCGCTGCAGGTATTCCTCGGTCGACAGGCCCCAGATCGGCGCTGCAGTGGTTTCTGATCCGCGCCCCCGCGTGCCGATGCCAAGCTGCTTGCGACCGGCGGAGTCGGTCCCGCCGTCCTTCGCTCGTATCGCTCCCTCCATCCGTGCCATCGGCGACGGGATCGCGGGATCGACGCCAATCGTGTTGTGCGGATAGCGGCAGGATTCCACAAATGCCCGCACCGCGTCGGCGGTTTCCGCCTGGCACAGCAGGATGCCATGCACCCCGCGGCCGAGGATCTGGCGGAACTGCCAGGCGTTGTAACGCACATGCGCGGCGTCGATTCCATTCACCGGTGCCTCGACGATCACCGTCGGCGTGCGGTGCCCCGACCGTGTCGGCCCAGCATCGACCATGCCGCGCATGTATTCGGCAAGGCCGGCCATGTCGAAGCAGCCGTGCTCCATGCCGACATTCATGTAGTCGGCCCAGGTACCAGCATCGATGCGACCCTGCGCATGGGTCAGCACATGGCCGCTGTGCGGACCGTCATAATAGATCGCCTGATCCTGCTCCAACAGTTCGACGCAGCGACTGATCCGCTTACCCATGCGTGGTCTACTCCGACAGTTTCCGTCGATGCCAGAGGAAGGCTAGCATGGTGCCGCGCCACCGCGCGATAGGGGAAGATGATCCGATGGCCAACGATTGAAGCGCGTCACGTAGCCGCGAGATCGTCCTCTCGACAGTCGCTTGCGGAAGCTGCAACCTGCGGCAAAACCACCGCCCGGAGGAAAGCCGCCATCATGAGCAAGCCCACCAAGACCGAAGCCGAACTTGTTGCGATGGCAAGGGCGGAACTGAAGGTTCACGCCGACTGTTCGGACGGGATCGTCATTTCCGTTCTTCGCGACGGCAGTTCCTGGGAATTCCGCACCGCGGCAGGCGAGGCGACCATCGCCAAACCCGGCTATCCCGAATGCGTCGCGCTGATCGTCCAGATCGGCGATCACCTCAGCAAGCAATTTGATGTGAGCTAGAGCATGATCCGGAAAAGTGGGTACCGGTTTTCCGAAAAGATCATGCTCAAAAGGATAGAGCGGGATGACGATTCGAAGAAAAGTCATCCCGCTCTGGCGCAGAGCTTCGGCATTGCGAGGAGCGACCTGTCCACCGTAACTCAACCAGCGAAGGCGAAGACACGTGTCTTGAGAACACACTCATCGCGCGGCCCGCTTCGGACTCTTGGCTCGGCCGGGCTTGGTCCGCTGCCGCTTGCTGGGTTGCCGCGTGCGCGTCGTCCCATGCGAACCCTTCACCGGGGCAGGGCGGCGCGTGGAGCCGCGCTCCGCGACACCAACCAAATCCCAGGCATTCTTCACCGCCCGCAGCTCATCGCTCCCAGTGCCGTACCGG
>WNFO01001104.1_pt1 | contig 20689 bp, 22 predicted proteins | sample 5400251 | NCBI WGS metagenome assembly WNFO01 (sample SAMN13153354, study PRJNA577476) | soil metagenome | isolation source: 100 cm saprolite under Madrone tree | place: USA:California | collected 2016-06-14
AACGACGACGGCACCCTCGCCCCCACCGCCGCCGGCGGCGCGGTGGCGTTCGCGCCGGAGATCGCCATCCCCGCGCTGCTCGCCATGCGCGAGACGTACGGGTCGCATCTGTTCTCGACCTACGGCTTCCGCGACGCGTTCAACCCGACCTTCACCACCACCAGCGTCCCGGTCGAGCGCGGCTCCGTGGACCCCACGCTTGGCTGGTTCGACGTCGACTACCTGGGCATCGACCAGGGGCCGATCATTGCGATGATCGAGAACTACCGCACCGGACTGATCTGGCGGCTGATACGCGGCAACTCGCATATCGTCCAGGGACTCTGCCGGGCGGGGTTCACCGGGGGATGGCTCGCGGGGAAGTGTCCGTGATGGCTTGACGCGACGCTGAACTAAGACGCGATGCTGAACCAACCAAAAACGTACCTGCGGTGATGATTCCCACGCTCAAGCGTGGGCCCGGCCAGGCGCTGTGCTAAAGCACATCACGCGTTAGCGTTGTGTTGTGCCGGGCCCACCCTTTCAGGGTGGGAATACCTGATGACGGAGAGCTCGAAGCGATGAAGCGGATTGCGGTGCTGACGAGCGGCGGAGACGCGCCCGGGATGAACGCGGCGCTCCGCGCCGTGGTGCGTGTAGGTGTGTCGAGCGGGCTCGAGGTGATGGGCGTCCGACAGGGCTACACCGGGCTGATCGCGGGCCAGCTTCAGCCGCTCGGGCCTCGCGACGTCGCCAGCATCATCCACGTGGGCGGCACCATGCTCGGCAGCGCCCGGTGCGCCGAGTTCCGCACTCCCGAGGGGCGGAAGGCCGCGCTGCAGGTGCTCGAGAAGAACATGGTCGAGGGGCTCGTCGTGATCGGGGGTAACGGCTCGCTCTCGGGTGCTCACGCGCTGTCGCAAGCCGGGTTCCCGGTGGTGGGCGTCGCCTCGACCATCGACAACGACCTGAACGGCGCCGATATCACCATCGGCGTCGACACCGCCCTCAACACGGCGCTGGAAGCGATCGACCGCCTGAAGACGACCGCCACCTCGCACCAGCGCGCCTTCGTGGTCGAGGTGATGGGACGCTCTCACGGGTACTTGGCTTTGATGGTGGGCATTGCGGGCGGCGCGGACGTGATCGTCATTCCCGAATTCGAAAGCGATCCCGACGTGGTGGCCGCGGCGCTGCGGGACGCCTACACTCGCGGCAAGCGGCACGCGATGGTAGTCGTGGCCGAAGGGGCGAAGTGGAACGCGAACGCGCTGGCCAGTTACGTCACGAACCACCGCGACCGGATCGGCTTCGAGCTGCGCGCCACGATCCTGGGCCACGTGCAGCGCGGCGGCGGACCGGGCGCGTTCGACCGGCTGCTGGCCAGCCGCACGGCCGCGCAGGCGGTGGACCTGCTCGCCGCCGGGAAGGCCGGCGTCTACACGGCGCTGGTGAAGGGAGTGATCTCCGCGTTACCGCTCGAGCGCGCGCTCCTGCCCAAGCCACCACCCGACCCCGAGCTCGTCAAGCTGGCGCAGCGGCTGGCGCGCTAGCGACGCTGATGCGCGGCTAAAGCCGCGGCTCGGCGTTTACCGCTGAAGCGGCAGAGCGCCGTCAGTTTACTGACACGTGCCGAGTCGCGGGTTTACCCGCGGACCTAACGACGCTGTAGCCTAGCGTTGTTTCCCGATCCACTCCCGCACGTCCTGCTCCAGAAGATCCATCGGCAGGCCCCCGTTCCGGAGCACTTCGTCGTGGAACGCGCGGATGTCGAACCGCGGGCCGAGCGCGGCGGCCGCGGAGTCGCGCAGCTCGCGGAACTTGAGCTGGCCGATCTTGTAGGCGAGCGCCTGACCGGGCCACGTGATGTAGCGGTCCACCTCGACGGTGATGTCCTGCTCCGCCTTGGGGGCGTTGTCCTTGAAGAACTGCAGCGCCTGCTCGCGCGTCCACCCCAAGGCGTGAATGCCGGTGTCGATCACGAGACGCACCGCCCGCCACATCTCGTAGGTGAGCTGGCCGAACTTGGAGTACGGGTCCTGATACATGCCGAGCTCGGGCCCCAGACCTTCGGAGTACAGCCCCCAGCCCTCGACGAATGCCGTATAGCCCCCGTAGCGGCGGAACTCGGGCAAGCCTTCGAGCTCCTGAGCCAGGGCGATCTGCAGGTGGTGGCCGGGCACCGCCTCGTGCAGGCTGAGCGCTTCCATCTCCCACTTGGGCCGTGACTTCAGATCGTACGTGTTGACGAAGAAATAGCCCGGCCGCCCTGCCTCGAGCGATCCACCCTCGTAGTAAGCGGTGGTCTGGGACTTCGCCATGAAGGACGGGATGGTCGTGACGCCGTACGGCAGGCGCGGCAGCCTGCCGAACAGCTTGATGAGCCCGGGGTCGGCGCGTTTCGCGATGTCGCGGTACGCGCGCACCAGGCTGGCGGAGTCGCTGTAGAAGAACTGCGGGTCGGTCCGAAGGAAGCGCGCAAAGTCGGCGAAGCTTCCCTTGAACCCGGTCGACGCGATCACGCTGTCCATCAGCGCGCGGATGCGCTTCACCTCGCGCAGGCCCAGCGCGTGGATCTGGTCGGGCGAAAGCGACGTGGTGGTGAATTGCCTGACCCGATTGGCATACCACGCAGCGCCGTCGGGCAATGCCCGCATGCCGATCGACTCCCTGGTCTTTGGGAGGTACGTCCCAACGAAGTAGTCGTACAGTTTCCGATACGCCGGTGCGATCCGTTGGGTGTAGGCATCGCGTGCCGCCCGCGTGAGGCGGTCTCGTTCGTTCGCCGGGACGCTCGCGGGGAACTCCGCGAATTGCCGCAGCAGCGGGCTGGCCAGCGGGTCGTCGGGCGTGATCCCGCGGATCTGGTCGGGCACGTCGCGCAGCGTCACGCGGGGCGGCGTGATGCCGGTCTCCAGGCCCTTGCCGAGCAGGGTGATCGTCTGCTCGACGAGCGCTGGCGCCCCGTTCAGCCGTGCCAGCATGTTCTCGTAGTCCTGCACGCTCGTCGTCGGCATCTGCGCCAGCAGCCGGCCCACGTCCTGCTGCACGCCGCCCAGCTGGGTGACCGCGAAATACTCGTCCTTGAACCGAGTACCCTCGATTTGCTCGTCGAGCCCGCGCCGGAACAGGTCGTAGTTGAGTCGATCGGCGGAGGAGAGACGATCCCGTCGGATGGCCTTGACCACGCTGAGCGGCTCCTGCAGCTCGCGCTTGCGCCGCTCGATCGCCTCGAGCGAGTTGTCGGTCCAGCGCGCGTTCTGGCCCGGGTACCCGACGTAGGTGGCGAACTCGGGGTACTCGGTCATCAAGTACTCCCAGTTCACCCGGAACAGCTCGCCCAGGCGGGCACTGTCGCTCAGGTGCCGCGGATTGGCGACGAGCTCGGCGTAGCGGTCGTGAAACGAGCGGCCGGATGGGGGCTGCTGGGCGGAAGCCCTACCGATCGCGAGCATCGCGAGGAGCGATACCACCAGTGTCTTCATATCGCTACCGCCCATCCGGTGCCGGCGTCCGTAGCTCGGCGGCCCGCGGCACGATCCTCGGCGAATTGGCCGCGCGGAGCGCCGTGTTCACCGCGGGCAGGGCACTCTTCAAGGTCTGAGCGAGCGCCGTGAGCTGTGCCTGAATCTGCGGCGCGAACAACCGGAATACGTCGTACAGCGGCGCCGTCGGCCGGGCGTCCATGGTGCTCGCCGCGAAAATCAGCGAGCTGAGCCGCTCGGTCGGGCCCGGCGGATAGACCAGCCCGTCCTCGTCCGCCTGGCTGCGCACCTGATACAGCCCGTCTTCGATGCCGTTGAGCTTCTGGGTGAGCGCCTTCGCCGCCTCCGCGGCACCGGGCGTCGCCGCGACGGCATCATTCAGCTGGGCGCGCACGTTACGGATCGTGATGATCGCGGTCGTCGCCGCGTTGACGGTATCGCGCAGCTGCTTCAAGAAGGCGAACTGCGCCTGCAGATCCGCCGGCGTGACCTTGGACCGCGGATCGAGCTTGAGCGCGAAACTCTGCGTGGCGGACCGTCCACCCACGGTCACCCGCACCTGATAGCGGCCGGGCAACGCCATCGGCCCGTCGGTCCCAACATTGTTGATGCCCCAGAAAGCACGAGCGGGGGGATACTTCATGTTCCACGCGAACATGTTGAGACCCTGCTTGCTCGGCGCCCGGGGGTCGGCCGGCGGCCGGTGGGGCCACGGCTTGTCCTCGTCCTTCAGCGTGTCGGCGAACAGCACGCCCAGGATGCTGTCTACCTTGGTTGAATCCGTGATGCCCGCTTGTTTCAGGCTGTCGGTCCGCGACTTCTTCAACACGTCCACCTTGAGGCTGTCGGCAGCCGTGATCGAGTCCTGCCTGCTCGAGAAACTCCGGATCAAACGGCCGCGCGCGTCGAGGATGTCGACGGTGACTCGCCGGTCCTTGTCCTTCAGCCAGTAGTAGATCATGGCGCCGGCGGGCGGGTTCTTGCCGACGGGGTGGGCCTCGTTCGCCGGCAGCTGGAAGCCGCCCGACCAGTCCACGCGATAGGCGTCGCTCGGCTTGAAGAGATGCATGGCTTCGCGCGGGGTCGCCTTCGCCAGCTGGCGCAGCGGCGCGATGTCGTCCAGGATCCAGAACGACCGGCCGTGCGTCGCGGCGACCAGGTCGCCCTCCTTGATCGCGAGATCGTGCACCGGCACGATGGGCAGATTGCGCCGCAGCGACTCCCAGCTCGCGCCGTCGTCGAACGACACCCACACGCCCCGCTCGGTCCCCGCGAACAGGAGCCCGCGCCTCACGGGGTCCTCCCGCACCACCCGCACGAACTCGGTGGGGGGCAGGCCCTTCACGATCTTGCGCCAACTGCGCCCGTAGTCCGTGGTCTTCCAGATGTAGGGCGCCATGTCTTCGAGCTGGTAGCGATTCGCCGCCACGTACGCGGTGCCCGGGGCGTGGTGCGACGCCTCGATGATCGACACGCGGGTGAAGTCACCGAACGCCTTAGGCGTCACGTCGGTCCACTTCTTCCCGCCGTCGCGCGTCACATGGATCAGGCCGTCGTCCGAACCGGCCCAGATCAGACCCTTCACGCGCGGCGATTCGGCGAGCGCGAAAATGGTGCCGTAGTACTCGGCGGTCGTCTGGTCGAGCGTGATGGGACCGCCCGAGGGACCGAGCGTTGCGGGATCATGGCGGGTGAGATCGGGCGACACCGCCGTCCAGCTCTGCCCCTCGTTGGTCGTCTTAAAGAGCACGTTAGCTCCGTGGTACAGCACGTGGGGGTCGTGCGGCGAGATCAACAAGGGCGCGGTCCACTGGAACCGGTACTTCCCCTCCGCCGCCGGGTGACCGTCGGGGCTGTCGGGCCACGGACTGATGAACCGGAAGGCGTTGGTCTTGTGGTCCACCCGGCCCAGGAACCCCGAGTTGTCCCCGCCGTAGGTGATGTCGGGATTGTCGGGCCGGGCCTGGATGTAGCCCGACTCACCGGACACGTCGTACCACTGCCCGCGGTCGATTCCACCGGGCCAGCGGCTGGGCCCGCACACCCCGGAATTGTCCTGCTGGGCGCCGCACACGCGGTACGGGAAGTGGTTCGTGGTCTCGACGTGATAGAACTGCGCCGTCGCCACGTCCTGGTCGGTCCAGGTCTTGCCTCCGTTGAAGGAGACATTGGGACCGCCATCGTTCGCTTCGATCAGACGATTGGCGTCGTTGGACGCGATCCACAGGTCGTGATTGTCGCCATGCGGATCGATCACGTGGCGGAACGTGACCCCGCCGTCCGTGGACTTGAAGAGGTTGACCTCCGGCGCCCACACGGTGTTCGAATCCTTGGGGTCGGCAAAGATCTTCGAGTAGTACCAGGCCCGCTCCCGCAGCTTGTGGTCAGAGTTCACGTACTTCCAGGTGGAGCCGCTGTCGTCCGACCGGTACACGCCGCCCGAGTCCGCCTCGATGAGCGCCCAAACCCGCGCCGGCTTGGCTGGCGAGACCGCGATCCCGATGTTGCCCCATAGCCCGGTGGGGAGACCCTGATTCTTCGTGATTTCGGTCCAGTGCTCGCCTGCGTCGGTGGACTTGAACAGCCCGCTCCCCGCCCCGCCCGACACCAGCGTCCAGGGCCGGCGCACCGCCTGCCACAGCCCGGCGTAGAGCACGTCCGGATTGGTGGGGGCGAGGACCAGGTCCGCGGCGCCGGTGGAGTCATTCCGGAACAGCACCTTGTTCCAGGTCTTGCCGCCGTCGGCCGTCTTGTAGACGCCCCGCTCCGGGTTGGGTCCGAAGGCGTGCCCCTGCGCCGCCACGTAAACGATGTCGGGGTTGGTGGGATGGACCCGCACCCGCGCGATCTGCTGCGTCTCGGCGAGGCCAAGCGAGGTCCACGTCTTGCCGCCGTCGGTCGTTTTCCAAATGCCATCGCCGTGGGACACGTTGCCGCGGATGGGGAACTCGCCGGTACCGACGTACACGATGTCGGGATTCGACTCGGACACGCCGATCGCGCCGACGGTGCCGCCGAAGTATTTGTCGGTCACCGGCAGCCAGCTATTGCCGCCGTCGGTGCTCTTGAAGACGCCGCCGCCCGTGGTGCCGAACCAGTACTCGTTGGGGCGCGCCGCGGAGCCGGCGACGGCGACACTGCGGCCGCCGCGGAAGATCCCGATCTCGCGCCAGGTGAGCGCCGCGAAGACCGTCGAGTCGTAGCCTTGAGCCGGCGCAGAGTGCAGCGGGAAGAGGAGCAGGGTGACGGCGGCGAGAGACAGCGAGCGAACGGACACGGGGTTCGGCCTCCTGGCGGTGGGTATAAGAGTCACCCACGTAAGCACGGAAAGGCCGAACCCCGCAAGGGCGCGGTTCAGTCTTTCGGCATCGCCATCCCGGGCATCTCCAGCGGCTTCTCGGCAATGGATGATTTCGCATCGGCACCGCGGCCCGTGAGCGCCAGGTCGCCCTGCTTGCCGTGCGTCTTGACGACGCCGAATGGAACATCGCGCGACGCCCACAAGTCGCCGCCATCGCCCGTCGTCACATGCAGCGCGCGAAACGTGCCGGCCGGAACGGTCACCGACTCCCAGCCCACCACGTGCGCGCCGCTGCACTTTCCGGCCCAGTCGAAGGCAGAGGCGTTTTGGCCCGCCTGCTTGCCCATCATTCCGGCCATCTCGCCGGAGATCCGCATGGCCGGCTGCCCGCCCGCCTTGAAGACCAGCGCGCGCGGTGCCTCCAACCCCAACGCGAGGCTGGTGGTGAGGATCTGCACGACGCCGCTCTTGCTGGGATCCTTCCCGGCAAAGCTCACTTCGAACCAGTACAGGGTAGAGTCTCCCGACCGCTCCGAGCCGACGACGGCCAGGCGCAACTTTCCCACGCCCGCGCTGCCTGTACCGTCGAACGACGCCCATTGACCGGGCTTCGCGTCGCCGAGGACCTTGCACACGTCCGCGAGATCGGTCGGGGTTTGAGCAGAAAGCGGGGGAGCCGCGAGGGCGCCGAGCGTCAGCGCGGCGATCAACCTGCCGAAACGGTGCATCTGAGCATCCTCCAGGAACTGGTGAGCGGGCCTTGAATTATATGGCTTTCTTTGATGGATGAAACGTATCGCCCTCGCCACCTACGCGAAGCAGCCGAGTCTGAACGAGGACGACCTGCTGCTCGTCCCGGCCTTACGGGAATTCGACGTCACGGCGGTGCCTGCCGTGTGGGATTCCCCCGAGGTGTGCTGGGAAGAGTTCCAGGGCGTGGTGGTCCGGTCCTGCTGGGACTACCACCATCGGCTGGAGGAGTTCCTTGCCTGGGTGACCCGGCTCGAGCGCGCGGAGGTGCCGCTGTGGAATTCGCCGGCGCTGCTGCGGTGGAACAGCCACAAGGGTTACCTGCGCGACCTGGCGGCCCGCGGCGTCCCCATCGTCCCGACGCGCTGGCTCGCGCGCGGCAGGCAGGTCGGGCTCGCCCAACTGCTGCGCGACGAGCGCTGGAGCGACGCGGTGGTGAAACCCGCCGTCTCGGCGAGCGCGACCGACACGTGGCGCACCTCCGCCGCGACGGCCGGCGCCGACCAGGGCCGACTCGAGCAGCTGCTCCGAGCCGGGGACGTGATGGTGCAGCCGTTCATCGACGAAGTGTGCGACCCGGGCGAGTGGTCCCTCATTTTCTTCGGCAGCCGGTTCAGCCACGCGGTCCGGAAGCGGCCCGCTGCGGCGGACTACCGGGTGCAATGGGAGTTCGGGGGCACGGCCGCGGCCCTGGCGCCACCGCCCAGGCTGATCGCGGATGCCGAGGCGGCCATGGCGGCGGCGCCGGGCCATCCGCTGTACGCACGGGTCGACGGGGTCGAGCGGGACGGTCGCCTGATGCTTATGGAGCTGGAGCTGATCGAGCCACATCTGTTTCTCGGCTGGGACGCGGACGCCACCGCGCGGCTGGCAGGGACGCTCGCCGCCTTCGTCAATCGACCCTGAGCCAGTAGCCCACTCCGGGCTCGGTGAGCAGGTGGCGCGGTTTGCCAGTTCGTGTTGGTCGTGAACGAGGCGGCCGTTTCGAACGCCTGCCGAGTAGAACGTGATCTGCAGCCATCCGCTGACGGTCATGTCAGAACTTCTCCGGTCGGAGCAGCGTGTAGAGCAGGTACAAGAGGATCACCACGGCGGTGAGGCCGCCGATGATGGAATCGAGCGTCATAGCGTGCGGTCCTCGCCCTCTTGCCTGCGGCCGAGGGCGTCACAACCACGGACGTAGGCGAGCATCAGTGCAAAGAACAGCACCGTCAGGGCGACGTAGGCGATGTCGAGCATGAATACGAAAGCCTCGAGTGGGGACTCGAGGCTCACGATAGCCGGAACGGCATTAGCGCGGGATTAGGACCGCGCCCCAGGCATTAGGATTTCGTAAGGGTGAAGGCCACCACGTAGTCGCCCGCTCCCCACGCCCCGCCGCCCCCCACCGCGATCACCACGTACTGTTGGCCGGACGCGAGCCGGTAGGTCATCGGCGTGGCCTTGCCGCTCTCGGGCAGAGGGCCGCGCCACAGCTCGCGGCCCGTCTCGATGTCGTAGGCGTGGAGCCAGCGGTCCAGCGCCCCACCGATGAACACGACGCCGCCCGCCGTGAGGATCGGCCCCCCCAGGGTGGGCGAGCCCCACTCGGCCGGGATCTTCGCGGCTTGCTCGGGGGGAAGCAGCCGGGCGGGAGTGCCGAGCGGCACTTCCCACAGCCGGGCGCCCGTTTTCAGGTCGATGGCCGCCAGCGTCCCGAAGGGTGGTGGCGTGCACGGCAGTCCGGCTGGGCTCAACAGCATGCGCCGCCGCATCACGTAGGGCGTCCCTAACATCTCGTTGTACTCATAGTCGTGACCCAGCCGTTTGTCTTCCGCCATGGCCTGCTCGTGATGGAAGCTCTCGCGCGGGATCAGCTGCACCACCGCCCCCAACCGGTTCACCGGTATTACGGCGATCTGGCGGATCGGGTCCACCGCGACGCCGCCCCAATGCGCCCCACCGATGTTCGACGGCAACACGAACGTCCCGCGCACGCTCGGCGGCGTGAAGATCCCTTCGTTGCGGAGTCCGTCGATCGCCGCGTGACAGGCGGCGCGGTCCGCGTCGCTCGTGCCCCACACGCTGTCCTTGGAGAAGCGATGGGGGCTGAGCGGCGGCGTCACGGTGGTGAATGGCTGCGTGGGAGACGCCTGCTCGCCGGGAATGTCGCTCGCGGGGACGGGACGCTCCTCCACCGGGAAAATCGGCTGACCGGTCTCGCGGTTGAGGACGAACAGCATGCCGGACTTCGTGGCCTGGATGACGGCGGGCGTCGGGGCGCCGTCGTGCGTGAGCGTCACGAGCGCCGGCGGCGGAGCATTGTCGTAATCCCACAGATCGTGGTGAACCGTCTGAAACGCCCAGACCACTCTGCCGGTCGAGGCCCGCAGGGCCACGATCGAGTTGGCGTAGCGGTTCCTCCCGAGGCGGAGCACGCCGTAGTAGTCGGGGGCAGCGCTTCCGGTGGGGACGAACACGAGGCCGCGCTCGGGGTCCGCGGCCAGCACCGACCACGCGTTGGCGGCGCCTGTCTTATGGGCCATCGCACCGGCCCACTCGTCGTAAGCGGGATCCTTCGGGTCCTGGGGAATCGGGTCCCAGGTCCACTTGAGCGCCCCGCTGCGGGCATCGTAGGCGCGTACCTCACCGCTCGCCGGATTGGGCCGGCTGTTGTCGGCCACGGACGAGCCGGTGATCACGAGTCCGTTCACCACCACGGGCGGCGATGTCATCGAATACGCGCCGGGCTCGAACGGCGCGATCCTGAGGCCGGCCTTGAGATCCACCATTCCTGTTTGGCCGAATCCATCGCAGGGCCGGCCATCCCGGGCGTCCAGCGCGAAAAGTTGAGACTGGGCCGTAGCGATGAAAATGCGGCGGCGGCAGACCGCGCCGGCAGGGACGGACTCATCGAGCCACGTAGACACGCCGCGGTTCGCGAAGTCCCCGTACGACACGTCGCGATCGATTTTCGGATCGAACACCCAGCGCTCGCGCCCTGTAGCGGGGTCGAGCGCGATCACCCGCCCGAGCGGGGTGCCCAAGTACATGGTGCCGTCCACCACGAGCGGAGTCGCCTCGAAGGCGGTTGCCTTCTTGGTCTTGAACCGGGGGTCGGTCTCTCCGGTGCGGTAGGTCCATGCCACTGCGAGACGGCCGACATTCGTCCTGGTGATATCCGACGCGGGGCTGTAGCGGGTTCCCTGCGCATCACGCCCGTTGGCGCTCCAATCCACCTCCTGGCCCTGGAGGGCGGGAGCGATCCCCAGCAGCAGCACCGTCACCAATCCACGCATGCCCACCTCCCCGAACGGCGGTATAATGACGTATGAGTGTTCGTCATGATCCTGAGCGCCAAGCATGATTCTCGAGACCCGCCATCTCCGCCTCGTCGGCGCCGTCGCCGAGCACGGCACTCTCACCCGGGCCGGCCGCGTGCTCAACCTCACGCAGTCCGGTTTGTCGCGCCAGCTGCTCGATCTCGAGACGAGGCTCGGGCTGCCGCTGTTTCACCGGCTCGGCAAACGCATGGTGCCCACGCCCGCGGGCGAGCGCCTGTTGGCGGCGGCGCGGCGTGCGTTACCTCAGCTCGCGGACGTCGAAGAAGACTTGCGGCGGCTGGCCGGCGGCCGGGCTGCGATCCTGCGCGTGAGCACCGAATGTTACACCTGTTATCACTGGCTGCCGGGTGTGTTGCCGCGCTTTACGCGCCGCTTTCCCCAGGTGGATGTGCAGATCGTGGCGGAGGCGACCCACCACCCCGTGCCGGCGCTGTTGGACGGCCGCATCGACCTCGCGATCGTGTCGAACGACGATCACGACGACCGGCTCTCCTACGTCCCGCTGTTCACCGACGAGCTGGTCGCGCTGCTCCGCCCCGACCATCCGCTCAGCGCCAAGCCGTTCCTTAGCGCCACCGACTTCGCGGATCAGCACCTCTTCGTATACCTCCTGCCGCCGAGTGAGAATGACGTGTTCACAAAGCTCTTGAGCCCCGCGGGCGTGGTGCCGCGCCGCGTTTCGGCCATCCAGCTGACGGAGGGGATCATCGAGCTGGTCAAAGGGGGCGCTGGTATCGCCGTGCTCGCCCGCTGGGCGGTGGCGCCCCACTTGAAGACCGGCGAGCTCAGGGCCGTGCCGCTCACCCGCCGCGGGCTGGAGCGCCGCTGGCGCGCGGCCATGCTGCGGCAAAGGCCCGTGCCGCTGCACCTGCGCGAGTTCGCCGCATTGCTCGCGGCGGGGCCAAGCGTGCTCTCGCGGCGGGTGGCACGGGCGTAGGCAACGAGCCCATGCGCGCCCCGCATCGGCGTCGCGAACTGCGCATTTGACCGCGCGTCGGCCGACCGGGGACCTTTGGAGCACCCCGTCAGGAGCCGACCAGTGAGCGCGACCGCCACCACCAATCCCAACTTTTCCTTCGTGCTGGACTACCCGGCGGCCGAGGCTGCCGCGGCCGAGCGGCATTTCCTGGCGAAGCTCGCGTTCGAGACCGATCCGGCAGACGTGCATCTCGATCTGGAGCGTGGTCACCCCGGAATCGTCCTGGTGGACTCGCGCAGCCCGGAGGCGTACGCGCGCTGCCACATCCCGGGGGCCATTAACTTGCCGACACGCACCATCAGCCCCGAGACGACGGCATCGCTACCGCGCGACAAGGTGATCGTGACCTATTGCTGGGGACCGGGATGCAACGGCTCTACCCGGGCCGCGGCGAAGCTGGCCGCGCTCGGCTTCCGGGTGAAGGAAATGATCGGCGGGATCGGCTACTGGAGAAAGGAAGGGCTGCCGGTCGAAGGCAGTTCGCCCCACGACGCGCCGCTATACGCCTGAGCGCTCCGGCCAGACGCGAGGGTCGTGTTTTTCGGTCTCCTCACATATTGTGTAGGAACCAGAGCGGCCGAGACGACCGATGCCCGAAGCACCGCAGTGGGCCCGAGTGCGTGGCGAGATGAATTACCACGTCCGTCGAGGCGCGTGGTACGAAGTGCTGCGGGTGACCGGTGAGGACGCGATCCTCGAGGTGAACCGGCGACCTGTTCGCCTGGAGCGGTCGTGGCTGGAGATTTCCCATCAGCAGCCGCAGCGGTGGTCGGTTGTGGCGCGCCCCCGGGACTCGGTCGACATGCCCCTGAGTTGGGGCTCGCGCTACGCGGTCTGCCCGCACTGTTCCCATCGCCAGGCTTTGTCGGGACAACCGGAGCAGCTGCAGTGCGACCAATGCAGCGGCACGTACGCGATCGCCTGGGAGTGACGCCTATCCGCCTGACGCTCTGCCCATCGATTGACTAAGTTGAGGCCGACATCAACGCGACCGTGGCGGAACTGGTAGACGCGCAGGACTTAGGATCCTGTGGGGCAACCCGTGGGGGTTCGAGTCCCTCCGGTCGCATGGGCGCCCGAAGCACCTTTCACGTTTGTGCGGCGCGACCAAGCAGCTGCGGATTTCCCTATGGATGAAGTGGTGCAAGAACTGCGGCTGGCGTGGGCCCGATTGCGCCTGGATGTGGACTGCGGACTCCGCCGAGGCACGTGGTACCGCGTCACGCGGTTCACGCCCAGCGACATCTTTCTCGACGTCCAGCATTCGCCCGTCGCCGTGCCGCGGCGTTTGCTCGACCTGATCATCGGTCGACCCACCCGATGGTCCGTCGTACCCCGGCCGCCCGACGCCGCAAAGCTGCCGCCCGAGCTCGGCGCGCCGTATGCCGTTTGCCCCGGGTGTCGGGGCCGCGCTCCGCTTCAGGGGAGTCCCGCAAAGCTAACCTGCCCCCGCTGCCGAGGAGTCTTTGCGGTGGCCTGGGATGAGCGTTATCTGATGGCGTATTAAGTACGGGGTGGAATCGCAACACTTCGTATACGGCCCGAGTCGATCCGCGATGACGGAGGAGGCCGCGGACCGCTAGGGCAGCTTCTGCAGCAGCAGATCGATCACCGCCTGCTCGTGCTTGAGGAACCGCTCGTCCCCGTACATGAGTAGCGCCGACGGGCCCCACTCGGGGTCCGTTGGATGACCGATGTCTTGAGGTTTGATGCCGAGGTCGATGCCGAGCGCCTGCAGCGTACGGAGGACCCGCTCGTAGTGCTCGGCGACCGTCGCGAACCCGGCGCGCAACGCCGCGAGCTCCCGGGCCAGCCGCACACGCTCCCGGAGGCAGCGTCGGAACTCATCCGACGCGTCGTGCAACATTGCGGCTCTACTCGCGCTGACCATGCTGTGCCTCTTCCTGCAGTATAATGTGGGCCGGCACGAAACTGCACAAGATGCACAGCCATACCCCCCCGCGGGCGTGTCGCCCGCGCTACACCCCGGTCGCCGCGGGCGCGCGACGTCGTCGCCTTTCCACTGTTGTGTCGTCTCACCGACAAACCAAGGCGGCGCTCACAGCCGACCGCGCACGCACCCGGGCTGGCCGCGCGGCCCCGCTTTTGAAACGCTGCTGGCAGGGATCTGTTCTCAGGAGTTGCTGAGTTGGACCTGGTTGCAAGCGACATCGTCAACCTATCCGAAGTCGAAACGCGCCACTACCAGACGGGTGAGCGGCTGGGGGGGGACGCCACCGAGCGACTGAGGCGGCTGCACGTCTACATCCGCGACGGCGCGATCGGGCTTCGGGTGGCCGCCGGCCGCTCAACGTCCGCGTTGCTGGAGGTGTTCGGCCCCGGCCGGCTGTTGCCCCCCTGGGTGTGGGAGGCCACATCGGGATGGCAGACCCGCTACGCCACAGCGCTTGCGGCCACGACCACATTGGAACTGCCGGCTGATGTGCTCGAGCGGCAGGTCGCCGCGCACCCGCCCCTCGCGGCTTCGCTCGCCTCCCTGAACGCCCGCGGATACGGCATGTCCCTGGACCGCCTCGCCATGCTGGCGCTGCGCGATCCCCTGCGCCGGGTTGCCCATACCATCCTGTTATTACTCGATCGGCTTTCCGCCGCGCCCGGCTCGCCGCCGGGCGCCCGGCTCGACGTCGGTCAAGACCTCATCGCCGCCTTCGCCAGCTTGAGTCGCCAGACCACCAACCGGCAGCTGCGACGCCTTGCGCGGGCCGGCGTGACGGCGTCGAAGCGGCGCGCGGTCGACGTGCGCGACCTGGCGGTGCTGCGCGGCGTGGCCGCGGGCCGGCGCCCGCTGGGTCGCTAACGCATCCCAATGAATGTCGCCGGCGCGACGTCCCCGACTCTTGACGGGCCATTCGAGGAACCAGCACATTGCCTGTGCAGCATGTGCAGTATGAACGCGCGAAGCCGGCGGAAGGACGGCAGTGGCGAACGGATCTCTCGACCAATCGTCCGCGGAGCGGTGGGCCCGTCTACGGGAAGACGTGCGGCGCTGTCAGCTGCGCCGCGGAGCGTGGTACCCCGTCCTGAGCCTCGCGCCCGATGAGGCAGTCCTGGAACTGCGTGGCAAGACGGTGATCGTACCGCTCGCCTATCTCGAAGTCGTCCGCGCCCGCCCCAAGAGCTGGACCCTCATCCCCGCCGAGCGTTACGCCGTGTGCCCCAATTGCGCCGAGCGCGTGGCATTGGGGCGGCCGCCGGAGCGGCTGCGCTGTCCGCGATGTCAGGGGTTGTTCGACGTCGACCTGAACCACCACCAGATCGCGCCCGTCTAACGCTGGGCGCTTGCCGTCTTGACGATCGCCCACCCCAACCCGGCGATCCCCCGAATCACGGTCTCGAGACGCGTGAAGTCCACCGGCTTGGTGAGGAAGCCGTCGGCGGCGAGCGCCGCCAGCTGCTCGTGCTCGGCATCCGATCCTGTGAGGACCACGACCGGCAGAGCCTGCCAGCGCGGCTCCTCGCGGATCCGCATCAGGACGTCCCGGCCGTCCAGGCTCGGTAGTTTCAGATCGAGCAGGACGAGATCGGGCCGGGGCACTCCCCGGTGCGCGCCCTCGCGCCGCAGAAACGCGAGCGCCTCCACACCATCTCCCACGACCCAGACGCGGTTCTGCAGCTTGGCACGCTGCAACCCACCCCGGGTCAGCTCCACGTCGCCCGGGTCGTCTTCGACCAGGAGAATGTTGATCGGTGTCGGGCCACGGACCATGGCAGTCATCTTAAGGGCTTAGCTCGTCCGGAGGTAGCGCTCGTCCCAGGCGACGGCGAACGACTGCTCGCAGCGCGTGCACCGCTTCTCGCCGGAGGGCCGGCCCACCGGCGCGCGCGCGGCGCAGTTGGGACACACCACATAGAAGAAGCCCCAGCTCTCGGGCAGCTTGTCCGCGTCGCGGGGGCGCGGCACGATGGTCCAGCGGCTCGGACGCGTCTCGGTGATCTCCAGGGATTCCCGGGGAACGCGCACCGCCGCGTTGTCCACCTCGAGCACCGCCTCGTCGGGCCCGAGGCTCCGCACCAGATACCATGCGCCGCGTCGCAGCACGCTGGCGATGTCCTGGCACAGGCGCGCCCAACGCTGGCTGGGGGCCGCGGGCGTGGACACGCTGCTTACCCGCGGCGCAGCAGCAACCAGGCCGCCGCCGCCCCGATGCCGATCCACAACACGATGCGCCACAGCCCTCCCCCTCCCCTACCGCCCCGCCCTTCAAGGTGAATCGCTCGAGCGGGAGCGGTCACGGGCGGTCGCACCGCCGCCCCGCTCGGAGTGACCCGCGCCATGGCCTGCTCGTAGGTTCGCCGCACGTCCGGCGGCATCGCGTCCACGCTGTCGTACTTCTTTCCGTTGACGACGATCTCGCGGTAGGTGGCCTTGATGTGCGGTCCCGACACGCCCATGTCGCGTTGCAACACCGAAAGGATCTCTTCGCCGCCGGACTTCCTGAGCGTCTCGAGCGCCACCTCGTATTCCTTGCGCACGTCGGGCGGCATCGCGTCGACGTTGTCGTACTCTTTGCCGTTGAAAACGATCTTCAGGCTCACGGCCCAAGGTATGACGCTGCGGACGCCTGGAGCAAGAGGCGCGCCCTACCGGAGCCGCAGCTCGAGTCGCAGGGACAACGCGGACAGCTGTTCCAGGCGGCGCACGCCCGCCTCCGCGGGGAAATCGTAGCGCTCCAGCGAGTACTCCACCCCCAGGGTCGTGGTGCGGATGCGGTACTCGAGGCCGGTCGCCGCGCGGAATGCCATGTCCGGACCCCGCAGTCCGCTCGCGGACACGGCGGGCAGGAGCGCCGCCCGCCACACGCTATGGATGGCGTCCCCCGCGAACGCCATCCGGGCCGTGCCGCCAAGGCTCACCAAGGTCCAGGTTTGACGACCGAGCTTCGTCGAATAGGCGCGACGCGCCGCTCCGGCTTGGAGTACGAGCCACGGAAGCGTGACGACGCTGGCCTCGACGCCGAGCTCTCCGACGTCTCGATCGAGCACGCCGGTGGATCCGAACAGCGAGCCTCCGAACGCCCGCACCGCCACGGCGAGCCGCGGGCCGAAACGAAGGGTTCCCACGCCGCCCAGGATCGGACCGAGCGAGCGCTCCACGCCGAAGCCGGCGTCGACCCGGTGCTCGACCAGGGACACGAGCGGCGCGACCGTCAGCGCGCGCTGCGCACCCGCGGGCGCTGCGCCCCCTAAGATCCCGGCGCCCGCGATGACTGCAGCGGCCCTCACGGCCCCGTGCCCTCGCCCGCGGCAGGGGACACGAGCAACACCGTCGCCGCGATCCGGTCGGCGTTCCGCCCCCGGACGCTGGCGTTCGCCGAGTCCCGCTCGGCGTGGCGGCGCGCGTTCGCTGCGACGTTCTCCGGGATCGCGCCGTGGTGTCGGTGTACGAGGAACGCGACAATTCCGGTAACCGCGGCGGTCGCCGCGACGACGTCCGCTCCGCCCCGCTCACCACCACCGAGGTCCCCGTTGGCCGCGCCGGCGATCAGCAGGGCGGCCGCGGCCACGCCCAGTCCCTTGGCCACGTCGCGCCGCGCCGCCTCGGGCGACATCCGCTCCGGGAGCAGCGCACGCCGCTCGAGATCGGGCAGCGTGTCCTCGAGCGGCGCGACCTCGTGCCGCAGGTCGAAGTACACGCGAGCCGAGTCCGACGTGCCCGTCAGCCGGCTGCGCCCGGCAACGGCGAGTGCGTAACGCCCTGGGGGCGCCAGCCGCCGATCGGCGAGCAGTCCATCCCACGTAATCTCGCGCACACCGTCCATAGTGCTCTGTACGAGCGAGCGCGGCTGGCCCGCGCCGACGGCGGACAATTTCACGTCTACCAGCGCGGCATGGGTGGCGACGATGGTGAACGTGACGCGCGCGGTCCGCGGGTCCACACGGGCCGGCTCGACCGGTCGGACGGCGACGGCGAACGTGCGGCGCTGGGCCTCACCGAAAGTCGCGAGCTGGGCGGGTGTGAAGAGATTCGGATCGAGTTCTGTGAACGGATCCCGTTCAATGGCGGCCCGGAAATACAGCACGGCGGAGTCGCGCTTCCCGGCGAGGGTGAGACAGGCGCCCAGATACTTGTACGCTTCGACCCGCTGCTCCTGCGTCACCTCGAACGGCCAGTTGGGAGACACGATCTGGCGCAGCAGCGGCAACGCGCGCTCCACTTCGAGCCGTTCGTAGAACTCGTGGGCCTGCCCTAACAGCTCCGCGGTGCTGCCCTGAGCCGTGAGCGGGCTGATGGTGGCAGTGACGACGATCGCCGCCAGCGCGAGCGGCCTCATCCCGCGCCGCGGCTGCGCAGCGTGACGCGCTTGAGCAATAGCGTGCCGCCGGCCTCGATCACCACCGTCGTATCGAACGTCTCGTAGCCCTGCGCACGAACCTCGAGGTGCCGGGCCCCGGGGGAAATCGGCACATCATCGTACACGCTACCGGTGCCGACCCGACGCCCGTCGATCCAGATCGACGCGGTGGTAGGAGTCGTGAACAGCCGCAGGCGGCCGGTCGGTACTGCGGCGCGGCGCGGGGCGGGCGCGACCGGGGGGATTGCCGTCGGAGGCCGGGCTGCGCCGGCCGGGCCAGCCGAATCCGAGTTCGCGCCGACGGCGGGGGCGGGCGCGCGGGAGGGCCGGCCGAGCAGCCACGCCGCGCCGACGGCGACCAGGCCGACCGCCGTGAGGACGGCGAGCCGCAGGCTCGAGGTCAGGCGCCAGCGCCGCGCCGGGATCGCCGGAAGGGCCGCCATCGCGAGTGTCGGCATGTCGGCGAGCGGCGGCAGTGCGCGCGTCGTGATTCTCTTGACGGCCCGACCCTGCACGAGATGTTGCAGGGTCCGCTCGCTCTTCTGGCGGTCCCGCTCACTGAACGCCGTCTCCTCAATGGCCGTCAGCATCTCGCGCGTCGTCTTGAACCGTCGATCTGGGTCTTTATTCAGTGCCCGTCCCACCACGTCGAGCAGCTGCGCCGGCAGGTCGTCGCGGACCAGCGTCAGGTCGGGCACCGGAGTGAAGAAATGATGGTGCATCACGCCGGCGAGCGTGTCCGCATGGAACGGCACCGAGCCGGCGAGCATCTGGAAGGCCACGATCCCGAGGGAGTACTGGTCGCTCTGCGGCCCGGCGCGTCGGCCGGCACACTGCTCGGGGCTCATGAACGGCGGTGTGCCGATCACCGTGCCGTCGGCCGTGAGGGTCACGTCCGACGAGCGCAGCGCGACGCCGAAGTCGGACACCATCACGCGCCCGTCCGAATCGACGAGGATGTTCGCGCCCTTGACGTCGCGGTGCACGATGCCACACGCGTGGGCGTACGCCAGCGCGCGCGCCGCCGCCCGCAGCACGTACAAGGTCACGGGCACGGAGAGCGCGCCCTGTTCCTGGAGGATGGCGTCGAGCGACTTCCCCTCGATGAACTTCATCACGAAGAACAGGATGCCACCGATCTGGCCGACCCGGTACACGGGGATGATGTTGGGATGATCGATCTCCGCCACCATGCGCGCCTCGCGCTTGAAGCGCTCGGCGGCGCGGGCCGTGAGGCCGAGCTCGGGCGGCAGCACTTTGAGCGCCACCACGCGCCGCAGGCCGATCTCCGTCGCCTTGAACACGACGGCCATCCCGCCGCGCGCCAGCTCGTGCTCGACTTCGTATTCCCCGGCGAGCACCATCCGGAGGCGCTGCAGCAGGTCGTCGCCGCTGTCGGTCGGCACCACGAGCGTCGTGTCGTGCGGGTCGCCCACCAGCGTGCCGCAGTGGCCGCAGAACCGCGCCCCCGGCGCGACGTCCGCGCCACACTGAAAACACTTCACGGCAAGACCTTGAGGAGCTGTGCCAGTGTAGGCGCGCTGTCGGTGACGATGGAGCTCTCCACGCGAATCGTGAGCGTCGCCGTGCCGTTTCTCGACTTGGCTACGAGCGAGTCGTGCCCCGCGGTCAGATCGAAGATGCTCGTGTCCGACGACGTCATGCGAAGACGGAGGGCCGGGAGCGGGTCACCCCCGGCTTCGACCACGACGCGGAACGGCACCGTGCTGCCGCGGTGTAGAATCGTGTCGCCGACATAGGTGATGGTTACGGGCTCCGAGCCGGCGGGGCGGAAGACATCCGCGAACCCGCACGCCAGCGCGGCTGCCCCCATCACCACCGCCAGCGCGAGCCGTACGGCCGAGCGAGGGGATCGCATCACGGAAACGCCTGCCGACAAGGGCAGCCTACAAATAGGAGAGGGCGACCCGGATGGCAATAGCGTAGCTCACGCAGTCGGCCAAGCGCTTGCGCCGCCGTCGATTGTGCCCATTGCCGCAGCGGCGGAGGTCCCTAAGTTCCTGCGTGCCCGGCCGAACCAGGTACCCGAACCGCTCCGCCCGAGGTCACCCGATGCGTGCTGCACTGCGCCTTGCGCTCATGTCCCTGCTCGTCGCCACCCGCAGCGCCACGGCCCAAGAGACACCAACCGAAAAGACCGCCGCCGCCGACGTCATCCGCCGGATGAACGAGCTCGAGCGCTCGCTCGCCCTGCCGCCGCTCGTGGCGCGGCTCACGGTTGCGCGCGACGCGCGGCGCGACGCGGTGATCGCCCGGGCCAAGGACCTGATGGACCGGGAGCTCCTGGCGATGGCCGACGACATCACCCGTCACCCCGAGACCGGCTGGAAGGAAGAGCGCTCGGTGAAGATCCTCACCGACTATCTCTCCGCGCACGGCTTCGACGTCGAGCCCGGGGTGGCGGGTCTCAAGACGGCCTTCGTGGCGCGTTACCGCAAGGGCACGCCCGGCCCGAACCTCGGCGTGATCGTCGAGTACGACGCGCTGCGCGGCACCAGCCGCGACTTCCACGGCGACCAGCACAGCGCTCAGGGACC
>WNFO01007681.1_pt1 | contig 20689 bp, 18 predicted proteins | sample 5400251 | NCBI WGS metagenome assembly WNFO01 (sample SAMN13153354, study PRJNA577476) | soil metagenome | isolation source: 100 cm saprolite under Madrone tree | place: USA:California | collected 2016-06-14
TTTCAAATGACCTCACCAAGGTTCCCCCCGCGCAATTTACCAAGACGCGGGTTCTCAGCACTGTAGTCGGCGCCCGCACCGTTTACCAGACCAACTAAGAAAGCTAAACGTCTCCAATCCTGCCACTTTTTTCGCGAAGAGCAGCAAATCGTCCCAATTAGCGCTCCCTTTGAACGCGTCATCTCTTGTTCCCATGGTTCGCCTGCGTACCGCTGTTGAGGCCAATCAGGGAGCTTGAATTAAGGGATCCAGATGAGAAAAAGCCGAACTATCAGTTCCAGTACCGGCAGATATTTGGAATTTAGTTTTGTTTTATCTAAAGTTTATTTTGCGTCGCGTGTAAAAATGTGTTGACAAAGCAATCTCTCCGCAATATATAGCCCCCATAGAACCCTGTGGCTACACGGCTGTTGCCTTAGAACGATTGGGTGTGTGCGGAGTTTGAACTGTCGGAAAATGCGGTTGAATTTTTCAGGACGCCGCAAAGTTCCGTTAGTTCCCGGCAGAGTCACTATGAAAGCCCGTATATAAATACGGACGACCATAGATAAATCACACATGCATTAGTTCTAAAAAATATGTAAACCGCGAAGAATTTAGAATTTACGTGGTGTGGTCGTGGTGGTACGGGATTTGCTCTTGCTCTGGGCAAGTTCTGGATTGCGAGTGGATTACTGATCTATGGAGTCTTCCAATTCTCTTCATCTTGTGCCGTCCGGCAGTCCTCCGGTCGGGGTGTGCGGAGATCGACTGGGCCAGGCATGGTCCATCCAGGAGGTAGTCGAATGTTAAGCAAGCGAGTGGTGGTTGTTTCATCCTTTCTTCTTGCATTGTTGTGGATCTGTTCGCCCGTGGCTATGGCCCAGTCGTCGTCCACTGGCGTCGTTACCGGTACAGTCACCGATAGCAGTGGCGCAGCTGTTCCTGACGCCGCGGTGTCCTTGTCGGATGCGGCCACTAGCAGTACTCGGTCGACGACCACGAACGCTAAAGGACTCTACACTTTTTCCTACATCAATCCAGGTTCCTATACGGTAAAAGTTTCTAAGCAGGGCTTCAAAACTACATCGATTGCAAATCAGGTTGTGGCGGTCGGCTTCCAATTGACAGTGAACGCCGTACTCGAGCTCGGCTCCATTTCGCAGACCGTCGAGGTTACTGTATCGGTAGGCGCCGAGTTGCAAACCATGGACGCCACCGTCGGCGCCTCCCTCAGCGGCACGACCCTTGTTAACCTGCCCAACACCAGCCGCGACGCCTCGACCCTCGCCGTCCTTCAACCTGGTCAGAACATCAATGGCAACGTTGGCGGTAATGCTTCGGACCAAAACTCCTTCCAGCTTGACGGCGGCTTTGCCACCGACGACATGAGCGGAGACAATAATACCTACATCAGGAGCTTCAGTGGCGACACCGCCGGCGGATCGGGCGCTATGCACAGCGCGGGCTTCAACCAGGCTCCTTCGGCTGTTGTTCCCATTCCTGTCACCAGTGTTGAGGAGTTTAAGGTTTCGACCGCAAACCAGTCAGCGGACTTCAGCGGGGGCGCGGGCAGTCAGGTGCAAGTGGTAACCAAGCGCGGCACAAATGCTTTCCACGGCGGCGTTTACGATTATTATCAGGACACGACTTTTGGCGGAGCTAATTCCTGGGACAACAACAACCAGTCGAAGGGCGGCGTCTGGACACCTATCCCCTTGGTCAGTTCGCATTTCAGCCGCTTCGGCGCGGATGCTGGCGGAAAAATCCCCCACTCCGACGTTCTGGGCGGAAGCTGGTATATTTTCGGCAACTATGAAGGCTTCCGCTCGCCACAGAGTTCAACCTTCACCAGAAACATGCCACTACCATCTCTTCGCGCGGGTCTCATTCACCTCAGCGGCCAGACCATCAATCTGAACCCCTTTCCGGTCGTTGACCCCGGCTGCGGTGCCAATATCTCGGGGACGTGTAAGATCACCACGGCGGGTCAACTAATTCAGCCGACAATTTGCCCTGGCAACGTAGCCAAGGGCGTTCCGGCCGGTCCTTGCGACCCACGCGGCCTTGGCACAACCATGAACGGGACGGCTAACGGAACACCGAATCCCGTCATCGCACTCTGGAATCAGTATCTGCCCTTGCCCACAAACTGTAACACGGGTGACCAGCTGAACTATTGCGGATATACGGGCACCATCCGCACGCCACTGTCCAGTAATTTCGGCGTTGCCCGCATTGACCATGATTTCGCCAAAGGATGGCACTTCAATGGTACCTACCACTACTACAAGTTGCAGAATACGGTTTCGGACCAGTGGGATATCGGCGGATTCTTCCCCGGTGACACCAAAGGCCAGTACGCGGCAATCCGCAGTAAGCCTCAGAATACTTGGATATACACCGCTGGCCTGACTAAGGACATCCGGCCGGGAATTACAAACGATTTCCACTTTAGCTTTACCCGTAACTGGTGGGCCTATGGCGATCCCAGCGGCGTTCCCAACGTTGCCGGATACCCGGCAGCTCTCGAAGTGGGAGGCGAAAATAGCGGATCAAGCAATAGCTCTCCTCTCTTCGGGCCCTACAACACAAACAATCAGAGTGTCCGGACTCGCTATTGGAATGGCCATGACAGCATGTACCGGGACGACCTTACTTGGGTGAGAGGAAGCCACCTGTTGCAGTTTGGCGGCATGTACCTGCGCAACAATGATACCCATAAGCGGAACGACAACGGCGGAAGCATTAACACTTACGAACAGTATATCGTGGGAGCGGGTCCCGTGTCCCTCGGGGGTCTCGGCATCGACATGTCGGGCTACGTTCCAGCCGGTGTCTCCACTAGCAGATACGGAAATTACTACTCGATGGTTCTGGGCATGGTGGATTCGACCCAGGGCCTTTTCAGCCGAGGCTTGGGCAACCTCACTACCGGCTTGCCCCTCAATCCGGCCAAGTCATGCGCTATCTCTGGCGTGGCTGCCACGGCTGCCTGCATGTCATCGCCACCTGTTTCGGCGGACAGCATCTTGCCCACGTACAGCGTCTACGCGACAGACAGCTGGCACATAAAACCGAAGCTGACCTTGAACTACGGCCTCGGCTACACGCTTGAAATGCCCCCCTACGAAACCCAGGGCGGCTTCCAGACTGTGATGGTTGACCAGAGCGACCACATCTTGTCTTCCGAGCAGTATTTCAAGAATGTTGAACAGGCGGTTTCGCGGCCATCCGCAACGTACAGGGCTCCAACAAGTATCCGTATAATCCGTTCTATGGCGGACTTAGCCCCCGCATCGGCGCCGCTTGGAACTTCCTCCCCAATACCGTTCTTCGCGGTGGCTATGCACGCATCTTTGGCCGAATCAACGGTGTCAATCCCCTCCTGGTTCCGCTCCTTACTCCCGGTTTGCTGCAGCCTGCCACATGTGGCGGTCCCAATCGTATTACGGGGGGCTGCGGTGGAACTACTCCGGGTACGCTAGGTACGCCGGTCACTACTTTCCGAGTCGGCGTCGACTGCCCCGCTACTGGCTCTTGTGTAGCGCCACTTCCCCCGCCGTCTCAGAACCTGCCTCAGCCATGGTATCCGGGCCTCAACGACGTCGCCACCGGTGCCGGCGAAACCTTCGACCCCAATTTCAAGCCGAACCAATCGGATGAATTCTCGGTTACCATCCAACACCAGTTCGGTCCAAAAATCCTCGCCGAAGCTGGCTATATCGGCCGCCGTATTACTCATGAGGTTGAGTATTACAGCCTCACTTCAGTACCCTACATGATGACCCTGGGCGGGCAGAGCTTTGCCAATGCCTGGAAAAACGTGATGGTTGCCACCAACTACGGTACGAACACGGCCACTATCCCGAGCCAGCCTTTCTTTGAGGCCGCGCTCAAGCCAGGGTATTGCGCAGGCTTCGCCAATTGCACCACTGCCTTTGTCATGAATAATGCCAGCAACATGAACATCTCTGACCCGTTCGACGCCTGGGCCAGCGTTTCGAATACCAGCAATTTCGTATTTGGACGGACGTTCACCAACGATCCTATTAACAGCTCCTTCGGTGCCAACGGGCAGACTCCATCCCTTGCCACAACCATCAGCAACGGCTATGGTAACTACAACGCGGGCTTCCTCCAGTTGACCGTCTCCGACTGGCACGGCTTAACCTTGAAAACAAATTTCACCATGTCCAAGGCCTTGGGAACTGGAAACGTTGTCCAGGCCTCCAGTTCGTTTTCCACCGTCGATCCCTTCAACATTCGTAACGACTATGGACTCCAGTCCTACGACGAAAAGTTCAACTTCAACCTCTTCTTAAATTATCAACCCCCATTCTTCTCCAGCCAAAAGGGCATTCTCGGTCGTGTCCTCGGTGGCTGGAATATCTCGCCACTCTTCGTTTACGGCAGCGGCTTCCCCGTGGAGGTCAGCACCGGCAATTTCAACTGTGGGACGTTTGGCGAGTGCAATACCAACTACGTGGGTGCCTTCGAAAATATGATCGTGGGGAACGCCCTGAACTATACCGCTACCCGTCATCAGGGCGTGTTTGGCTCCAACTGCGGCACCGCAGGAACCGGTCAAAACGTTCTGTCTAACCCCGACGCCTCCTGCCCAGTGGGCGGAGGAATATTCGGTGACCCTGTCCGCAACCCGATCCTCGGTCTTGACGGAAAAATTGGTGGTTTCCCGGTGCGCGGACTGCCGTTCTGGAATCTGGATCTCGGCTTGAGCAAGAGAATCAGGTTTACGGAGCGGATAGGCAGCAGCGTGCACTTCGATTTTACGAACGTGCTCAATCACATGCAACCCAACGATCCTTGCTTTAATGGCTACGACACCCCCACTTGGGGCGTCCTGGGCTGCGGTGGGTCTGTTCAGGGCAACACTCCGCGCCGCATGCAGCTCGGATTTACGATCGACTGGTAGCCACTAACAATCCCAACCGCGGCGGTTCGAAAAGGCAGCCGCATTCAAAAGGGGAAGGCACAACGCCTTCCCCTTTTTTTATTTTTTCTGAAAAACTCGAATCTGATTCAGCGGGGGTTGGTGTAGTACTTCACGTCGACGGCGTCGAACATGGTGGCGGAGGCGGCGTGCGTTTTTTCGTAGGCGGTGATGTCGGGTTCGTGCTGCATGGTTGTGCCAATGTCGTCGAGACCTTTTAGCAGAACTTCTTTGCGCGAGGGGACAATTTCAAATTTGAACATCAGGCCGTGTTTGTCGGCGATGGTCTGGTTCGGTAAGTTTACGGTGAGCGAGTAGCCTTCTTCTTTTTCGGTGCGTTTGAAGAGTTCGTCCACTTCGGCTTCGCTGAGCGTGGCGGGCAGGATGCCGTTCTTGAAGCAATTGTTGTAGAAAATGTCAGCGTAGCTGGGGGCGATGACGAGGCGGAAGCCGTAGTCCTTCACGCCCCACGGGGCGTGCTCGCGGCTGGAGCCGCAGCCGAAGTTGGCGCGCGCCAGCAAAACCGATGCGCCTTTGTAGCGTGGGAAATTCAGCACGAACTCCGGATTTGGTTTTTCGCCGGGAAGGTAGCGCCAATCGTAAAAAAGGATCCGCCCGAATCCTTCGCGCGTCAGCGCCTTCAGAAATTGTTTCGGCACCATCTGGTCTGTATCCACGTTAACGCGATCGAGCGGCATCACCATGCCGGTGTGAGTGGAAAACGGTTGCATGCGATTCAGTCTCCCAAAACTTGAAATTTGTCAATTTCGCCGAATGCCGTCCAATACGCTGCGCCGTTTTCTCTCTTTCCACCGGAGCGATTGGTGGAAATCAAGATGTATGTAATGCCGCAGCATGGCTCGAGCTTGTCACAAACCGTCAACTCATGCAGTCGAATCTCCAGCGACTCTCCATCAGCAAGTTCGACGCGCATTCGCTTGCCTACGTGCGCCTGATTTAAGCCACGCGTATCTACTGGCATTGGTTGTCTAGCCTCGGCAGGGCGCAGCATGCTGCGCCACTACAACGGAACACAGCAAACCCGCCGGCAAGATGCCGGCGCTACAAAATACTTACTCGACGGCGGCGACGCCGTCGAGTGAACGAACATCGACGAAGTGGCCGGCGATGGCGGCGGCGGCGGCCATTACCGGGCTGACCAGATGCGTGCGGCTGTCTTTGCCCTGGCGGCCTTCGAAGTTGCGATTACTGGTGCTGGCGCTGCGCTCATGCGGGGGCAGGACGTCGGCGTTCATGCCGATGCACATGCTGCATCCGGCGTCGCGCCACTCGAAACCGGCGGCGGTGAAAATTTTGTCGAGGCCTTCTTTTTCGGCTTGCGTCTTGATGCCGCGCGAACCGGGGACGATCAACGCCTGCTTGATATTTTTTGCCACGTGCTTGCCCGCGACAAAATGCGCGGCGGCGCGGAGATCATCGAGGCGCGAATTTGTGCACGAGCCGATGAACACGCGGTCCACGGGAATATCCACGATGGGTGTGCCGGCCTTGAGGCCCATGTATTTGAGCGCGCTTTCCGTGGCCTTCTGGTCGTTGAGATCCTTAAAGTCATGCGGATCGGGAACGCGCGCAGTGACGCTGGTGACCATGCCGGGGTTTGTGCCCCACGTAACCTGCGGAGCGATTTGCTCGGCGTGGAGCTCGACGGTCATGTCAAATTTCGCCCCGTCGTCGCTGCGCAACGTCTTCCAGCGATCGACTGCTTCCTGAAATGCCTTTCCGCGCGGAACAAACGGGCGGCCTTCGAGATACGCAAAGGTGGTTTCATCAGGCGCGATCATGCCGGCGCGCGCGCCTCCTTCGATGCTCATGTTGCAGACGGTCATGCGCCCGTCCATCGAAAGGGAGCGAATGGCTTCGCCATCATATTCCGCCACGTGGCCGTTGCCTCCGCCGATGCCGATTTTCCCGATGATGGCGAGAATCAAATCCTTTGCCGTAACGCCCTTGGGACGCTTGCCATGGACGAGAATGTGCAGCGTTTTGGAGCGCGACTGCACGAGGCACTGCGTCGCAAGCACGTGTTCGACTTCGCTGGTGCCAATGCCAAAAGCAAGCGTGCCGAACGCGCCGTGCGTCGAAGTGTGGCTATCGCCGCAAACAATGGTCTGGCCGGGCTGAGTGATGCCCAGCTCCGGGCCAATGATGTGCACGATGCCCTGATTCTTGCTGTTCATGTCGAACAGGCGCACACCCGATTCGCGGCAATTCTTCTCCAGAGCATCGAATTGGAGCTTCGCGTCGTTATCAAGGATGGGCAGCGTGCGGTCAGTGGTGGAGACGGAGTGGTCCATCACCGCGAACGTGAGATCGGGGCGGCGCACTTTGCGGCCTTCGGCGCGGAGCCCAGCGAAAGCCTGCGGCGACGTGCCCTCGTGGATGAGGTGGCGGTCAATGTAAATGATTGCGGGCTGGCCGGGTTGCTCGTGAACAACGTGGGCGTCCCAGATTTTTTGATAGAGGGTTTTAGGCGTCATGGGAGTTCCACTAAATTCTAGCACTCCTGCGATGGGAGGCAAACGGAGGTGTCAAGGGTTGGAAGGGAGCAGTCAGGCGTGATAGAAGAGGGCAGTGGACGGAGAGCGAAACGTGAAACAGGGCAAAGTGAAGTGGGGGGTGCTCGGCGTTGCAGGGATCGCAGTCAGGAAGGTCATTCCCGGAATGCAGAAAGGGGAGTGGAGCGAGGTTGCGGCAATTGCTTCCAGGGATTTGAAGAAGGCGAAAGAAGCGGCGAAGAAGCTGGGAATAGCAAAAGCATACGGGTCGTACGAAGAGCTTTTGGCGGACGCGGAGATTGAGGCGGTCTATAACCCGTTGCCGAATCATTTGCATGTGCCCTGGTCCATCAAGGCGGCGGAGGCGGGAAAGCACGTGCTTTGCGAGAAACCGCTGAGCTTGACGGTGGCGGAGGCAAGAACGCTTTTGGAGGTGCGAGATCGCTGGGGAGTGAAGATCGGCGAAGCGTTCATGGTGAAGACGCACCCGCAATGGTTGAGGACGCGGGAATTGATTCGCAAAGGCGTGGTTGGAGATTTGCGAGCGATTGTGGGAGTCTTCAGTTACTTCAATCGAGATCCAGAAAATGTGAGAAACAGGTTGGAATGGGGCGGCGGCGGGCTGATGGATATCGGGTGCTACCCGATTACGACCTCGCGGTTTATCTTTGGAGAGGAGCCGGTGAGCGTGTTGGGACTGATTGAAAGAGATCCGGACTTCAAGACAGATCGGTTGGCGTCGGCGATTCTGGAATTTCCATCGGGGCAAGCGCTGTTCACGTGTAGTACGCAGCTGGTGGCGTACCAGCGGATGCAATTTCTGGGGACACAGGGGCGGATTGAGATCGAGATACCATTTAACGCGCCGCCGGACCGTCCCACAAGAATTCTTATTGATGATGGACGAGATGTGTTTGGCGGAGGCATCCGGATAGAAATGATTCCCGTTTGCGATCAGTATACGGTGCAAGGGGATGCGTTCTCGCGGGCGATTCGCGAAGGCGGCGAGGTTCCGGTGCCGCTGGAGGATGCCATTGCGAATATGGCGGTGATCGAGGCGGTGTTCCGGGCGGGCGAAACGGGGAAATGGGAGCGGCCTGAAGTCTGATAAGCGAAGAGGTTTTACGGTGGCGATACGGACGGTCCTGCAGCTCGGTGATCCGGGATTACGCGAGGTTGCCAAGAAAGTGAGCGATCCCAGGGCGCCGGAGATTCGCGCGCTGGTCGAGGATTTGTCTGACACCCTTGCTTATTGGAGAAAGACGACGGGATACGGGCGAGGAATCGCCGCGCCGCAGCTTGGCGTGAATTTGCGGGTGATCTTTTTGCGGCTGCCTGGAGAGGCGGCTTGGCCGCTGGTGAACCCGGAAATTACCTGGAGGACCGCAGAGAAAATTGTGGTTTGGGATGCGTGTCTGAGTTTTCTATCGATTTTTATGCAGGTGGAGAGGCATCGCGAAATCAAGGTGCGCTATCAGGATTTGCACGCGGAGCGGCACGAAGTGCACGCGAGTGAACAGCGGAATCTTTCGGAGCTCTTACAGCATGAAATTGACCATCTCGATGGCATCCTGGCAGTCGATCGCATTACCGATATAAAGACGTTGTGCACACGCGAAGAATTTGAGAAGAGGTACCGAGCGGGGAGTCCCTATGCTGTCGCGCCTGCTGGCAAAGAAGCGGCGAGCTCGTAGAATAAAGATTGGCAGGCACTCCAGGGCTGCCTTTGGGGAAGGCTGGAAAAAAATGAGTGCTGTCTATTACACGACGTTCGAGAGTCCTTTAGGGCCGCTGCTGTTGGCGGGCGGCTCGAATGTGCTGCGGCTAGTGAGTTTTGAGAGCACAAAACATGCGGCGCCTCCGCAAGCCGCTTGGAAGCAGGGCAAAGCGCCGTTTGCCGAAGTCATTCGCCAGTTGCAGGCTTACTTCCGCGGAGAATTGAAAGAATTCGATGTGCCGCTGGCGTTGGAAGGAACGGACTTTCAGCTTCGCGTATGGAACGCCCTGCGCGCCATTCCCTACGGAGAAACAATTTCCTACGCACAACTCGCCGAGCGCATCGGTAATCCCAAAGCCGTGCGCGCCGTGGGATTGGCGAACGGAAGCAATCCCATCCCTATCATCGTGCCATGCCATCGCGTCATTGGCAGAGATGGCAGCCTCACGGGATTCGGTGGCGGCCTTTCCACAAAAAAGAAGCTTCTGGAACTCGAAAGCAAGCAGCTGACTCTGCTGTAGACGATTTGCGCCCTGTTAGGCACTGTGCGGCGTCGTGAGAAATTTAGGCTAGAGTTCGCGCGAATCAGAAAATAGAGAAGCAACCGCTTTCACAGGCGCGTGAAACGCCAGAAGGAGCAAGGAAGCGCAGGCGTAAATGACGAGCCGAAGTCTCATACCTATAGAAACACGGCAGGGCAAATAGAGTTGCGCCGGGCGAAGAGAGGGCGAAAGGGCTAGCAGCCGCCGGAGATAGAGGGCACGAGGAAACGCGGCTCCGACAGGAGTCGGAGTCTAGTGCCCGTCCGTCAATTCTGGACTTGTTTTTTGCCGAGTAGATCCACCAGCGATCGATGGAACTAATAGGACACGATCGCCTTCTTTGAGGGAGCAGGACTCACCGCCCAGGAAGCGGATGTCTTCCTCGTTGAGGTAGACGTTGAGGAATTGGCGGATTTGGCCCTGATCGTCGCGGACGTGGCGCAAGAGAGCGGGAAAGCGCGCAGTGAGCTCGTTGAGGGCTTCGGCAACTGTGGCGGCGCTACAGTGCACTTTGGGAGCGCCGTCCGTGAAGCGGCGGAAGGCGGTGGGAATTTCGATGGTGACGGGCATTGCTAATTCTCCTTGTTCGGTTTCAATGTTCGGTTTCAATTTAACCCTTGGCGCTTGAGGCTGTGGCGCCAAGTTGCGCGTCAAGATAAGCCTCGAAAGCTTCCAGGCGCGGGGCGATGGCCTCGCTAGCTGGAAATTCGGCAGCGACGGCGTCGGTGGTCTTGAGGCCGTTACCGGTGATGCAGACGACGGTGGTCTCGTCCGGCTTGATGCGGTTTTGTGCGATTAGTTTTTGGGTCACACCGGCCGTCACGCCGCCTGCCGTCTCGGTGAAAATGCCTTCGGTTTCGGCGAGCAGCTTGATGGCGGCAACAATCTCGGGATCGGAGATATCTTCTGCCCAACCGCCCGAGTCGCGAATTTGTTTGATGGCAAAGGATCCGTCGGCGGGATTGCCTATAGCGAGCGAGCGCGCGATGGTGTTGGGTTTCTGCGGCTCGAAGCGCGCGAGGTTGCGCTTCACCCCATCGGAGATCGGCGAGCAGCCGGTGGCTTGAGCGCCGAAGAATTTTACGGGCTTCGGTTCGACCCAGCCGAGGGTGACTAGTTCGCGGAAGGCTTTGGCGATCTTGGTGATGAGCGAGCCTCCGGCCATGGGGACAACCACGTTGTCCGGGAGTGTCCAGCCGAGTTGCTCAGCGATTTCGTAACCGTGCGTTTTCGAGCCTTCGGAATAGTAGGGACGCAGGTTGACGTTGACGAGTCCCCATTGAAAACGGTCAGCGATTTGCGCGCACAGGCGATTGACGTGATCGTAGTTGCCGTTGATGCGCACGATGCGTGCGCCATAGACGGCGGTGTTGAGCACCTTGGCGGGCTCCAAGTCAGCGGGAATGAAGACGCAAGCATCGAAGCCCTGCTGCGCGGATTGCGCGGCGACCGCGTTCGCAAGATTGCCGGTGGAAGAGCAGCCAACGGTGGTGAAATTGAAGCGGCGCGCAGCAGAGAGAGCGGTGGCGACGACACGATCCTTGAAAGAAAGTGACGGGAAGCAGACGGCGTCATTCTTGAAATAAAGATTCTTCATTCCCCATTTATCGGCGAGTTTGCGCGAAGCGACCAGCGGCGTGCCGCCGACGGAATTTGGTCCGACGTAGCCTTCGGGAAGGGGGAGAAGCTCGGAATACCGCCACATGTTGAAGTCGCGGCGAGCAAGATTTTCGCGGCGAGCCGTTTTCCTCAGCGCATCGTAATCGTAGGCCACTTCGAGAGGGGAAAAACAGTCTTCGCAGAACGAGCGGGGAACGTTGCCCCAGGTTTTGCCGCATTCACGGCATCGGAGTTCGTAAAAAGCAGTGGTAGACATAGAACAAGTCCTTGAGCAGGCGATCAGCATCAGTGCAGTGCAAGCCACAAAAGCGGCAAGAACTGAACGGCCGGGGTTCTGGACGTTGGAATTCGATTTAGGGCAGCAGGGAGGGTAGAAACGAAAAACCCTCCGCGCCAAAGTGCTCGGAGGGTCTCAGAAAATCTTCCAAGAAACTCGAAAAGCTCTTTAGCAGTTTTTTACGTGGAGCAAGTTGCCCTAAATCGCCACGTGTCGCCGCAACCGCAGCTATATTGTTTATGCCTGAGTCGCTGCCAGATGTCAAGAGTAGCGTTTTTGGGCGTAGGGACGCAGCATGCTGCGTCCCTACAACAGACGACCCGTGCGCTAGTTCTTTACGAACAGTTGGGACATGGTTTCGGTCTGGGGGCCAATGAAGTGCGCCGAAAGGTTTTGGGCCAACAGCGAATCGGTCTTGGCCCCGGTGATGGCCTTCTTGGCGTGGTGGCGGTGTTCCTCCTGCGGACCTGAGAGACTGATTAGCGCGGCGGCGAATTCCATCTGCGGATCATCGCCGTGAAGAGAGGCGCTTCGCAGGGCCAGAGCCTTTTTCACCAGGGCGTAGCCGTCGACGCCCGCGGCGGGATTGGCATCCATGCGCATCCCGTCAGTCATGTGCGGCAGATTCTGCCCAATCCACTGCTTGTAGGTTTCGGCGAGGTAGCCGACGTCAAACCAGGCGAGGGCATCGGGATGGCCCGAGGATTCCGCGGAAGTCGCGCGGGCATGCAGCCGCGCGAGGAGTTCCTTCGCGGCAACAGGGTCTTTGCGCGCGTAGAGCGTGGCGCGGCGAAGCGTTTCCATTCGAACGAGGACGGGAGTATCTGGCGCGAGAATCTCCAGCGTATCCTGGATAAGGTTTTTCGTGTCGTAATTTTCGCCACCGCTGAGGTTCCAACTGTGGCTGATCCAGGGCAAGGACTTGGCCTGCCCGATTTCGATCGGGTGACATATTAAAGGTGGGCCTGCTTGCGCAGCGCCGGCAAAACTCAACGTTGCCGCAATCAGCGTAAGGGCAAACCGCGGCGAACGAATCTGTTGGCGTGTCATGGATTTTCAAGTCTCCTTTCGAATCGTTTCCAACTTCAGGAGCCAAGACGCGCAATAGCGTGTGATTGTTAACAGAGGCAGGAATGCAGAAAGCCAAACTGAGGACTCACAACTAGTGGACTGATAGCGTGACGTCATAGACGGCATTGCAATTGGTTGAAGGGTCGTCCTCGACCGACTGCGAGACTGTGCCGCTTGTGATCTGAAATTCCAGAGGCTTTCTTGGCGAATTGGGCAGGCCGATGATCCGGGCCTTGCCATCGCCGTTTGTGCCGATTTCCAGATCCATCCTTCGCTTGTTGAATAGTCCGTACCTGAGAGTAACTTTGATCGTGGCGTTATAAATGGGCTTGCCAGCCTCGTCTTTCACGGTGAAATCTGCCTTGCAGGAGCCGACTTTGCCATCCACAACGGGGACTTCCGGCGAATTATTGGCCAGTAGCGGCGCGTACGAACTCAAGAAGTCGATTGCGCACAGAAATGCAATGGCGCGCAGTTGCCTAGACCACATAGCAGTTCTCCTCGCTCATCAGAGAAGATACGCTACGCGAAGAATGGTTGCAATTCCTTTGGGCTAAACGCGTTGAGTTGCGCCGTAACGGGTCATTTTGCATCGTGCGGGGCTGCGACCATTCGCGCTCGTAGGTACGCCACAAGTGGATATTGCGGAAGCCGAAGCAACTCCATCAGGCGTCAAGCGTGGGGCGCCTCGACTGTCTAGCCCGATGGTCGAATTTGTGATACGTTGCGATTATGAGCACTAATAAGTTGAGAAGTAAAGCCTTCAGAAGGATTGTTCTTGCCAGTAGTTTCTCTCTCTGTGTAGTCGGCGTCTCTTTGTACTTTCCTGCGGAAGCTCGGGCACAGGGACAACAGATCGTCTGGAGCAATCAGGAGAAACCGATTCTGGAGGATATCCGGAATCTGCGAAAGCTTTCCGAAGGAAACCGAGCCAAGACAACAAAGCAACTCGCGCTCAAAATTCGACAGTTGCATGCGGGGCTGAACAAGGAACGTCTCGCAACCACGCTGGCCGGTCTGTCGACAGAGGGAGACCTTGGCAAGGATACCTTGCAGGAAGTTGCAACCACTCTCGCGGAAGCACTTCGCGAGAATCCGATTCCGGCAGGTCCCCGCGGGCCAGAGATGCCGTACTCCGAACTGGCGACCCTGGTGCACTACGAACATGTGCAGGTGAATTTGGATGACCCGCAATACGCAGCAGCCATGTCGAAAATCGAAGCCGATGATTTGCGCCACCAACAGGCGGATTTCGCGTTGACGGACCTGCATGGTAAGGCGTGGGCCTTGAAGGATTTGCGCGGGCAGGTAGTGCTGGTGAACATGTGGGCCACGTGGTGCCCGCCGTGCCGCAGTGAAATGCCCGACCTTGATTCGATTTACAAACGCTTCAAAAAAGACGGATTGATCGTCCTGGCGATTACGGATGAAGAAGCAGGCAAGGCGAGGCAGTTCGTCGATGAATACAGGTTGAGCTTTCCCATCCTCCTGGATTCGGACAAGAGCGTGCATAAACAATATACGATTGAAGGACTGCCGAGGAGTTTCGTGTACGATCGCGACGGAAAGCTTGTCGCGCAAGCCATCGATATGAGAACGAAGAGACAGTTTCTAGAAATGCTGGAGCTTGCAGGACTCCATTAGCGACGAATCGCCCCGTGGCTGCCCGGCGGTGCGCTAACAACATAGGCGAATGGCTACAGGTGGGCAAAGACGCCCCCGCATTATTAGGCTGAAGAATTACTTGCCAGTGGGCGGATGCTGCAACCATTCGCGTTCGTAGGTACGCCACAAGTAGATATCGCCGAAGCCGAAGGAGCTCCACCAGCTGTCCAGCATTTGCCGATCGAGGCGCAGGATGCCTTCGCGCGTTATGCCTTCAGGAGGCGGAGCAAGCGAGGCGAGGCGGTCATAGAGGCCTGGGCGATCGGCATCGCCGACGCGTGAGAGCAAGTGCCAAAGTGTGAGAGCGTCATCTTTCCGCGCGTCAACAAGGAGGATGCCGAGCAGAGCATTGCGTTCCGCAGGCGTCTGAGGCTCGAAGTCGAATCGCGACAAAGCGTTCCGAAACGATGCGGACGCATCTTCCATGTACGGCGTGCCCGGGCCGATTTTCGGCCGTGTCTGGCAGATTGCTCCGGCGGGAATGAAAGATTCGTGGCCGTTCAGCTTGAAGCCGACCCAGCCCATGGTGGTGCGCAGAAGGCCAGCGCCGGAGTCGTCTACGTGCAGCGTGTAGACGCAGCCGAGATCCACGGCGACGGCGGAGGGCGTATCCACGACGAATTCACCGGGAGGCGCCCAGATAACCGCGTGAATCGTGCCACGTTCGAGCGAAAGGCGTTTGCGGCCAGGGCCGTTCGTGACCAGGCGAAGGCGCGATCCTGCGTCCACATCGATGCGGCCCGTTTCATCCAGCATAATGCTGGCGCGTGAAGAGCCATCGGTCACAAGCGTTTGGCCAATTCCCAGCTTTCCCGGTCCCGACTTTTCACCAATGGAATGCCATCCAACGCGAGGGGCGCCTTCCAGGCGGGCAACCTCCCACGATGGCCCGAGATTTCTCTCCGCTCTTTGGCGCACGACAAGAAACACAGCCACGGCGAGCAGAACAACGGTCGCGACGACGGCAAGTTGATGCGACCAGCGCAGGTTGAAAAAGCTCCAACGCCGCTTAACCGGACGAATCGCAACAACTTCATCGAACTTGGGCGAAGGCTGATTGTGGCGATACCGCCCCAACGCCGTTTCGAGTTTTTGGACTTCCGGGTTCGGCTCCCCTGAGCCGTCCCACAAATAATCGTCTTTCATAAACTGTTCCTTAAATTCATGATGCGCCTCTGCCTGTCTCTGCCAACTTTTCGCGCAGCAACTGCATGCCACGGCAAAGGTTTACGCGCACCGAACCATGCGTAAGCCCCGTGCGCGCCGCGATTTCCGGTCCAGTCATCCCCTCCACCAGTCGAAGAATGAGCGGTTCGCGATAAGGCTCGGGAAGCGCGCGAACCACGGTCAAAATCATCGCCGCTTGCTGCTCGGCGGCATGGTCGTTCGAACGGCTCTCGGCGTGATTTTCGTCCACCGGCTCGGTAACGCTCTCGCCGGGAATCGACTTCCGGAAATAATCATTCGCACGGTTCCGGGTGATGGTTGCCAGCCAAGCTCCAAATCGAGAAATGTCGCGCAGCGCATGGAGCTTCCGTAGCGCCAGCAGAAAAACTTCCTGAACAAGGTCATCCACTTGGCTTGGGGGGACGCGAGCGAGAAGAATGCCGTGGACCATTCGCGCATAGCGCTCATAGAGGTGCCCAAAAGCAGCGCGATCGCCGGCGCGAGCGGCGCTAACGAGCGAGTCCTCGTCGCGCGGTTCAACGACAGGCCAGATGGTCACAGCCCGACGTTCCATGCTAGCGGCCCGAAAGTCAATGCTGTATCCCACGTTCAAGCCATCGAAAGCCATTGCCTGCTATCTGAGCTAGACGCCAGAAGAAAGAAAAGTGTTAACAGCAGTGTTTTTTGGATACTCTATTTTCATGTCTTATCCATTGAATCACAAGCAGTTATGCCAACGCTTAATTGCGACTATTCTAGCGTTGACAACATATTGGCGACTTGCTGCGTCCAATAGTATGGAGAACAAAAATCGGAAGGACTCCCGGCCATCGGGCCAGTTATTGCTTGGTCGAATCGATTGACATTAGCGACCCCGCCGAAATAGCGGTGTTATACTTCGGAGGTTGCGTCCCGGCTGGTTTTACGGGCCGGGCCGACGGGCATTGACCGAGACCAAGAGGGCTGTGGGGCCTGGACTAGAGGAGTAACGGATATGGGAGAGCAGGTGAGAGAGCTTTTCAATTGGGCGCGGCGCCGCAAGATACTCGCGGCTGTATTTGTCGCGTTCACGCTGACGGTTGGAATTTTGATTGGATCGGTCGTTTCCGGCCGCGTCTCGGCGACCAAGGGCTTTGGATTTGCCGGCACAACGGCAACGGCCCTGACGGTGCCCGACCCGGTGCCTTCGTCGAGTTCTTTTGCTTCGATTGTCAATCGCGTGGAACCCGCGGTCGTGAACATCGCCACAACGCAAGTGCTCGAGCGCAAGAAGGGTCCGAGAGCACGCCGCGCGCAGCCCAACGATCAGGATGATCCGATGCAGGATTTCTTTGATCGGTTCTTCGACGGGCGGCCGGACGGGCCACCGCAAGCGGAGCGCAGTTTGGGTTCGGGCGTCATTGTCGACAAGCGCGGGTATATCCTGACGAACAACCATGTTGTCGAGCAGGCAACGAAAATCCAAGTTCAACTAAATGGGGATCCGACGCGGTACACGGCCAAGGTCGTCGGCGTGGATGAGGATCCGGATCTGGCGGTAATCAAGATTGACGCGGGGAAAGACCTGCCTACCGCGAAGCTTGGCAATTCCGATGGCGTACAGGTTGGGGACTGGGTCCTGGCAATCGGCAGCCCGTTTGGGCTGCAAGCCACGGTGACCGCAGGGATTATTAGCGCGAAGGACCGCGCGGGAATCGGCGGCGCCGCTCACCAGTTCCAGAGATTCTTGCAGACCGATGCGGCCATTAACCCAGGGAACTCCGGCGGGCCGCTGGTGGACCTGGCAGGCGAAGTGATCGGCATCAACACTGCAATTATTACCGGCGGCCGCGGCTACGAAGGCGTGGGCTTTGCCCTGCCCTCAAATACGGCGATCTTTGTATACGACCAGATTATCAAGCAGGGCCGCGTCACCCGCGGGTCCATCGGTGTCAGCTTCCAGGAAGAGTTGAGCACCAACGCGATCACTCTGAAGTCGCTAGGGGCTCCTTATGGCGTGGTGATTGAGGCGGTCGAGCCCGGCAGTCCAGCCGAGAAGGCTGGTTTGAAGGGCGGCGACGTGATCACCAGTGTGAATGGTCGCCCTGTGAAGACCGGCAATGATCTGGTAAACCCGATTGCCCTAGCCCCCATCGGCAGCAAGGTGAAGCTGACTTACATTCGTGACCGTGCGCAGAAAGAAGCAACCGCAGAGGTCGGAGACCGCACGCGAGTCTTCCCGAATGTCGCGGGCCGCATGAACGATCAACCTGGAAGTGGCGAGGCGGTGCCAACGGAGTTCGGCTTGCACGTGGAAGAGTTGACTCCGGAGCGCGGTCATCGCGTCGGCATGGAAGGGCTAAAGGGAGTGCTGGTAACGGAGGTCGAGCCGGCATCTTTTGCCGATGATTTGAATTTCGGCCGCGGTGACGTGATTTCACAGGTTAACGGTGAAGCAGTGACTTCCGTTGCCGAGTACCGGAAGGCCGTGTCAAAACTGAAGCATGGCGAGGATGTCGTCTTCAAGGTGCTTCGACGGCAGGACAGTGACCGGATTTACACCCTGTTTCTGTCGGGGAAAGTTCCGGCCGACAATCAGCAATAGGGAACTAGGAACAGCCAGCAAAAATAACCAATGCGAGTCCTAAAAGCGACGCACCTGGCCCTGGCGCTGCTCGTAGCAGCGGGGGCAAGTGTGTTCGCGTGTTCAGCGCAAGCGCAGAGCGCCACGCCGAAGAAAGCCGCTTCGTCCAAATCTGGTGGCGCGGCGCATCGAAGGAGAACTTCGAGGAGATCGGGCCGCCGGGAGCGGGGACAAAAAGCCCCCACTCCCGACCGCATTTCCGAGATTCAGCAAGCTCTCGCGAAGGACGGTTCCTTCTCTGGAAAGCCTAACGGAAAATGGGATGATTCCACTATTGAAGCGACCAGGAAATTCCAGGAAGCGCACGGGCTGAATCCCACGGGAAAACTCGATGCCAAAACGCTTCAGCAATTAGGCCTCGGTTCCCAGACCGCTGGAGTTGCGGCGCCCATGCCTCCGGTGAACTCTTCCTCCTTGCAGAAACCAGCGCCTCCTCAGACGTCCCCCCATCAGCAGTAGTCCGCGGTCTTTCGAGATTGCATTCCTTTGACGACTGAATTAGAAGTCAGGCGTTGCACAACATGTGTGCGCTGACGAAGGGGTGGATGTGCCATGAAAACGATGAGGATCTTGCTAGTAGTGTTTCTCGGCGCGTTGTGGGTGGGTGGGATTCGTGCGCAGGAGAAACCGGGCGCCAAACCAGTAAAGGCCGTGCGCTTTGGCAAGCTCTGGGACGCGAAAGGGAAACTTTGGACGAATGCCATCGTTATCGTGGAGGGCGACCGCATTCGCAACGTAACGACCGATGCGTCGGCGATTCCGGCGGGCGCCGAGAAAATTGATCTCTCGAAATATACGGGATTGCCCGGGCTGATCGATGTGCACACGCACATGACCATTTACACGGACGAGACTCCCGGTCAACCGATGCTGAAGCAAATCACCAGCAATCCTCCCGCAGTAGAAGTATTTCTCGCGCGCAAAGGCGCGTTGCGCACGTTGGAAGCAGGCGTGACGACGGTGCGCGATCTCGGCGCGGATCAGTACATGGACATCGCCATGCGCGACTTGATCAACCGCGGAGAAATGATTGGTCCACGAATGTTTGTCGCCGGCTATGGACTGAACATTACCAACACACCGTACAAGCCAGGGATCAATCCGCCTGCCGGCGGAATCGCCGATGGAGTGCCGGAAGTGTTAAAGGCGGTTCGGCAACAGATTGCCGCGGGCGCAGACCTGATCAAGATGTATGCTTCGACAGGAACGGACGACGATGTAACCGGATTTCAGACCTACAACTACGAAGAAATCAAGGCTGCCGTGGACGCCGCGCACAAGTTCGGGAAGAAAATTGCGGTTCATTCCTACGGCCCGGATGGCGCTCGGGATGCGGTCCGCGCGGGCACGGATTCTCTTGAACACGCGACCGACATGGACGATGCCACGATTCAAGAGATGGCGAAGCGCGGCACATTTTATGTCCCAACCATTGATCACAACCGCTACTACCTGGACAACTGGCAGAAGATTGGCTATGCGAACGGTTTTCAGGAGAAGACCAAGGCGTTCATTGAGCGCAATCTCGAGACGGCGCGGAAGGCGTTCAAGACGGGTGTAAAATTCGCAATGGGCTCGGATGCGATCTACACGATGTTTGGGCAGAATACGCGCGAGCTGGGCTGGTTCGTGAAAGCGGGAATGACGCCGGAGCAGGCGCTGCGCGCCGCGACAACCAATGCCGCGGAACTGCTGGGAAAAGAGAAAGAGTTGGGTGCAGTGGCTCCGGGATATTTCGCGGATCTGGTGGCGGTAGAAGGCGATCCACTGGCGGACATTGATGTCGCGATTTACAAGGTGAAATGGGTCATGAAAGGCGGCGGCGTGGTTGTGGACAAGACCAAAGCACAGGTCCGCTAGTCAAGAAGCATATAGGGCCTAGTACGAACTTTTCCGATAAGGCGACTAATCGGGACTTACGCAATTCAAGGACCGGCGCAAGTGGGCGACCGGCGTAGTGAAGTGGTGACATGGCAACCTATTCTCAAGTATTCCGAGATGTTTGATTATCGACCCGAGGGTAGCCGCTTGCGGGCATCTTTAAGAAGATATCCACAGCCACAAGGAATGCTGATGCCGCAATAAAGGCAATTAGGGGATCAATTGCGGTAGCCGCAGACGCTGAAATTAGAAATTGGATTAAACCAAGGAAGATAACTGCGGCCCAGCCAACTACTAAAACGCGCTCCTTGCCCTGGGCAATCCGGTAAAGCAGCACCGCACCCCAGAGTAGGCCTGCGTAGAACGCCAGATTAACTCCCGCTACGACCCAGGCTGGCAGCGAAATATGCCATAAAACGAGCCAATCAAGGTCGAGAAGCCAATGGTGTTGGCGTTGGGAATGCCAGAGCACATCCCGAACACTCAAGGTCACCACATAGCCGGTACAGCAGAGTGCAAATACCGCTCCGCGCTTGGTGTGGATGAGTCGAGGCTTGAATTCTGGTTGCCCCATTTGAGCGGATTATACAATAACGAAGTTCCATCGACTATTGAGGGCAGCTGTTCACGAGTGAACTTCCCCGCATCCCAATGCGGCGTAGGTCCTGGTAAACGCG
>WNFO01001161.1_pt1 | contig 20684 bp, 9 predicted proteins | sample 5400251 | NCBI WGS metagenome assembly WNFO01 (sample SAMN13153354, study PRJNA577476) | soil metagenome | isolation source: 100 cm saprolite under Madrone tree | place: USA:California | collected 2016-06-14
GTCCGGAGCCCGTCCCGCCGTGAATTCCAGCGGCAGCCTGGCCTACACGGTGTTCCAGCAGGGTGCTGGCCTCGTGGACGCGCGCAATTCTGCGTATAGCACCGCCTCGGGCTGCGCGAATCAGGGGCTCAACGTGGTGCTCGATCTCGCCGGACTGCAGCACTATGGTGGTCGCGCCAATGAGGACTCCAACGGGAATTTCTACATCATGGCCACAGCACCGACTTCGACCTCTGGCGGCGGCTTGCTCGGCGGCTTGCTCGGCATCGTAATTACCCTAGTGAAGGATGTGGCCGTGCTCCTCGACGGACTCTTCTGGAACGGCACCTATTCGTCGGCCAGTGGCTACACCTGGAGCAGCGGCTATACCTGGAGCAGTGGCTATACCTGGAGCAACGGCTATACCTGGAGCAGCGGCTACACCTGGAGCTATACCTGGAGCAGTGGCTATACCTGGAGCAACGGCTATACCTGGAGCAGCGGCTACACCTGGAGCAGCGGCTATACCTGGAGCAGCGGCTATACGGGTATCGATGTCCCGGCACAACAATAGCGCAGGTCTTCAATGCAAAGGCGCGGGGGCATCCTTGGTACTGTAGCTGCCTGCGTCGCAATGGCGGCGCTGGATGTGGGCGCGTATGCGGCTGCGCCGACGCCGGCAATGCGACCCATGTATTTCGAGCATCTCACGATGCGCGATGGGCTCTCGCAAAGCACCGTCAACAGCATCCTGCAGGACTCGCAAGGTTACCTGTGGCTGGGGACCGAAAACGGCCTCGACCGTTACGATGGCGACTCGATCCGCGAGTACCGCCGTGAGCGCGGCAATGAGCACGGGCTTGCCAGCGACTATATCTGGTCGATGGCCGAGGACGCGCAGGGCGACCTGTGGCTGGCCACGGAAGGCGGCGGCGTGGCTCGCTGGGATCGGCGGACAGAGCAATTCCAGCCGTTCCGGCACGACGCGCACAAACCGAACACACTGGCCAGCGACGCGGTACGCACCCTGCTCATCGATGCTCGGGGCCGCATTTGGGCCGGCACCCTGGACCAGGGCCTGGATGTTCTCGATCCGAAGACCGGTGATGTCCGCCACTTTCGCCATCGCGACGAGGACCCTCGCTCATTGCCGGCCGATGCGGTGTGCGCCCTGTTTGCCGACCACAGCGGCAGGATCTGGGTGGGCACGGACGGCGGCCTGAGCCGCTACGAACCCGCAAGCGACGACTTCGTCAACTACGGCGCTGCGAACGGCAACGGCTCGAGCGATGCGCGAGTCCGCGCCATTCGCGAGGATCACACCGGAGCGCTTTGGATCGGAACTTACCGCGGCGGACTCGACCGCCTCGATCCCGACACGGGACGCTTGACTGTATTTCGCCATGACCGGAAGGATCCTCATTCCTTGAGCCATGACCGTGTATTGGCCGTGCTGGAGGACGATGCGCAGCGGCTGTGGGTGGCGACGGCCGACGGACTGAATCTATTCGACCGCGAGTCGGCGACGTTCGTGCGATACGGGCGCGATGCGGACAATCCTCAGAGCCTGCGAGACAGCGACATCATGTCCCTGTACCAGGATCGCGGCGGAGTGTTGTGGGTCGGCACGCGCGGAGGCGGCGCCAGCCATTGGAACCCGCGAAGTTGGCTGCTGGGGCATTACCGCAGCGACTCCTTTCGCGACACGCAGGTGAATTCTTTCGCCGATGACGGCGCCGGCAAAGTGTGGGTGGGCACGGTTGGAGCCGGGTTGGTGGAAATCGACACCCGCAACCGGAGCGAACGGCACTTCGGCACCAGCGTGGACGGCAGCGCGCGCAGCAGCCTGCACGCCGGCGTACGGCTGACCGACGACCGCATCATGTCGCTGCTTTACGATCGCAAGGGGGTGCTGTGGATCGGCACGATGACGGGGGGCCTCAATCGGCTGGATGTGAACACCGGCGCGCTGCGGGTGTATCGCTCGGCCGCCGACGATCCCGCGACGCTGCCGGCCAACGGAGTGATGTCTCTGTACGAAGATCGGCTTGGCACGCTCTGGGTGGGTACGTACGGCGGGGGCCTCGCGAGCATCGATCAGAGCAGTGGCAAGGTCACACGTTACCCCTATGGCAGCATATCTGCCTCCTCGTTGAGCGGCTCGCGCGCCAGCGCCATCGTCGAGGACCCTATCGGCAACCTCTGGATCGGCACGGAGGGCGGCGGGCTCAATCTGCTGGTTCGAAGAACGGGCCGCTTCTACACTTATCGGCGCGACGACCGCGATCCGGCCAGTCTCAGCGACAATTCGGTGTATGCGCTGCATCTCGATCATCAAGGCCAGTTGTGGGTCGGCACCGCAGGCGGCGGTCTCGATCGCGTGATCGGCAACTCCGTCCGGCCGAGTGCGGTGCGTTTCGAAAACCAGTCGGGGCTCGGCGGCATCTCGACTCAAGTCGTGTATGGGATCGAGTCGGACCGCGAGGATCGACTGTGGCTGAGCACCAACAATGGCCTCGCCCGTCTCGATCCGCGCGCTCATTCGATCAAGTGGTTTCACCGAGTGCACGGATTGCAGGACGAAGAATTCAATTTCAACGCTCACTACCGGGGCGCCGACGGCACTCTATACTTCGGCGGCAACAACGGATTCAATGCGTTTTTGCCCGATCTGATCACGCCCAGCGCACCGCCGCCGCGCGTGGTTCTGACCACGGCGGCGAAGCTCAATCGAGCCATCGCACCGCAGGAGTTGCCGGGTCCGACCCGGCCGTTGGCGCTGGCCTACGACGACAAGCTGGTGACTTTGGATTTTGCCGCCCTCGATTTCACCTCGCCCGCGAACAATCATTACTCGTATCAACTCGAGGGTTTCGATTCCGGCTGGATCGACGCAGGTTCGCTGCATCGGGCCACCTATACCAATCTCGACGCGGGCGACTACATCTTCAAAGTGCGCGCCGCCAATGCCGACGGCGTATGGAGCGAGACTGGGTTGGCCATTCCGATGCATGTGGCGCCCGCTCCCTGGAAGACTACGGCAGCACGCCTGGTGTATTTGGCGCTGGGCTTGCTGGTGTTCGGCTATCTATGGCGCCTGCAGCGTCTGCGGCGGGAACGCGAACTGCGCTATAGCCGTGAGCTGGAGCAAACGGTCCAGGCGCGCACGCATGAGCTCGAAGAGCGCAACCAGCAGCTGCAGGTCTTGAGCCGCGCCAAGAGCGACTTCGTGGCCCGCATGAGTCATGAACTGCGTACGCCGATGAACGGTGTCCTGGGCATGACCAGCCTGTTGCTCGACACCCGCATCGATCCGGCGCAGCGGCGTTTCGCCGAAGCCATTCACCGCTCCGCAGATTCGCTGCTGGCGATCGTCGACGACGTTCTCGACTTCTCCAAGATCGAGGCGGGCCGCCTGCAGCTCGATCCCGTCAGCTGCGATCTCATCGAGCTGGTCGAACAGACGGTGGAGATGCTGGCGGCGCGCGCCGCGACCAAGGGCATCGAGCTCTTGTGCGATTCGCCTACGACGCCTATGCCGCGGGTACGCATGGATGCCGTGCGATTGCGTCAGGTGCTGGTGAATCTCGGCGGCAATGCAGTGAAATTCACCGAACGCGGCGAGGTCATTCTGCGCCTGATCCCGTTGAGGACGGAGAATGGCTCGCTGACGGTACGATTCGATGTGGTCGACACCGGTGTCGGCATCGCGCCGGAAAACCAGTCGCGAATTTTCCAGGAATTTGCCCAGGAAGACGCCTCGACCACGCGCCGCTTCGGCGGTACCGGTCTGGGTCTGGCGATTTCCCGGCAAATCGTCGAGCTCATGGGCGGACAGCTCGCGCTCGTCAGCGCACCCGGCCTAGGATCCACGTTCTCATTTGAATTGTCGGTGCCGCTGGCCGACGCAGCGGCGCAACCGCCGGCGCCGCTGCGCAGCCTCGACGGCCTGCGCGTACTCGTGGTGCACGAGAACGCGGCGGCGCGAGGGCTCATCGGCAAGGCGCTGTGTGATTGGGCCGCGCTTCCCACGGAAGTGCCGTCTCTGGCTGAAGCGGCGGCTGCGTCGGCGGCAGCGACGTACGATGCCGTGGTGATCGATGACTGGCTGCTCAACCAGGCCGATGGATTGTGGAAAGTTCTGCGCTCGCGGCAATCAGTGAGCCTGCGCACAGTCCGATTGTTGAGCTTCGTCAGCTTGGCTTCCGACACGACCATAACTCAGGGGCTGTTCGATACGGAGCTCACGAAACCGTTGCGCCTCGGCGAACTGCATCGGGTACTGACCGGCTGCGCCGACGAAGATACCGAAACGTTTACCGGTACCAATGTTTTCCCGCCCGCGATGAGTTTGCCGGCGCTCGTGGGCCGCGTACTCGTCGTCGAAGATCAGCCGCTGAATCGCGAAGTGGCCATCGGCATACTGGCCTCGCTCGGCCTTCAGGCCCAAACGGCGGACGATGGGCGGCAGGCACTGGAAATGCTGCAGAAACAGCACTTCGATGTGGTCTTGATGGACTGCGAGATGCCGGTCATGGACGGATTCTCGGCCACCGCCGCGCTCCGCCGGCGCGAGCCCGAGGGAACTCACGTCCCCGTTATCGCGCTGACTGCCGACGCCACGGCCGCGGGCCGGGAGGCCTGTCTGGCCGCCGGCATGGACGACTATCTCGCGAAGCCATTCAGGCGCGAGGCTCTGCATGGCATGCTCGCTCGATGGCTGAAGGACAAGGCGCAATCTGAACCGGCGCAGGAGCCCCAGGCGGCCGCTTCCATGGTCGTCTCGGCGCCCCCCGGCGAGCCCACTCTGGACGGCGCGACGCTCGATGCGCTGCGCGCGCTGCCGCGCAGCGGCCAGAAGGACATGCTCGAGCATATAGGTGAGTTGTATCTCTCGGATTCGCGCAATCTCATCGCGTCGATCGAGAAATCCTTGGGTGCCGGAAATTCGGCCGATCTTGCACGGGCGGCGCACGCCTGGCGCTCCTACAACGGCAATGTGGGCGCGCTGGGTCTGGCGCGCCTGTGCCGGGAGCTGGAAGACACGGCGCGGCAGAGCAACTTCGCGGCGGCCCGAGAGATCTATGCGCAAATACGCACTCTGCACGCGCGCGTACGGGACGAGTTGGAGTTCGCCATGCGGAGATCCGCATGAGCGCTCAGGCTCCGCCGATTCGGGTGCTGGTCGCCGACGACGACGCGATTCTGCGGGAGATCGCCGGCGCCATGCTGCGGGACGCCGGTTTTACCGTGCAGACCGTCGCCAGCGGCGACGCGGCCGTCGCCGCCTGCGCGCTGCGCCTGCCGGACATCGCGCTGCTCGACGTGGAGATGCCCGACGGCAACGGCTATCAAGCTTGCACCAACATTCGTGCGCTCCCGGGCGGCGCGGATCTGCCCATCGTCATGGTGACCGGTTGCGACGATACGGTATCGATCGATCGAGCCTATGAGGCGGGCGCCACGGATTTCGTGGTCAAGCCCATCAATTGGGCGCTGCTCGTGCACCGGATCCGCTACGTGCTGCGCGGCGCGCGCACCCTGGTCGATTTGCGGTTCAGCGAGCAGAAGAACGCGGCGCTGCTGAAAGCGATTCCAGACGGGATCTTTCTCGTGAACGGCCGCGGAGTCATCGAGCATTGCTACAGCCCCGCTGCGGGATTGATCGACGTTCCCAAGACCGGCGTCGAGTCGACGCGTTTCCTCGATCTCATTCCGCCGGCCGCGCGGGCGCGCGCCATGGATTGCCTCGACGCCGCGTTGCGCGGCGAAGCGGCGGTGTTCGAGTTCTCCCTCGATGCCGAATCGCGGCCGAATCGCCATTTCGAGTGCCGCTATCTGCCGAATTCCAGCGGTCAGGTGCTGGCGATCGTCCGTGATGTGTCGGCGCGAAAGGAGGCGCAAGCCCGCATACATCGATTGGCCTACTTCGACGGTCTGACCGGGCTACCCAACCGCGAATGGATACACGACTACCTTGCGCAGTCATTGACCCAGGCGAGGCAACTGAATCGCGGCCTGGCGCTGCTCTACGTCGATCTCGACCAGTTCAAGCGCATCAATGACACCTTGGGCCACGAGACGGGCGATGCGCTGTTGCGGCAAGTGGCGGAACGCTTGCAGGCCGGGCTGGATCTGGAAGGCGACGGCGACGAACCCGTCGTGCCGATGAATCTTCGCGCGCCCGACCCCGGCGTCCCCCAGCGCGCTCGAGGGCGGCTCGCGCGCGTGGGTGGCGATGAGTTCATCGTCGTCCTTACCGGGCGCACGGATGCTGCGCAGGCCCAATGGGCGGCGCGGCGGATCCTGTCGATTCTTGCCGCTCCGTTCCAGCAGGAAAGCTATGAATTCGTGGTGACGCCGAGCATTGGTATTGCCATGTATCCGGAGCACGGCACCGATGCGCAGAGCCTGCTCAAGAACGCGGACGGTGCGATGTACGAGGCGAAGGCGAGCGGCAGAAATCAGCTGCGCGTCTACGACAGCACCGTGAATGTGCGCGCCCTGAAACGGCTGTCGCTGGAAATGGAACTGCGGCGGGCCGTCGAAAATTCGAGTCTTGAAGTCTATTACCAACCGAAGTACCGGACACGGGACCTGAAATTGCTCGGCGGCGAGGCGCTATTGCGCTGGTTCCATCCTGAGCGGGGTCAGATTCCCACGGCCGACTTCATCGCCGTGGCCGAGGAGACGGGCCTGATCGGGGACATCGGCCGGTGGGCGCTCAAGCGGGTGTGCCGGGATCTTTGCCAATGGCGCAGCGAAGGCCTCGAGCTGCCCCGCATCGCCGTGAACGTGTCCGGACGGGATTTCATGTATCCCGAAGCACTGCTGCGGCTCAGCGATACTGTGACTCGAGCGCAACTGTCGCCGTCGCTGTTCGAACTCGAGTTGACCGAAGGCGTGCTGATGCAGGACGCCGAAGCAGGGCGGCGCTCGCTGCTGGCATTGAAGGAATTCGGTTTCGCGCTGGCGATCGACGATTTCGGCACGGGATATTGTTCGTTGAATTACCTGAAGCGCTTTCCGCTCGACACGCTCAAGATCGATCGCTCATTCGTCTCCGACATCAGCGACGATCCGGATGATGCGTCGATCGTCCGTGCCATCATCGCGCTCGGGCACAGCCTGGATCTCAAAATCGTGGCTGAGGGCGTGACAACCCAGGCGCAGCTGCAGTTTCTACAGGCCGAGTCCTGCGACGCAATTCAAGGATTCCTGATGAGCCCGGCCATACCCGCCGACGCGTTTCGCGGGTTGCTGGAGCGGCCCCGCGTATCGCTCGATGCCTCCCAATTGGACTCGAGGCGCCGCGCCAGTTGATGGCATTCTGCCTCGGCGCGCCTCGCGCCCCCCGCCTGCGGGGTTCGCGCTTCGCGACCCCGTTGAGTTCTGGCCGAAGGCCACGAAAAAACTCACGCGGCTGACGTCGATGGCGTTGCGGTCGACGAATCGGCGGCTTTGCCGTAGGAAAGTCTGCGCAGCGTCGGATCTTTGACCAGGTGTAGAACGCGCGAGAAGAGATGATCGTGGGCGTCGGCGCGGCCGATGTGAATGACGCCGGTGTGCGGCAGATCCTTGGCGAAGAGATCGAGAACACATCGGCGCGCGTTCTCATCCAGGGAATCGAGCACCTCGTCGATGAGCACCCACGGCGGCGCGTGCAGCACCACGCGCGCGAAGGCCAGGGTCTGCTGTTCGTCCTCGCTCAATTCGTGATCCCAGCGCCGGGATACATCCATCAGCGGCTCCAGCCTGTCCAGCTTGAGCCGAACCAGCGCGTTCACGTAGGCGGCGGCCTCGAAGGTTTCCGTCGCCGATGGGTAAGCGAGGACCTCGCGCAGCGTGCCGGGGGGAAGGTAGGGGGTGCGCGGCATGCACAGGATTTCCTCGCCTCTCGGGCGTGTGATTCCCCCGGCGCCCCACGGCCACAACCCTGCCAATGCGCGGAACAGCAGGGTCTTGCCGGTCCCGGATTCTCCGACGATCAACACTCGCTCGCCGGCCTTGATCTCCACTTTTTTCTCCTCGAGCATGGTGGCGCCGGCGGGCGAGGCGATTTCCAGATCATCGATGCTGATCTTGCCGGGATCGCCCGAGGCGACGGCGATGCGGCTCTCGATGTCGTGCAGCACATCGATGTCGATGACCGCACGGCGGAAACTCGCGACCCGCAGCAGGGTCGCGCGCCAATCGGCGATGGTGCTGAAATTGTCCACGAACCAGCGCAGCGAGGACTGCACCTGGATGAAGGCGCCCGATGCCATCATCAGGCCGCCGAACGAGATATTCCCCGCGAAATAGAGCGGCGCGGCGACCAGTATCGGGGCGACGAGCGTAAACCAGCCGTAGCCGGCGGTTATCCAGGCCAGATTGGTGAGACCGCTGACCAGCCGCCCGGTGGCGGCCAGCACCGCCGCGAGATCGACCTCGATGCGCCGCTCCTCGTCCGCTTCACCCGAGGCAAGCGCGATGGCGTCGATGTGTTCGTTGACGCGTACCAGAGAAAATCTCAAATCAGCCTCACGCGCATAGCGCTGCGCATTGCGGTCGATCAGGCTCCGGCCGACCCAATAGCTCAACAGCGAGGCTGACCCCGAATACACGATGGCGGCCCACACCATGTAGCCAGGAACCGCAAAATGCCGGCTCCCGAGGTGGAAAACAAAATCAGCCGACAGCGACCAAAGCACGCTCACGAAAGTGACCAGCAGGATCGAGGATTGCAGCAGGCCCACACCCAGATCGGCGGACAGCTCGGTGAGGTGGCGCGCATCCTCGTGCATGCGTTGATCCGGGTTCACGCCCATCGCGCCGGCCTGGCTAAGCCGGAACGCCCGGCCGGGCTGCATCCAATTCTGAATCAAATCGAGCACCAGGCCCTGACGAAGCCGGAGCTTCAGTGTTTCACCGAGCCAGCGCTGAGCCACATTGAGCGCCAGCAGAGCCCCGGCAATCAAACCGAAGACACCCAGCTGCAGCAAGAATTGCTCAAAGTCGCGGCGCGACAGGGCATCATAGAAGGGCTGGTTCCAGTTATTGAGGCGTATCTGTCCATAGGCGGTCACCGCAATGACGAGGAACAGCGCGCCCGACAACCAGAAAAGGGTGTTGCGCACGGGCGCCGCCCACAGGGCCCGGACCATCATGCCGAGTTGCGGCACGAGGCCGGAATTGGCAATCTCTTCGGTATTCGATTCGCGGTTCATGCATGTCTCGGGAGTAATGTGACCACGCCATTATCAGGCAACGCCGCCTCCGGCGAGCGTAATTAAGTGAGCCGGATCGAAACCTTGATCGGCACGATGACCTTGGCCGAGAAGCTCGGACAGCTCACCATGACCGCGGCAGGCTTTACGGTAACCGGGCCGATCATCGCCGGCGATTCGACCGAGGCGATCAGGGCCGGGACCATCGGCAATCTGCTCAATATGGTCGGAGCGGCGCATGTGCGCGAGATGCAGCGTCTCGCCGTGGAGGAATCGCGCCTCGGCATTCCACTGCTCATCGGGTTCGATGTCGTGCATGGCCATCGGATTTTGTTTCCGGTTCCCTTGGGCGAAGCGGCGCTGTTCGATCCTGAAACCTGGGCGCTTACCGCGCGCGAGTCCGCCAAGGAGGCCGCGGCCGAAGGAGTGGCGATGACCTTCGCGCCGATGCTGGACGTGGCGCGCGACCCGCGCTGGGGGCGCAGCGTGGAGGGGCCGGGGGAGGACCCCTGGCTCGGCGCACGCATTGCCGAGGCGAAAGTGCGCGGATTCCAGGGCGCCGGCCTCGCGGCGGCGGATGCGCTCGCGGCGGTTGCCAAGCACTATTGCGCCTACGGGGCGGTCACCGCCGGACGGGATTACGCCTCGGCCGACATCTCCGAGCGAACCTTGCGCGAAGTGTACATGCCGCCGTTCGCGGCGGCGGTTGCCTCGGGCGTGGCGGCCGTCATGCCCGCGTTCATGGATCTGGCGGGAATACCCATGACGGCGAACAAGGAGCTGCTGCGCGGCTGGCTGCGAGGCCGTTGGGGGTTCAAGGGCGTGATCGTCAGCGATTACAACGCCATTGCGGAACTCATGAATCACGGCATCGCCGGCGATCTTGCCGAAGCAGCGGCTCACGCGCTCAAGGCCGGTGTCGATATCGACATGATGGCCGATGCGTATCGCCGCGGACTGCCCACGGCTCTCAAGCGCAGACTGGTCAGCATGGCTGAGATCGACGAGTCGGTCAGACGCGTGCTGACGCTCAAGGAGCGGCTGGGTCTTTTTGACGATCCGTATCGCCGCGGCGCAATTCCGGAACCGGATGCGGCCTTCGCGCATCGCCGGCAGCTCGCACGCGACGTGGGCGCGCGCGCCATCGTGATGTTGAAGAATGACAAGGCAGCGCTGCCGCTGATCGGCTCATTGCGCCGGCTCGCCGTCATAGGCCCGCTGGCGGATGCGCCCGCTGAGATGCGGGGGCCTTGGTGGGGAGCTGCGGGCGCCGAAGGTCATGTCAGCGTGGTTGCCGGCCTCCGCGCGGCGCGCCCCGACTCCCAGGTGCTGCATGCGCCGGGCGTTGCGATCGACGGTGAGGATGTGTCGGGCATGGCAGCGGCTCTGCATCTATGCGCGGCGGCCGATGCCATTCTCCTCTGCCTGGGCGAAGCGGCGACCATGAGCGGGGAGGCCGCGAGCCGTGCGCACATGGGTCTTCCCGGGAAGCAGCGCCAATTCGCCGAGGCCGTCTTGGAGAAAGCGCGCGCGGCGAACAAGCCGGTAATCGTCATCCTATTCTCAGGCCGCCCGCTGGTGGTGCCGTGGCTGGTCGAGAAGGCGGATGCCGTGCTCGCAGCGTGGTTCCTCGGCAGCGAGTCGGGCAATGCAATCGCCGACGTCCTGACCGGACGCGTGTCCCCAAGCGGCCGAACCCCGGTCACGTGGGCGCGCGCAGAGGGACAGATTCCCATCTTCTTCGGCGAGCGCCCGGGCGGCCGGCCGGCGAACGCGAAGGATCATTACACGAGCAAGTACCTCGACGTGCCGAATGAACCCCTGTTTCCTTTCGGCCACGGGCTCACCTACGGGCGATTTGCGCTGTCCAATCTGCGCGTGACACCGGTCGACGCGGAGGACATCGACACCCTGCAGATTCGCGTCGACGTGCGCAATGACGGCGCGATGGCGGCGCAGGAGACGGTATTCCTGTTCACGCATGACAAGATCGCGAGCGTGGCCCGGCCGCTGCTGGAGCTCAAAGGGTTCGCGAAGATCGATTTGCGGCCGGGCGAGACAGGAACCGTGACTTTGTCCTTGCGTGCCGCGGAATTGCGCTTTCTAGGGATCGATCTCGAGCCCGTGTTCGAGCCCGGCGACGTCGAGATTTTGGTGGGCCCCTGCGCGGACAGAGCGCAGTTGCTCGCCGCAACCGTGAAGTTATCTTGGTCGCGCCCCTGCTGAGTCGCCGCAGATCCAGCGAAAGATGTATTCGCTTTGCGTGCCCGGAACGATCGGATCCCACTGCACCTGCTTCGGATCCGATTCTTCGGTTTGCTGGGCGCCGGCGAGATTATTCTCCGAGTAGAAAATGATCAGCATGACCCGGGCCTGTGCCTTGCCGCAGTCGTACTGGACTTTCTCGACGTCGCTCGAGTACACCTCGCCGGCGGCGCTGCGTTGCGGCTCCGGGAATTCCTGCCTCAGCCATGCCGTCACGAGGCGGCCTGAACGCTTCAATTGATGATCCGTGCTGAAAGTCGCCCAGGATCCGTCGGCGCCGACCGCCCTGAATACCCAGCCTCCGGGCGCCATGGGATCGAGTGTGCGGACCCATGACATCGGGTCCGCCCGCCGCGCCGCTCGTTGCCCGGCCAGGAGATCCGCCTTGACCTTCTCGTCCGCCTGCGCCTGGGCGCGTTGCGCGTCCCACATTTTCTGCTGCTCGGGGGTTTGACCGACGACGGCCGAATCGTGCATGACGAATGCGGCCATGAGCACGGCCGAGAGTCGCCGAAAGTGAGTGCTGGTCATCGGATTTCCCGCAACATGTTCAAGCGCTCCGTATACCGCGTTTTGAGCTCATGGCGTTGGAATGGTTCGATAGTGATAGGCGAGCCGATGATAGTAGTGACGCACTATTCGGCCGTCCTCGCGCAGCACATCGTCCTCGATCGGCCCCAGGCGTTCGGCATGGGACTCGATGATTTTGCCCGTGAGGTCCCCGGGGTCCCAAGCGACCAGAAGCAGGTTTCGGCCCTCCTGCAACTCGGCCGGAGTCCACCGTTCGTACATGAGGCCGATTCCCTCGAACAAATGAGCGCTCGACGTTTCCACTGCCGATTTGGTTCGCTCCGCCCCGTAGAATGCCAGCTCGCTGGCGATGGCATAGCGATCCATACCGACGATCAGCGGGTCGCCGCCGGTTTCCTTGCGGATTGCGGCAGTGGTTTCTGCGATCTGGCGGCTGAGGTCGCGCCAACCGACCGGAATCAGCTCGATGTGTTTGTTGTACCCGAGACCGGGAAGTCCCAACACGAGGTAGTGCAGGCCGGCGCCGTAGATCAGCAGCATCGTCACGAGCGTCGGTCCCCATGCCGCACGGATCCATGCGCGCAAGCCGCTCGAAGCGGCTCCGCCCGAGACCATTCCCGCCGCCATGATGGGAAGCGCGGCGATCCACGGGGCGCCGGTCCAGTCGAGTTTCACTTCATGACGCAGGCTGAAGAGCGCGAACACCGCGAGCGGGACGAGAACGCCCAAGCTGATGAACAGCCGGCGTCGCGCGGCATCGCCGCCGCCCGCATCGCCGTCCACGCTGCCGTCCATCCTGCCGCGCCAGATGCCGCCGCCCACTAACGCCGCCGCGACCGCCAGCACGCCCGTCGGCGTGATGAGTATCAGGGCGGACGCGACCAACTTGTGTAAGGCGAATCTCGGAGCCTCCGCCAGGCGCCGCGACGTTTGGAATGCGAAGGACGCCCATTCGTGCTGCGCGTTCCAAAGAATAACCGGGGAAAAAATCGCGAACGCGAGCAGCGCCGCGACATAGGGCTCCCAACGCCGCCACCAGCGCCGCGATTTGCGATCCCACAACGTGAAGCCCAGGGTTACGGGAACGAGCAAACCGATGGAGTATTTCGAAAGCGCGCCGATCCCCAGCCAGAAACCGACACGCCACCACGCGGAAGAGCGGCCCGCCACCAGTGCGCGCTCGAGATAGTAGAGCGATGCCGCCCAAGCGGCAGTCAAGGGCGCGTCGGGGGTCATGAGCAGCCCCGAAAGAAAGAAGAAGGGCAGGGCCTGCACCAACACCACGGCGGCGAGCGCAGTCGCCTCATCAAAAAGGTTGCGCGTCAGACGATAGGTAAAGACCGACGTAATCACACCGCAGCAGAGCGCGCCCGCGCGGATTCCGAACTGCGACTGGCCGAAGGCGGCCGTGCCCACCTTGATCAGCCACGCAACCATCGGTGGGTGGTCGAGATATCCGATGTCGAGATGGCGCGAGTAATTCCAGTAGTACGCTTCCTCCGGCAGAAGCTCGACGGACCCGAGATACACCAGGCGAAGCGCGAAGGCATAGACGATGATACCGATCGCCAGCGCGCGCGCATCCGCCTCGTCCCGCGACAAGGCTTCCGCGTATCCCGGCATCGTCACCGCCAATCCCGCGAGCACCGCAAATAGGATGGATACTTGCGCCGGCCAGCCCCAGCCCAGAGACAGCAAGCCCAGCACACCGCCGCGCAGGAACAGCGCCATGAGGCTCACCGCCAGCAATCGGCAGTGCAACCGCCAGTCCCGCGTTCGCCTCTCTGCAGCGACCGTCGAACGAACTTTCAGCAGGTAATTCAAAGCGGCGCCGGCGGTGAAGCTCGCGATATGGCTGGATCGCAACGGCAGTCCGTAGCCGATCAGAGCACAGAACAGACCCGCGTCGAGAAGGGGCGCCATCGCCGCTGCGATGAGGCGCTTCAGTGTTTCATCGTGCTCCCGCAGAGGCGCCCACCTTTCGGAATCCCAAACGACCATTGGAGCGCGTACATCATCGATTCGTGCGTCAGCGCCGCTGGGTGATCATAGTAGCAACGATAACCATCGTACGCTCGGCGAATCAGCCGACTCCGCACGGCCACTGCCGAACTGGTGCGCGAGCACGCGGCGGCGGATAGCCAGGTTCGTTGTCTACAGAGAAGACGAAGTCTTACGGCGCAGGGAAGTCCTACGGCGGGGGAAAGCGGCGCGTGCCGCGCACTTGAACGCCACAGCACATGCGGCGCGCGATTTCACTTGCCGCGGACTTGTCCAGGGTTTTGCTGGGATTGCCGAGGAGGAATTCGCCGAGCTCGGCGAAAATCGCATAGGCGAAAAGGGCGGTCCCCCCGACGATGAGGAGCATCGGCAATAGGATGAACCAGGCGACAAGACATCCAATCGTGAACAAAATGGTTTTCAAAGACAAGGCGGCACCCTCATGTCGGCGGCTCGTTTTATCGACTCAGTCCTGGAAGCCAGTGACTAGCTCTGCGGGCCGACAAAATGAGAGAACAGTGTCGCAATTTTGCGAATTTGTCCTTTCACCTAGATTAGATTAAATTCGCAAGATATTGAATTATAAATATATATAGCGCACATGGCCTGTAAAGCCAGGACCCCCCGATTGCGGCGGAAAAAATGTCCAGACCGCGGACTTGTGGGCTTACGACGAGGCTAGGGTGGGGGATGCGATCACCTCCCCGGTCGCGGTCTCTTGCTGCGGCGCCGCGAGCGCCACCAGGTTCGCCGCATCGAACGGAAGGGTGATCGCAACGCGCAGGCCCGGGTTCCTGTCCGACAGCTCGAGGGCGCTGCCATGCAGCTTGGCCACCGCCTGCGCGAGACTCAACCCTAAGCCGACGCCCGGAGTGCCGCGGCTCGCATCGCCGCGATAGAAGCGTTCCACCACTTTGCACTTTTCCGAATCGGCGATTCCCGGGCCATCGTCCGACACCGAAACCTGGGCGGTACCGTCGCTGCGCCTGACCACCGCTACCTCGATCGAGCCGTTCACAGGCGCATACTTCAGCGCGTTGTCGATCAAATTGCTCAGTGCCTGAGCGAGCAGAACCGGATCGCCCGAGACCGACACGGGTCCATCCGATCGAAACGCGAGATCGATATTTTTCAGTTCCGCGGCCGGTGCGTAGAACTCCACGGCATTTGCAGCAAGGTCGGCTACGTCGAGCGCCACGAAGCCGGAGCGGCGCAGGCCGGCATCTATTTCCGCGAGCCGGAGCAGGGCGTCGAATATGCGGATCACCCGGTCGACGTCCGCGACGGCGCCGTCGATTTCCGCGAAGGTCTGCTCAGGAGGCGGCCGAATCAGCGCCAGTTCCTCGAGCCGGGAGCGCAACTCGGCCAACGGGGTGCGCAGGTCGTGGGCGATGGAATTGGACACGTTACGCACGCCGTGCACCAACAGTTCGATCTGTTCGAGCATTCCGTTGATGGTGCGCGACAGAGTGTCGAGTTCGTCGTCGTTGAGATGCGTCGCCAGGCGGTGCTTCAAATCGCCGTGAATGATCGCCGATACCGTCTGACGGATGCTGTCGATGCGCGTCAGGAGGGCGCGGCGGGTGATGAGACCGATCATGAGGCCGGCGATGGACAGGATGGCGATGGCGGCGGCCAAGCCGTACCAGAAGCGCGTTTGCAGCGGCGCAAAGAGCGAGTTGTCCCTGCCGACCAGCAGATTGTAGCCGCCCAACGTGGCGACGTGCACCAGGGCCGTTTGCACGCCGCGATCGCCCAATTCAATCTTGACCTTGTAGCTCCCGGGTTCCGTAGGCACGTTGGAGGGCCAGGCCGGCAGGTTCCCGGAAAGTGGATGCAGCGAGGCGTCCGTCAGCAGAAGGATTCTCTCGCCGGCGATCTGCATGCGCACGCGGGCGTCGATGAAGGCCTTCGCGCCTTGTGCGCCTTCGCGCCGGAGGACTTCGGCCAGGCGTTGCGAATCGATCTGCAGAAGTTCCGTGCGGCTGTCCTGGATCGTCACCTGCCAGGCATACCACAGAGGCGCCGCGAACAGCACCAGGGCGACAATCCCCAGTGCCACATAGCTGAGCGCCAGCGAAAGCGCGGATGAGCGCAGCATCCTAATCATCCGCCGTCACCGTGTATCCGGCATTGCGCACGGTGCGCAGCAGCGGACGCTCGAATTCGGCATCGATTTTCTGCCGCAATTTACTGATGTGCACGTCGACGACATTGGTCTGAGGATCGAAGTGATAGTCCCACACGTTCTCCAGCAGCATGGTGCGCGTGACCACCTGACCGGCATGGCGCATCAGGTACTCGAGCAGCTTGAACTCGCGCGGCTGCAGCGTAATCGCCCGATCGCCGCGTGTTACCTTGCGCGTCAACGGATCCATATGCAAGTCGCCTACGTTAAGGGGGATTTCGGTGTTGATGGCCTGTGCGCGGCGATGCAAGGCGTCGATGCGCGCGAGCAGCTCGCCGAAGGCAAAGGGCTTGGTCAAATAGTCATCGCCGCCGCTGCGCAGTCCGCGTATGCGGTCATCGACCTCCGAGAGTGCGCTCAAAATCAGAATCGGAGTGCGCTTGCCGGCCTTGCGCAGCACCTCGATGATGGCAAGGCCATCGATCCCGCCCGGCAGCATCCGATCCATGATGATCACATCGTAGGGTTCGCTCGCCGCGAGAAACATGCCGTCGCGGCCGTTGCCCGCGTGATCGGTCGTATGCCCGGCTTCTTGCAGCCCTTTGACGACGAACTGAGTGACGCGCTCGTTGTCTTCGACCAGCAGGATCTTCATGTGGTCCCTTCGAGCGGCGGTGCCGCGCGATCGGCCGACCGCGGCGGCGGCTCTAGGGTGGGCGCGTCGGGGTGCTTTTGGCGGCGCCGGCGTTTGAGTCGCAGACTCAACTCATCCAGGTACAGGTACACGACGGGCGTCGTGAACAGCGTCAATGCCTGACTCAATATCAGGCCGCCGACCATGGTATAGCCCAGCGGCTGACGCAGCTCCGAGCCGGTGCCGCGGCCGAGCGCCAAGGGCAGCGCGCCGAGCAAGGCCGCCATGGTGGTCATCATGATGGGTCGAAAGCGCAGCAGGCATGCCTGACGTATGGCGTCGTGCGGCGACAGATGCTGCTCGCGCTCGGCCTGGATGGCGAAGTCCACCATCATGATGCCGTTTTTCTTCACGATGCCGATCAACAAGATGATGCCGATCAGGGCCATCACGGACAGATCGATATGAAGTATCAATAGCACGAGCAGTGCGCCGACGCCCGCCGAAGGCAGGGTGGAGAGAATCGTCAGCGGATGAATGTAGCTCTCATAGAGCATGCCGAGAATGATGTACACGGCCACGAGCGCCGCAAGAATCAGATAGGGCTGGCTCTTCAGAGAACTTTGAAAGGCCTGCGCGGTACCCTGAAAATTGCCGGTGACGGTGGCGGGCAGACGCATTGTCGCGGATACGCGGGTGATGGCATCGACGGCATCGCCGAGAGCCGCCCCCGGCGCGAGATTGAACGACAGCGTCACGGCCGGAAACTGTCCTTGATGCTGGATCGATAGGTAGGTGACGTGCTGAGTGTCGTACTTGGTCATCGCCGAGAGCGGCACCATCTGGCCGGTCAACGCCGATTTCAAGTAGAGCTTGTTGAGCGAGGCGGGATCGGTCTGCAGCGACGGAGTGATCTCCAGAACGACGTGATAGCTGTTGGCCTGGGTGAAGAACTGCGCTGCCTGGCGCTGGCCGAAGGCATCGTAGAGCGCTTGGTCGATGGCGGCCGGCTGGATACCGAAGCGTGCGGCCTGATCGCGGTCTATTTCGAGCGACAGCATGCCGCTGTTCGTCTGCTGATCGGAGGCCACGTCGCGCAACATCGGCAACTTCTGCAGGGCCGCGAGCAGCTTCGGCGCCCACTCATTGAGCTCGTTGATGTCCGAATCCTGAACGGTGTATTGATACTGCGTACGGGTCGTCCGGCCCCCGACATTGAGGTCTTGCGCCGCCTGCATGAACAGGGTCGCGCCGGGCACCTGCGCCAATTGCGGCCGCAGACGATTGATGATCTGATCGGCGCTGGAACCGCGTTTATCGCGCGGCTTCAGGCCGATGACGACGAAGCCGTTGTTGATGGGCCGGCTGCCGCCGATTCCGGTGCCGTAGCTCTCGATGTCCGGATCCTTGGCGACGATATCCAGCAGGAGGTGCTGCCGGCGTACCATCTCGTCGAACGAAATATCTTGGGGCGCATCGGACAAGCCCGAGATGATGCCGGTATCCTGCTGCGGAAAGAAACCCTTCGGAATCTCTATGTACAGGAAGACGGTCGCCGCGACCGTGATCAGGAACACCATCAAGGTGGCGCGCTTGTGATCCAGGCAAAAATCTAGACCGCGCGTATACCCGGCCAATAGGCGATCGAAGGCTCTCTCGATCGCCATATAGGCCTTGCCGTGCTTCGCGTGTTTCTCGTCGCGCAAGAACAAGGCGCACATGGTCGGGGACAGCGTCAGAGCCACGAAGGCTGAGATGACGATGGTCATCGTCATGGTAATCGCAAACTCGCGGAACAGCCGGCCGATGATGCCGCCCATCAGCAGCAAGGGAATGAACACGGCAATCAGGGAGACGCTGATGGAGAGGATGGTGAAGCCGATCTCGCCGGCGCCCTTGAGGGTCGCTTCCAAAGGCGACAGGCCTTCTTCAATATGCCGATAGATGTTCTCCAGCATCACGATCGCATCGTCGACCACGAAGCCGACGGCAATGGTCAACGCCATCAGCGACAGGTTGTCGAGGCTGTAGTTGAGAACGTACATCATGGCCGCGGTGCCGAGCAGCGCCAGCGGCACGGTGACTCCGGGAATGATGGTCGCCCAGGCATTGCGGAGGAATAGGAAAATCACCATCACCACCAGTGCGATGGTCAGCACAAGCGTGAACTCCACGTCTTTCACGGCGGCCGTGATGGTGGTGGTGCGGTTGGCCACCGTGTTCACTTTGATCGACGGCGGCACGGAAGCGAGCGCATGCGGCAGCAGCGCCTCGACGCGCCGCTCCGAATCGATGACATTGGCGCCGGGTTGCTTGTAAATCAGCAGCAAGATTCCGTTGTGGCCGTTCTGCCAGGCCCTCAGCAGCGTATTCTCCGGTCCGTCGACCGCAACTCCGATGTCGCGGATGCGCACCGGGGCGCCATTCTTGTAGGCCACGACCACATCGTTCCAGGGGGCGGCCTTCAGCAGCTGGTCGTTGTCGTATATCGTCATGCTGCGCTTCGGTCCGTTGATCGAACCCTTCGGTGCGTCGACCGTGGCTGCCGCGATGACGCCGGCCACGTCCTCCATTTGCAAACCCAGCGCGGCCAGCTTGATGGGGTCGATTTGTACGCGTACCGCCGGCTTCTGCTGTCCGCCGATGGAAACCTGCGCGATTCCCGGTATCTGGGAAATCTGCTGGGCCAGTATGTTCTCGGCGTAGTCGTCGACAGTGGTGACCGGCAGCACGTCCGACTGCACCGACAAGATCAGAATAGGCGAGTCGGCGGGGTTGACCTTGCGGTAGGTCGGCGGTGTCGGCAGGTTTTTCGGCAGCTGGCCGGCCGCGGCGGAGATTCCCGTTTGCACGTCCTGCGCGGCCCCGTCGATGTTGCGGTTCAGATCGAACTGCAGCGTGATCTGACTGCTGCCGAGCAAGTTGGTCGAGGTCATCTGCGATAAGCCCGAGATCTGCGCAAACTGGTATTCCAGCGGCTGCGCGACCGTCGCGGCCATGGTCTCGGGGCTGGCGCCCGGCAGCTGCGCGCTGACCTGAATCGTGGGGAAGTCGACCTGCGGCAGAGGCGCGACGGGCAACAGCGGGTACACCACGAGCCCGACCAGGAAAATGCCTCCCATCAACAGCGAGGTGGCGATCGGCCGCCGGACGAAGGGTTCTGAAATGCTCATGACGCTTTGGCGGCCGCTTTTGTCCGGGCGGAGGCTTCGGCGGTCACTGCACGCACGTGCGTGCCCGCCTGCAGACGGTATTGATTGCTGGTCACGACACGCTCATTCAATGCGAGGCCGGATCTGACGATGGTCATGCCGTCGCTTTCCTCGCCGATTTTGAGCTGCCGGACCTCCACGGTCGAATCCGGTTTCACCACATAGGTGAACGGCCCGTTGGGCCCCAATTGCACCGCTGTCGTCGGCAGCGTCAGCGCATTGCGCTCGGTGCGCACCAGTACACGGGCGTTGACGTACTGCCCGGGCCAAAGTGTGTTGTGGGCGTTGCTGAACGTGGCTTTGAGTTTCGCGGTACCGGTGGTCTGGTCAATCTCATTGTCGATCAGCGTAAGGGTGCCTCGATCGAGTTCGGTACTGCTGTCTCGCGAGACGGTCGTGACGCTGACCGTGCCGGCGGCGAGCGCTGCACCGACCGCAGTCAAATCCTCCTCCGGCAGCGTGAAGATCACCGAAATGGGCTGCACCTGCGTCACGACGACGATGCCCGTGGTCGCCGCCGCGTGGACGATGTTGCCCGGATCCACCAAGCGTATGCCCGTGCGGCCGTCGATCGGGGACGTGATGCGGGTGTAGTCGAGCTGCGTGCGCGCATTGTCGATCACGGCCTGGTCGACCTGGATCTGTGCCGCGAGCTGATCGACCAGCGCGCGCTGGGTATCGACGGTCTGCTTGCTTGCCAAATCCTGCGGCTGCAAAATCGTGTA
>WNFO01012771.1_pt1 | contig 20683 bp, 22 predicted proteins | sample 5400251 | NCBI WGS metagenome assembly WNFO01 (sample SAMN13153354, study PRJNA577476) | soil metagenome | isolation source: 100 cm saprolite under Madrone tree | place: USA:California | collected 2016-06-14
CGATCCTCCAGCTCCTCGCCGCGGCCGAACTTATCGAGGCCGATCTCTGGCAACAATACAAGGAGCTTGGAGGAGTCGATTCACCAGAATCGGGATATCGAGCTGGCCTTGAAATTCTGGATGGAGACCAGCCGCAGTACATTTCCGACAACACCGATGATGAGCTAAGTCACGCGGCTTTCCTAAATGCCTATTTAAGATCCAAAGGCGAGCGGCAGGTCAACCTAAGGCAGTTCGCCAACTTGCCACCCAGCCGAGTCTCGTTCGTTCCGCAAACTGGCCGGCTTACCAATCTTAAGCAGCTCACCGTGGATACGAGCTGGTGGACCCGCTATCGCAGCACGACCAACCCTGATTTCGGTGCGACTTTCCCGAACGCAGTCCCCAGTTTGGACACTGGGCTGCATACTGCAATTCCGAGAAGCAATGACGAACTTGGCGATCCGAACAATCCCAGCGACCACGTCAAAGCAATCGCTTTCACGGCCGGCTTTCACTTTGGTTATATTGAACAAGGTGGCACCAGCCTCTACGCGACGTTGGCTCAGAAAGTAACCAGTCTCGAAGTTCTACGAATCCTCCTCAGTATCGGTGGATCCGAGATCATGCATTTCCAGACTTGGCAGGACAAGGCAGGAAATGCCACTCCGTTGACTGATTTTGACCCAATTAACAATTCAACGGTGACCTTTACGGACCTCACCACAGGTCAGCCCGAGACATTGCAGGCCAACTTGATCATGCCCGAGCCGTGCGAATTCATCAGCCCACACCTACCTGCGTGTTCAATCATTCGTCCAACGGGGCCAGGACAGCTAGACGCCACGGGCGTTATCAACAGCTTCATTGCCGACGGGCTCTTCACGGGACAACCGCCTCAATTCTTGCAGCTAATCAATTCTTTGGCTCAGGCTGCGGACGCGGCACAGAGAGAATAAGTCGGGGATTGACCGTACTTCGCGAGTTCAAACGCCGCGCTGTGGGCCGACGCCTGAGCGCGGCGTTTTTGCAAAGACAAGCGCCGAAAAGGAGCAACTGCAAAGCAGGAATTGCGGAAAATTACCGCGGCTCGCGCTCTGATGCCAAGGATTTCGGGAATAAAGTCGCGCGAAATCAGTAAGCACAGGTGAAAGACAATTTACCAAGCAAATCTAAACCTTAAGAAAACAAAAAGTTATGTCCGATTACATTTCTCACGACCACGAACACGACGGAATCGATCGCCGCGGCTTTCTCCATTGCATGGCCTGGGCTGGCACGGGCCTGCTTTGGACCATAAGCGGTGGGGTGCTCGCATCGAAAACTTTGGCCCAGATCGCGAAAGCAGGAGATTCGTTGCCGTCGGCTACGGATCTCAGCTTTCTCCAGATCAGCGATAGCCACATTGGCTTCAGCAAAGACGCAAACAAAGATGTGACGGAGACGTTCAAGATTGCCCTCGATCGCATCAACGCGATGCCGACGCCGCCGTCTTTCCTCATTCATACGGGAGACCTTACACAGCTGTCTAAACCAGAAGAGTTCGACACCTTTGATGAAGTGCTCAAGAGTTGCCGGACCAAGGACGTCTTTTATGTGCCGGGCGAGCATGATGTCCTTAACGATGGTGGAAAGCTTTACCGTGAACGGTACTTGAAGCGCGTCGAAGGCAAGGGCTCAGGCTGGTACAGCTTCAATAAGAACGGTGTCCATTTCATTGCACTCGTCAACGTGCTAGACCTTCAGGCTGGCGGTCTGGGGCAACTTGGAGATGATCAGCTCGAGTGGCTCGAAAGCGATGTGAAAGGCCTTGGCGCGGACACGCCGATTGTTGTTTTCGCGCATATCCCGCTCTGGGCGGTCTATCCGAAATGGGGCTGGGGGACGAGCGACAGCGAACGTGCTCTTGGATACTTAAAACGGTTTGGCTCAGTTACAGTCCTAAACGGTCACATCCACCAGGTGCTCCAGAAGGTCGAAGGTAACGTGACTTTCCACACTGCGATGTCTACCGCCTTCCCTCAGCCCGCGCCTGGAACCGCGCCGTCGCCAGGTCCTATGAAAGTGCCGGCAGAAAAGCTGCGCAGCCTGCTTGGCCTAACAAGTGTTCAGTATAAACAAGGCAAGACAGCTCTCGCCGTCGTCGATTCCAACCTCAGTTAACCGGACCAAACCTAACTATGACTACACTAACTCCCAAAAATAAAATGGCGGCACTTTTGTGCGGCATCGCTTTTCTTAATCTATCTCTGTTCGCGCTCGCTGGCGAGATGAAGGACGCCGATAGCACCAGCAGCAAGCAAAACACAGTAGAGATCAAAGACTTCGCTTTCAATCCCCAGACCTTAACTGTGAAGTCTGGGGAGAAGGTGACCTGGATCAATCGGGACGAAGAACCGCACACCGTTGTGAGCGTCGGGAAGAAGTTTAAGAAATCGTCTGCGCTCGACACGGATCAAACCTTCACGATTACAGCAGGTGCTCCTGGCACGTACACCTACTTTTGCTCGGTTCACCCGAAAATGACCGGCACCATTGTCGTTGTGAAGTCGTAGGGCGCGCTTGATGCCCTTTGTAGCGGCGCCCCGTGAAGGTTATGAAACTATTTCTCGCGCAGTCCCATTCCCCGAATCCCTTTGATCTAAAGGCTGCGCTCTTCGCTGGGCACGCGCAGCACCCGGTCATTATTCATTTTCCGATTGCGCTATTTATCGCAAGCGCCATCTTCGAGATCCTCGCGACCTGGCGCAAGCAACCGGTTCTAGCATCGGTTGCCTATTACAATCTCATCGGCGCGGCGATCACTCTTCCACTGGCAATCGCAACGGGCCTTGGGGCGTGGCGATGGCAGCTCGAAGGCGCGACGCTGAAAGGCAATCTTCAACTGCATCTAATCTGTGCTCTGGTTTCCGCGTCGCTAATCTTCGTTCTCTGCTGGATGCGCTCGCGCCTCCGCGCGAAAAGTAGGTCGCCGCGTTTTGCTTATTTCGCAATAATGAGTCTGGCGCTGATGGCGATCACGCTCACTGGCCATCTCGGTGGAATCCTTAGCGGCGTTGAAACACCCGGGTAATAGCTAGCTTTTCTCTTCGTCGAGCTTTGCTTTAACCGCCGTCTCAATTTCGTCGTAAAGCGCCTTGTCGTTCTTCAAAACTTCTTTCGCGGCGTCGCGGCCCTGGGCCAGCTGCGTGCCTTTGTAGTTCAACCATGAACCCCGCTTTTCGACAATTTGCTTTTCCAACGCCACATCAAGAAGGGCACCAGTCGAGGAGATTCCCTCGTTGTACATGATGTCGAATTCGGCCTCAGTAAACGGCGGCGCGACTTTGTTCTTCACAATCTTGATGCGGGTGCGATTCCCGGTGACGACGCCATCCGTCTGCTTGATCGCGCCAATCCGCCGAATATCGACGCGCACACTGGCATAAAATTTCAAGGCCTTCCCGCCGGGCGTTGTCTCCGGATTTCCAAACATCACACCGATTTTTTCGCGGATTTGGTTTGTGAAAATGCAGCAGGTCCGTGCCTTTGAAATGAGCGACGTGAGTTTGCGCAATGCAGCGCTCATGAGTCGCGCTTGCGCGCCAACTGTCGCGTCTCCAATTTCCCCCTCGAGCTCCGCTCTGGTGACGAGCGCCGCCACGGAGTCGACCACAATTACGTCCAGAGCGTTGGAGCGTATCAGGGTTTCGCAAATCCGGAGCGCCTCCTCACCGGAGCTTGGCTGAGAGACGAGCAAATCATCAAGATTAACACCAAGTCTTTTCGCGTACGCGGGATCGAGAGCGTGCTCGACGTCAATGAACGCCGCGAGGCCACCGCGCTTTTGCGCCTGTGCAATCACCGTTAGAGTAAGTGTCGTTTTCCCAGACGATTCAGGGCCGAAAACTTCTACCACCCGGCCCCTGGGAAATCCGCCTACGCCCAGAGCACGATCAATCAAAATGTTGCCCGTGGGAATGACATCGATATCGACAATTTTCTCGTCACCAAGGCGCATGATCGCGCCTTCCCCGTAATCTTTTGCTATCTGCTGAATCGCCAGATCCAGGTTCTTATTTCGTGCCGCAGTCAGTTTGTCAGTGGCTGTTTTTTCTTCGGTCTTTGTCGCCATATCAGGAGCACTCTAAGTACGACGCAGGCGACGATTCGCCAAGCAGAAAAGCGAGCGACTTGGATTGGAAGACGCGAAAAAGGCCGCGAACGCTGTGTTCGCGGCCTTTAATTCGACGAAGCTGACCGTTATGAAACGGCGATCTTGCGCGGTTTGACGTGCTCCGCTCTGGGCAAAGTCAACGTTACAAGACCCTGCTCGATTTTCGCGCCGATTTTGTCGGCGTCGATTGAGGGATCGAGCTCGAATGTGCGCCGGAAATTTTCCGGACGCGATTCGTGATGAATCATGTTTGGAGCTTGGAGGACGTAATCGATTTGTTAGAATCCCGCTTCCTGATGTCGAGCCAAACCCCGTAAGCTAACCAACCAAGCCACGCGCAAGCACGATGGCTACCAAAAGTCTCAAGAGTCGTATTGAAGCGCTCATCAACTCCCTTGGTGGAAGGGATAAGCCCACTTTGCCCAAGATTCGCAGCGAGCTTGTCTCGTTCGCTCTCTTGGCGGAGGCGCTGGAGGATGGACAGGCTACACGCGAGGCGAAAGCGAAGATAGCGGGTTTGGAGGCGGCTCTTGAAAAATCGAACGCGGAGCTTGGCAGTCTTAAAGTCCAGCTGCAAGCGGCGAATGCCGAGATAGAGAGGTTTCTCGCAGATCGGAAAAAACAGGAGGAGAAAGAACGGGAGATACCGCCAATTCAATTTCAGATTCTCAGTCGGCTGCCGAGCGAACACGGCGGCGGTAATTGGCTGAGAATCGATGAAATTTCCCGCGCTGTTAACATCCTGCCGGACGAGGCCGAGATTCACATTGATCGGTTGGAGAAAGCCGGACTGGCTACGCGGCGATACAACGCTTTCGATGCCTTGGTTTGGCATCGCACGATCAAGGGAAGCGAACTCGTCGTTGCCAAGCGCCTGGCTGGAGAAGAAGGAGCAGGAGACCAAAAACCATACAAATACGCCGACCTTCCGAAGATACAGCATGAGGCTTTGCTGCTCATGGTGGGAGAAGACGAAGGCATAAATGAAAGGGAAATTGCGAAGAGACTCGGCAAGAGCCTCGCTCTGACTCAGCACAATCTGAGTCTTCTTCGCGACGCAGACATGGCGACCGATGGAGATGAGGCGGACTACGGCACTGGGCGCACTTGGGTAATTCTCAAGAAGGGTAACGAATACCTTGCGGAACGAAACCTTCTGTGAATTTCCATAGGGACAGGCATCCCAACACCGGATTTCGTTCGAGCAAAATGACCCGTAGGCCGATCTTTGGGGTGGTCAAATTGACCCACCTCGCCGATGCGAGGCAAACTGTACCAGTGCCCAAACTTGCGCCATCGGATCCCGATCGGCTAGCGCCTTGACAGTTTAATCGTTGAGCGGTTACGAGTCGCGTCGTGAATCCCCCAAGTAAAGGCCGCCAGGAGCTCGACTCGGTCGTGATTAACATCGAGCTCACTCTGGTTAGCATAATCCAGGGTGTTGCACTCTTTTTCCTGACGGACAATGCCCGTGGGCTTCTGTCGACGCAGCACGTAAGCGCGTCTCTCTATGTCGCGGCCGGCTTGTGTGTGATCTTCATCTTTTGGTCGCGTTCCGTCATTCACACGCTGACGCTAATTCGATGGCCGCTGGAATTCGGGCACAATTTTTTCTACATCGCTTGCGCGCTGGGCGAAGCGATTCTTTTCAGCCGCCTTGATAATCCTCTGGCGTGGTTTCAACTAAGCGCCGCTTACGCAGGCATTGTTTGGCTGCTGTTTGTTTACGATATGCGGCTGATTCGCGCGCGTATCGCCGAGTCACGCGACGATTCCGAGCGCGCCCTTTACGCACGCGCCAGGTCCGATCAGTTGCTCAATATTTGTCTGCTCGCTCCTCTGCTGATTGCCCTCAACCTAGTCTCTGCGTTCGCCATCTGGCGTTGGCCTGATTTGTTCATCGCTCGTGCCTGTCACATTTGGCTGATTAGCATTCAACTTCTTTCCTTCATCGGTTATCTCTTTTATACGAGCCGTTACTTCAGCGCGATTGCGCCGCTTGTCTTAAGCAGCCGGAACAAAAATTAGCGGCGCAATGTTGATAGGCTGTCCGGAGTTCGCTACGACTTGTGGTGGGTCTTTGCTTGTTCTCTTTTTACCGATCGGTTCGCCCCTGGAGTTTTAGCTATCGCTCGATGTGAATCCTGCTGTCGAGATAAAGCACAACGAAGGCGATCCCGAGTAACGGTTGGAGAATTTTTTGCAGAACGTTCAGCACAAAAGCGGCAATATCAAAGCCGCGAGCTTTCTGGGCTTCAGTCAGTTGCTGTAGAAGCGCTTGGGGATCCTGCGTGGTCGTCAACTGATTAAAATAGTGGTGTAGCGTCGTCCACTCTGACACAAGCGCGATTACCAGCACAAACGCAAACCACAGAGATGCAATGAAGGCTCCGCGCCACAAGGGGCGTTCAAACCACGGAAGATCCCGCCCGCTGCGCGCGAGATATCTGCTTTCGCGCAGTGAATCGATGAATGCGGCGTTTTCGAGAACGGCAAACTGCTGCCAAAACAGAACGTTCACGAAGAAACGGCCGAACATCCACACTTGCAGAATGAGCAAAGCCAGCGCGAAAAGGACCAGCAACAACGAAGACGCGCCAGCGAGAGAGATGCCTGCAATTGCCAACCCAAATATCATCAGCAGAAAAAACACGCCGTAGACGAAGATGCACAGCGCGGCAACGCGCGGCCAGAACCTGACAGCTTCATTCAGCGCAGCGACCAAATTGGGCCGGCGTCCGCTGGCAATTTCAGCAGTGAGAATTTGGATGCCCGCGACATAAACCGGCCACATCGCCATCGAGAGGACGAACATTAAAAAAGCAAAGCTACCACCAGCAAGAACGCGCAAATCGCCCGAACCCTGACCTTTTTGGATCAATGCAGTCGTTAGCTGACTGCACACGGACGGCAACAACACTAGCAGAGTGAGGCCAAGAAATTGAAAAAAGCCTTTGCGATAAATCTGAAACGTCTCCGCCAAAATCTGACCGAAGGTGCGATGTTGCGTTTGTAGCGGCGGCTCCATCAGCCGCACGGCGCTCGCAGCCTCGGAGGTCACTGCATCAAACAATCCTGGGATCGCTGCCGCTGTGCTCCAAAGATCGGCACCCATGTTGCGGGCTTCGTTTTCAGGAAGAAGTCGCCCCTCTCTCTTCCATTCACGCAACGTGTCGATATTCGCAGGTCCGTATTCCTTCCCCTGAACGCGCACGATCCATTCTTCCGCCATCTCTTGATCATCCAGCATCATGCATCCAGAATCCAGCGTCAGCCTTTCCAATGAAACTGCTGCTCATCGATGGTCATTATTATGTTTACCGCTCGTTTTTCGCTATCCCGAATCTCTCCAATTCCCGGGGCGAACCGACCATTTGGGACGAAGGCGTGCCGCAGAAACGAGTGGAACTGCAACCCGCTTACAAGGAGACGCGCAAAGAGATGCCCAAGCCTATGATTCCGCAGCTCGAGTTTATCCAGAAACTCACACCGTTGCTGGGGTTTCGAAATATTTCTCTCCCCGATACCGAGGCCGATGACCTGATGGGCTGTTATACCATCGCCGCATGTGAGCGGCCCGGGATGGAAGTTGTGCTCGCAACCAACGACAAAGACCTTTATCAGCTCGTCGGACCTTGCGTTAAAGTCTATACCACTGCCAAAGCGGATCTCGCGTCGCCCAAGGATGCATTCGCGTTGCTGGGCGAAGATCAGGTCACCGGAAAGTGGGAAGTTCCACCCAAGCTAATCGGCGATGTGCTCGCCTTGACGGGCGATTCGGTCGATAACATCCCCGGAATTGGCCTGGGCCGCAAAACCGCCGGGGCACTGATTCGCGAGTTCGGTGGGTTGGAGCCGTTGCTGAACAATATCGACAGGGTGAAAAGCGTCCGAACCCGGGAGAAGCTCGCCAATGCTCGCGAACAAATTTTGCAAAACCGAAAAATGGTCGAGCTCGATTGCGGTATGGAATTGCCTGTGCCGATCGATCAGCTGCGAATTGAACCGGATTACCCTGCCCTGATCGCAGCTCTGGAAAAGTGCGAGTTTAAGTCGCTGCTTCAGGAAGTGCGCAGCGAAGCTGAAGGGACTGACGCTCAGATGCAGGACAGGCTGCTGTAGTAAGGCCAGCCGTCTGCTGGTTTCGGATGAATAACGGAAGCTCCGCACGTGTTGGCATAAGCACTTAAAAGTCAGGACTTAGCGTCAGACACGAATTTTTCGTAAAAAATTCGAACGAACTCCGCGACCGACTGTCCAAGTTAACAGGTTAAGGCGATTCGGGCGGTAGCACGATTTTCTTAGATTCGTTGTTTCTCCTTACGTGCGCTGCCCGAATCTTTTTTTTGTCTGGATTAGCGACGACACGACCTCTGTGTGCCTTCGGGCATCCCAGACTAGTCTAAGAGGATCGCAGCGCGTTTGATACATGGGTGCTAATAGACCCGCTCGCATTTCGCACGTATCATGGACATTGCTCGCGCGCTCATGAAACAAAAGCATTACGACCCGATCGCCGCTGCAATTAAAGAAGACATAGGCGACGGCGACGTCACGACTGATTTTTTCGTACCGGAATCCCTGCGCGCAACCGGACTGATCATTGCGCGTGAAAAAGCCGTCGTTGCGGGCACGGGAGCAGCTGCGGAAGTTTTTCGGCAGATCGAGCCGGCGACGGATGTCCAGCTTAGTCGCCACGATGGCGATGACGTCGACGCCGGCGACATTATTATCGAAGTGCATGGCCTGGCGCGTTCGATTCTGAAGGCGGAACGCGTCGCGCTCAATTTTTTGCAACGTCTCTGCGGCATCGCAACCTTCACGCGCGAATTTGTTAACGCTATCGGAAACGATTCGGCCAAGATACTGGATACGCGCAAAACCACCCCTGGGTTACGCGCATTGGAAAAGGCTGCAGTAGTCGCTGGGGGTGGCGTTAATCATCGTCTTGGCTTGTACGACATGGTGCTCGTAAAAGACAATCATCTGGCCGCCCTCGGAGGACTTTCCAGTTTTGCCGATCAACTTCGCCGTCTTCGGGAAGAGCGGCCAAATATCCGAATTGAAGTGGAGGCGGATGACCTTGAACAAGTTCGCGCTTTTGTCGAGGTGGAAGGCATAGACGTTATCCTTCTCGACAATATGACTCCGGCCCAAATTCGGGAAGCACTGGCGCTGAGAAGGAACGACATCAAGTTCGAAGCAAGCGGCGGCATCACATTGAAAAACGTAAAGCGCGTGGCAGCCACCGGCGTCGATTACATTTCCATTGGCGCGCTAACGAACGCCGCGCGCGCGATCGATATCGGGCTGGAAATGACGCATGTCCCTGGCTGAAATGTTGGATCGGCTTGTCGCTGATCAAGTGCAAGGTCAGTTGCCCTGCGCCACAATCGGCCGGCAAATTATTGTGCTCGAGCAAACTGGCTCCACAAACGACGCGATTTTGGAGGTCGCAACTGTAAATTTAACGGAGGGTCTGGTTCTGTTTGCCGAACATCAAACCGCGGGACGCGGTCAGCGTGGCAACCGATGGGAATCAGCGGCGGGAAAAGGCCTTTGGTTCTCAATGCTCTTGCGACCTAGAATCCAGGTCAACGACTCTGGACGGCTCACGATTTGGGCGATCGAAGCTATTTCGGACGTCATTCGAACCGAGTTTTCTCTCGAACCAACGGTTAAGCTCCCCAACGATGTTCAGCTTTGCCGTCGCAAAGTAGCTGGCGTGCTGGTGGAGATGCGCGCGCAAGAGAAGGCGCCACACCTGGCTGTCGTGGGTGTCGGCATCAATGTAAACCAGTCGCTGGAAGACTTTCCACCCGAATTGCAAAGCAAGGCAACCTCACTTGCCATGGCGGTGCATCGACCAGTTGATCGCCAGCAATTAGCGATAGCCGTCCTGCGCCATTTGGATCGGACTTATCACGAGAGGTTCACGGCGCCACCGCGGTCAACGCCCGCGGCTGCGACTTTGTAACTCGCTTAGCTTTTCAACTGCTGCGCAAGCCAGTCCCGGTAGATGTGCGGCGAAATCTCCGATGGTTTGATCTCGCTCCGTCCGCCCCAGAAAACATTTGTGTAGGAAACTGGAATCCCAGTTGAGCGAAGATGCTGATCAATGGCGGCTTTATGATCGAGGAGCAGTTGTTTATCAGTGCCGTGCGCCACAGCCATGACGTTGACATTTTTAAATTCCTGCCCCGCTTCGCGCCAATAGCAATGTGTCAGAATATGGTGACGGCCGACCTCGCCGCCCGCTTCAATTTCACGACCGGGCGGCACCGCCCAATGAAACAGCGCGTTGAACCGCGTGACGCGCACGCCGCCCGCTGATGGCTTTACGTGCTCGAGAAACGTCGAAAAACGCCCGACAATTCTTCGCGCATTCAATTCTTCGGCCACGCGACAGAATTCTTCCGGTGACACCCCGGCTTCATTGGCGCGCGCAACCCACGGTGAGGGTTGGATTTCGTCCGGAGTGAATTCGCGCTTAAGCGCGAGTAAGACATTCCACTCGTGCTCGCTGAGATCAACAATCTGCACCGGAATCATTTTTGCCGGCTGATCGGCCTTGCTGCCCGGCTCAATTGTTTTTCGGCGAACGTGGCCCACTCCAAGAGTGAAAATTCCTTTTGCCGGCATCAGACGAAAACGCTCCGCGCCGACTTTGTTTGCCAGCAATTCGCAATGCGCTTGCAATGAAAACCCCTGGGGAACTTTGACGGTCGTCCAAAGTTTGTAATCCGACCCGGCGCTGACAGTATCCGTGGAGCGCAGCACGACGTGACCTGAAAAAGGATCGCGTTGAAACATCCAATCGAATGCGCTGTCGATTCTATTCTCTGGAACCTTCCACGCGACGAGCGCGCCCTCAGCCAGATTCGTTGCAAGCAAAGTTTGCCGAACGCGGCGAATTGTTCCTGCGCGGAGCATTGCGGCGATCCGCGCCATGACTACGTCGACAGCGACGTCTGAGCGCTTCGCAATCTCCTCGAACGGCTCGCGCACAAATCCTTCGATCTTGTCCTCCGAAATCGCCAGAATCTTCGCATTGACTGGGTCAGTGTGCTCAACCGGCAGCATGCCAATTAATCCGCCGCGCGGCCAAATTTGTCCAACTGTACGGGTCGCGCTTTTTAGGTTGCGCAAATAAACACGGCCGCAAAGTGACAGCTAGTGCCGGCGAGCACGAACAGGTGCCAGACAAAATGGGCATAGCGCAGTCGCTCGTTGGCGAAAAATAAAGTCCCCGCCGTGTAAGCAAGGCCGCCGACGACTAACCACAACACCGCCGACCACGGAATCGCCAGCGCGAGCGGACGCATAAAGATGACTCCAAGCCACCCCGTCCCGAGATACAGAGTCATCGAAAGCTTCCGATGACGCAGCGCGCCGCGTGTTGCTTTCATCACGACACCGAAAAACGCGAGGGTCCAGACGATGCCGAGCATGGTTACGCCGCCAGCACCGCGCAACGGACCGAGGGCAAATGGCGTATACGTTCCCGCAATCAGCAAAAAAATCGCCGAATGATCCATTACTTGGAGAAAGGATTTCACACGGGTCTGCGGCCAGGCGTGATACAGCGTCGACCCGAAATACACGAGCAACATCGTCACGGTAAAAATAATCGTACCGACAAGAAAAAAGATGCTGCCATGGTAGAACGCTGCCAGAAGCAGAATCGGCGTCCCAATCATCGCACCCACGAGTCCGATTGCGTGGCTAATACTATTTGCCAGTTCCTCACCAGCTGATTGCGTGCGGCTCGCTAAGGTCAGCGACTGGTCAACAACATTCATCCGCAAGTGTCATGCAAAGCGCACCCGAGCGCTTTTGCCAAGCAAAAATGATGACTTCGTGTTAGGCGTTGAGCGTTTGGCTTCTCATGATCAAAGCGATTTTCTTCGACGCAGTCGGCACGCTCTTCAGGTTAACAAACACTGTAGGCGATCATTACGCCTATGTCGGCCGTCAGCTCGGATTAAATCTTGATGCGCAAAATTTGGATCGCGCATTTCACACCGCCTGGAAACAAATGCCGCAACGCGCCGCCATCGACGGGCCGCGCGAGAACGACGACAAAGGCTGGTGGCATGAGCTTGTCGATCTCGTCCTCGAGCGGGTCGCGCCCACGTTAAGCGAATTCGATCGAGACAATTTTTTCGAGATCGCTTACGAACATTTTGCCGAAGCAGGTGTTTGGGAGACGTTTACGTTTCATTCTCCAGCACCTGGGTATCTCGAAATTTTTTAGCCAAGTCTTCATTTCCAGCGACTTCGGGGTGGACAAACCTGACCCAGAAATTTATCGCCGCGCAGTCAGCTTAATGAAGCTGCACCCGAACGAGGTCCTCCATGTTGGCGATGATCCGCAACGCGATTGGGAGGCATCCAGCGCCGCGGGTTTATCGGTGTTTCGATTAGATCGAACACGAAATTCGCTGCGCGATTTGCTCGTGATTTTAACCACCAATCGACACGAATGAACACGAATCCATTGGGAGGAAATTCCTTGGGTCGGCCGGGACTCGAACCCGGAACCAACGCCTTAAAAGGGCGCTGCTCTACCAATTGAGCTACCGACCCGCACAGCGGTTCACTTTCTAATGCCTGCGAGATTTTTCAATGTACAATGACACGCCGTCAGAGATGATCTCTCACAAACACAAGTGCATTTTTGTTGAAGTGCCAAAGACGGGCTCGACCAGCGTGAGGGCCATTCTGGGCAAAGCATGGAAACCACATTTGAATTTGTGGCAGATCAAAAACCATATGGAGACGTATTGGACGCGCTACGGCGGGAGAAAAAATCGGATTCTGGCGGCTCTGTATTTGTTGCGTCCGGAAGAGCGCCGGATAGAACTTGGGCGCAAGCAATTCGAGACTTACTTCAAGTTCGGATTTGTGCGAAACCCATGGGACCGAGTCGTCTCGCTGTATGAGCGCACGGAAGCGCTGCAGCTCAGGAACGAGATGACCTTCGAACAGTTTGTCGATTGGATCGAGTACAGCAGCGCTACCTGTGTTCACTCGTCTCCGCATCGTTACCAATTGGATTGGTTTGTCGATCCCAACGCTCAGTTTGAGCGAAAAGTTGCCGCATCGCCGCGCCAACCCTCGCGAGCGCCACTACACTGAGTACTACAATTCACGAACACGCGATGTGATTGCAAATAAGTTCAGAGTGGATATTGAGCGGTTCGGCTATGAGTTTTCCCAATAAAATAAAGGCCATCGTGCTTACGTGTGATCGGTATCGAGCGATCACACGGCACGTCATCTTTCAGTACGACCGGCTGTGGCCGGATCATCCGTTTGTTTTCCACGTTCCTTTTCAGGAGCTTGGCGGGACTGACACGAAGCGAATCAAGTATATCCCGTCCCCTTCGGATATTAAGGGGACCGTTCTGCATTTGTTGACGGAGATTGGTGACGAGGAGTGGATTTACTGGTGTGTGGACGACAAATACCCGATTCAACTTCCCACGGACAAGGTTGCCACTCTCATTTCTCATGCCATGCGTTCGCCGAATCTAGATGGCTTCTTATTCTGTAGATGCAGGGCGACATTGAGCAGCCCGTGGTTCACTCTTCACCCTCACAAAACTAAGAACCTGTTTGGCGACGTTTACCTCGAGCGAAAGACCTGGTCGCAAATATGGATTCATCAGATCATGCGCGCCAAAGTGCTCCGGCACCTGTTCACGCATCTGCCAGATCACATTCCAAGCGCGAAAGCGATGGACGATCTGAAAGAAGACGTTCCAAAGCTGCCCGAGCACCGGCTCTTTGTGACCGAGAAAAATTATGCAGTGTTCGGAGAGAGCACCCGACGGGGCGACATCACGCAAAACTGTTATGAGAGCATGGTAGAGGCCGGCATCGAGCTGCCAGAATGGTTTCAGCGGCCGAACGGCGAATACGTCACGCTCGGAAAATTGTAGGCTCTTTAGTCTTCTTCGAAGATATAACCAAAGCACTCGATCTCTGCGGCAAACCGCGCGCGCACCAATTCGCGAAGCTCATCATCGTAGTATTTCGAATAATGTTCGCGGCTGGAGCGGTTGTATCGCGGTAGTGTTGCCGGTAAAATGCCGAGCGTCCCGCAAACGGTGCGAAAGTCATCAGCCAGATTCTCGAAGCGCATGATATAATCGACGTTGGCAAACGAGTCTTCCTCACCCTGGTCGAGTCGCAGATAGTCTGCAACCGACACAGCTTTGGAAATAATCCTCCGGAATTTCTTCCGGTCCCAAGTTTCCGGACTTTGTGTTGGTGTAAAATAATACGAGACCATCCGGTCCCACGGGTTTCGGACGCAGGTAAATTTGTAAAGATTACGAAACTGCTCGTTTCCGAGAGCATCGCGATACTCGCCGAGCGTAGAGTGTTTCTTGACGTTGTACTTTGGATTGCGCAGTCCGAAACGCTCAATCCCGTCCTGCTCCTTACGCAAAGCAACGAGTTGATCTTCCGAATAATCGCGCAAGGCGCTTTGAATCGAGTTGCCAGCGGTTTTTGGTATGTGAACGAACAGAAAACGCTTCTGTAACGAGATCATTCGTAAACTTTTATTCTACGACGCGTTGATCGGCCACGCGAGTGCTGGCCAGCGTCTGGCTAGCGTGCGACTGGTTTCCTCGGGAAAATGATTCTTTCTCACAAATACAAATTCATTTTCATCAAGACGGCGAAGACTGCTGGCACGAGCATTGAGGTCTTTCTCTCAAAACACTGTGGCCCGAAAGACATTGTCACGCCGATCGCGCCGCCGATCGAAGGGCACCAGCCTCGCAACTACGAGGGTTTCATTAATCCGATTCCCGAGATCCTTCAAAGGCCTCGTAAAATTTTCTCTGCGTTGCAACGATCCATTACAAGTCACCAGAAATTTTATAATCATATGCCGGCATCTGAGATCAGGCGCCGTGTTCCTGCCGACGTCTGGAACGGCTACTTCAAATTTTGCGTGGAAAGAAATCCTTGGGACAAAGTTTTATCTCATTACCACATGCACGCCGCTCGCGAAGGCGGATCGCTCGCGCTCGATGAGTATCTCTCGCGCGGGAGGTTTCCCATTAACTATTTCCGATACACCGATCGTTCGGGGAGAAAAATCATCATCGACCGAGTTGTTCGCTATGAGAATCTGCTTGCCGAGCTCACGGAAATCTTCTCGCAATTACAAATTCCTTTTGACGGCACTCTTGGTGTGGCAGCGAAATCGGGATATCGGACGGATCGCAGACCGTACCAGGAGATTCTTAACGACGACCAACGGCGCATCGTTGAAAAAGCATTCGCCAGAGAAATCGAACTGCACGGCTACCGCTTTTGAGCCGCTGCAATGACGCGCGAGTGCTTAGATTCTTAGCTTATCCTTTGCCGATTCTTGCCAGCGGTGAATTTCGCCGGCAAGGCGGGAAATGACTGAAGCGCATTGCCGATCCGAATAAAGATTGCACGTCTCCCATGGATCTTCCTTCAGGTTATACAGTTCATTTAAATCTTTATCGCGCAGACAAAGCTTCCAGCCGTCTGCAGTGACAATCGTCCGTGTGGATTCGTCGACGGCGCGTTTGATCGCCCGTCGCCGAGCGAGCCTGCTTCCCTTTTTCACTTTTGTGCGGTTTGGAGCCCACTCCAGAAATACGTTACCTGCCGCTGCATCTTCGTTGATTACCGGCAGCAAACTTTTGCCTGCACACTGTGGATGATTCGGCTGGCCGAGGAGATCGAGCAGTGTCGGTACGAAATCGATGTGACTGACTGGTTGCTGAATGGTTTTGCTCTGTGTTTGACCTGGCAGCCGGACCAAGAACGGAACGCGCGCGGCCTCTTCGAACATTGTTTCTTTCCCGAAGAGATGATGCGCGCCCAGGTTGTCGCCGTGGTCGCTCGTGTGCACGATAATCGTGTTCTCAGCCAAACTGAATCGTTCAAGGCATTCGAGAATCGCACCGATGCTTTGGTCAACAAGCGTGACCAGCCCGAGATAGCGCTGCTTGATGCTCCGATATTCTTTTGGCGTGATCCCAAAGAACAATTGAGTGGGCAATCGCTCCCGATCCAGAACGGCTTCGGCCTGCTGCCATTCGCGCATCAGCCGATAACGCAGCGGAATGTCTTCACCCTCGGGAAGAGTGGCAGTCAGATCGAGCTCCACCTGATCGAGTGGATGCTCATTATTAAGCGGACCGTTGTACGGTGAATGTGGCTCTACAAAACCAACGACGAGAATGAAAGGATCGCGCTGATGTTCTTCGATGAATTTGCGGGCGTGTTTCTCGAGAAATTTTGGCCGCGATAGATCCAGGGGCAGGTTGCTGATGGCGAGTTCTGAGAATCGGCTGTTTTGTTTATCTGGCGTGATGCCGTTTGAGATAAGAAAATTGGTGTAATCGCCGTGGTCATCAGTCGAAATCCACTGGTGAAATCCTCGTGCGGCTGGTCCTTCCTCGCCGAGATGCCACTTCCCGATATACGCGGTGCGATAATCCCGATCCTCCATCAGCTCAGGGAAAACACGGAATCGGCGATCGAGTGGCACGCTGTTCCGTGTGCATCCGTTGGTATGCGGCCAAGTTCCGGTCATAAGTGAAGAGCGTGACGGTGTGCAGACCGGATGAGTGACGTAGGTCCGCTCGAAAACCACGGATTCAGAGGCAAGCTTGTTTAGGTTCGGGGCGTGAACCTTGATTCCTCCGTAGCAAGCGAGCGTATCCGCTCTCTGCTGGTCGGGCAGAAAAAGAATCAGATTCGGCTTTCGTTTTGCGGCCATAACTTTTAGCTGACGCACTAAATCAGGCCTATCAATGTCTGCAATGGGCAGCTGTGTTCACCTCTCCCCTCCCCAAGGGTGAGGGTTGGCATCTGAACCAGCTGCAACTCGGATCCCCTCACCTCGATCCTCTCCCCTTTTTGAAGGGGAGAGGCGGATAACCTGCGGCTGCGCAAACGATCCCGGCGAGAGGAAAATCTTTCCCGTCGCAAGGCTTTCACTTTCAGTGTTTCATGATCCAAATGAAACGGTTTTTGATCTTGCCCGTATTCGGCGCGTTACTCGCTGCGATGGCAAATGGCGCGACAAACTTTGATCTGGCAGCAAAAGCGACAAACGAGCTCGCTGTCGATCTTCACCGCCAGCTCGCCACAGGCGATGAGAATCTTTGCATCTCTCCATATTCAATAGAGAGCGCGCTCGCGATGACGTTCGCCGGCGCGGACGGCGAAACACGCACGGAGATGGCGCGTGTTCTGCATCTCACAAACGATAGCACCGTGCCCGCCTCGTTCGCCGCTCTGCAGCATTCTCTGCAAGAAATGAGCGCGAAGACGGCTGAGCTCGTAAAACAATCCAAAAAATTTGGCGGACCGAGTGAACCCATCACATTGAACATCGCCAACAGGCTATTTGCACAAAAGGGCTATGCGTTTCGCGAGGCTTACCTGTCACTGGTAAAACAAAATTTCGGCGGGGCATTTGAGCCTCTCGATTTCATTACTAATGCTGCAGCAGCTACGCAGCACATCAACAAATGGGTCGCAGACCAGACGCATGATCGGATTCGCGATCTGATTCCAGGAGGCGCACTCGATAAGACAACACGTCTCGTCCTAGCGAACGCACTTTATTTAAAAGCGCCTTGGGCCAGCGAGTTTTCACAAAATGCGACGCAGTCAGAGCCGTTTCATGTTCACGGCGGAAGACCTGCAGATGTTCCGATGATGCGAAAGACCGATAAGCATTTCGGTTATGCCAAACGCGATGGATACACCGCCGTGAGTCTTCCCTACGCCGGCGACGATCTCCAGTTCCTGGTTCTGCTTCCCGACGACGTAAACGGCCTCCACACACTCGAATCGAAACTGACCGGCGAGATGCTGGCTCAATGCGCAAAACTCCAGACACGCGACGTTGATCTTCATCTGCCAAAGTTCAAGCTCGAGCCGCCCACGATTACTTTGGCTGAAAAATTTGAAGCGCTTGGGATGAGAACCGCCTTCGATCAGCCCAAAGGCAGCGCGAATTTCGACAAGATCGCGCCACGGACGCCGCAGGATTACCTCTACATCTCACAAATCTTTCACAAGACCTTTATCGCGGTGGACGAAAAAGGAACTGAAGCAGCCGCCGCAACCGCCGTCGCAATGATGGCAGGAACTGCATTGAGATCGCCTCCTCCGCCACCGATCGAAGTGAAGGTCGATCGTCCATTTGTCTACGCAATTCAGCACGTCCCGAGCGGCGTCTGTCTTTTTCTGGGACGGGTAACCGATCCTCGTTGAAATGGATCTCTCGACTCTGGCAAATCTAATCAATGCATTTGCCGTGACGGCCGGCGTCATTTTCGCAGCTGCGCAAATCCGACATTACCGCCAACGCAGACAACGGGAGGCAATGCTTGAGCTAGTGAGATCTTTCCAGAGCCCGGCTTTTACTAGTGCACTCCGCCGCGTGCTGTCGTTGCCGGATGGTGCGGACACACAGAAAATACGCGAAGTGCTCGGACCTGACGGCGAGGACGCGGTTTATCTGGTTTCGCTCACTTGGGAAAGCATCGGTGTATTGCTGTTTCGCCGCGAGCTCACCCTTGATCTGGTGGACGATTTCTTTAGCGGTCCGATTCTTCTCTCTTGGAAGAAGCTTCAGGTTTGGGCCGAGCAATGGCGTCGCGAGCTAAAGCGCGAGACGGGCTCCGAATGGTTCCACTGGCTGGCGGAAAGAATGATGGAGCGAGAGAGACTCGAGCCACCGGTGCCCGCTTACATTGCACATCGCACATGGCGCGAACCACGCCGGCGTTTCACAGAAACGCCCTACAATAGCGATTCGGCGCCGTAGCTCAGTTGGCCCTTCACAATGCGCGCTGCGGATGTAAACGGATGCGGCTCGACTTTGTTTGCGTCGAGAATGTGCATCACCTCGATATCGCGCGCCTTCAGGTAATCGGAAACCAGCGCGCGATGACAACGCCACCAGACTGCTTCGGCGCACATGATTGCTGTCGGCCCGGCTTCGCGAGCGAGAGCGAGAAGGCGCTCGACACCTTTGTGAAATTGCTCTGTCTCCATGTAATCAGCGTAGCCGCGAAATGAGGCGTTTCGCCACGCCGTGTTGCGCGAGTCGGCCTTCGGCTTTCGCCTTCCGCCCAGCTCCGGGAAATGTTCGTAGCGAATCCCGCGTGCGCTCAATAATTCTGCCAGCGCTTCCTTGTTGAACTGCGGATAGCGCTTCGATCCCGGCAAGGATCGCACATCGGCCAGCAGCTTGATTCCGTGCTCCTCAAGCAATGAAATGAAGATCTCGATGTTGCGTGTCGAGTGGCCAATCGTCCAGATCCGCATGACTTAACATAAACAACGTTTCGTAAACGTTTTCACAACCATATGCGTACTGCACACGCTGTGCGTTTTTCTGGGAGCACGTCCCACGCGTGACGCCGAATCAACGCGCAGGTTTTGGCGGCGTCACTGCCTCGCTCATCGACTTGAGCATTCGGCCCAGATCGCTGTTCGTAGAGATGACCGCGGTGGTGTCCTTCTCGAAAGCGACTCGCATGACGTCCAGGCTGCGGAGAAAAGAATAAAGTTCCTGTGCGTCGGGAGGGTTGAAGGCAGCCGCATAAATCGAAGCGGCTTCGGCGTCGGCTTTGCCCTCAGTTTCGAGCGCGTTCTTCGTCGCGGTGGAACTGATCGAGGCGACATCGCTTTCCCTTTGACCGCTGATGTTCGCGGCCTCGCCGCGCCCCTCGGAACGGAACCGCGCTGCGATTTGATGTCGCTCACTCGACATGCGCTCGATGATTTTCTCCGCAACGGCTGGGTTATATTTGCTGCGCTTGAAACGCTCATCGAGCAATTCGATTCCGAAATCGGCAATTTTCTGCCGGGTCCGTTCCGTAATCTGTTTCTCAATTTCGCCGCGCCCGAATTCAACGTCGGGAATTGTGCTGGGCAGAACCGTGCCGCTTTTTTCCAGTTCCTCGTCGCGCAACGGTTTTCGACCTTTGGTTACTCGAATAATTTCGACGAGATCGTGGGTGGCGACGGCCGTGCGCGTTTCGCTGCCGAGGATGTCATCAAGGCGTGATAGCGCGCTGCGCTCATCGTTGAGCCGATTGTAGTAGAGGAATGGATCGCTGATCCGCCACCGGGCGAAACAATCGACAATGATGTAGAGTTTGTCCTTGGTAGGACATTCGATGGGCGGACCCTCCCAGGCGAGAATGCGTTTATCAAAACGCTGCAGTTTGTCGATAACAGGCAGCTTCATCTTCAATCCGGGTGTGGTGATCGTGCGCACGATTTTTCCGAAACGCGTGATAATCACGGTTTCGTATTGATGGACGACAAACAGCAGCGTTCCCCATTTAAACGCAGTTAAAATGAAAAGAATGCCCAGAATCGACATCAACCGGCTTTGCAAGAAACGCACAATACCTGAGACCGCCACGGGCCGTGGTGTGACGTCGATCACGTTCATGGCGCAGACCTCGTTTCGCCGGGGCCTTGTAGCGGCAACGTCTGGAGAATGTTTTTCAA
>WNFO01005681.1_pt1 | contig 20679 bp, 28 predicted proteins | sample 5400251 | NCBI WGS metagenome assembly WNFO01 (sample SAMN13153354, study PRJNA577476) | soil metagenome | isolation source: 100 cm saprolite under Madrone tree | place: USA:California | collected 2016-06-14
CCTTCTCAGCGTCTCCACCAGCGTAGTAGGCGGAGGAAGCGAGATCGGAAAGGACAATGGCAGCGGCGCGCCAGAAGGAGATGAAGCTAAGCATCACCGTCGTGGCGATGAACACCGGGACGGGAGGACGCTTGGTTTGCTGTTCGTCCAATAAAGCCCCAGGGTCGGGTTGCGACAGCGAATACGATACCGCAAACATCGACCAGTCGTCGAACCGACGACAGTCTCCTAAACCGGACATAGGGACAGTCCAGCCTCCGCGGATCCCCTGCAGAAGCTGGACGTAGATTCGGGCCTGGAGCGAAGAGTCAGAGTGTGGCTAGCGCTCCCGCTCCGTTGTGCCAGAGCAGCAGTCGCCCTTCGGTCGGAATTAGCTGTGGAAAGCTGTAAGTAATGACAGTTTTCCCGTCTAGCTGGGACGCGAGAACAGAAGTATGGAGAGGAATGCAGAAGCCAGAACACAGCATCTAACAACCAGGAGGCTCAACAGAAATTGTGGATTTCGTTAAATCTCAATTTCGTAGTTCTGGAACCGCCATACCCCACCAGCAATACGAGCCCGACTTCGGAAACGGAGCGAGGTACCCCGCATCCATCCTTTCGATATTGAAGCCGCCCTTGCCGATAAGAGACGGAATATCACGGGTCACGTGGCAGCCTTCGAATGCCCAACGAAACAGCGGTTCCGATCGCGCCTGCCAGCGCCGCACCGGAGGATCGGGCGAGAGACCGTGCTCGAAGAAGATGAGCTTGCCGCCCGGCTTGAGGACTCGTCGTACACCTTGAATTGCTGCCACCACGTCGGGAATAGTGCATAGAGTAAAGGTGCTCACAACTGTGTCAACGCTCGCGTCTGCCAGAGGAATGCATTCTCCAGGCAGATCGAGGAACTCAACATCCAGCTGCGTTCGACGCCGTTGCTCTTCTGCGCGCCGCAGCATCCCTGGGTTGGGTTCCAGTGCATAGATTCTGGCTACTCTTGCCGGATCGTAATGAACGAAGTTCACGCCGGGCCCCACGCCGATCTCAAGGACGTTCCCTTGGGCCAACGGGACGATGCGCCTCCGAATTTCTTCGATAGGTTTCGGATTCCCCAGCTTGCTTACGAGGTGCGGATAGACATGATCTTTGTAGAAAGACATAGCTGTTCCATCCGTTGCGTTTCGCCCACTCGCCGCACGTCCCCGTTACCATCAATCCTGACATCGGCCAATAATATTTCATTGCCGCCCTGTCGGATAACGAGCCTATTATTAAGGAAGAGTCTATCAATACAGGGGCGTCGATCGGCTTGGATCCACAAACCCACTGGGAAAAGATCTACGCGGAGAAAGGGCTTCGCGGAACCGGACCAATGAAGTTCGACGAGCGGTCCCCGCGGGTGTAAAGTTGTGGGCCGTCCCGGGTAACCACGCAGGGAATAGCAGGTTGCGAGGATACAAGACCTGCAGCGCACCCCGTGCTTCGGCGCATAGCCGCTCCTCATTTGTGGTACCCGGGCTCTCGTTTTTCTCGTCGCACCCAAACCGCCTCCACCGAATTTGACAATCCTCGCCCCCAGTCCTAAGCTTTGGGCCGCTCGGGTAACCCAAGTCCGATTTCTCACCAAAAAACAGGAGGCAATCCAATGAACCGGAGATGCACTGCGTTCCTAATCGCATCAGCTTTGTCTCTCGCCGTGTTGCTCGGCCTGGCGTGGGCCGCCAACGTAGAAGAAGAATTGAAGAAGCTCGAAACCGATCGCGCGGCCGCGGCTGTTAAGGGGGATGTGGCAACACTCGAAAAGCAAACGGCGGATGACTACACATTCATCAACTTGTACGGCCAAATGTCGGACAAGTCGCAGATGGTAAACGCGTTCAAAACCGGCCTAACCAAGCTCACCTCTAATGAGCCTTCCGACATGAAGGTGCGTGTGTATGGGAACACTGCGGTAATCACCGGTAAGGCTGATGTCAAAGGAACTCTGGGGGGAAAAGATACCAACGGCCAAATCATGTTCACCCGAGTCTACCTGAAGAAAAATGGTACGTGGCAGTCGGTTGCGTTTCAGCAAACCGCCGTCGCGAACCCTTAAAAGAACTACCGGGCCGCGAGTCCCAGGCTCTCGGCCCGTGTTCCCTGAAAATCACACCGCCTGTCGCGCCGAAGGAAAGAAACACCGGGCTCTTCTATTTTTCTTGACTCCCCCGTACTCCTCCACATCATTGAGGCAACTATTGGCGAGTACGCGCTTTGCCAGAGACCAGACCCCTTCATCGGGGTTGAGCTCCGGAGCATAGGAAGGAAAGAGCTCGATCTGCAGGCGGCTGTGTTGTCGCAGGAGTTGTTGGAGGGGCTTGCCCTGATGGGTGCAAGAATTGTCCAGAAGAACGATCACCGGCCCCCGCAGGTGGCGCAACAACTCGCGGAGAAACCGGCAAACTTCTTCCTGCCCGATATTATCGAAGTAAAGTTGATAGTACAGGCCCAGGCGTTGTCGTCGAGGGCTTACGGAGATTCCGGAAATGACCGAGACTTTGTCTCGCCGTCGCTGGCGATAGTAGTGAACCGGAGTACACCCTTGCGGGGACCATGTCTTGGCCGCATAAGGATCAAAAGGAAGCCCGATTCGTCGGCGAAGACTAGGTGGGCACCCAGCCGCGTAGCGTTTTTTTTATCCGCGGCCAGTCTTTCTGTTGCCAGCGCGCAATCGTCTTCTCATCCCTCTCCAAGGCACGTCGTTCTGGTTTCTGCGGGCTCCAGTTCAGACTGTGCATCAAGCGTCCGACGTGATCGCGGTGATACTGGATTCCGAATTGGCTTCGGATCAATTCCGCAATGCGGGCGGTGGTCCAGAGATTGGTCCGGTAGCCGTGCATCATCGGCCCCTGCAGAAGAAGGTTGACCAAGCGCCGTCGTTGCGCTCGATCCAACTTCAGCGGTCGTCCTGGGGAAGAACGCACTCGCAAGGCCTTGGCTCCGCCCCTCCGTCGGGCATCGCGCCAGCGCATCACCGAACTTGGATTGCACCCGATGCGCCGTCCCACTTCATTCAGAGACTCACCAGAATCCAGCAACGCCAGGGCACGCCTGCGCCGATCTTCAAGCAGGTCGGCGCTCCCCTTCAGTCTGGGCATAGGTGTTCTGCTCCTGAACACCTATTATTGCATTATTTATGCAGATATCAATAGCTACTTGTGGGTCCCGTACCGATTCGCACTCTTGGGATTGCGGTAGTGGCCGCCCTTGTGGCTGCTACCGTGTCCTCCCGGAAACGCACCGCCGTGGGACTCGGTGTGATGGCCGCCGCCGTAGTGCGGGCGCGGCGTCGTTTTGCGCTGAGCGAAGCCGGGCAGAGCGAAAGCGAGGCAGAGCAAAGAGACTGCTAACAGACGCGTCACTGGGTGTACTCCAATAGTGGGATGGAAGGATGGTGACGTGCCCTGCGCCGTCAGTCAATGTTACCGACGGCCGATGCCCTCAGAGGTTGTGCCTGCCAGAGCTCGGCGCCGAACTTCAGCGGCAATTCTCGGTTGGTGTAATTGCGTTCCATGAGAAGGCCGGTCGGAGTCAGGACAGGCCGATTCGTCGGCTGCGCGATCCGATCTGTGAGTGGGTTTTGTACCGCGATTAGCTGATTGAATTCTGTTGTGAGCGAGGCTAGAGTTATTGCTGTCCGGGCACGCGGGCCGCTGAGAGGCCAGAGATGATTCCCGCCAAACCAGATAATGAGAAGCAAAGACTCGAAACGCTGCGGGGATATGAGATTCTCGATACGGAACCGGAAGCCAGCTTCGACGATCTCACATTCTTGGCTTCCTACCTGTGCGAAACTCCAGTAGCACTGATCAGCCTCGTAGACGCGGATCGGCAATGGTTCAAGTCGAAAGTCGGTGTCTCTCTCCTTGAAACCTCTCGCGACATTGCTTTTTGCGCTTCAGCCATTCTCCAGCCGGATGTTTTTATAGTACCGGATGCCAGCCAGGACGAGCGGTTTGCGGACAATCCGTTGGTCGCCGCGGAGCCCAAAATCCGTTTCTACGCGGGTGCACCTTTGATGATCCATGGTCAAGCACTCGGGACTTTGTGTGTGGTCGACCGGGTATCTCGAGAGCTGCGGCCTGAGCAACTGGAGGCACTCCGGGCGCTGAGCCGCCAGGTAGTGGCGCAACTCGATCTTCGGCGTAACCTCAAACAGTTGGAGCAAGCGCTCAAAACGCGTGACCGAGTCGAGGCCGAAAAGGAGCGCTCCCTACGCGAGCTACAGACCGCCCTGGCGAACATTCGCACCCTGGAAGGACTACTGCCAATTTGTCTTTCTTGCAAGAAGATACAAGATCAAGAGGGCGATTGGCAGCCGTTCGAACGCTACGTCAGAATGCATTCTGACGCGAAAATCACGCACAAAATTTGCCCTGATTGTTCCAAGGCGATCTCGGCTTGAGTGCAACCTGTCGGCAGGCGATGCTGAACAGTGCACTCGCGTAGTGATTTGCACAGAAATTCCTGAAACTCCCCCTTCTCATTTTCCTTTCGGTGGAGTTAGTATCGCGCCAGTACTGGATCAGCCGCCGGCTTGATCACCAGCGGCCTTGGGGAGCGGAAACTTCTGGCCGCTCCCCGATCCAGGTCACACCAGAAGGTGACCATGAAGAATCCTCAACCTGACAACACGCTGGCGACGGCAAAGAATCATCTCGCTCAGCCCATTGAGCTCCCCCGACTCCGTAGCCTCCTCACAACTGATGTCATGGCCCGAAGAGAGCTGCCGAACGATCTGAACAAGATCGCCGAGCTTTGTTCTGCGATCGATGCGAAGTTGTTTTATGATTTCGCGAGCACGCGACTCTCTGATGGTGAACAAGAGTCCCTTACAAACGGACATGAGGACTTCCGTTCCGTTCACAGCAAATGGGACTGTTATATCCTGGGGGTCGCGCAACAGTACGGGGCGTGGCTTCTTCTATCGACCCTTGGCCCTCATTGGATTGAGGAAAGCGCGAGGACGGATTAACGGTCGACATAAGGCTGCGAAGCTATTCTGGATCCAGGAGCGTACAGCGCTGCAGATGCAATTGCGGGAGGCTTTTCCCGCCACTACTGATTCCGTGAGGCAGTTCATCATGGAAAGCCGGGTATTGGACAAATCGTCGAACGTGAACAGGCAATCCTCCGCGCCCGCCGGGCGTAGTGAAGTCTTGGTGGTCAAGCTCGCGGGCTTCTACGGCGTTGTGGGGAGCCGACCGGACGAGCATGGCGCCTTGGCATTGATGGCGGAAATCCTGACGCAGAGCGCCCCTGACGAAGAAATCGACGGTGCACTCACACGGTGCGCGCGCGAGTGCCGGTATCCCATCCGGCTGCCGGACATCTTGCAGCGGATTCAGGGCCAAGAGATTCCGCAACTCGAGGCGGAGGGTCGTAAGGCATGGGACCTGGTGACTTCTTTCGTCAGCAAGTGGGTGCAGAGTGACGTCGAGGGTCGCTACGTGATCACCCGGGGCGCGCGCTCGTCGGAACCATCAAAACTCGCCCAGCGAATCCTGGATACGGTCCGGAGGACTGGTGGATGGCGGGCATACAAATGCATGACGAACGACGACTTCCCTTTCCAACAGAAGCGCTTCGTCGAGGAGTACGAGGCGTGGACCGCGGTCGAACAGATCGCGCCGTCCAAACTGCTAACGGAAATGCCTCGCTTGCAGCTAGTGGCCAAGCCGATGGATCCGCCACGCGTCGAAGAACCGAGGGCGCAACAGCCAGAAGCGCCAGCGTTCAAACCGAAGTCGATCAAATGCAGTGAACTGAGAGGCACAGGTGAAGAATCACAGGTGTGAAATTTCGGACCGGGCTGCTAAACCACTGAGAGATATGGTGGCCAGGGACGGAGTTGAACCGCCGACGCCAGCCTTTTCAGTTGTTAAACAATAAGCACTTCCAACAACCTACAGGTCGCGGGAGACTGCCGAAGTGCTCGGAAATAAGTGCAGGCGAACTCAATTGCTGACTGGAATTGCGACCGTCAAATGCCGCACCGACAGCACTTAGAGGTCGAGACGGGCCAGACAAAAATCACAGACGTAAATTGAGGATCTTGGGCTTCTTGAGTTTCGTGACAGGCCGCACTGGTTGGGATTTGAACCCGTGTAACCGTCGTGAAAGGGACTGGGTAACTCGTAACCTACTGAAAACACGCGACGCGGGTGGGCCAAAAGTGCTTTCAGTAGCGGTTAGTAAGGATTAGTGGACCATCACTGGACCATTAAATTGTTGGTTCGGTGCAGGAATCTGTAAGAGGCCCCGATTTTACGCGGGGTTGGGCCTTGTACCTGCTAGGTAGCCCGCCGTCGCCGTCGCTGTGGGAATGTGGGAACCCGCGTTTGATGCGGGTTTCCAAGCGCCGGGGAAGATCCTGTTGTCATTTCCACAGTGAACTTATAGATTCCGCCCATTTTGGTGAGAAGCGGCCATCGGGCACGCCTCAAGAGCAAAAACGGTCACTTTCCAAAAAGCCGCGTAGATTGGACTTTCTTACAGATTGTTGTGCAGAGCCAAATTGTTATTGTCGCACACTACGGCATCAGTGATGCTTCAACCGCATTATGACTACTGGATGAGGCCAGTCTGGACCGTTTGAAACCCCTCGAATGGCAACCCTCACCAGGTGTTCAATCGGTGTCGATTCAGGAGCTGTTAGCACAATACCCACAAGCTCAAACAAGATTCTTTACACGCGTTTTCATTCGTCAGTTGCGCACCTTTTTCTTGGACAGATGGACCAGTTTTCTGCTCGTTCGCCGGCAGTGCACTAAATCGATCCCGCTCACTCCGACGCACAGCTCATCGCCAGCGATTTCAAGAAATAGCATCTTGTGTTACAGTTGGCACCCCATAAGTAAGAAATACTTCTGGTTGCTCCGGAAAATCGGCAGCATCATGATGACTTCATTTGGAACAAGTATCAGATTGGAGCATGGCTAAAGGTAAATGATCCGTCCACGGACCGGCCGGCGGCGAAGAACCTGTTCTATCCAAGCAAGGCAGAGACACCGCTGCACTACAACTCAGAAAACCCGGACAGTCCCGAGCCTCTCTACCAGGACACGAGCCTCCAGGCGCTGCAGCACCGGGGAGTGAAGCTGTTGGCTTGCCATACAGCGACCTACGAGCAAGCGCGGGCATTGATTGCACACAACAGCCTGACACAGCAACCGGAAGAGATCGTAAAGGAAATGCTCGCGCACACACTCCCCGGCGTGCTGGTTGCAGCCTCGATGGTCGCGGCGATTGCGCTGCTGTAGACAGATGGTCATTACAGTTACATCACGGTATGAGACGGAAACGAGGAGAATGCTAGCCGAATAGTTGTATGTCTACGATCGCACTGCTGCTCGTGCCTGCTCTTAGCACACAGCGGCAGGTGCAAAAGATGCGCCGTTTCCCGGCGTGCAACCCCACCACAGTCGTACGCCGTCAGGTTCCATTGTCTGTCTCCTACTGAACTTTCCTTCGTTTTCCCGTGAAGATTCCCGTCGCTTTCCTCCAACAATCCTTGTTCCTCATTATCTTCGCGGACTTCTTCTGTGGGTTCGAGGACTTGCTGATCCTCGAAGTCCGCACTCCAATGGAGCGACCCTGACCATATCTGGACAGACGGTGTTCACGGGCTGTCACTACTCCCCTAGGCAGCAGCGAAACAACGGCGGGCGCGTCTTTCATACGCCGCAACAGTTGCGGCGATGCGTTCACTCGGGTCTAGGTCGCTCTCTCCTGCGAGTGGAACTGGACTTGCTGTGACTCAAGAGAGACCAGGTCAGTTGCATGATGGCACACCAAAAGTCAAAAGTGTTCATGAACTGGCGGGGATTGTAGAAACTCATTGGTTTCGACAGTACCTCCCGCAGACAGCTCGATAATCGGACTCGTAAAGGAGATGCAACAATGAAAACGACAAAGGCAGTTAGATTTGGAAACATAGCAATTGCAGTCATTACGGGCATCCTGCTGGTGCTACCTCTTCAGGCGGAAATCAAGTCCCACTCAGGACATCTGATCGTTGAGCAGCCTGCCGATCTTCCCGAGATCGCACAGACCCCTGGACAGGCGCTCTTCCTGTATCAGGCCAAGGATCGCGAGACTTATCTCTACGTTGAGCAGCAAAATGGTGAGCGGCTTGCCATTTTAAATGTTACAGATCCGGCAAAGATCAAGGCAGCGGCTTCGGTTCCAGTGAAGACATCCGGGGCATTCGATTTTGTGCGCCCATTGAATGAGCGAGTTGAGCTGGTCCGCTTCCGCGATAGTGGGGAGTTAGCAGAGCTCGACCTTCGCGACCCCAAGAGTCCAACTCTGAAGACCGCGAATGGTCTCAGCGAGCCCGGCCATACTGAATCGTTGGGTCAGACGGGTTTGGTGATGATCAACGGACATTACGGCTATGTTGGCGGCGTGGCGCACGACTATCACTTGATGGACGTGTCAGATCCTGCGCACCCCGCCCCTGTTGTCACCATCAAGCAAGTAATGCACCAGGTCGTCAATGAAGAAACTGGTACCACCTATCTGCTGGGCAGCGACGGTCTCACCGTGGTTCGTCGACCGCGCGTTGAAGAAGACTACAACACAGAAAAGATTTACAAGGAATCGAACTGAATGTCGGACGATGGACGGTTCATTATCGAAGAGGTTTCTACGGACGTGCGGTCGATGACAGGATAGTGAAATCTCGGATGGGTCGACAACCGCGAACATCGCAAGGATGGGAGTTAGTTTCATGAACCGGCGGGGATTTTTGCAACTCATTGGGGCCACCGGTATGGCGGCATTGGCGTCCTCCTGCAATCGAATCAATTCTGTGGTGGGGACTCTACCGAGTTCGACTAACCTCGCTCGGTTCCCAGAAAAAACAGAGATGATCCTGCTCACCGACCGGCCCCCGCAGTTGGAAACTCCGCTCCACTATTTTCGACAGGACCTTACACCAAACGAAGCGTTCTTCGTTCGCTGGCATCTCGAAGGCATCCCGACTTCTGTAGATCTTCGAACCTTTCGGCTCAACGTCAGCGGCTACGTCCGGCAACCGTTGCAGCTCAGCGTGGACGACCTTCGATCACAATTCGATCCACTCTCTATCATCGCCGTCAATCAATGTTCCGGCAATTCTCGTAGTTTTTTCGAGCCACGCGTGCCAGGCGGCCAGTGGAAGCATGGCGCTTGCGGGAACGCCAAGTGGACCGGTGTTCCCGTGAAGGCGATTTTGGATCGTGCCCAAGTGAAGGCGGGCGCCGTAGACGTCTCATTCAATGGGCTTGATATTCCCCCACTGCCTTCTGTGTCTGATTTCGTGAAGGCTCTTTCGATCGATCACGCACGGGATGGCGAAGTAATGATCGCCTACGCCATGAATGACCAACCGTTGCCCATGGTCAATGGCTTCCCCCTGCGCCTCGTTGTACCGGGCTGGTATGGAACTTATTGGGTAAAAGCTCTCAGCGACATTACCGTGTTACCTCGTGTCTTCAGCAATTTTTGGACGGACAAAGCCTATCGCATACCCAACGCTCCAAATGGCACGGAGTCTCCAAAAGATTTGGCCAAGGACACAATCCCTATTAATCGATTCAACGTGCGTTCCTTATTCGTTCGTCCCGAGCCCGATGAAATCTTGTACCCCGGAATGCCGACTGAAATTGAGGGCATTGCTTTCGACTCTGGTTATGGGATTCGGCGAGTGGAGGTGTCGACGGACGGGGGAGCCACCTGGGCAGATGCTCGACTCGACCCGGAAATCGGAAAGTATTCGTGGCGACGCTGGCGGACGTCCTGGACACCAAGAAACCACGGCCAGTATCAACTCATGGCTCGCGCGACAAATGCGGCGGGAGACACTCAGAGCAAGGAACAGTGGAACCGCAGTGGCTTTATGTGGAATGTAATCCAACAAGTTGACGTGAAGGTGGGATAACTACGCATGATCCTAAAAATAATAAGTGGGGTCATAGCGTTAGGGCTTGCAGCATTGGTTACCGGCTGCGGACATAGTCCAAACAACTCTAAGGAAGCAGATCGGGGCATCGGTAACGCAAAAATGGAGCCGATGCTTGATTCAAAAACAGACAGCCCTGTGCATACCATCGTGATGCCGCATGACGAGCCGGTGTTTCCGCCGGGAGAGGGGCGTGATGAGTTTGTGACCGCGTGTGTCGTTTGCCATTCACCGCGATATATCACGATGCAGCCGCAATTTTCCAGGACAACGTGGCTGAGCGAAGTCAAAAAAATGATGGATGTCTACGGCGCACATATTTCTGATGAGCAGGCCCTGAAAATTACGGACTACCTTTTTTCCGTCAATGGAAAGGCCAGCACGGGTCAAGGTCCGAAAGGCACATATGGCGAATAACATCGGAGGTGAGCATCCCTCGCGGCCACCGATACGTATGCTGGGCTTCCTGTTGCTACTGGGTACGCTGTTTGCCTGGTGGGGAACCCGCGACTATCGCCGTATGTTTGGAGAATCGCTGCGCGAACCGGTTGCCGCCGCGAGTGTGGTTCTTCCGCAGGTAACGCAAGAAGAGAGTGCACTGCTGGATCGTGGTTCCCAAATTTCACAGCGGCAATGCGCGGGTTGTCACGAAAGGGCCACTCGTTCCAGTGCACCCAGTTATGAGGAAATTGCAACCTTCTATCGGCGGCGATTTCCTGCCACAGGGAGCAATCCGGATTTGAGCTCTCGACTAGCCTCAGCAGTAACACATCCGCGGCCAGGCTGGGGCAATTTCGCGCCGGGACCACCGGAATCCGCGCTATCGCTTAACGACCGGATCGCCCTTGCGAGTTGGATTCTGAGCAGTTTCGACCGAGGCAAAAATGCTGGAGAGGGTGCGGGTAAATGACGACTACTGTACAAAACCTATCCGGCCGCAATGAGCGAGCAAATACCCGGAGTTTAGGCGCGCTTCCGTCGATTGAGTACGACCTGATCCGGGCCCACGTCCTTGCGTCACTCGTAACCTTGGTGATCTCGGTCCTATTCGGCATTCTGGTGGCCACAAAGTTCACCTTTCCGGAATTTCTGGGAAGCCACGGATGGTCTACCTGGGGCAGGCTTCGCTACAACCACACGCAAGGCATATTCTTCGGATGGCTGGGCAACGCATTCCTGGCATTCTTCTATTATGTTGTCCCACGTCTGGCAAATCGGCCGGTTTTGAGCCGAAGGCTCGGTTGGTTTCTCTTCTGGATCTGGAATTTTGCGGTAGTCCTCCCCGGATGGGTGCTGGTCGCTGCCGGTTTCAGCCAGCCGCTGGAGTGGGCAGAGTTTCCGCTCGTAGTAGCCGCTTTCGTCGTCCTTGCCTTCATTCTGATGGTCTTCGAGTTTGTCCTGCCATTTCTCAGAACCCGGCTCCCAGACCTGTATGTCAGCGCTTGGTACATCATCGGCGGCATTATCTTTACGATGCTGGCCTACCCGGTCGGGAATCTTGTACCCGAACTCGTTCCCGGTGCGCGGGGCGCAGCCTTCAGCGGCCTCTGGATTCACGATGCCGTTGGTCTCTATGTAACGCCTTTTGCCCTTGCCATCGCTTACTACGTCATTCCCGCTACTACGCGCCGCGCGATCTTCAGTCATTTCCTGTCGATGGTCGGCTTCTGGCTGCTCTTCTTTACTTATCCATTGAACGGGACCCACCACTACGTCTATTCAGCAATCCCCATGGCCGCGCAGAAGGGTGCCATCGTCGCTTCGGCCTATCTCGGAATGGACGTAATTCTCGTCGTTACCAACTTGCTGCTTTCTCTGCGTGGAAGTAGTGGGACTGCTTTGAAGGACATACCGCTGCGTTTCGTCTGGTTTGGTTTCATGGCCTACCTTGTGGTGAGTCTGCAGGGCTCGGTGCAAGCATTGATGCCCGTCAATCGCTTCATTCATTTTACGGACTGGGTCATCGGTCACTCGCACTTGGCAATGATCGGTTTTGCCAGTTTCATCGCGCTCGGCGGCATCGCCCATTTGTGGCAACGCATCCCTGGAACACGCTATAACGAGCGCATGATGAATTGGTCGTTCTGGCTTCTTGGAGTGGGCCTGACACTGATGGTCGCCGATCTCACGATTGCGGGCCTTGTAGAGGCTCAGATCTGGCAGTCGAGTGCGCCATGGATCGATTCTGTCCGGGCGGTGGGAAGTTACTGGCTAGTGCGCACACTCTCGGGGCTACCTATTCTCGCGGGCTTCATTGTTTTCTGGACTTCTCTCGTTACAGGGCCAAGATTGTCAGAGGCCATCACGCCTAGGTCCAGCCGTGTGGTGTCGAAAAACGCCGCCGCATTCAACGATATCTCGCCCGATTCAGACAAACGCGGTTCGACTGGCTGGCTCAGCTATGCACATGTCGTCGCCTTCGGCGCCGGTGTAGGTTTTTTCGCGCTTTCGTTTCTTGTTCTGGCGATTATTCCTGGAAAAGAATTGGAAGATGAGATCAGCCAGGTGGCTCCGGTCACAATGGCAACGCTCACTACCTCCGAACAACGGGGCAGAGTTATCTACGGACGCGAAGGATGCGCCTACTGTCACACACAGCAAATCCGGTTTCTCGCGGCGGATGTGCGCCGTTTTGGCGCGCCCACCGAGGCATGGGAGACCAAATATGATTACCCGCAGCTTTGGGGGACGCGCCGCATCGGGCCGGATTTGTCGCGCGAATTCAATCTTCATCCGCGCGACTGGCAACTCGCTCATCTTTATAATCCTCGCCTTGTAGTACGGGATTCTGTGATGCCTCCGTATCCGTGGCTATTTAATGGCGACCCCAATCAGCCCACACAGGAAGGTTTGGACGTTCTGGCCTATCTCCAATCTCTCGGACGCGCTCGACAACTTTCCGGTTTTGACCGCCAGACCTCAGCGGCGAGTGTTCAGCCCGAAACATCTGATATGACGATGGCGAACGAGCCTTCAGGCAGAGCTACTCCTCCTGCCGTTCCGGTTCCCATGATCGGAGGATACAGCCTCAGCGCACCCGTTCTGCACCCTGCGTCGGATCCGGACGACTTACAGGAAGAAGTGAGCCGCGGCGGAACCCTTTTCGCCGCGAATTGTGCTTCGTGTCACGGATCCACCGGAAGGGGCGATGGCAAAGCGTCCGCAAGTCTACTACCGAAGCCGGCAAACCTGACTGCTGCGGTCTTCTCCGATGAACGATTGAGCAGTGTGCTGTGGAATGGAGTGACCGGATCCTCTATGCCGCCTTGGCGCCAAGTTCCCGCCGAAGATCTACGTGCTCTTGTTGCCTACGTGCATAGCTTGCACGCTCCAACTGCTGCTGCCCCGTCAACGCCAGATGCCAAGACTCTAAACGACGGTCAATCCCTATTTGTAGCCAACTGCGCCAGTTGTCACGGCGGAGGAGCGGGCAACGGACCAGCAGCAGGTGCCCTAGCTCCACCACCGACAAATTTCAAACTTAAGAAGCCAACGCAAGAACGGGCGTGGGATGTTTTAGAAAATGGCGTGCCAGGAACGGCAATGCCGCCGTGGCGCAACCAACTCAGCGCAGACCAGCGGCGCGCCCTGGTCGAATTCGTGCGCTCTCTTTATGTTCCACCGCAGGAGAACTCAGGACAATGATCAATCTAATTGTGATCGCAATTTCAGCCATTATGTTCGCTCTGCTTCTGGTCTGGTGGCGATGGCCGGCCTTCCGCGTTTGGATTGAGGCGCCGAAATACTCCATGCTCGGCCAGGAACGCCGCTTCGACGAACAAGTGACGGGAAAGAGAGTCAGCAGCGAACTCTTGGTCGATGGCGGGCACGCATAGGTCTAAACAAGTCGGAACGGAGTTGTGATCGCTCCTGACCCTCCGCCGAGTAGCAAGAATGGGTTGATACCTTGCGCCAACGCCCGAGAAATCCTGCAGCCCATCTCGGACCTTGGATTGTGAACCAAAAGTGACCGACCTTGAAGGCTGTTGACGGAAGTAAGTCAATCCTTTTGAATCATCACTTCGGTGGCTTTGACAACAGCGGTGACCGTATCGCCTTTCTTAAGCTTGAGTTCGTCGGGGCTATGGCGCTTTCGATCAGATTGTCACCCACCCGAACGACCACATGGGCCATGATGTCGCCCAATTGAATTTCTATAAACACACACCCCCCGAGAAACAGGATGTCCGATCCGGCGCGCAGAATGGCATCAGAATTTACGAGATCGCTCGGCGCAGTCGTCGCTCCGCCCCGACCGAAGGAGGTGCCCAGACCGGGCACCGTGGAGCTGTGTCATATACGGGCCTGGTTGCTGATGCAGACCATGCCCAGGCCGGCTGCAAAGAGCTTTTTGATCAGGTAGTTTTCTTCGTTATCGAGAGTAGCGCCACCAAGGTGGGCCATGGCAGTCGTATGCATTACGACCTCTCCGTCCCGCTCCTCCCCGCCTAAGTACCTGAGAAGTCGTGAGAGACATGCGAATCGTGGGTTGGAATCGGGGGTTCAAAACGGACGGAAAAGGTCTCGAAGCTCGGAAGAGCTCAGCGGTTTCACGTTCGACATCGCAATTACAACATTCATTGGCGATTGGAGAATCAGACCAATTTGAAATTCGCTAAAAACATTTGGCGTCCCACAAGTGAAGAATTTGAATACCCTGAGCCGACTCCGGTCGAACGCGGCGTCACTTTCGTCGATACCGCTGAAGTCTACCGCTGCCCGAATGAGCGCAATCATCTCCTGCCTTGTCCCTGCCACTGTGCCGTGACCAGGACTCAACCTCATGCAGCCAAGCTCCAAACTCTTCCGCGAAGCCTCGATGCAAATTCGATCAGTAATGCTCCCACGTCACCGACCAGTGTTCATCGGGCCGAGCCGACTGGATGATCAGCTTCCCGTCTGCAGCGATTTGGTAAACGCGAGGTAGGTCCTTGCCGACAAGGAGGTCGCGCGTATTCGATCCCTGCACGTGATGCGTCAACATATGCTTCACTTCATCCACTTCGTAGCTCCCGAAAGAAGCTTCGTACCCATCTTGGACGTATTCGTTGGATTGGTTATTCGCTGACTTGGGGTACATCAGTTGCACAGACATGTGGCCGTCTCGTGTGTAGATCAGCATGCCTTTCGGCTGATGGATATCGCTCGGCTTGCCTTCCGGTTCTGGCGAGTCGATGTGCTCCAGATGCCACGCTCCAATCAGTCTTTCCCTATCGGAGACACGGCCGGCTTCTTGGGTCTTTGCAGATTGAACGTGCACAAGACCTGCGATTGCCAAAACCACGAACCACGCGCCATAACGCAAAGCTTTCATCTTCGATTCCTCTTGGCGGGTGCCGCTCAGCGGCCTACCAGCTGTTCATGGAACTTTGGATAGCGAGCCCCTTCAAGCTTGATCTTTGACGAAGCCTCGTCAAGGGCACGAACATCCTCTGCGGTGAGGACTGAAAGCGGACTGACCGGGGAGCGAGCGGAGCTAAGTTCTTCTTGCCGACAGAAGTACACAGCCGTTTTAGGCGTACTTGCGAATGCGGACTGAGAGCGGACTGGAGAGGCACAAGGCGATTCATCCAAGTTCTTCGGAATGATGGTGGCCAGGCAAGGAGTTGAACCGCTGACGCCAGCCTTTTCAGCGCTTAACGGTGATTACAACTACTTAGAGGTGCCTCCCGGCGTTACAAGTCGCTGATTGTCACTGCAGGCAAGCCCAACTGCCGGTAACTTTTGTTCGCCTTTTGTTCCGCCCTGCTATTTCGCGATCCTCGACCTGATCAATATTCTTAAGGGAGGACGGAACCTCGGCAGTTTGCTACTCCTTACGCGAAAAAGTGGAATTTTCCATATTTATGGCACATATGAAATAATTATGTTTATGAAGCAAGAATCGATTCGGACGACGGTGGACATTCCGGCGGCCCTTTACCGGAAATTAAAGGAACAGGCGGCGGGAACTGGTTCTTCGATTCGTGAACTGGTTCTTCTCGGTGTGAGACGTGTGGTCTTGCAGGCACAGCGGCCGAGGCCAAAGCGGGTCGAGTTTCCACTGATTGTTTCCAAGGGACCACAGGTAGACCTGACGAATGAGCAGATCTATGAACACGTTGAATTTCCTTGATGCCAATGTCTGGCTGGCGCTCCTGTGGAGCCGGCATATACATTCCGAGACAGCCAGATCCTGGTTTGAGCAGGCCGGAGAGGAGCAATTCCTTTTCGGTCGGTTCACGCAAATTACCGTTCTTAGGCTTCTCACAACCAAACAGATCATGGGAGTGGACACAAAATCTATGGTGGAAGCCTGGAGCCTGTGGGACCGGATCTGGGCTGATGATCGAGTTATTTTCGTGCCAGAGCCGGAGGATATCGAGAAGGAGTCCCGCGCGCGCTCTCGAATGCCTAGTCGCTCTCCAAAGGTCTGGGCAGACGCGTACATGTTGGCTTTCACGGCCGTAGCAGGCTTGAAGTTGATCACATTTGACCGAGCTCTCAAGTCGCGCGGCAACGATGTGCTCGTGCTAGACAGCTAAGCGGATGCGGCTGTGCACCGCCAGAATGTCATCGGATGAAAATGTCGCGAGTTTCTTTCACCAGCCGCGACCCTTGAGCCCGCACTGGACCAGTCATTCCTTTCGAGAGTGTGCGGGTGGCCGGCTATGGCCCGTATGCACTGAGCATCGACAGAAAGCCCACGGAGGCAGCTCGATTGTAACGGTGCACAGCTGGTGGAAGGGCACCTGGTCATGGGCGGACTCCTTTTTATCGACCCTACAGGGACGGAGTCAACCACCGTCCGGACGATGCAGATATTATGCTAGAGCTGTTCGCAGCTCGGCTGATCCACACCAGTGGTGCCGGCACTAATATCAGATTCAGAGGCAAAGCACCCTGGTCCAGTCGTCTTTCAGCAGCTCCGCTTCAAACTGGTCGAGCGCAAGTATTAGCCCGAGGGTGCCCCGTTTCTCGGCGTGTTTTGTGCGCGCGAGAAGTCTGTGGGGCCTTGGCAGTGGCACCAGCCCAGGGCCACTCAGGCCACGCGCACTTTCATCTGCAGTGCTCGCCAGTCGTTGATCCGCACAGCTCCCATTTCGCCGTAAGGAAGCTGCTCCATTTCCGAAATGATGCCCCGGCCATCCTCCGTCCGCGCCTAGATTTGAAAGCGGTTGGTATCGTGTGCTCAAATAATGTTCGCTTGAAGCAGTTGCCACCTGGAGGCTAGGTGGATGGGAAAGACGCTCCGGGATAGCGAGGACGCTCTTTTGAAGAAAATAACAGTGGCCAATTACCTGCAGGATCCATACTACGCTCCGATTATGAAAGCCGTTGAGGGTCTTCTTCGGGAAAAGGGATTCGTTGCTCCGTTGGAACTCTTTATTCGTATGGAATCTCGAGAGGGTCATACGCTGCAATTTAGGCAAGGCCAGCCGAATCTTGCGTATTTTGCGGATGCACGCGCACGATCTGGATCTCAAGCCCTCGCTCACCGTGTACAAACGATGGACCAAGGGCTCTTGCCCCCTCTTGCGGTTTTCAAAGACAGGCGACCAAAATATTGAAGACGCTTACGCCCGTCACTTCGTTTCTCCACGTAAAGGTTCTGTTGGAGCAGGAGTGAAGGACGTTCTCGTCGACTCTACGGGAACTCACATGACGGGGACCAGCACGCGACGAGAGACTAAGGCACCCAGGTCCAAAGGTCATGGCAACGTCCTGAACGGCCCAGCCAGGTAGAAATTGATGAACAACGTTGGAGCCTTGGAAGATAAATAATGGGGATCAAACCGCCTTACACTTGTCAACAAGGCCAGTTTCTCGCCTTCATCCACCATTACACGACCCTGCACGGACGCCCGCCCGCAGAGGCGGAGATTGCGAGGTTCTTCCAAGTCACCCCTCCGAGCGTGCATTCGACAATTCTGACTCTGGAACGGCGCGGGTTAATCACGCGAGCGCCGGGCCAGGCCCGGAGCATCGCGCTGCGCGTTCCGACCCAAGAACTACCGCCCCTTTGCGGCGGCTACGCAACCACGAACATTCCGCCACCTGCGCGCCGGGATGAAGGCCAACGACCCACAGACACAGAAGCAGCCCTGCTGCGTCTCGGCAAAATGCAGCTTGAAGACTTGTTTGCACATAATGACCGGAATCCGCTCGACGACTCAGAGTTTATTCCCATTCTGGACATGCTGATCGAGTCCTTCGCTCACGCCGGGGTGGGTGCGCCCCTGGTCCAACATCTGCGCCGCCACGCCTGTGAGTTGTACCACCAGCGCTGTCTGGAAGCGGCACCCGAAACCACATTCGAGGCGAACATGCAACTTATCTTCAGCTACCTGCCCGCTTCGGGCCGGAAGCGTTGGCGGCCCTAAATCTCATGATTTGCTCTTCTCAAGCGTCGCAAGCTTCCATTTTCGTGTGCCTGGAGATGGATTTGGCACAACAGGACATCGTCAACCTGGAGAAACTGAAGGCCGATCTCACGGCAATCACTTTGGCGAAGGCTGTTGCGGAGGAGATTACCGAAGCAGGCTGGAACAGGCTCAGGTACTCCTACCTTCAGAACAAACAGTATTGGACCGAGCAGCTACGAAGCGATGATTCTGAGTCCGGAGCAGGACCTTCGCAGTTTTGGTCGGGCGGGCGGAACCGGAAAGAACCTTGACGCCGCTCGCTGCCGGCACCGGCTTACGCATTTCCGAGTGCTTGGGCCTGCAATGGCAGGATGTGAGCTTCGACGGATCTCTCATCCATGTGAGGCGCACTTGGATCTTTCATGATCCGTTGTGAGCCATGGGATCATGAACAACTTAACTAAGAGCTAGGCGCCACAGGCTCCGTGCCGATGCATCCTCTCCTGGGAGAATTCATGCGGGCGTGGCACATCCGCACTCCCTACCCAGATGTCGAAGCCCAAAGATCGAAGACTGGGCATTCCCCAGCTTCAGGCTAACCGGTAGAAAACCATGGGCGGCAAACATGCTGGTGGAAGACTATCTCCGGCCAGCAGCCGTAAAATCGGGAGTAATTGCCACGGGAGATCCATGCCGCTTCGGCTTCCAGAAGCTACGGCGTTCATGGGCATCATTTCTGGTCCACTCGAAGACTGACCCGAAGACGGTGCAAGCGTTGCTGCGGCATTCGGACGTAAAGACTACGCTGGAACTCTACGCATACAGCATCAGCGGGGACCGGATGACGGCACAAGGTGAAGTACTTCAAGCCATTCTCGGCCGCGGCAGTCCGGCTGAGCGCGGACTGAAGTGGTTGTGCTGATTCGATGTAAGTGTAAGTGCTTTGAAATGTGGTGGTCAGGGAGGGAGTTGAACCGCCGACGCCAGCTTTTCAGGGATTCTCTCGGCCTAAACCCTTTTTCAGTCAACAACTTAATTTGTCGAGGGGGCCACAGTTTTGTGACCACTCTGTGACCAGCGCCGATGTTCGCCTAAGCGTCGGCCGAGAATGCAGCAGTAGTCACTTCGAATGGCATCAGTCCCTATTAACCCAACGGACGAAACCGTAACTACCGGGATCGTGTGGCCGAGCATCACTCCACAGGGTTAGCTGGGTCGCGGATTGAACTGAGAACAAAGCACGAAGGTCTTCTCAAGGTGCTCAATGAAAATGCGCACTTTGGTGGACATCCGCCGGCTTGCAGGCCGTACGGCAAGGATTGGCACTGATCGCTCAAAGGAAGTCAGCAGCCGGACGACGGTACTTTCCCTAAGTTCTGCGGCAAAGAGCCATGCTGGCGCTTGGGCAATTCCAAGGTGTTCGAGGACACCCATCCTCATCTGTTCGATATCGCTGGTACGAAAGACCCCTGTGGGGATAACACGCTTCACGTCTCGTCCAGAGCCAAAGATCCAAGGCTGTATCGAACCCCGATCGACAAAGACGACCGACCGAAAGCGGTGAAGGTCGTCCGGAGACTCCGGCGCGCCATATCGGGCCAGGTACTGCGGAGTCGCGACGAGGATGATCATCGTCTGCGCGAATCTTCGCGCAACCAGAGTGGAGTCTGGTAGATCACCGGAGTGGATCGCCAGATCGAAGCCGTCTTCAATGATCGTGGTCGGGCTTTCCGACGCGGCCAACTCAACTGCCATGTCGGGGTAGGCAGCAAAAAAGGCAGGCAGCTTTGACACCATATGAAGGCGAGCAAACGTGGGAGGAACGGTCACTCGAATGAGGCCTTTCGGTGCGGTTTGGCCACGACCGATTCGTGAAGTCGCATTTTCGACGTCGTCGAGAATGTGCAAAGCAGACTCGTAAAAGTCGCGACCTGCCTCAGTCAGTGCAATCGAACGAGAGGTGCGGTGAATGAGTTCAGTGCCGAGTTCATCCTCAAGGGCCGAGATCTGTTTGCTGACAGCAGGTTGACCAATTCCACGTTCCTTGGCGACAGAGGAGAAACTCCCTTTTTCAATGACTCGGACGAACATGTGCATGGCATCCAATTTGTCCACAGCAGCCTCCCTATTCCTCTATGGAATGGATGCTATGCAAGAAATAGCGATTCTTCCGCTTTCTTGTCTGATGTAAAGGACACAGGCCTCAAGAAAATTACCCTTCCGCGCAGTGCATTCCAATTGGGAATAGCTGGTATTCCCCGGAGTGCCAAATCTGCTCGTACTACGGCCACATCAGATAGGAAGCCCGAGAGTTTCGAGCAAGATTTCAGCGGAGTCGGGAGCTGTTAATAGACGGTCAAAGGAGAT
>WNFO01001105.1_pt1 | contig 20670 bp, 19 predicted proteins | sample 5400251 | NCBI WGS metagenome assembly WNFO01 (sample SAMN13153354, study PRJNA577476) | soil metagenome | isolation source: 100 cm saprolite under Madrone tree | place: USA:California | collected 2016-06-14
TCGTGTACGGGTCGCGGATCCCCGCGATGGACACCGCGCGCTCGCCGACCTTCCCCGCGCCCTCCAGCTTGATGCGATAAACCGAATCGCGCCGGAACTCGAACCCGCTCACCCCGGTGGTGCGCTCGTCGACCTGCTCGTAACGGCAGTGCGTCATGTCCAGCACGCCGCCGGCGACGTGCTCGAAGAAGGGACTCGCCCGCTCGTACATCGCGTGGCTCGCGACCGAGGCCACCGTGCAGCGCTGTCCGGGATGCATCGCGGTGACCGAGACGGCATCCGTGGTCACGGTGCCGATGATGCTCTCCTTGCCCATGAACGGCTCGGCCGCGAACGACGCGCACTCCAGCACCTTGCCCAGGTAGTACGCGGCCGCCTCGGGGAAGCCCGCGCGGATCGCCGGCGCCGCGAAGAGGCACGAGTCGCCGGAGCGTCCGGCGACGACCACGTCGGCGCCCTGGTCCAGCGCCTGGATGATCGGCTCCACGCCCATCACCGCGACCAGCCGGTCCGTGCGCGCGAGAACTTCTTGTGTGAGATCGGACCGGCCGTCGAGGCCCTCGACGCGGACGCCGCTCTGCATCCGGCGGGCCACCTCGTCGCGGCTCACCTCGGAGAAGATCGAGGCCAGGTTGAAGGGCGCGAGCCGGTGCCGGCGCGCCAGCTCGCGGATGATCTCGGCGTACTGGTGGACGCCGCGATCGGTGCCCGCGTCGGACGCCGAGCCGACGATCATCGGCACCCCGAGCCGCCGTGCGGCCAGCAGCATCAGCTCGAGGTCGTGCCGCTGCCACTCCTCGGGACTGCAGTGCTCGTCGGCGCCGAGCGGCTGGGGGCCGATGTCGCAGCTGCCCGAGTCGGCGACGATCGCGTCGGGCCGCCGCGTCAGGCCGATCTCGAAGCTACCTCGCTCGATGGGCGTGAAGCCGAGGTGGCCCGTCGGCGAGAGAATGCTCATCCGTTCCGGCATCAGGTCTCGCGCAGCAACCCTTCTAGCGCATCAGACCGGCGAACCGATCGAGCGCCGGAAGCACCTCGTCGGCCTTCGCGGGATTCAGGTTGAAGACCAGTCGCGCCACCCCCGCGTCGCCGTAGCGCTGGATGAGATCCTTGTCTTCCGGCACCCCGAAGACGGTGATCGGCAGGGTCGCCGGATCGCGGCCGGACTCGGCGACGAGCTTCTTGAAATCCGGCAGGAGCTTGATCACGTCGCCATACTCCGGCCGGCGCGCGTGCGGCATCCATCCGTCGCCGTAGGCGATCGCCCGACGCGCTCCGTACGGAAAGGCGCCGCCCACGATCACCGGGGGGTGGGGCTTCTGCACGGGCTTCGGCCACGTCATCATCGGTGGGAACTTGACGAACTCGCCGGTGTACTCGGGCTTCGACTTCGTCCAGATCGCCCGCATCGCCTCGACGCGCTCGCGCATCACCTTGAACCGCGACTTGAAGTCGGTCCCGTGATCGAGCATTTCTTCGGCGTTCCAGCCAGCGCCGATACCGAACAGGAAGCGCCCGCCCGAGACTTGATCGAGGCTCGCGACCGCCTTGGCTGTCTGGATCGGATCGCGCTGAACGACCAGGCATACTCCGGTGCCCACGCGCAGGCGCGTCGTCGCCGCGGCGGCGGCGGCGAGGGTCACGAAGGGATCCATCACGTCGTAGTACTTCTTCGGCAGGTCGCCGCCCTGCGGAAACGGAGACCGGCGCGACAGCGGGATGTGCGAGTGCTCCGGCGCCCACAGCGACTCGAACCCTCGCTCCTCGAGCGCCCGGCCGAGCTCGGCCGGGCCCATCGAATAGTCCGTGAAAAAGATCGCCGCCCCGAAATCCATGCGGTGCCTCCTAGGGCAATCGAGCTAGGGCAATCGAGGCGCGCCCCGGGTGTCCCGAGGCGTGCCGAGCGCTGGGGGTCTGGCGGCCATTTCGGGGCCCCCAGCTAAACGGCCAGTTTGTCGCCGTCGGCCGGCGCCGCGACCTCGAACGCGTTGACCACGCCGGACAGGAGCGCGAAGTAGTTCGCGGCCGCCGTCAGCTCGACGAGCCACTGCGCGCTGTGGCGCTTCTTGAGCGCGTCGAAGGCCGCCTGGTCGACGCGGTTCGTTCGCATGAGCTGCCGGACGTACGTCACGATCTCGCGCTCTTCCGGGGGCAGCTTGCCCGCGTCGCCCTTCGCGCGGAGAAGGTCGATGACCTCCTCGCTCACCCCGTTGCGGCGCGCGGCGCCGACCTGCGCCGACCACACGTAAGCGGCCTCGCGCTCGCGCACGGCGGCCAGGATGGCGACCGATCGAAGATTTGGCTCGGTCACGCTCTCGTCGCGAAAGAACGTGACGAGACCGAGCACTCGCTCCGCGAGCTTGGGGCTGTGGAGGAGCATGCTGAACGGGCCTCGCACTCCCCCGAATACCTTCACTACCTGGTCGACAACGGCGTGCTGGTCGGCGGGGACGTCGGACTTGCCAGTCACCGGAGTGAGTCGCGGCATGATGGGCTCCTTTCGCGAGATCGTCGTAGGGCGGCCTCTCGGCAGCCGCCGGAAGGATGGCACAAAATCGGCCGGAGGGCCGAAGATCCGTTGACATTGCCTGCCGGCCTCTCCACAATCCGCCCGCGAAGGGAGCTACTCATGGCACGCCCCGTCCTCGTCCTGCTGTGGCTCTTTGTTCTCATCGCCGCGCCGGTGTCGGCGCAGGAGCCCGTGCGGCTCGGCGTCCTGACGATACGCTCCGGGCCGATCGCGTCGTGTGGGCGTCAGATGGAGGAAGGGCTCCAGTACGCCCTGAAGGAGCGCGGCGGCTTGCTCGCCGGTCGCAAGGTCGACGTGTTCTTCGGCGACTCGGCCGGCCAGCCGGCCCAGACGCGTGCGAAGACGCTCGAGCTGGTCGAACGGAACAAGGTTCACGTATTGACCGGGCCGGTCGCGGCCTTCGAGGCCTACGCGATCAGCGACTATGTCCGGCAGACCGAAACGCCGATGGTGATTTCTCCGGCCGCCGCCGACGACATCACCCAGCGCAAGACGAATCCGTGGTTCGTCCGCGCCACCATGAGCGGCTCCCAGGTCACGCATCCGCTCGGTGAATACGTGGCCAAGAAGCTCGGCTACAAGCGCATCGCGACGATCTCCGACGACTTCGCCTACGGTCACGAGCACACGGCCGGATTCCAGCGGACGTTCGAGGAAAACGGCGGCAAGATCGTGCAGAAGCTCTGGCCGCCGATCGTCACGCCCGACTACGGGCCCTTCATCGCCCAGCTGAAGACCAACGTCGATGCCATCTACGCGGGCTTCGGGCCGACCAACGGCCAGCGATTCCTCAAGCAGTACTCCGAGTTCGGCCTGAAGCTGCCCGTGCTCGGCATGGTGACGACCACCGAGGAATCGAGCCTCAAGTCGATGGGCGACGAGGCGCTGGGCGTGATCACCGCCGGGACCTACAGCGCGGCCGTCGATACGCCGACCAATCGCAAGTGGGTTCAGGCCATGCGCGCCGAGTACAAGGACGATCCGGGCTACTGCACGATCGGTGGCTATCTCGGCGTGCTCTTCGTCGAGGCCGGCATGAAGGGTGTCAACGGGCGAGTCGAGGACAAGGCCGCCTTCATGAAAGCGCTGCGGGCCGTGCAGCTCGCCGACACGCCGCAGGGTCCGATCCGCCTCGACCCCTACGGCAATCCCATCGTCAACGTCTACATCCGCAAGGTCGAGCGGCGCGAGGGCCGGCTCATGAACGTCGTCATCGACACCTACCGGGACGTGAGCCAGTTCTGGAAGTACGACCCGGCGACGTTCCTGGCCGCGCCGGTCTACTCGCGGGACTACCCGCCCGCGAAGAACATCGAGTGATTCGACCGGCGGCGCGCGTCGGCGCCGCGGCGCGCGTTGACAACCCGGGCATTTGCCCCGATAACACCGTTCTATGGACCTCGAACTGAAAGACAAGGTCGCGATCGTCGGTGGTGCGTCCAAGGGTTTGGGGCGGGCGTGTGCGGAGGTGCTGGCGCAGGAGGGCGTCAAGGTCGCGCTGTGCAGCCGATCACAGCCTGACCTCGACAAGGCGGCGAAAGAGATCCGTGACACGACCGGCCGCGACGTGCTCGTCTACGCTGGCGATCTGGATCGGAACGAGACCATCCAGGATCTGGTCGCCAAGACCGTCGACCGGTTCGGGCGGCTCGACATCATGGTCAACAACTCCGGTGGTCCGCCGCTGGCTCGAGCCCAGACGGCCACCGAAGAGCAGTGGGCGACCGCGGTGCAACGCTCGCTGCTGTTCTTCGCGCGGATGTCGCGCGAGGCTCTGCCTCACCTCAAGCGGCACAAGGCCGGCCGCATCATCAACATCCTGGCCAGCACCGTGTACCAGCCCATTCCGAATCTGGCGCTCTCCGGCGCCACGCGCATGGGCGTGGTGGCGTTCGCGAAGAGCCTCGCCGACGAAGTCGGACGCGACGGCATCCTGGTCAACAACGTGTGCCCTGGCTCCATCCTGAGCGAGCGCATGCTCTCCAACGTGACGAACCGCGCGAAGGAGCTTGGCATTTCGGTCGACGAGGCCCTGGCCCAGCGCGCGGCGGAGACCGCGGTGGGCCGCATCGGCGAGCCGAAGGAGCTGGCGTATCTGGTGGCGTTCCTCGCTTCCGGTAAGTCCAGCTACATCACCGGAACCACGATCCTCGTGGACGGTGGTCTCGTGCGTTCGGTGCTGTAGCCCACGTGTCGTGAGCCCGCTGCCGTGAGCCGTTCAAACCGGGAGGACCAGATCATGACCCCCACGTCGCCCAGCCGCCGCGACCTGCTCAAAGGCGCAGCCGCCATCACCGCCGCGACCGCCGTCGGCGGCATCACGGCCCGCCGAGCCCACGCCCAGACGGCGCCGGCATCGCGCGCGCGGATCGACTCGGTGCTGAAGCAGGCCGTCGACGCGAAGGAAGTGCCGGGCGTCGTCGCGATGGTGGCCACCGACAAGGGCCTCTTCTACGAGAACGCCTTCGGCGTGCGCGAGCTCGGCAAGGGCCCCAACATGACGCTCGACTCCGTGTTCCGAATCGCGTCGATGACGAAGGCGATCACGTCGGTGGCGGCGATGCAGCTCGTCGAGCAGGGCAAGCTCAAGCTCGAGGAGCCGGTGCCGAACATCGACCCGGCGCTGGGCTCACCGCAAGTGCTCGAGGGGTTCGACGCTTCCGGCACGCCAAAGCTTCGCCCCGCGAAGCGGCCGATCACCTTGCGCCACCTCCTGACCCACACGGCCGGCTTCTGCTATGAGCAGTGGGACGCGAACATGGTTCGGTACGTGAAGGCCTCGGGGATGCCCTCGACCGCGACCGGCAAGGTCGCGGCCCTCCGCATGCCACTGGTGTTCGAGCCGGGCGACAAGTGGGAGTACAGCATCAGTATCGACTGGGCCGGACGTCTCGTCGAATCGGTCAGCGGCCAGACCCTCGACGCCTACTTCCGCGACAAGATCTTCGCGCCGCTCGGCATGAAGGACAGCGGCTACATCACCTCGGACGAGCAGCGGTCGCGCCAGGCTCGGGTGCATCAACGGCAGGCCGACGGCTCGCTCGCGCCCCAGCCTCTGGAGACACCCTTCACGCCGGAGTTCTGGTCCGGGGGCGGGCCGCTCTACTCGACGGGCCGGGACTATCTCACCTTCCTGCAGGCGCTGCTGCACGGCGGAAGCCACAACGGCGCGCGGATCTTGAAACCGGAGACCGTCGCGCTCATGGGTAAGAACCACACCGGCGACATTCCGGCCGGCATCATGAAGACGACGAACCCCGCGCGCTCGAACGACGTCGATCTCTTCCCGGGCGCCCCGATCCGATGGGGGCTCGGCTACATGCTGAACATGGAGCCGGGGCCGAACGGCCGGAGCGCCGGCACGGTGAGCTGGGGCGGGATCTTCAACACCTACTACTGGCTCGATCCGGCCAAGCGCGTCACCGGGCTGATCATGACGCAGATCCTCCCCTTCGCCGACACGCGGACCCTGAAGCTCTACGGGCAGTTCGAGCGGAGCGTCTACGAGAGCCTGAAGGCGGTGTGATCCATCGCGGGCGCTCCGCGCCGTCGGAGCGGAGCGCCCGCGTTTTCCCCGAGATCAGGCGCCGGGCGTCTTCACCAGCAGATCGAGGTCAGCCTGTGCGCCATACGCTGACCTGAGCGCTTCCGGATCGTCCAGGCCCAGCCTCCGCACCGACATCTCGAAGCGGTCCTGCATCCGCGCGTCGTTCGCGTTCAGGTTGCGGGTGAAGCAGCAGAACTCCAGCTGGATCCCGTTGGGGTCCTTGAAGTAGATCGACTTCGCCCAGTCGTGGTCGACGACGTCCGTCACCTCGACGCCCTTCGCCAGGAGCTCGCGACGCTTGTCCTCGAGCCCGGCCTCCGAGCCGGCCTCGAACGCGAAGTGATAGAACGCGCTCGGCACACCGAGCCCGCGGGTGATCCCGGCGTCGTAGCGCGCCGGCACGCCCGGCACGCCGCGCGCCTCCATGAAGGCGATGAGCTGATCGCGCCCGGTGTCGAAGAAGATGTGGCGGATCTGGCCGCCTTCCTTGACCTTGATGGTGTCGCAGCGGACCGGATTGAACCCGAGCACGTTCTCGTAGAAGTCGCGGGTCTTGTCCAGATCCAGTGTCGAGAGGCCGAGATGAGAGAACCCTTTGTTCGACATACCGTGCTCTCCTGTCTGTGTGTGGCGAGCCCGTCGCCTCGTGACGTGGACAGGATAGCAGGAGACGAGCGCGTCCGGGCGGTAGCTCCAGGGCGAGCCGTGGCTTATGCTACGGGCGGGCGCAACGAGTCGCCCCAACTATTCTGCACACAACAGAGGAGATCTCCGCATGACCGAGCCTGACCATAATCTAAAGGCGCGCCTCGGCCGGCGGGGCCCCAGCCCCGCGACGGCCTGCGGCGCGCACAGCCACACCGCTGTCACGCGGCGCGGCTTCCTGAAGACGGGCGCGCTCGCCGCCGCCGCGCCGCTGCTGGCCGACGTGCCGTTCGCCGCGGCCCAGAGCCCGGCGCGCAACGTCAGCAAGGTGCACGACTTCCAGACGTCGGCCGACGTGGCGAAAGCCGAGCAGGAGGGCGAGGTCGTCTACTACGGCCACGACAGCGAGCAGGGCATCGCCATCTTGCTCGAGGCGTTCCGGAAGGACTTCCCGAAGATCAAGACGAGCTACGTGCGGCTGCAGACCGGCGCCCTCTACGCGAAGATCACCGCGGAGCGGTCGGCCGGGCGCTTCGGGGTCGATGTGCTCCAGCTCTCCGACATCTCCCCGGCCATCGACTTCCAGAAGAAGGGCGGCTGGGAGCAGTACATGTCGCCCGAGTACTCCGCGTACAAGCCCGAGTACCAGTCGACTCCGGCCGGGTACTTCGGAGTCCCGGGGGTCGGATTCTCCGGGATCGCCTACAACCGCGCCAAGGTGAAGCCCGAACAGGCGCCGAAGACGTGGAAGGACATCAACAACCCCGCCTTCAAGGACGGGATCAGCGCCAAGCTCGCGACCTCGGGCATGCAGCACGCCCAGTGGTACATCCTGCGCAAGATGTACGGCAACGACTTCTGGCAGGAGTTTGCCAAGCAGAGGCCGAAGGGCTTCGACGCTCGCGCCCAGCTCTTCGACCGGCTGGCCAAGGGCGAGGACCGCATCTGCGCGCTGGCCGAGTACGCCGGCTACACGCTCTATCAGGAGAAGGGCGCCGAGATCGACTTCGTGGCGGCGCCCGAGGGAATGCCGGCCATCGCGATTTACGTCGGCGTCGTCAGCAAGGCGCCGCATCCGGAAGCGGCGAAGCTCTTCGTGGACTGGGCGCTCTCCAAGCGCGGCCAGGCCGTCTACCAGAACCAGAAGATCCTCCTCTACGGCTCCCTGCGCCCCGACGCGGGCCCGATGCCGACGGGCAAGAAGCTTTCCGACTTCAAGCTGCTCTTCCCGACGGACTGGAACGACTACGTGGCGAGCCATCCTGTGTTCGTGAAGGAATGGAACTCGATCATGGGCTTGTGAGCCGTAGGCGTGACCGAGGAGCGCCCCGGGTTTCCCGGGGCGTGACGAGCATACGGGGGGCTTGGGGGGCGCTCGGAGCCCCCCATCTATTATGGCGACCCGGCCCGCGCCTCGTCAGCCTACTTGTCGGCGGCATCGCCGCCGTGCTCGTCCTCTACCCGATCGCGTACCTCGTGCAGGCCTCGCTGAGCGTCGGCGATCCGCAGGCCCGCCCGCCGGAGGCGTACGGGCTCGACAACTTCACGGGCCTCGGCCGCTACGCGCACATCTTCGGCAACACCTTGCTCGTCGCGGCGCTCGCCACGGTGCTCGCGGTGATCGTCGGCTTCACGATGGGCTGGATCCTCTCGCGCACGAACGTGCCCGGCCGCGCGGCGTTCGAGCAGCTCATGGCGATGCCGTACTACGTGACACCGCTCATGGGCGCCCTGGCCTGGGCGCTCATCGCCTCGCCGAACAGCGGGATTGTCAATCAGGTCTGGCGGGCGCTCGGAGGCGAAGGCTACCTGGTCGACATCAACACGCCCTGGGGCATCGCCTGGGTGATGGCGCTGTTCGAGGGATCCGTGGCCTTCGTGATGATCGGTGCCGTGATGAAATCGATGGATCCGGCGATGGAGGAAGCCTCGCAGGTCCTCGGCGCCAGCCGCGTCCGCACGATGCTGCGCATCACCCTGCCGCTCGTCCTGCCGGGCGTGCTCGGCGCGGCGGTGTTCGTCTTCGCCGAGATGCTCGGCTCGTTCTCCGCCGCGCTGGTCCTCGGGCTCCCCAACCGCTTCTACGTCGTGACGACCGCGATGTACCAGCTCGTGTCGCAGTACCCGCCGCGCTTCCCGACCGCGGCGGCCATGGGCGTCTCGCTCTTCGCCGTCATGTTCGCGATGGTCTGGATCTATCGCCGGATCATCAGCACCGGGACCTACGTCACCATCACCGGCAAGGCCTTCCGGCCGCGGGTCATGGACGTCGGCGGGCTGCGCTGGCCGTTCCTGGGCGTGTGCGCCGCGTATCTCGCGGTCGCCGTGATCCTGCCCGTGCTGACGATCACGTACGCGTCCTTCCAGCACCTCACCAGCGCGATCCCGCGCGCCGACAATTTCACGCTGATCAACTACAAGACCGCGCTGTCGCTCGACGCCGTGGGCTCGGCGCTCGGCAACAGCCTAGTCCTCGGCTTAGCCACCGCGAGCATCGGCGTCCCGCTGATGGGCTTTCTCTCGTGGCTCATCTATCGCTCGCGGCTGCCCGGCGCCGGCCTCATCGAGTATCTGCTGATGTTCCCCCAGGCGGTGCCCCGCCTCGTCTTCGCCTTCGGGATGCTCTGGGCGTGGCTGATCTTCCCGATCCCGATCTACGGCACGCTCTGGCTCCTGCTGATCGCGTACCTCACGGTGTTCCTGCCGCTCGGCCTGCGGACGATCTCGGGCGTGATTCTCCAGATCGATCGCTCGCTCGAGGAGTCGGCCCAGATGTGCGGCGCAACGTGGGGCTATCGACTGCGCACGGTCACGATGCCGCTGCTCAAGCCGGGGCTGATCGCGGCGTGGCTGCTGCTGTTCATCGCCAGCGTTCGCGAGCTCGGCGCGTCGATCTTGCTGATGGGCCCGAAGGCCAAAGTCATCACGCCGGCCATCGTCGAGTCCTGGTTCTCGGCCAGCACCGAGCTCACCGCGGCGATGGCGGTCTTGCAGACCCTGGCGGTGGTCGCGGCGCTGGTGCTCCTGTTCGCGGTCGCCCGCCGCGCGGTCCAGCACGGAGGCGAATGACGATGGCCCGCGCGTCGATCGAGGTGCGTGACCTGGTCGTCCGCTACGGCAGCGTCGTCGCGGTGCGCGGCGTGACGTTCACCGTCGGCGCGGGCGAGCACCTCACCCTGCTCGGCCCGTCCGGATGCGGCAAGACGACCACCCTGCGCGCGATCGCCGGGCTCGAGAAGCCCACATCGGGCGAGATCCGGATCGGCGACGCCCCGATGTTCTCGTCCTCGCCCGCGGTCAACGTCCCGGCCGAGCGGCGCGGGCTCTCGATGGTCTTTCAGTCCTACGCGATCTGGCCGCACATGAGCGTCTTCGACAACGTGGCCTACGGCCTGCGGGTGCGGAAGCGGCCGGAGGCCGAGGTGACGACCAGGGTCCGCGAAGCGCTCGAGCTGGTCCAGCTCGGCGAGCTCGGCACGCGCAGCGCCTCGAAGCTGTCGGGCGGCCAGCAGCAGCGCGTCGCGCTCGCCCGCGCGTTCGTGTTCTCGCCCTCGGTGCTCCTCTTCGACGAGCCGCTGTCGAACCTCGACGCGAAGCTGCGCGCCGAGATGCGCGTGGAGCTGAAGGAGCTGCAGCGCCGGCTCGACATCACCTCCGTCTACGTCACGCACGACCTCGAGGAGGCGCTCGCGATCTCCGACCGGATCATCGTGATGCGCGACGGCGTGATCGAGCAGATCGGCAGCCCGGGCGAGATCTACGACCAGCCGCGCAACACCTTCGTCGCCGACTTCGTGGGCTCGGCCAACCTGATCCGCGGCCGGCGGCGCGCCGATCTCGAGCGCGATGGGCTCGTCGTCATCCAGACCCAGGGCGGCGCGCTGGTCCACGGCATCGCGTCCGGTTGCCCGCCGGGCGACGAGGCGCTGATGGCCGTGCGCACCGTCCGTCTCCGGCTCGAGCGCGCGCGCCCGGCCACGCAGGTCAACGTGTGGCCGGCCCGGATCCGTCAGCGCGTGTTCCAGGGCGACTTCACGCAGTACCACGTCGACTGGGACGGCCGGGTGCTGATCGTGCGCCTGGCGACGCCCGATCCGCTGGCCGAGGGCGACGAGGTCTTCGTCAGCGCCGATCCGCGGTACTGTGTGCTGCTGGAGGAGTGATGCCGCATCCGATCTCGCTCGCGCATCTCACCGTGCTGGACACCACGCCTCCCGAGCTGGTCAGCGTGGCGGCGGCCGCCGGCTTTCCGACCATCGGCATCCGGCTGACGGCCACGCCGAGCGTGGGGGTGCCGCCGTACGACATCCTGAGCGACGGTCCTGTCCTGCGCGAGACCCTGCGGCGCCTGGCCGACACGGGTGTGAACGTGCTCGACACGGAGTTCCTCCGCTTCGAGCCCGAGCAGCCCATCGGCGTACCGGAGGGCTTCCTGGAGGTCTCGGCCCGGCTCGGCGCCAAGAACGTCCTCGTCATGAGCGCCGAGCCCGAGGAGGCGCGAACGATCGAGCGGTTCGGCGAGCTCTGTGACCGCGCCGCGCAGTACGGCCTGCACGTTTGCCTGGAGTTCGCGATCTACACCGGGGTGCGAACGCTCGCCCACGCCGCGAGCATTCTGGCCAAGGCGAAGCGCTCGAACGCCTCGGTCTTGATCGATGCCCTGCACTTCAGCCGGTCCGCGGGGCTGCCGGCGCACGTGAAGCAGGTCGATCCGGCCCTGTTCCGCTACGTCCAGATCTGCGATGCTTCACCTGACATGCCCGGCCCGACCGACACGCCAGCGCTGATCCGTGAGGCCAGAACAGGGCGTCTCCTGCCCGGCGAGGGCGCCCTGCCGCTCGCCGAGCTGGTGACGGCGCTGCCCGCCGGGCTGCCGCTGGCGATCGAGGCGCCGTGCCGGGCGACCGCCGGTCTCCCCGCGCTCGAGCGCGCGAAGCGCGCGTACCGGGCGCTCACCAGCCTCGCAGGAGCGTGACATGAATTTCGGGATCCACATCGGCGCCATGGGTGGGCCGCTGGACGAGATGCGCAAGCTGTGGAAGTTCGCCGACGCGAAGGGCTTCGACTGGTTCTCGGTCTCCGACCATTTTCAGGAGTCGCCCCCGCGCGGTGGCGACATGGACTGCTACGAGGCGATCGCGATTTTGACCGCGGCGGCGATGGACACAACGCGGATCCGGCTCGGCAGCGGGGTCTACTGCGTCGCCTACCGGAACCCGGGGCTACTCGCGAAATCGCTCACCACGATCGACCACCTCTCGAACGGGCGCGTCGACTGCGGGCTCGGCGCCGGCTGGCACGACATCGAGGCCAAGGCCTTCGGCTACGCCTTCCCCTCGATCGGCCCGCGCGAGGACATGCTCGAGGAGTACGCGCAGATCCTCAGACTGCTCCTCGACCCCGAGCAAAAGCGCGCGAACCTCCAGGGCAAGCACTTCCAGGTGACCAACGCTCCGAACTATCCCAAGCCGCTCCAGCCCCGCATCCCGATCTGGATCGGCGGGCGCGGCGAGAAGCGCACGCTCCGCGCGGCCGCGAAGTACGCCGACGGCTGGAACGGCGCCTACATCGGCCCGGACGAGTGGAAGCACAAGGGCCAGGTGCTCGATCGCTGGTGCCAGACCGAAGGGCGCGATCCGCGAACGATCATGCGCAGCGTGAACCTCGGCTTCTACCTCGGAGCCGACGCCAAGGGCATCGCGCGGGCCGAAACGCTGTTCAACAGCCACTTCGGCGGGAGCCCCGCGCGCGCCGAGCGCACGGGCTATCTGCGAGGATCGGTGAAGGACGCGCGCGAGATGGTCGATCAGTTCCGCGCGCTCGGCTGCACCCGGCTCAGCATCGCGCTGCGCGACGGGCCCTACGATTGGGACGCGCTGGAGGCGTTCGCGGCCGAGATCGTCCGCGCGCGCTGATCACGATACAGCCCGAACAAGGAGGGACCATGCTCAACCCAGGGGACAAGGCGCCGGACTTCGTCGGGCGCGACCACAACGGCAACCCCGTCAAGCTCGCCGACTTCAAAGGCAAGTCGGTCGTGCTCTGGTTCTTTCCCAAGGCCGACACGCCTGGCTGAACCGCCGAGGGTTGCGGGTTCCGCGACCTGAAGGCCGACTACGACCGGAAGAACGCGGTGATCCTGGGCGTGTCGTTCGACACCCCCGCCGACAACAAGAAGTTCGCCGAAAAATTTCACTTCAACTTCCCGCTAATCTGCGACACCGACCGGACGATCGGCACCGCCTACGGCGCCAACGCCGACCCGGCCAAGGGCGCCCAGCGCGTCGGTGTCGTGATCGACCGCGAGGGCAAGATCAAGGAGTGGCACGAGCGCGTCGACGCACGCGCCTGGCCGGCCGCGGTCGTCCAGACGCTCTGAGATCGCGTTCGGGCGACAACAGGGTGGCGCGCAAGCGCCATCCTGCATGTTCAGCGACAGGTGCTCGCCCTGGCCCTGCAGCAGATTGAGATCCAGCATGGTGGCGTTGCCGCAAAGCTGACCGGCGGATCCCGGCACTTATTGGCGAGGAGGGGCGATGGACCTGGAGCTCTCGGTTCGGGCCGCGGCAGGGGGCGATCTCGACGCGTTCGCCGAGATCGTGTGCCGCGAGATCCTCGACGGAGTGCACGACCGCGTCCCGGCGAAGGCGTTCTACTTCACCGGCGGGCTCGACGCGGTCCTGGCCAGCGCGGCCGCGCCATAGTCACATCTTGCCTCGATGCCGCCGAGGCGGCACAATCGCGGCACCGATGGCGCGACACTGGCTTGGGATCGACATCGGCGGGACCTTCACCGACTTCGCCCTCTTCGACACGCAGACGGGCGAGCTGCTCGGTTTGAAAATAGCGTCCACCCCACACGAGTTCGCCGAGGCCGTCCGCGTCGGGCTCGCACGCCTGGCCGACGAGCACGGCGTCGATCTGCGCGAGATCGGCACCGTCGTCCACGGCACCACGATCGCGGTGAACACGCTGATCCAGCGGACGGGCGCGCGGCTGGGTCTCCTCGTCACCGAGGGATTCCGCGACGTTCTCGAGCTCCAGCGCCTGCGGCTGACGAACCCGTTCGATCTTCACGGCTCGCGTCCCTTGCCGTTGATCCCGCGCGCGCGGGTCGCCGAGATACGCGAGCGGCTTCGCGCCGACGGCCGAATCGACACGCCGCTGGACGAGGCGGGCGTGCGTGACGCCGTGCAACTGCTCACCAGGGCCGGCCAGGGCGTCGAGGGTCTCGTGATCTCGCTGCTGCATTCGTATCGAAGTCCCGCGCACGAGCGGCAGGCACGCGCGGTTGCCGAAGCGGCGGCTCCCGGCCTGCCGGTGACGGCGTCGTCCGACGTGTGGCCGCAGGCGCGCGAGTACGAGCGGACGGCCCTGGCCGTGCTCGACGCCTACGTGCAGCCGAAGGTGCGGCGCTACCTCGAGGGCTTCGAACAGGCCCTCGCCGCGCGCGGAGCCCCGGCCATGCCGTACGTCACGAAGTCGAACGGCGGCATCATGCCGGTCGCGGCCGCGCGCAGCCAGACGGCGGCGACGCTCCTGTCCGGGCCCGCGTCCGGGGTCATCGGCGCGGCCTACGTCGCGGCGCGCGCGGGCCTGCCGAACGTCATCACGCTCGACGTGGGGGGCACCAGCGCCGACATGGCGGTGGTCGAGAACGGGCGTCCGCGCGTGAGCACGAGCGAGCACATCGGCGGCGTCCCGGTGATGATGCCGGTGGTGGGCGTGAGCGCCATCGGCGCCGGCGGTGGCTCCGTCGCGTGGGTCGACGACGTCGGCCTGCCGAAGGTCGGCCCCCAGAGCACCGGCGCCGAGCCCGGCCCCGCGTGCTACGGCCGCGGCGGCAAGGACGCCACCCTCACCGACGCGTTTCTCGTCTCCGGCTTCCTCGATCCCGAGCGCTTCCTCGGCGGCCGGATGCGCCTGGACCGGTCGCTCGCCGAGGCCGCGATCGCGCGCCTCGCCGGCCGGCTCGGCATGACGCCGGACGAGGCGGCCGAGAGCGTCGTGCGCGTCGCCGTCTCGAACATGTACGCGGAGTTCACCAAGATCCTCTCGCGCGCCGCGGTCGATCCGCGGGATTTCGCGCTGGTCGCCTTCGGCGGCGCCGGGCCCGTGGTTGGCGCGCTCGTCGCCCGCGAGGTCGGCATTCCCGCGGTGTTCGTGCCGCGCTCGCCTGGAACGCTCTGCGCGCTGGGAGCGCTCAGCGCCGACATCGTCAACGACGCGGTCCGCACGGTGCACACGCGCGTCGAGCCGGCGCTGCTCGAGGCGGCCGCGCTGCGAGGGCACTACGACGCCTTGCGCGCCGAGCTGGCGGAGTGGCTCGAGCGCTTCGGCGCCGGCGCGGGGCCGGCCGCGTTTCGGCACGCCGCGGACATGCGCTACGTCGGCCAGTCGTACGAGATCGACGTACCCGTCGAGCTCGGCTGGCTGGCGCCCGGCGGCGGCGCGTCCCTGCTCACCGCTTTTCATCGCGCTCACGAGCGCGCCTTCGGCCACGCCGATCGCGAGGCGCCGGCGGAGGTCGTCAACCTCCGCGTCCAGCTGCGGGCCGAGCGCCCGCGCGTACCGCTCGACGAGCTGCCCGCCGGCTCGACCACGCCGGCGCCTCGCGCGACGCGTCGGATCTGGCTCGACGGCCGCCCGACCGAGGCGCGCGTCTACGACCGCGCGGCGCTCGGACGCGGGGCGCGTCTGGAAGGGCCGGCCATCGTCGAGCAGCCCGACACCACGGTCCTCGTGCCCGGCGCTCACGTCGGCGAGGTCGATCGCTTCGGAAACTTGATGATCCGGAGGGAAGGCTGATGCGTCTGGACGCGCTGACCGTGGAGATTCTCCGGAACTACCTGCAGGGCGCCGTCGAGGAGATGGCCTACGTCGTCGAGCGCACGGCCTACACCACCTTCGTGAAGGAGACGGCGGACTTCACCTGCGGCCTGCTCAATCCGTCCGGAGAGTTCTTCGCCTATCCCGTCGAGCTCGGGGTGGCGAGCTTCGGCGGCATCAGCTACGCGCAGACCCTCGAGGCGGTGGGCCCGCTCGAGCCCGGCGACGTGGTGATCACCAACGACCCGTACGGCTCGGCGGCGGCGGCGACGCACCTGCCCGACATCCACCTGGTCAAGCCGATCTTCTGGGAGGATCGCCTCGTCGCGTACGGCGCGGGCTTCCTGCATAGCTCCGACGTCGGCGGCATGGTGCCGGCCTCGATCTCGCCGCGCGCCTCGGAGATCTACCAGGAAGGCTTGCGGCTGCCGCCCAAGAAGCTCTTCAAGCGCGGCGAGGTCAACCGCGACCTGCTCGATGTGATCCTGGCCAACTGTCGCATCCCTGAGCAGAATTGGGGTGACCTACAAGCGCTTGTTGCCGGGCTCACCACCGGCGAGCGCCGCGTGCACGAGCTGATCCGGCGCTTCGGCCCCGACACGGTCGACAAGGCCATGGACGATCTGATCGACTACGCGACGCGCAAGGTCGAGGCGCTCATCCGCCGCATGCCGGCCGGCCGCTACGAGTTCTCGGACTACATCGAGGACGACGTGGTGACGAACATTCCGATCCGCCTGAAGGTCGCGCTCACGATTGCCGACGGCGAGATCCACCTGGACTTCACCGGGAGCGACGTCCAGGTCAGCTCCGCGCTCAACGTGCCGACCGCCGGGCGCGTGCACCCGTTCATGGCCGTCGCGCTCGTCAACTACTTCGCGACGCGCGACCGGACCATCCCGCTGAACGCGGGTGTGCTGCACCGGGTGCGCATGACCCTGCCCGAGGGCTCGGTGGTGAACCCGAAGTTCCCGGCGGCGTGCGGCGTGCGCTACGCCACCGTGCTCCGGATCTACGACGCGGTCCTCGGCGCGCTCGCCCGCGCGGTGCCCGAGGACATTCCGGCGGCCAGTGGCGGTCAGGGTTGCATGGTCGCCCTGTCGCTGCCGGACCCCGAGGCGGGCCGGCGCCACGTCACCGTGATCGAGCCGATGATCGGCGGCGGCGGCGGCCGGCCCGCCCGCGACGGTGTCGACGGCTGCGACGCCTCGCTCGGCTTTCTCAAGACCACGCCGGCCGAGACGCTCGAAGCCGAGGTGCCGATCGTGGTGCGGCGCTTCCACCTGATCCCGGACTCGGCCGGTCCCGGGCGGTTTCGCGGCGGCTTCGGTGTCCGTCTGGACTTTCAGGTGTTCCAGCCGGAGGGCCTGGTGACCGCGCGCGGGATGGAGCGGCTGCGCTTCGCGCCCTGGGGTGTGGCCGGCGGCACCGCCGGCTCGACCGGCAGCGTGGTGCTGAACCCGGGCACCGCCGGCGAGCGGCCCTTACCGAAGATCGACGTCCTGGCCCTCGAGCCCGGCGATGTCCTGAGCGTACGAACGCCGGGCGGCGGCGGTCACGGCGATCGCTTCACGCGACCGCCGTCCCACGTGCTCGCGGACGTGCTGTCCGGCCTCGTCTCCCGCGAGCGCGCCCGCGACGCGTACGGCGTCGTTCTCGACGGCGACCGGGTCGACGAGCCGGCGACCACCGCCTTGCGAGCGGCCCGCCGCGGCGAGGAGCCGGCGCGTCAAGACGCCGGCGCCGTGTTCGATTTCGGTGCCGCGCGCCGCGAGCACGAGCGCCGCTGGCCGCCCCCGCTTCAAGACGCGTTCATCGCGCTGCTGATGAGCCTGCCGGCGCCGTACCGCGCCTACGTGCGCCGCACGCTCTACGGTCGGGTCGAGGCGCTCGCCGCCGAGCGGCCGGTGACCGCCGATGACCTCGATCGGCTCTGGCAGACCCTGCGCGCCTCGATCGCGCTGAAGTGATCCAGTGATTTGGAACCGGGGAGGACCGCATGAGCACCGTTGACTGGAGCTACCACCGCCAGGGCTGAATGACCTGCGCCAAGACGCAAGGGTTCCTTGCGAAGCACAAGGTCGGTATCGCCGCACAAACCGATGCAAAAAAAGCGACGATCAAGGGCGAAGCCGCCCTCGGCGCGCTCAAGGGCGTGGACGAGCTCTACGTCGCCAAGGGCAAGAAGATCGTGCACGTCGACCTCAAGCGCGACAAGCCGCCGCGCGCCGAGCTGCTCGGCCTCCTGCTGGGTCCCACGGGAAATCTGAGAGCGCCGACGCTCCGGAAGGGCCACGCGCTGATCGTCGGCTTCGACGAGGCGACCTACAAGCGACTGCTCGGCTGAGCAGCGCCGTCAGACGCGGAGCTGCGCTCAGCCCCGGGCTTTGCGAAACGCGCGCTCGAACCCGGGCAGCGCGCGCACGACCGTGTCGCGCTCGACCGTGAGCGAGATGCGGATGTGGCCGGGCATGCCGAAGCCCGAGCCCGGCACGGTCAGCACTCCCTCCTCCGCCAGCAGGCGCACGAAGGCCACGTCGTCCTCGATCGGTGTCCTCGGGAAGACGTAGAACGCGCCCTGCGGCTTCACGCACTGATAGCCGATCCGCGTGAGGCCCTCGTACATCAGGTCGCGCTTCTCGCGATACGGCGCCACGTCGATCACCTGGTCGCCGACCTCGGCCACGACCCACTGCCAGAGCGCGGGCGCGTTCACGAAGCCGAGCACCCGAGTCGTGAACGTGCACGCCTCGAAGAGCTCGGCCGCCTCGGGCATGCGCGGCGAGAACGCCAGATAGCCGATGCGCTCTCCCGGGATGGCCAGCGACTTCGACCAGGAGGTCGCGACGATCGAGCGCGTGACCAGCGGCGGCACCTCGGGCGGCACGACGTCGTCGAACACCAGTGCCCGATACGGCTCGTCGCTGACGAGCACGATCGGCCGCGCGGCACGAGCCAGCATCGCCTCGATCTCGACGAACGTCGATCGCGGATAGATGACACCGCTCGGATTGTTGGGAGAGTTCACGAGGATCGCGCGCGTCCGCTCCGTGATGGCGGCCTCGAGCCTCGCGACGTCCGGCGTCAGATCCGTCCTGGGCGGCACGACGATCAGCTTGCCTCCGTGATTCTCGGCGTAGAACGTGTACTCGGCGAAGAACGGCGCGACCGTGAGCACCTCGTCGCCCGGATCGAGCAGGGCCTTCAGCACGGTGTTCAGCGCGGCGCCGGCGCCCACGGTCATGAGGATGTGAGCGGCCGTGTACGGCAGTCCGGTGGAGGCGCGGAGCCGCCCGGCCACCGCCTCGCGCACCTTGACGTGGCCGGCGTTGGGCATGTAGGCGTGCAGGTGCGGCGCGGTACTTTCCAGCACCCGCCGGGCGGCCGCCAGGACGGCCGGCGGCGGCTCGATCTCCGGATTGCCCAGCGTGAAGTCGAAGACCTTGTCGGCGCCGCGCTCCTGCTTCAAGCGGGCGCCTTCCTCGAACATGCGCCGGATCCACGATGCCTTCGTCAGATTCTCGGTGACGGCGCGCGAGACGATCATGGCCTCACTGTACCCCAGCCAGCCGGAGCTCGTGGGCCCGGTGGCAGCCGACCAGATGGCCCGGCGAGATCTCCTGGAACGCTGGTGTCTGGGTCCGGCACACCTCGATTGCGTGCGGGCACCGCGGATGGAAGTAGCACCCCGACGGCGGCGCGGCGGGATTCGCCACCTCGCCCTGCAGCACGATGCGCCGCGAGCGCAAGCGCGGATCCGGCTCGGGCACCGCGGAAAGGAGCGCCGCCGTATACGGGTGCTTCGGCGACGTGAAGAGCTCCTCCGTCTCGCCGAGCTCGACGATGCGCCCGACGTACATGACGGCCACGCGATTGCTGATGTACCGCACGACGCTCAGGTCGTGCGCCACGAACAGATAGGTCAGCCGGAACTCCACCTGCAGATCGAACAGGAGATTCAGGATCTGCGCCTGCACCGAGACATCCAGGGCCGACACCGGCTCGTCGGCGACGACCAGGCGTGGCTGAAGCGCCAACGCCCGGGCGATGCCGATCCGCTGCCGCTCGCCTCCGCTGAATGCGTGCGGAAAGCGGCGCATGTACTCCGGCCGCAACCCGACCCGGCGCAGGAGGTCCGCCACGCGCTCCTCGCGCTCACGCCGGCTCTTCATGCCGTGGACCAGGAGTGGCTCGCCCACGAGGTCGAGCAGGGTCATGCGCGGGTTGAGCGAGGTGAACGGATCCTGGAAGATCATCTGCATCTCGCGCCGGAGCGCCCGCAGCTCCGACTCGCGCAGCCCGCCGAGCTCGACCACCGAGCCGTTGGCCAGCCGCATGAAGATCTCGCCGCCGCTCGGCTCGATGGCTCTCAGGATGCATCGCGCCGTGGTGGTCTTGCCGCAGCCGCTCTCCCCCACCAGCCCCAGGGTCTCGCCCTCGTCGATGTGAAAGTCGACGCCGTCGACGGCGCGGACGTGGCCCACCGTCCGCTTCAAGAAGCCCTTGCGGACCGGAAAGAGCTTCCGCAAGCCCGCGACGCGCAGCAGTGGCGTCTTGGCGGCGCTCATTCGTAGAGAAAACAGCTGGCGGTGTGCCGGTCGCCGACCGTCCGAGGATCCGGCGTCTGCCGATCGCACGTTCCCGGTATGAAATCCGGACAGCGCGGATGGAAGGGGCAGCCCGCTGGGCGGTCGTATGGGTGCGGCACCGCGCGCGCGATCGGCGTCAGCCGCTCGCGGCTCCGCGCGCGCATGCGGGGAATGGAGCGCAGGAGCGCCCGGGTGTACGGGTGCTTCGGCGCGTGGAAGATCGCGTCGACCGGCGCCTGCTCGACGACGCGGCCGAGGTACATGACCGCGACGTCCGTCGCCATCTCGGCGATCACGCCCAGGTCGTGCGTGATGAGCATGATCGCCATCCCGTCTTCCTGCTGGAGCTGGCGCATCAGCTCGAGGATCTGTGTCTGCGTGGTCACGTCGAGCGCGGTGGTGGGCTCGTCCGCGATCAACAGCGTAGGACTGCACGAGAGCGCCATCGCGATCATCGCGCGCTGGCGCAGGCCGCCGCTCAGCTGATTTGCGAGCTGGTCGATCCGCTGATCGGGCGAGGAGACGCCGAC
>WNFO01001355.1_pt1 | contig 20654 bp, 19 predicted proteins | sample 5400251 | NCBI WGS metagenome assembly WNFO01 (sample SAMN13153354, study PRJNA577476) | soil metagenome | isolation source: 100 cm saprolite under Madrone tree | place: USA:California | collected 2016-06-14
TGCCTGCGCGCGGCGCGCGCACCCTGATGGTTCGTTGCACCAACACCAGGAACGAGGCCCAGCCCGATTTCAAGATCTGGAATCCAGCCGGCTACATGTACAACACTATTGAAACGACCCATGTGGTCGCGGCCTGAGGAGGAACCAGGAATGCTCCGTGCTGTTTTGCCGATGGCCGCCGTTCTCGGTCTCGTTCTCTTGCTACATCCCGGTCAGGCCGCAACGATCACCACATTGAAGTCGCTGAAGTTGGATGTCCCCACCAGCGACGCGATGTTCCCCGCTGGTCCGGAATCGGATGCGATCAACAACAACTGCCTCGCCTGCCACTCGGCCGACCATGTGTTGAACCAGCCTTCGCTGTCCCGGGCGGCCTGGCAAGAAGTCGTCAACAAGATGATCACCGCCTACAAGGCTCCTGTCAGCCCTGACGACGCTAAAGCGATCGTGGACTATTTGGTCCGCACCAAAGGCGCTTCGTAGATCCGGTAACGCAAAGCTCGCAGCGATCGCATTCTCGCGCCGCAAACTTCAACGAAATGAAATCAGCCCGCCATGACGAAACTTGAAATAAGTGTTGGAATATTGGCCACGGTCTTCTGCTTGTCAGTCAGGGCACAGACCATCAACGTAATGACCCTCGATCAAGCCGGAGCCCAGACGGTCCTGCAAGCAGCGAGGGAGAGCGCGCAGCAGCGGAATGCGCCCTCGGCAATCGCAGTGGTTGATCCTGCCGGAGATCTGCTTGCTTTCCAGCGGATGGACGGTGTCCGCGCGGCAAGCGCGGATCTTGCCATCGAGAAGGCACGAACGGCTGCGCGGCTACAACGACCGACGGTGGAGATCGAGGACAACATTAATCGGGGCCGAACGGCATTCGTCACCGCCGGCATCGCGGCACTGCGCGGCGGCGTGCCTATACGCGTAAACGGCGAAGTCGTGGGCGCAGTAGGTGTTGCCGGCTTGAGCATGGAGAACGACACTGAGACGGCGAACACCGCGGCGGCGGCCCTGAACCCCTTACCGAAGACAGATCAGCGTAGGTAACGGAGTTACAGTTCGCTCCTTGCACGAATGTCGCGTCTTCATCAGTTTTGCGCGTGCGTCCCATCCAGATTCGAAACTCGAGCCATAGCAAGCGCCCACCCTCTCGCTATGGGCGGTGCTAATGGCCTACCTGTCTCTGCCACCCCCTGGGCGTCGCAGCCACCGGTCTTGCGCGCGCAGACCTGTGCCGCTCCATCGGACGGTAGGCAATTACAGTGGGATGGTGTAGGCGGTCAGGACACAGTTCGGCGGACATCTTGCTCAATCCGTCGAAGCCGGAGGTCAGCTGATGGCCGGGCTCCTGAAGAATCCTGATTGAAGGAAAGTCATGACCTCTCATCGTTCCAGCCTGCGTGGACCAACCGATCAACCTGACCGGGACGCAAATCCTGCTACGGTCTATTACCCCGATGCAACGTGGCAGCACAGGACGCCTTCAGAATCGGGCGTCAGTCCCGACCTTCTGAAGCAGGCGATCGACTTTGCGATCGCTGGCGAGACGAAAGCGCCACGCGATCTGGTGATAAACCACTATCAAACCTTCGGCCGCGAACCGTTCGGCTACGCGATCGGGCCCATCAAGGAACGCGGTGATCCGACTGGAATCATCATTCACAAGGGCTACATCGTCGCTCAATGGGGAGATCCGCTCAGGGTAGATATGACTCACTCCGTGACCAAGAGCTTCCTTTCCAGCGTCGTCGGAATTGCCGTCGAGCGCGGCATGATCAGGAGCGTCGATGACGCCGTAAGGGATTATGTCGCGCCGATACAGCTTTACGCCCCACCCTCGACCACCAACAAATCGGATCGGCTCAACACGCCCGATCTGCTGTTGCCGTTTGAATCGCCACACAATCGCACGATCACCTGGGACAATCTGTTGCGGCAGACCAGCGACTGGGAGGGCACGCTGTGGGGCAAGCCCGATTGGGTCGACCGGCCCGACGAGAACCCGGCGCAATGGACGACGCGGCCGCGCAACAAGCCGGGCACCGTTTATAAATACAATGACACCCGCACCAATGTCATGGCGCTCGCAGCCCTCAATGTCTGGCGACGCCCGCTGCCGCAGGTCCTGAAGGAAACCATCATGGACCCGATCGGCGCCTCCGACACCTGGCGCTGGTTCGGCTACGAGAATTCCTGGGTGGTGCTGGATGGCAGCTTGATGCAGTCGGTAACCGGTGGTGGGCACTGGGGTGGCGGCATGCATATCAATGCCTACGACATGGCCCGCTTCGGTTACCTCACGCTGCGTCGCGGCAAGTGGCAAGACCGTCAACTGCTCTCGGATCGATGGATCGATCAGGCACGCACGCCGACCAAGCCCGAGCCGATCTACGGCTACATGAACTGGTTTCTCAACACCTACGGCAAGCGCTGGCCGAGTGCTCCGGCCACCGCATTTGCCCATGTCGGCAACGGCACCAACATGGTCTATGTCGATCAGGAGCACGATCTCGTGGCCGTGGTTCGCTGGATCGATGGTGAGGCCATCGACGGTTTCCTGAAACGGTTGCTCGCGGCCGTCGATCACGGATAGATGGACGCGTCAGCGGCCCGCAGCCAGTGCGTTGGCATGCTGGTTGCTTATGTTTTCGGCGTGGTATGTTTTCGGCGCGGTATGTTCCCGATGTCATCTAAAGTGTCGGAATTGAAAAGGACCAAATAAATGCGAACTGATAGCTGGCGCTGCGGCGCACTCCTGGCCGCCTGCATGACACTGGCGATGGCCGCCCCGGCGCTTGCGCAAAAATCAGCCGACACGCTGCGCATCACCTGGCGCGACGCCATTCCCGATGTCGACCCGTACTATAATTCGCAACGTACCGGCATGGTCGTGGCCTTCCACGCTTTCGATTGTCTGGTGTATCGCGATCCCGTAACCATGGAGATGAAGCCTGCTTTGGCCACGTCGTGGAAGCAGGTCGATGCCACCACCATCGACTTCACCCTGCGCGAGGGCGTCACGTTCCAGAACGGCGACCCGTTTACCGCCGATGACGTGGTGTACACGATCAACGACATCATCCACGACAAACAGGTGGCCATCCCCGCCTATTACACCTCCTACGCCGGCGCGGAAAAGATCGACGACTTTCACGTCCGCCTCAAGCTGACCGGCGTGTCTCCGGCCGTGATGGAATACCTGGCGATGGTCACGCCGATCTGGCCGAAAGCCTATCGCGAGAAAATCGGTGCCGATGCCTACGCCCATGCCCCGATCGGCACCGGCCCCTACAAGATCACCAAGGTCGACGGCACCACCGAGATCGATATGGAGCGATATGACGGCTACTACGCCGGCAGCCCCAAGGGCCGGCCTTCCATCCGCTACATCAAGATCCACGAAGTGCCCGACGCCACCACCGAGCTGACCGAGCTACTCGGCGGAAAGGCCGACTGGATCTGGGGCTATAATGCCGATCAGTTTGCGAATATCGCCCGGATGCCGAATCTGGAGGCGGTGCGGTTCGGCACCATGCGGGTCCATTTCATGACCGTCGACGGCGCCGGCCGTTCAGGCGCCGACAATCCGCTGACCAAGCTCAAGGTGCGGCAGGCGATCATCTCGGCCATCGACCGCGGCACCATGGCCAAGCAACTGATCCAGGGCGATTCGCAGGTCATCGACACGCCGTGTTTCCCGACCCAGTTCGGCTGTGACGTAGCGGCGGCCGTGAAATACCCCTACGACCCGGCCAAGGCCAAGCAGCTTCTGACCGAGGCCGGTTATCCCAACGGCTTCGATACCGAGCTCGTGTCCTATGCCACACCGCAGGTCGGCGCTGCCGTGCAGAACTATCTCAAGGCCGTCGGCATCAACATGCGGATCCAGCAGCTCCAGATCGGCGCCGCCATCCAGCTGGCGGAAGCGGGCAAGGCGCCGTTGTATTCGGGGAGTTGGGGCAGCAATTCCGTCAACGATACCTCGGCGTTCATGCCCTATTGGCTCGGCGGCGGATTGAACGACTACGCGCGCGATGCCGATGTGCAAAAGCTGTTGAAACAGGCCGGAGCCAGCATCGATCCGGAAGAGCGCCGCAAGGCCTTCGGCGAGGCGATCCATCTCGCCACCGAACGCGTCGATTTCGTGCCGCTGTTCAGCGACGTCCGCTATGTCGCATTTTCAAAGCAGTTGAATTTCCAGGGCTTCCCGGACGATGTGCCGCGCTTCTATTTGTCGACTTGGAAGTAGGTTACTGGCGCGATCTCGACAGCCGGCGCGGCCGCATCAAATCTGGATGCGTGGCGCTTGCCTTATGCCGGAACCGCCAGCAGACACTCGACCAGCCGGCCATCCTTGCGAATGTTGTCGGGCATCGTTGCCGCACATTTCGCCAACGCGCTCGGGCAACGCGGGTGGAAACGACAGCCCGGCGGGATATCGGTGGGATCCGGGTAGGCGTCGCCCAGACCGACATCGGGAATGCCCAGCGCCGGATCCGGTGTCAGCACGGAGTCCAGCAGCGCCTGTGTGTAGGGATGCGCGGGTCTGCGGAACAGCTCCTGCGCCGGCGCCTGCTCGACGATCCGGCCGAGGTACATCACCGCCACTTCAGTGGCGATGTATTCCACCACCGCCAGGTTGTGGCTGATGAAGAGATAGGTCAGTCCAAGCTCCCGCCGTAATTCCGCCAGCAGATTGAGAATCTGCGCCTGCACGGACATGTCCAGCGCACTGGTGGGCTCGTCGCACACCACAATGCGCGGGTGCAACACGAGCGCACGCGCGATCGCCACACGCTGCCGCTGTCCGCCGGAGAGCTGGCCCGGCGTGCGCTCGGCCATCTCGCTGGAAATTCCAACGCGCGCCAGCATCGCCATGACGCGATCGACCTGCCGCGCCTTCGGCAAATCGCCCTGGGCGGCCAGCGGCAGGCGGACGATGTCGCGAATGCGCTGGCGCGGGTTGAGCGAAGAGAACGGGTCCTGGAACACGGGCTGGATCAGTCGGGCGCGTTCGCGTCGGTCCATGCCAGCCAGGCTGCGGCCATCCACCAGAATCTCACCCGAGGTTGGTGGCAGCAGGCCCATGATGAGACGGGCGAGCGTCGACTTGCCGCAACCGGACTCGCCCACCACGCCCAGCACATCGCCCGCCGGAAGCGAGAACGTCACCCCGTCCACCGCGCGCACCGGGCGACGGGCGCCCACCACGCCGCCGCGCTGCTGGAACTCCCGGTACACATTCCGAGCTTCGATCGCGTGGGTCATGCCGCCACAGCTCGCTTCCAATCCGGCGGCAGCCGGCAGAGATAGCCATGATCGCCGCCGGCATTGCGCGGCGGCACGGTCTGGGCACATTCCGGCATGGCCAAAGTACAGCGGTCGCGAAATCCGCAACCTACGAAGCCGGGCGGCATGCGCGGCACCAAGCCCGGAATGCTGCCAAGGGGCTCGCCAGTCCGCGTCTTGCCGGGCACGGGAATGCAGTCCAGCAGCCCGCGCGTGTAGGGGTGCGTGGGCGCGGCGAACACCTCGGCCACCGTGCCGGTTTCGACCACCTCGCCCGCATACATCACCGAGACACGCTGCGCCATGCGCGCCACCACACCGAGATCATGCGTGATCAACAGCAATGCCAGCCCCAGCTCCTGCTGCAGCTTCTGCAGCAGCCGCAGGATCTGCGCCTGCACCGTCACATCGAGGGCCGTTGTGGGTTCGTCGGCGATCAGCAGCTCCGGTTCGCACATCAGCGCCATGGCGATCATCATCCGCTGTCGCAGGCCGCCGGAGAGTTGATGGGGATACTGGCCCAGGCGCATCCCGGGCGCGGTGATGCCCACGCGCGCCAGCAATTCGGCCGCTCTGTCCATGGCCTGCCGCCGCGTGGCCCCACGATGGCGTTCGAACACCTCGGACATCTGCGATCCGATCGTATAGGCCGGGTTCAGGCTCGTCATCGGTTCCTGGAAGATCATCGCCATCTTGTCGCCGCGCAGCCGTGCGGTCTGCCGCTCGGACATGCCCAGCAGATCCTGCCCCTGAAAGCGGAGGTGATCGGCGGTGCGGGCGATCCCGCGCGGCAGCAGGTTCATCACCGATAGCGCGGTAACGGATTTGCCGCAGCCGGACTCGCCGACCAGGCAGTGCGTTTCGCCGCGCCCCACCGCCAGTGATACGCCCCGCACCGCTTCCGTTCGCCCGCCGAAGGACACGCGCAGATTGGCGACGCTGAGAACCGGGTCCGGTGCGAAGGTTGTCATTGCCGCAGATCCGCGCCCAGCATGTCGCGCAGCCCGTCACCCAGCAGGTTGATTCCGAGCACCAGGACGAACAGCGCAACGCCTGGGGTCATGATCACCCATGGACTGAAGAACATGTATTCCTTGGCCTCGGCGATCATCAGCCCCCAACTCGGCAGCGGCGGCGGCACGCCCAGGCCGAGAAATGACAAGGCCGCTTCAAGCAGGATCGCCAGTGCCATTTCCAGCGTTGCCACCACCACCAAATGATTGGCAATATTGGGAAGCACCTCGCGCAGCAGAAGATGCAAGCGCGAGGCACCGGCAGCCTGGGCGGCGGCGATGTAATCGAGGTTGCGCACCTGCATCGTGGTGGTACGCGCCACCACGGCGAAGCGGTCCCACAGCAACAGCCCGAGCGTAAGAATCACCACGCTGAGCGAACTGCCAACCAGCGCCACCACCGTCAATGCCACCAGGATCAGCGGGATCGACAGCCGGCAGGTGATCAGGAACATCACGACGTCGTCGGTCCGCCCGCCATAGAAGCCGCCGATGATTCCGAGCGTGATGCCGATGAGGCCGGAGGTGATGACGGTCAGCACGCCGATCAGCATGGAAATGCGGGTACCGTAGATCAGACGCGACAGGTAATCCCGCCCGATTTGATCGGTGCCCAAAAGATGCGCCGGCTGGCTGCCCTCCATCCACACCGGAGGGATCAGGCGCTGGTTGAGATCCTGAGCGAAAGGATCATGCGGCACCAGATAGGGTGCGAAAATCGCGACCAGCACGGCGGTCCCGATGATCACGGCGCCGAGCAGCGTGGCGAGGTGACGAAAGGCGGGTAAACGCCGGCGGGCCGGCAGCTGTTGTTTGATCACCTCTGGTGCAATCACACTGTCACTCATCCCCGCAGCCTTGGATCGAGCAGCGCGTTCATCATGTCCGCCAGCAGGGTCAGGGCGATATAGATGACGGCCAGGAACAGCACGACGGCCTGAACCACCGGAAAATCATTTTTGGTGATCGATTCCCAGGCCAGATAGCCGACACCCGGCAGGGCGAATACCGACTCGATCACCACGGATCCTCCCAACATAAAGCCAAGCTGCACCGCCGCGATCGAGACCACCGGCATCGCCGCATTGCGCAAGGCGTGCTTGAGGACAATCTTCGCGCGGCTCAATCCCTTGGCGCGCGCGGTGCGAATGTAATCCGCCGCCAGGGCGTCGATCATTCCCGACCGGGTCAGGCGCATCAGGGCCGGGATGGCCGAAAACGCCAGCACGATCCCCGGCATGATGTAGCCCTGCCAGGTGTCCACGCCCGAAATCGGCAGCCATTGCAGGTCGAGGCCGAGCAGGACGATCATGACCAGACCGAACCAGAAGCCCGGCATGGCCTGCCCCAGCAGCGCCACCATCATGATGCCCCGATCCATCGCCGAGCCCTCCCGCACCGCCGCCAAAATGCCCAGCGGCAGGGCGACCAACAGCGCGATCGCAAGGCCGGTCAGGCCAAGCGTCAGGGTGATCGGTAATCGGTCGCGGATCAGTCCCCAGACCGGGGCATGGTAGAGAAAGGATCGGCCGAGATCGCCCTCGGCAGCGTGGCCGGCCCATTCGAGAAACTGCACCACCAACGGCCGGTCGAGGCCATAATTTTTCGTAATGATCGCGACATCCGCCGCGGTGGCGTTCGGGCCTGCGATCGACGCGGCCAGGTCGCCGGAAAGGCGTGTCAAGATGAAGCTGACGACCAGAACGGTTAGGCACACCAAGGCGGCCAGCCACAGTCTGCGGACGATAAACAAGATCATAGTCGAGGACTACGATAACGCGCGGGTCGCTGCAAGTTCCGATATAGAACCCTAGCAATGGCGACATCCGCATCTGCCTATGTTTTCTGCATATGCACGCAACGTGCTCGCCAATTTGCCCAAAGCCTACAGCAACGACCGCCGCTCTCACTGTGTACGAGCTAAGAAGTTCATTGCGTACGCTCGTTCGCAACCAGAGGCGGGACACGGCAATGGAATGCCTGTCAGACGCTTGTGGCCGGAAAAATCGCCAGCGCGGGCGTGGTTGCACCTACGCCAACTTCACCACGCCCGTCGACGAGGCAAGGGTGCCGTGATGTCGCTTGTTGGCACTTATTGGCGACGTTGTCTTGGTGAACGACCGCTTCGCGCCGGAAACGGCCGTAGCGTGCTCCGGCGGAGATACAACCCAACGCAGTCGTTTGAAGTTCATTGATCATTCGCCTCGGCGAAGCCAGCCTGGACGACTTCCTCGCGTTTTCGCCGAAGGTGCGTCCGAAGAATGTGGGCGAGTCCGCCGGCGTCGCGTCGCTGCAGCGCGTTCAAAATGCCTTCGTGCTCCTGGACCGCAAGCGCCCAATGCTCGGGAGACATCGGAGTGATGAAGCGCGCGCGCCGGATCCGCGCCGCGATCGATTCATAAAATCCGGCGAGCACCGCGTTATCGGCGGCGCGAACGATGCTTTCATGGATCAATCGATTGCAACGATAATACGACAGCAGATCGCGGGCGCGATAATGCTCGACCATGTTGGCCTGCAGGGCGGCGATTTCGCGCAGTTGCTCGTCGGTAATGCGCGGACAGGCCAATTCGCCGGCGGTCGCTTCCAAGGCTTCGCAGACTTCGAACAGTTCGTTGACGTCCTTCTGTGTCAGCTTGGCGGCGCGCGATCCGCGGTTCGGCAGCAAGACGACAAGCCCTTCGGCGGCCAGGACCTTGAGGGCTTCGCGCAGCGGCGTGCGCGAGATCGCCAATGACGCGCACAATTCGCGCTCCGGTATCCGGGCGCCCGGCGCAATTTCGCCTTCCATCAAAATGTGCCTGAGGCGGGAAACCACCTCGTCATGCAGCATGAAAGCTCCCCCTGTGATCGTGCAATTCACCAATTTTGAATTCAAAATCTGCTATGCAGGGCAAAACATAGCGAATTCCTGTTGCAAAAGCCAGATTTTGCATTCAGAATTGGTAGCCGTTGGATTTAACGCAACGGAAATCACCCGCCTCCAACCGGTCTGAAGCAACATGGATGACACTGCGACTCTTGAAGCCGACCTACTCTATGAGGTCAGCGACGGCATCGGCCGGATCACCTTCAACCGGCCGCAGGCGAGAAATGCGCTGACATTCAACATGTATCGGCGGCTTGCCGAGATCTGCATGGCCGCGGGCAACGACCGTTCGCTCAAGGTGCTGATCCTTACCGGCGCAGGCGACAAGGCGTTCGCGTCGGGCACCGACATCAATCAGTTTCGTGCCTTCAGTTCCCCGCAGGACGCCATCGATTACGAAACAAGGATCGATCAGGTGCTCGGCACGCTCGAGCAATGCCAGGTCCCGATCATTGCGGCGATCAACGGGGTTTGCGCCGGCGGCGGCGCCGGCATCGCGGCGTGCTGCGACATCCGCATCGGCACCAGGACCGCGAAATTCGGATTCCCGATCGCGCGCACGCTCGGCAACTGCCTGTCGATGTCCAACCTCGGCCGGCTCTCAAGATTGATCGGGGCGGCACGTCTGAAGGAAATCATCTTCACCGCACGCCTGATCGAAGCCGACGAGGCCGCCGGCCTTGGCCTGTTGAATGAAGTCGTCGAGGACCGCGCCGCGCTCGAGCGGCGCGCCGGTGAACTGGCGCGGCTGGTCGCAAGCCATGCGCCGCTGACGTTGCGCGCCACCAAGCAGGCTCTGCTTCGCATGCAGCCGGCAGTCCGCGAAGACGAAGAGCTGATTCTGATGTGTTACCAGAGCCGCGATTTCCGCGAAGGCATGGACGCATTTCTAAACAAGCGCCAGCCGCAATGGACCGGTGAATAATCGGCAAGCAAACAACAACATCACGGGAGAAACCATGGGCCCTCTGACCGGAATGAAGGTCGTCGATCTGACGCATGTGATGGCAGGCCCGACCTGCACGCTGATGCTGGCAGACATGGGCGCCGAGGTGATCAAGATCGAGAAGATCCCGGCCGGCGACGACACCCGCTACATGGTTCCTCCCAGGATCGGCGACGAGGCGGCCTCGTTCCTGATGATGAACCGCAACAAGAAGGGCATCGCGCTGGACCTGAAGACACCGGGCGGCGCCAAGGTCTTGCGCCGCCTGATCGGGTCGGCCGACCTGCTGGTGGAGAATTTCGGTCCCGGCGTCATGGATCGGCTCGGTTTCGGTTACGCCGACCTGAAAAAGGAGCATCCCGCGCTGATCTACTGCTCGCTGTCCGGCTTCGGCCGCACCGGTCCTTACAAGCACCGCCGCGGCTTCGATTTGGTGGCGCAGGCCATGAGCGGAATTATGAGCTTTACCGGTGAGCGGCCCGACGGACCGCCGGTCAAATGCGGCGCGCCATTGTCCGACATCACCGCCGGCATTCTCGCCGCCACGGGCATCCTCGCCGCCTATAGCCATCGCCTGAAAACCGGCGAGGGTCAGTGGGTGGAAACCTCGTTGTTCGAGGCGGCCCTCGTGCAGACCTATTGGCAGGCCGCCATCGGGCTCGCCACCGGCGTGGCGCCGAAGGCGATGGGCTCGGCCCATCCGCTCAACGCGCCCTATCAGGCGTTCGAAGCCTCGGACAAGTGGATCGTGGTGGGTGGTGCCAATCAAAAGCACTGGCTGCGCACGCTCGAAGTGCTGGGCGCCACGGAACTGGCGCAGGATCCGCGCTTTGCCACCGGCGCCGATCGGATGGCGCACCTGAAGGAATTGGAAGCCCTGCTGTCCGCGCACTTTCACACCCAACCTGCCGAATACTGGCTGAGCGCGCTGGAAGAGGTCGGTGTCCCCTGCGGGCCGGTCAACGACATGCTTCAGGCGCTCGCCGACCCGCAAACGATCGCGCGCGAGATGGTGGTTGAGGTCGAGCATTCATCGCTTGGCCGGGTCAAAACGCTGGGATTGCCGATCAAGTTTTCGCAGACGCCCGGCAAGGTGCGATCGGGCGCGCCACGCTACGGCGAGCACACCCGTGCCGTTTTAAGTGCCTATGGGTTTGACGCCGACGAAATTGCCGCACTTCGCGAAGAAGGAGCCATTGCCGCAGCCGACTTTGCGGAGGATGAAGTCGGCTAACGCAAAAAGCCAAAAACAAGAAAACAAAATCGACAAAAAGACAAATGGGAGGACTCGATGTCTCACAAGCCGAAACTCGCTGCGATCGTCTTCGGTCTCGTCATGGGCGTGTCTGGCGCGGCCAATGCCGCCTGGCAGCCGGTCAAGCCGATCGAATTCATCGCAACCGCGGGACCCGGCGGCGGCACGGATAATTTCGCGCGCGCCGTCCAGGCGATCATCACCAAGCACAAATTGGTCGAGCAGCCCATTGTCGTCACCAACAAGGGCGGCGGCAGCGGTGCCGAAGGCTATACCTACACCAAGGCGATGGCGGGCGATCCCTACAAGATCGTGTTCGGAACCTCCAATGCCTGGACCCAGCCGATGGTTTCGAAGGTCGCCTACAACTATACCGACCTGACGCCGATTGCCGCGATGGTGCAGGACGAGTTTCTGCTGTGGGTCAAGCAGGATGCGCCCTACCAGAACGTGACGGACTATCTGAAGGCGGTCGCCGCAAAACCGTCGGGCGATTTCAAGATGGGTGGCGCGCAGTCGAAGGATACCGACGAAACCCTGACCCGCATGATCGACAAGGCGGCGAAGGTAAAGTTCACCTACATTCCCTTCAAGAGCGGCGCCGAGGCCGCGGTGCAACTTGCCGGCGGCCATATCGACTCCCACGTCAACAATCCCAGCGAAAGCATCGGGCAGTGGAAGGGCAGCACCCAGCGCCCGCTTTGCGCGTTCAGCCCGCAGCGTTTGCCGGATGGACCGAAGGTGACGGCAACGCAGAACTGGCACGACATCCCGATCTGCGTCGAATCCGGCCTCGACATTCCGCAATTCCAGCAGCCTCGGACGGTGTGGCTGCCGGGAAAGGTCACCCCCGATCAGGCCGCGTTCTATATCGACCTGATGAAGAAGGTTCGGGCTATGCCGGAATGGAAGGAATATATCGAGCGGACGTCGCAAACCGATACGTTCCTGACCGGCGAGGCGTTCGGCAAGTTCATCAAGGATGACATCGAGCGCACCCGCAAGGTTGCCGCCGAAGAAAATTGGCTGATCTCCAACTAGGGCACCAATGATGGTCTCGGGACGCAGCCTGGAAGCCGGCACGGCACTCCTGACCGGCGCGTTCGGCGTGGCGGTGGTCGTCTCCAGCCTCGACAACGGCATCGGCTGGTCCGCCGCCGGCGTCGATGCCGGAACTTTTCCGTTCGTCGTCGGCCTCATCATCCTGAGCGGCAGCGTATTCAACCTGGCGCAGGGCTGGCGGCACGCCCGCGAAATCGTCCTGCGGCCGAGCGAACTGAAACGGCTGGGAATGCTGTTTATTCCGGCCGCCGTCTATGTCGGCGTCATTCCGCTGATCGGGATCTATCTGGCCTCGGCCATCTACGTGTTCGGCGCGCTGGCCCTACACAAGCGCGGCGCCTTCCTCTTCTCGGGCCTCGCCGCGATCGCCACGGCGGTGGCGCTCTATCTGATATTCGAGCTCACGTTCCAGATCTCGTTGCCGCGCGGCTTGCTCGGCAACGCACTCGGCTTCTGAGGGGACTTCGTTGGAAAATCTCGAAACGCTGATGCACGGATTTGGCATCGCCCTGTCCGGCAATCATATTTTTCTGATGCTGATCGGCGTACTGCTCGGCATTCTGGTCGGCGTGCTGCCCGGGCTCGGCGCGCCCAATGGCGTCTCGCTGCTGTTGCCGCTGACGTTCGGCATGCAGCCGGTGTCGGCGATCATCCTGCTCTCCTGCATGTATTGGGGCGCCTTGTTCGGTGGCTCGGTCACGTCCATCCTGTTCAACATCCCCGGCGAGCCTTCGTCGGTTGCGACCACGTTCGACGGCTATCCGATGGCGCGCGACGGCCGGCCGACTACGGCGCTGGCGACCGCGTTCGGTTCGGCGGCCTTCGGCGCGCTCGCCGGTGTCGTTCTCATCACGCTGTCGGCCTCCTGGGTCGCGAAAGTGGCGCTGGCGTTCGGGCCGCCGGAATATTTCGCGGTGTACTTCCTTGCCTTTGCAAGCTTCGTCGGCATGGGCGGCTACCCTCCGATCAAAACCCTGGTATCGCTCGCGATCGGCTTTGCCCTCGCCGCGGTCGGGATCGACACCGTCTCCGGCAGCGTGCGGCTCACCATGGGTATCGATGAACTGGTGAAGGGCGTCAGCTTCGTGGTCGCGGTCATGGGCCTGTTCGGCATCGGCGAGTTGCTGGTCGCGGTCGAGGACGAATTTCACGTCAAGGCGATCTCTTCCAAGGTCGAGTGGCGCGAGGTCTTCCGCACCCTCATTGGTCTTCCGCGATATGGCTGGGTGCTGTTGCGCAGCGCCGCCATCGGTTGCTGGATGGGTATTACGCCGGGTGGGCCGACCGCAGCCTCTTTCATGAGCTACGGCATCGCCAAACGCCTTTCATCCCGGCGCGCCAATTTCGGCAAGGGCGAGCCGGAAGGCATCATCGCGCCGGAAACCGCAGACCATGCCGCCGGTACCAGCGCGCTGCTGCCGATGCTGTCTCTCGGCATTCCCGGATCGGCCACCGCCGCCGTCATGATGGGCGGCCTGATGATCTGGGGGCTCAATCCCGGGCCGATGCTGTTCATCGAACAAAAGGACTTCGTCTGGGGTCTGATCGCTTCGATGTATCTCGGCAATATCGTCGCGGTGATCCTGGTGCTGCTCACCGTGCCGATCTTCGCTGCGTTGATGCGGGTGCCGTTCTTCGTCATCGCGCCGCTGATCGTCATCATCTGCACGGTCGGCGCCTATTCGGTCTCCAACTCCTATCTCGACGTCGTCATGATGATGGGATTTGGCGTGCTGGGTTATCTGTTCAAGAAACTTCATTATCCGCTGGCGCCGCTGGTACTCGCCATCGTCATTGGCGACAAGGCCGAGGATGCCTTCCGCCAGTCCATGCTGATGTCGCGCGGCTCGCTTGGAATATTCTTTGGCAATGCGCTGGTGACGACGCTGGTGTTGGTTGGCGCAGCCCTGCTGGTGCTACCGCCGGTCTGGCAGGCGATCGGAAACATGACGGCGCGACGTCGCGCGAATTGACCGCAGAAAGGTGCAAATCATGATGAGACCGACTATCGCACTCGCCATGGGTGATCCGGCCGGCATCAGCCCGGAACTGACCGCGCGGCTTCTCGCCCTCGACGAGGTCGCAGCCAAGGCCCGGCTCGTCGTGATCGGCGACCGCCGCGTCCTTGACGACGGCGCAAGAATTGCCGCCGTCCGGGTTGACCTGAAAAACGTCTCGCCCGATGCGGATTTCTCAAAGGAGCCGAACGGTGCGGTTTTCGTCGATCTCGGCCATCTCGATCCATCAACGGTCGAGCCAAGCACCGCTACGGCCGAAGGCGGCCGCTTTGCCTTGGCAAATTATCGTCATGCCCTGACGCTCGCGCGCGACGGCCGCGCCGAAGCGGTCTGTTTCACGCCCTTCAACAAGAAGGCGATGCGCCTCGCGCATCCCGCCTATGATGACGAGATCAGCTTTTCTGCCGGCGTGGTTGGGCTCGACGGGCCGGCGAGCGAATTCAATGTGCTGGGCGGGCTCTGGAACGCCCGCGTCACATCCCATATTTCGCTGGCGGAAGTCGCGGCGCGCATCACCACGGAAGCGGTGCTGCGTGCGCTCCGGCTCACGGACAGTTCGATGCGCGGGGCCGGCTTCGAGCGGCCGCGGATAGCGGTCGCCGGCCTTAATCCGCACGCCGGCGATGGCGGAAATTTCGGGCGCGAGGAAATAGACGCGATTGAACCCGCCGTGGAACAGGCCCGCGCCGACGGTATCGCGACCGAAGGGCCGTTTCCCGCAGATACGGTTTTCCTTCGCGCGAAAAACGGCGCGTTTGACGCGGTGCTCACGATGTACCATGACCAGGGTCAGATCGCGATGAAGCTGATGGGCTTCGATCGCGGCGTGACCCTGCTCGGCGGCTTTGATTTCCCGATCTGTACGCCGGCACACGGAACGGCCTACGACATCGCCGGAAAAGGAATCGCAGGGATCGGAGCCACACGCGCGGCTATCCTGCTTGCGGCGGAAATGGCGCAGAAACAAAGGCGGGTTTGAAGCAGCCAGATCGCACCTCGCTGAGGCGGGTCGCCTGCGAACGTCCGCTTTGCGCCACAAGCGGTCACTCGCAAGGTGACAAGCCTTCCGCCGAAACCTTAGTACCCAGTGAAACTCGGAAGGTCTCGGCCTTTAAGAGTCCACTCTGCAAAAACAGAGTTCGAACTAGACTCCCACCCTGGCAACGCAGTGCTGATCGTACTCGTCTCTGGACGGTTTACAGGGAATTTCCGTCGCTCGGGGCGACGGCCAGCACTTAACCGACTAAGCGCAAGATCGGATCACGCCGCCTTGGCGAGTCCGACCTCGGCCCAGATTTCCACCAAAGTGCGGTGATCACGCTGCCGCGATCAGCGACAGGCGTGCCATGTCACGAAGTACGGCCGCCTCCTGATCTTTCTCGACCAAACGAGACTTGAGGATGTCTCCAATGCTGATGACGCCGACGAGCCTTCGTTCAGTCATGACCGGAACATGGCGCACGCGCCGCTCCGTCATATCCCGCATAACTCGAACAATTGAGTCGTCGGGGCTAGCGATCAGGTCGATTTCAGCCATGGCAGCTTGAGCCGGCAAGGCCGTCACGCCATCACCCCGCACTGCTACGAGCTGCACAATGTCTCGTTCCGAGAGCAAGCCGGCTAGCTTCCCATGGATGTCGAAGACGAGCACCATTCCCACTCGCTTTTCTGCCATCGTCAGCGCCGCCTCTCGAATTGTCGCGCTGGATTGGATCACGAAGAGGTCATCACTTTTCGTACGAAGAATGTCCTGTATACGCACGTCCTGGTCTCCTTTCTCATCATAACGACTTCAGCATCTTGGGTCAGAGGACCCATTGGTCCTGGCGCTTTCATACCGTCTCGTTCAGCCGCTGGGTGATCTCTTCGGCCATTGCGTGTTCGGCAATTGTTGCGATGATGAGGCCATCGCGGGTCACGATATCGCGAGCCCGGGCGCTGAGTGGAAAGTGTTCTGGTCGAAGCGGCTGCCGGTTGTCGGGTCTCACCGGATCGCAATCCCAGGCTTGCATCACCCGACGAAACAGATCGCGGATTCGGTGATGAAGTTCACTAAACAACAAAGCCAGATGCTTTTCTCTCAGATCGAATTTGCGAGATTCCATCCCGGACATTTTTCGCTCCGTCTCTAAGGCCTTAGCAATGCACTGAAGAGAGCCCCCTACTCACGCCCATCTACGGCGAGATCGAAAGTGACGACCCCTTCGTCGTTGGCTGGCCGACCAACCACTTCCGGATGGCGCAAGGTACGGACCGCGTCATAATACCCGGCCCGCCAATGCTCCTCCATGCTCTCACGCGAGAACTCGTAGTCCTTCGCTGGCCCCTCGTAGTTCTTGGCGCGGTAGATCAGGTGCACGATGTTATAGACTTTTCGATCACCCACATTTCGCAGCACTGCCGCCTCCGGGCTACGGCGAAGATCGCCCGGCAACTTGTCAAGCAGATCGGCGGCGGCGCGGCGAACCCGCTGTATACGCTTAAAGGAGTCGGTGCCGGCGCGAGTGCGACTGGAATATTGGATGTCCTTTTGACGCGTCGACACCTCCGCCAAGTTGCGCGGTAGTGCACCGCGTGCGCTCCAAAGATCGACCTGAAAAGCCAGCGTGTCGAGTCGAGGTCGGCTTTCAACGATCCACTGAAGTGGCGTGTTGGAGACCAACCCACCATCCCAATAATGCTCCCCTTCGATCTCGATCGGAGGGAAACCCGGCGGCAGTGCGCCGCTCGCCATGATATGCTCTGGGCCAATCGTGTGCGTTTGGGTGTCGAAATAGACGAAATTGCCGCTTCTCACATTGACGGCGCCGATACTCAGACGGATTGCACCCGCATTGAGACGATCGAAGTCGACAAATCGTTCGAGTGTGTCCCTCAATTGGCAGGTGTCATAAAAGCTCGTGGCATTCGCGGTTCCGGACGGATACAGCCATGGCGGAGGGTATCGCGGTGCGAAGAATCCGGCCGTGCCGGCAACTACCGCGAGGCCCGCATGCAACTGGTTCAGCCACCCGCGCGCAGCATCACCCGTCGGCCCGTTCGTCCATTCGAAAGAGCTGCGCCACGGATTGGTGGTGATGCACTCCCAGAACCCGCGCAATTTTTCGATTCGCGCTTCCGGTGGATTTCCGGCAATGATCGCGCAGTTGATGGCACCGATCGAGATGCCAGCAACCCAATTGGGATAAATGCCAACCTCAGCCAGCGCTTCGTAGACTCCGGCCTGATAGGCGCCGAGCGCGCCGCCGCCCTGTAGCACCAGCGCGATGCATTCGAAGGGAAGATCCCTTTCCACCACTGTCGCACGTGGCCTGACCCGAACATTCACAGCGTTTTCTCCTCAGTGGTGACGTATCTCCGTATCGACAATTTAACGACTGCCTCGTCCTGGCATTTGTCCCAGCGTGATCGGATCGTGTCCGACGCCGACGGTTACTCCGGGGGCTCGTTGTCGCATCGCTTCTGTCGTTTGCGGACCGCGCGAATTACTGTCGCCGTTGTTGACATCGCGCGCCATTTCCAGACAGGACAGCAATTCGACACAGCTTGCGAAGCCGCACGTCGCCGCGGCCAGGCATGTGCTCTTGTCAGCGACGACAAACTGCGTCCAGCCCGCCCTGAGCTGCTCAAGCGCAGCGGCTTCGTCCTGCTGGCAGCGGTCGTCGACCGTTGATTCGCCCTCAAATCGGCATTCTCCCACAGTATCGAATTCCAGCACGATGTCAGAGACGGCAACGGGTGAAAGCGTTGCCAGGATTACGATTGGCAGCGGCGTTGCAAATATCCAGGCCTGGCAACGGCCGGGTCCGCGGCGGCTGCACGTAACCCGCGGTCAAGACTGGCTTTACAAACTTCGTTCCTACCGCTGGTCGAACAAAACCATACCGTATCGTTTATATAATCCACCTTCAGGGATCTGGCAAGGAGGATTGTGGAGACGAAAGATGGAACCGACATACGGCGAGGCCAGTGCCCGATCTGAAAGATGTCGTATTCGCGGAACCGGCAGGCTCGCGATCTTTCCGTCGAGGAAAGCGAGAGCGCCTGGCGGTGCGATGGATACGGAGCAGTGACGGCGTCTATCGCCCAGCCCCGATGGCCTGCGCGAGTCCCGCCGCCGTCGTGATGGTGGCCTGCCGCGGAAAGACCTTCTCCAATAGCACCCGATGCGCTTCCTCGTCGCTGTCCGAGCAGCAATCGCCGACGACCAGCAGTCTGTAGTCCGCGTCGGCGGCATGGCGCAGGGTCGAGAGCACGACGCCGCTGGTGACGATCCCCGTCAGGATCAGGGTCTCGATGCCGTTGGCGCGCAGCATCAGGTCGAGATCGGTCCCGGCGAAGGCGCTCACCCGATGCTTGGTGACGACGATTTCCCCGGCCAGCGGCGCGACGGCGGGATGGATCTTCGCATTTTCGGCACCCGCGGCGAGTACGCCCGAGGCCTTGAGCCCGTTGAACGTCGCATTTCGGTCGCTGACCTCCGGATAGCCGGGGCGGAAGCCGACGACCACATAGATCACCCGCATCCCGGCCGTGCGCGCCACGGCGATCAGCTTCGCCGTCCGATCGAGCAGCGCCTCCGCACCGGCGGCATAGTTGTCGACGATCAGCGTCTGGAAATCCATGACGAGCAGCGCGCTCGTCCGGCGATCGATCGAAAGATTGTCTGCCATTGCTGGTCCTGCTCCTATGCTGCTCGCGGCGTGATGGGCAAAGTAGTGCTAGTCAGAACGCGACGCGCTTTCCTTCGAGCAATGTTCCGAGGTGCATCGACCTTCTCGTCACTACAATTTACTAACCTCGCTTTTCATCCGGGCAATAAGGTCCTTATCCTGAAGATGATGCTCTTCGGTATCGAGGATCGCTCGAAATGCGTCTCGTTTCAGCACCCTGATGTCGGTTTTACCCAATGCGCCTTCCATGGCGGCCGCGTCGGAAACGATATCGATCAGGCGCTCAGCTGCATCAAGACGGCCCCAAAGATAATCGTGCTCCCGGCGCGAACGGCTCAAGAAGCCCGCGAAATGTTTAAACTCCGCTCCCTTGAGTCGCGTGGCGTGTGCCCCATTCCGAAGCAGAACCGTGTCGACCGGACTGATGCGATCGACGCGGATCTCACGGTGCTCTTCGACGACGCGCCATTCCGATATCGGATATGTCCAGACGTCCCAGAATGGAAAGCCGATGTAGTAGATGAGCACCTCATGGTGAAGTACTTTCGGCATTTCGTCAGCCATCGATACGGCCACGATGGCGTCGACGGCCCGATCGATGTTCGCAAGGTCGAGTCCCTCATGAAGTTGCTCCATGACGTCGTCCATCTCTCGGTCCAAATCTTTCCGCGCCGCCACTGTTGTTCCGGTTTTGTTGTAAGCGGTAGCACTCAACCTGCTTGTCAGCGCTACGACGCGGGTTCGCAGGTCCACGCTGGCGAAATCGCCGGCTTGCAGCCTGCGTAATCGCCCCAAGGGGGCTTGAAATCGACTCTTCAGATCATCGATTTGACCCGGCTTTACTTCCTTGAAGCTTGGCTCGTCCAATCGTGAATAGAGCAGGTTCAAACCCCGCATGACAAAAGACAGCCTGCGGCGGCGGAATTCGACATCGAAATGCAGCAAGAAATCGATCCACGGCTGCACCTCTGATCCGCCCGCCATCGAGAGCGATCCTTCTGGCGGGATTGCTCCGCGCCGATTGGCCCATGTCAGAATCTCGTCGGCAAGTCTTGTGCGAAGTGGCGAAGCCTGATCAATCTCGCCGAGATTACAAATCAGGCCAATGAGCGTATCAATTATCGAAAACGTCTTGAAACGCGCATAGACTTGATAGGCATAGCTTGCCTCTTTTGCGGCCAGCATATTTGCCGTTTCGCGCCAAAGCCCTATTGTGCGGCTGGCATCTTCCGTTGAAGGGACGTGCTCTGTCACAGTAGTTACGAAGCCGGCGAGTTCGGGATAAGCCGCCTTTAAAACCGCGCGCATCCGCTCGGTCGTCTCGTTGAACTGCTGGACTCGGGCGAGCTCGTGATAGATCGGAGCACGCAACGGGATTTCAAAAATCGCCCCTTCCAGAGTCCGTATGAAGCTGGGGACGTCTCCGCCCGGTGGAGGCGACGATCGTTCCGGGTCCGGCTCGATAAAGACGAGGCGGCGGTCGACGTCGCGATAGGCCGGGCGTTCTCGGACCATGTTCAGGACAACGG
>WNFO01001108.1_pt1 | contig 20647 bp, 18 predicted proteins | sample 5400251 | NCBI WGS metagenome assembly WNFO01 (sample SAMN13153354, study PRJNA577476) | soil metagenome | isolation source: 100 cm saprolite under Madrone tree | place: USA:California | collected 2016-06-14
CCGCGTCGCGGAAAAGCTGGCGAAGGCTCGGATCAACATCAAGTCCGCCTACGCGACGACGGCGGGCCGGAGTGGCGCCGTCGTCCTAACGGTGTCGAGCCCGGCGAAAGCGCGACGCTTGCTCCGCTAAAGGGGTCCGCGAATCGCCGCCGGCACGATCGGTCCTGTAGAATCCTGGGGTGCGATCAGACAACGACCGGAAGCTCGAGATCGTGACGGATGTCCCAGACCGGGCGATGGTCATCTTCGCCCATCCCGACGATGCCGAGATCGGATCGGGCGGCGTCGTGGCCAAGTGGATCACCCGTGGCTGCGAAGTCACCTACGTGCTGTGCACCAATGGCGATGCCGGCACGGCCGACCGGTCACTGACGCCGGCCGAGCTCGCGAAGAAGCGCGCGAACGAGCAGCGGGCCGCTGCGGATTTCATGGGCGTGAAGCACGTCGTCATGCTCGGCTATCCCGATGGCGAGCTCGAAGACTCCCGAGCCTTTCTCGGCGACGTCGTGCGCGCGCTCCGCCACTACCGGCCCCACACCGTCTTCGTCCACGACCCCTATCGCATCCAGGGGTTCCAGCATCGCGACCACCGCAAGGCGGGCATCACGACGACCGACGCCGTCTATCCCTACGCGCGCGACCACCTGCACTTCCCGGAGCAAATCACGCGCGACGGGCTGCAGCCCCACAAAGTCCGCGAGCTCTGGTACTGGGCCATGGACGAGCCGAACGTCATCGTCGACGTGACCGACTCGATCGATCGGCAGATCGCGGCGCTCGTCCGTCACGAGAGCCAGGTTCCCGGCTTCAACGTCCCCGCCGGCGAGACGATCGGCCAGCGCGTGAAGCGCCACGCCGCGACGCTGGCGACTGGTTACGATTTCGAGTACGGCGCGGTCTTTCGGCGCCTGATCGCTCGCGCCTGATGTCGAACCTCTCCGCGGGCATCGCGCGGTCCGACGTGGTGGGAAGCCTGCTGAGGCCGGCCTACCTGCGCGACGTCCGGCAACGAGCGCGTGAGGGCGCGGCCAGCCGCGACGAAGTGCGGGCGGCCGAGGATCGCGCCGTGCGCGAGGCCATCGTGCTCCAGGAGTCGGCCGGGCTCGACGTGATCACCGACGGCGAGCTGCGGCGCAACTCGTGGGTCGTCACGATTCCCCTCCGTGAGGTGGCGATCCTCGACGCGCCGCTCTCCGGCTTCGAGTTCCTTCCCGCGGACCCCGGCTGGTGGTCGCTGTGGAAGGAGCCCGACGGCAGCCGAGCCCAGGCGTGGACGTCACCGACACGCCCGTTCATCACCAGGCCGCTCGCCGTCGTGCGCGATCTCGTCGCCGGCGAGTACGCCTTCCTCAAAGCCAATGCGCGAGCGCGCACCAAGCTCACGATTCCCTCGCCGAGCTGGCATCGCATCTTCTGGCACCCCGAGTACTCCCGAGCGGCCTATCCGACGGCCGAGGACTTCCTTCACGCCGTCGCGGCGTACCTGCGCGAGCACGTCGTGGCCAAGGTGGTGGCGCTGGGCGGTGACTACGTCCAGATGGACGCTCCCAATTACGCTCAGTGGCACGTCGATCCCGACAATCGCGCGGCGTTCGAATCCTGGGGGCACGACATGGCCGCCGAGCTGGTGGCGGACGCCGAGATCGACAACACGGTGTTCGCCGGCATCCGCGGCGTGACGCGCGCCATGCACGTCTGCCGCGGCAACGCGCCGGGCGGCCGCTGGCTCGCGAACGGCGGTTACGATCGCATCGCCGGCGACGTGTTCCCCCGCCTGACCAACTACGACCGCCTGCTGCTCGAATACGACACGCCACGCGCCGGCGACTTCGGCCCGCTCCGGCACATCAGGCCGGGAACCGAAGTCGTGCTGGGCCTGGTCACGACGAAGCGCGGTGAGCTCGAGGACGCGACGACGGTGGAGGCGCGCATCCGGGAGGCGACACGTCACGTCCCCGCCGACCGGTTGGCGCTGAGCCCGCAATGCGGCTTCGCCTCGGGCGAGGCGGGAAATCCGCTCACGGCCGATCAGCAGGCCGCCAAGCTCAGGCTCGTGGGCGACGTCGCCCGACGCGTCTGGCCGAAGCGCTGAGCTGATCCGCCGCGCGGTTCTGCGGCGCAGCCCCGTCCTTCAATCCGTCAGTGGATGCCGGACGCGACGCCGTCGATGGCGGCGAGGAGCGCGTTGAGCGACACGGGCTTGACGACGTGGGTGTCGAACCCGGCGTCGAGCGCGCCGCGACGGTCTTCCGGCTGACCGTACCCGGTCAACGCGACGAGATGGATCGACTTGCCGCCCGCGGACGCGCGCACTCGCCGCGCAATCTGGTAGCCGTCGAAGCCGGGAAGGCCGATGTCGACCAGCGCGACGTCGGGGTGCAGGCGCAGGATCGCGGCAAGTCCCTGCGGGCCGTCGGCCGCCTCGTGCACTTCGTGGCCTTCGAGCTGGAGCGCCCCGCGCAGCGTCTCGCGCACGTCGGCGTTGTCCTCGACGATGACGATCCGTCGCGGGAGCCCGATGGTCGTCGCCGGACCCGAGCCCGGAAGCCGGGCCGGCGCCTCGGACAGAGCGGGCAGGCGAACGGTGAACTCGCTGCCCCGACCGGGGCCGTCGCTGGTGGCCTCCGCCCGTCCACCGTGGAGCTCGGCGATGCGACGGACGAGCGTCAGGCCGAGCCCGAGGCCGCCCGGACCGCGGTCGGGTCCGCGCTCGCCCTGCACGAAGAGATCGAAGACACCGGCAAGCATCGCGGGATCGATGCCCACGCCGGAGTCGCGAACACGCAGCACAGCCTCGCCGTCGATGGCGCGCAGCGTGACCTCGACCGTGCCTTCCGGCGGGGTGAACTTGAGCGCGTTGCCCACGAGGTTGATGACGATCTGCTCGAACCTTGTCTCGTCGACGTCGGCCCACACGGAATCGAGATCGAGACCGACCGTGTGTCGCTGCGTGCGGCCGCTCTCGGCGAGCGTGGCCACGGCGTGCCGGACCGCCTGCGCGAGCTCGACCGGGCGCCGCTCGAGGACGATCTTGCCCAGCGTCACCCGGGCGACGTCGAGGAGGTCGTCGACCAGATGGGCGAGCTGAGCGTTCTGTCGCGCGATGATCTCGCGGGCGCGCGTGGCGGACTCCGCCGGCGCATTCTGGGCGTCGAGCACGCGCATCGCGTTCGCGATGGCGGCGAGCGGGTTGCGCAGCTCGTGGCCCAGCATGGCGAGGAGATGGTCCTTGCCGCGGCTCGCCGCCTCCGCCTCCGCGCGGGCCGCCTGCTCGCGGGCGAGCAGGCGCGCCTTCTGGACGGCCGCGGCGGCGTGGTGGGCCAGCGTCACGAGCGCCGCCTCGTCCGACACCGTGAACGGACGGCGCGTGCTGTTGTTCGCATAGATCACGCCCACGACGGCGCCCGGCGTCAGGATCGGGGCCGTCATGCACGACACGATGCCGTCCGCGGTGGCGATGGGCCGATAGCGGTCGTCACGAAACCGCGGGTCGGCCTCGAAGTCCTCGGTGCGGATCGGGCGGCCGGTGGCCCACGCCAGACCCCCGATCCCCTGGCCGCGCTCGATCACGAAGCCCGGCCGCATCACGGTCGAGTCCGACGTCGAGTAGCGCAGGACGAGGCGTCCGGTCTCGTCGACGAGCGCGATGCGCGCGCTGTCGGCGCTCACCAGGGTGCGCACGGCCTCGAGCGCTGTTCGCAGCACCGTGTCGAGATCGGGCGCCGCGTTCAGCGCGTGGGCGATCTCGGCCATCGCGCGGGCCTGACGCTCGCCCAGCGCGGCGTCCTGCTCGCGGGCGCGCGCGAGATCGGCGGCGGCGACGAGCTGATCGGCGACGGCGTTCACCTCGGTCAGCCCGGTGCGAGGCGGCTCCGCACGATCGCCACGTTCGACGGCATAAGCGATACGGACGAGGGCCCCGACCGCCCCCGCGATCCGCCGACCGAACAGGAAGGCCAGCGTGGCCGCGACCGCCGCGGCTAGCGCGGCGGCGGCGAGCATCTGCCACAGGCCGCGGCGCAGCGCGCCCTCGACGGTGGCCACGGGCGTCGTGAGCACGACGCGCCAGCCCGACAGCGGGGCGGTAGCAAACGCCACGTAGACGTCGATGCCTTCTTGCAGCCGGCTGCGGAGCCAGCCCTCGCGGCCTGGCGTCGGGTGGGGCACGCGGCGGCCGATCATCTCCTCCCCGCCGTGCGTGCGAGCGACGACGACGTGCTGGCGGTCTTGCAGCACGGCGACCGTGTCGCCGCCGAACTGCTGCGCGACGAGGAGCTCGGTGAAGTCGGCGGCCGACAACGACCCCGCCAGCACGAACCGCACGGCGCGGGCGCGAACGACGGGCACGTAGACCGCCACGAGGTGCCGGTTGCGAGCCCCGTCGAAGAGGTCGGACACGACGGGCCGCCTTCCGTCCCGAACGAGCGTGACGATCTCGGGCCGGCGGGCCGGCGGCAAGAGCGCGCCCAGAGGCGCGCCCGTGTGCATGAGCGTGCGGCCGTTGGTGTCGAACAGGAGGACGTTCGACCATCGCTGCGTCCGCACCACGCGCTGGCAGAGCGCGTGGAAGGCGCTGAGGTCCGCGGCGTCGGGATACTCCGTCTCGGCGAGCGCCTCGAGCGTGGTGATGGCCGTCTCCAGCTCCTTGTCGACGGTCAGCGCCACGGCCCGCGCGGTCTCGCGCATGCCGCGCTCGGTCGCCGCGAGCTGCAGGGCCGCGTTCTCGCGGATCACGAAGGCGGCGAAGCCCAGGATGGGCACCAGCGCGGCGAGCACGAGGACGATGAGGTGGCTTCGAAGACGCATGGTGGCTGGTCCGGTCCGAGGGGATTGTACGTCATCGCCCGCCCGATGGCCGGGCCAGACTGATAGACTACCGGGCGCACGCATGGCCGTGACCGATGGGAGGATCACATGCCGAATGTCAGGAGCTTCGCGCTCGCCGTCTTGCTCGGCGGCGGCGCCGCCGCGTCGCCCGCGCTCGGACAGACGACGCTGACGATGTCATCGTGGGTCTCGCCCCAGCATCACCTGACCACCAACGTGCTGCAGGGCTGGGCCACCGAGGCCGAGAAGGCGACGAGCGGGCGCGTGAAGTTCACGATGTTGCCCAAACACCCGTCGGCTCCGCCCGGCACCTTCGACGCCGTGAGGGACGGGTTGGTGGACCTCTCGTTCGTGACGGCGAGCTACACGCCGGCGCGCCACATCCTGCCGCTCCTGCCCGAGCTGCCGGGCAGCGGTGACACCGCGCTCGTCAACTCGGTGGCCTACTCGCGCATCCACTGGAAGTATTTCCAAAAGGTCGGCGAATACAAGGGCGTCAAGCTGCTCGGCGTCTTCACCCACGGCCCCGGCCAGATGTTCACGAAGAAGCCGGTGGCCACCATCGGCGACGTGCAGGGACTGAAGATTCGCACCGGCGGCGGCGTGGCCGAGTCGGTGGCCAAGGCGCTCGGGGCGTCCGCCTTCGTGAAGCCCGCGCCGGAGTCCTACGAGCTGCTGAGCTCCGGCGTGGCCGACGGCGTGTTCTTCCCGCTGGAGTCCATCATCTCGTTCAAGCTCGACACTGTGCTCGAGCAGGCGACGCTCTTTCCCGGCGGCATGTACAGCTCGGCCTTCGGCTTCTTCATGAACGAGGACAAGTGGAACAAGCTGCCCAAGCAGGATCAGGAGGCGCTCGAGAAGATCTCCGGTGAGCACATCGCGCGGTTGGCCGGGATTTCCTGGGACGAGGCCGACCGGAAGGGCCTGGAGCAGTTCAAGAAATCGGGCGTGAAGATCGTCAACGCCAACCCCGAGTTCGTGGCCGAGGTGAAGAAGCGCTCCGCCCCGATCATCGACGACTGGATCACGAAGGCCAAGGCCAAGGGCGTCGACGCGGCCAAGATCCTGGCCGAGTTCCGCGAAGAGCTGAAGAAGGTCGCCGCCGGGAAGTGACCGCGCCCGCCCTGCGGGGGAAGCAGCGCGCCGACGTGCTCCTCGGCGTGGCCGCTTCCGCCATCCTCCTCGCCATGATGGTCCTCACCGTGATCGACGTTGTGGCGCGCTACGTCTTCAGCCGCCCCGTTCGTGGCGCGTTCGAGATCACCGAGCTGATGCTGGTCATCCTCATCTTCGCGGGGCTGCCGCTGGTGTCGTTCTCCGACGAGCACGCCGTGATGGACTTCATCGATCGAATCCTCGGCCCGCGGGGACAACGCAGCCTCCAGCGCGCCGTCCAGGCGGTGAACGCGGCGTTCATGTTCCTGCTCGCGTGGCTCACCTGGCTCAAGGCCGACCGCATCTGGGCCTATCGGGACGCCACCGACGTCCTGCGCATCGTCTACGGTCCCTTCGTCTACTTCATGGCCGTCACCCTCGGCCTGGCCGGCGTGATCCACCTCTACAAGGTCGGCCAGCGCGCGGACGGACCGCCGGGATGATCGAGGGCCTGGTCGGCCTCACCGTCATGATGCTGATCTGCTGCCTGCGCGTGCCCATCTCGTTCGCGATGGCCATCGTCGGCATCGTCGGATACGCCTACATGCGCGACTGGAACTTCACGGTCGCCTTCGCGATGACCCAGACGAAGCTGTACGAGACCGGGCGGAACTACACGCTCTCGGTGGTGCCGCTGTTCATCCTGATGGGCAACTTCGTCACCCGCGCCGGCATGTCGCAGGAGCTGTTCCGCGCCGCCTACGCGTTCATCGGCCACCTGCGCGGAGGACTGGCCATGGCCACCATCTGGGCCTCGGCCGGCTTCGGCGGCATCTGCGGCTCCTCGATCGCGACGGCGGCCACGTTCGCGAAGGTGGCCTATCCCTCGATGAAGAAGTTCGGGTACTCCGACCGGCTCGCCGCCGGCGTGGTGGCGGGCGGCGGCACCCTCGGCATCATGATCCCGCCCTCGACCATCATGGTGATCTACGGCATCTTCACGGAGACCAACATCGGCAAGCTCTTCGCGGCCGGGATCCTCCCCGGCATCGTCGGGGCGATCCTGCTCTGCGGCGCCGTCCAGTACATGACCTGGCGCGATCCCGCCTCGGGTCCTCCCGGCGCGCGCTCGAGCTGGCGCGAGCGCGTGCTGGCGCTCAAGGACGTGTGGGCGGTGGCTGCCCTCTTCCTTTTCGTCATGGGCGGGATCTATGGCGGCCTCTTCACCGCGACCGAAGGCGCCGCCATGGGCGCCTTTGGAGCGATGGTCTTCGCGCTGTCCCGGCGCGCGCTGACCTGGCGGACGCTCTACGACGCACTGCTGGAGTCCGCCCGCACCACCTCGATGCTCTTCATGATCCTCATCGGGGCGCTGATCTTCGCCGAGTTCGTCAACATCACCTCGATGCCGAACGACCTGAAAGCGTTCGTGACGCGCTTCAACGTGACGCCGACCATCGTGGTCGCGGCGATCTGCGCGATCTACGTGGTGCTGGGCACCGCGATGGAAGAGCTGTCGATGATCCTGCTGACCATCCCGGTGTTCTTCCCGGTGATCGTGCACCTCGGGTTCGACCCGGTCTGGTTCGGCATCATCATCGTGTGCATCGTCGAGATCGGCCTGATCAGCCCGCCGGTGGGCATGAACATGTTCGTGCTGAGGACGCTGCTCCCCCAGGTGAGCACGGCCACCGTCTTCAGCGGCGTGCTGCCCTTCATGTGGGCCGACATCGTGCGGCTGGCCATCCTGGTCGCGTTCCCCTGGCTCTCGCTCTGGCTGCCCAGCATGATGCGGTGACGCGCGCGGCTTGCCCTTGACAGGGTCCGCCCCGCGCCCGATACTCCGCCGCACTCGCCCCACCTGAGCGCAACGCCGCGAACACAGGAGGAGCTTCCATGCGGGACGCACGCCTCACTCGACGCAACTTCCTCGCCGGTGCGGTCGGCGCCTCCGCGGCCTTCGCGCTCCCCGGCGTCGCCGCGCCGGCGGTGAAGAAGGGCACCAGCCTCCGGCTGTGGATCCTCAAGACGTACGTCGAGCCCACCAACAAGGCGATCGAGGCCGCGGCCCAGCGCTGGGCGCAGAAGCACGGCGCGGCGGTCACCGTCGAGTACTTCACGTTCGAGGACGTGCAGACGAAGTACGTGGCCGCCATCGAGAACAAGAACACGCCCGACGTCGGTCAGCTCGAGACGGGCGCGCCCGCGCGCTTCGCGGGCATGGGCCAGCTCCTCGACCTCACCAGCTTCGCGCGCCAGGTGGAGAGCGAGGTGGGCAAGCCGCCCGCCAACGTGGCGCCGGTGACCGTGATCGGCGGCACCACGTACGCGATTCCCTGGTACATCATGCCGGCCTTCTGGTACGTCTGGCGCGACGTCTTCGAGAAGAACAACGTGAAGCTGCCATCCACGTTCGACGAGGCCAAGGCGGCCGCCGCCGCGCTGAATCGGCCGAAGGACAACTTCTACGGCATGGGCCAGAGCTGGAATCGGACCGCCGACGGCTACGGCGTCATGCAGAGCCTGATGTACTCGCACGGCGTCGGCTGGGCCGGCCGGGACGGCAAGTACCAGTCGATCAGGACGCCGAAGATGCAGCAGGTCATGAAGTGGGCGACCGACATATATAAGGAAGGGCTCCAGCCGGCTGACACGTTGACATGGACCGGCTCGGGCAACAACGAGAACTTCATCGCGAAAAACATCGCCCAGACCTCGAATGGGCCGTCCATCACCTTCGCGATGGAGAACGCCGTGGCCAAGGCGACCGACGCGAAGGAGCGCAAGGCGCGTGAGGAGGCGCTGGCCAACCACCTCGCGCTGCCGCATCCGGCCGGGCCCGACGGCCGCCGGATGTGGGCCATCGCGATGAGCTTCGGCATCTTCAAGACCGCGAAGGACCCCGAAGCGGCCATGAGCCTGGTCGCGCATCTCCTGTCCCCCGAGGAGACCGTGCGCGTGATGAACGACTCCTACGGTCAGTTCACGCCGGTGCTCGACAAGGCGCGCGCGGCGTCGAAGGACTATTTCAGCAAGAACGAGAACTACCGCACGTTCGGCCGCGCCGCCGAATGGTTCTCGGCGACCGGCTGGCCGGGCCCGGTCACCGCCGCCGCCGCCGAGGTGCAGGCGAGCAACGTGCTCACCGACGCGCCGGCCAAGGTGATCGTGGACAAGTGGTCGAACGAGCAGGCGGTGGACTGGGCCGACAAGAAGATCAAGGAAATCTACGACACCATCGGTCGCTAGCGCCGCGCGGCGGTGGCGGGACACCGGTACCGCCGCGCTGTTCCTGCTGCCGCTCTTCGTGCTGGTGCTCGGCCTGATCGTCTACCCGATCTCGCGGGCGGTCTGGTTGTCGTTCACCGACAAGCTGGTCGGATATCCCGAGCGCTTCGTCGGCCTTCGCAACTACCTCTACCTGATCGACGACGACGGCTTCCACGCCGTCGTGCGCAACAGCCTCGTCTTCACCGTCAGCTCGGTGGCCCTCAAGATCGCGACCGGACTGGCCATGGCGCTCGTGCTGCACGCCACCTGGTGGTGGCGGAACTTCTTCCGCGGCCTGATGCTGCTGCCCTGGATCACCTCCACCGTCATCATCGCGCTCACCTGGCGGTGGATGTTCGACGCGTTCCCCGGGCGCGGCTTCTTCAACAGCGTGCTGCTGGACGCCGGGCTGCTCTCCCGTCCGATCGCGTTCATGGCCACGCCGGCCGGTGCCATGACGGCCGTCGTCGTCGCCAACTGGTGGCGCGGGTTTCCCTTTTTCGGCGTGTCCTACCTGGCCGGCATGCAGGCGATCCCGGCCGAGCTCTACGAGGCGGCGGCGGTGGACGGCGCCCCGCCCTGGCGACGCTTCTGGCACGTGACGCTGCCCGGGCTGAAGCACGTCATCATCGTGACCACGTTGCTCACGTTCATCTTCACGCTCAACGACTTCAACATCGTCTACGTCATGACGCGCGGCGGCCCGGGGACGGCCACCCAGGTGTTCGCGACCTACTCGTACGAAGTCGCCTTCAACCAGCTCCGCTGGGGCCGCGGCGTGACCATCTCGATCTTCGCGGTGCCGCTGCTGGCCGCCGCCATCGCGCTCGTGAGCCGTTACCTGCTCCGCGACCGGACGGCATGAGCTGGCGCGTCGCCAGCGTCGGCGGGCTGGTCGCCTTCGCGCTGATCGTGCTCGTCCCGTTCTGGTGGATCACCAGCATGTCGTTCAAGACCTACGAGCAGATCCAGTTCGCGACCAGCATCTACGTGCCCAAGCCGTTCACCTGGGAGAACTACACCGGGCTGTGGCTCGACACGCGCTTCCCGCTCTGGCTCCGCAACAGCGCGATCACCGCCGTGGTCGTCACCGCGATCACCACCGTGATTGCCAGCCTCAGCGGGTATGCGGTCGCGCGCATCCGTTTCCCGGGCCGCGAGCTCGTGGCCAGCCTCATCCTCGTGATCTACCTGGTCCCGCCCGCGCTGCTCTTCATCCCGCTCTACCGGGTGCTCGCCGAGCTGGGCACGACGAACTCGCTGATGTCGCTGTTCCTCTCCTACCCCACGTTCACGGTTCCGTTCTGCACGTGGCTGCTCATCGGGTTCTTCAAGGCGCTCCCCACGGAGCTGGAGGAGGCTGCGCTGGTGGACGGCGCCACGCGGATCCAGGCGCTCGTGCGCGTGCTGCTGCCGCTGGCCGCGCCGGGCATCGTCGCCTCCGCGATCTTCGCCTTCACGCTGTCGTGGAACGAGTTCCTGTACGCGCTGGTCTTCATCCAGGACGAGAAGACGATCACGGTGCCGGTGGGCCTGAATCTGCTGATCTACGGCGACGTCTTCCACTGGGGCCAGCTCATGGCGGCGTCGGTCATCACGACGGTGCCCGTCGTCGCGCTCTACATGTTCATCCACCGCTGGATGGTGGAGGGCCTCGCCGCGGGTGCGGTGAAGGGTTAGCGACTGGTCTCCGACTGCAGCTCGTAGATCGACGTGTAGCCCTGGCTGAAGTCCGGCGGCAGCGGCATGTCCCCGGCCGTGCGGCGCGCCATCCCCGGCGCCGTCCCGCGCACCAGCGTGCCGTAGAGCGGCGAGCGCGTCGAGTCCGGCACCAGGCTCAGCGCGTCGGCCGCGGCGTAGGAGTTGATCAGCAGGCGGCGCTCCCTCGTCGACGTGTTCGGCGCCGACCAGTGCACGAGCCGGTAGTGGTGGATGTGGATGCTCCCGGCCGGCAGCTCGAGCAGGACCGCGCGGCTCGTGGCCAGACGCTCGACGTCGTCGGGGCGCATGCAGCCGACGAACCGGCCCTGGCCATCGTAGTGCGTGTAGATGGGCCCGCGATGGCTGCCCGGCAACACCGCCATGGCGCCGTTGTCGGCCGTCGCGTCGTCGAGGAGCAGGCCGACGGCGAGCACGTCGTCGTTGGAGTGCGGATAGAACGCCGCGTCCTGATGGAACTCCACGGCGGCGCCGATCAGGCTTCCCTTCATGTTGAGCTTGCTGTGGTGGAAGCGGACCGACGGCCCGAGGAGCTGCGCGACGATGTCGGGAATCGGCGACTCGAACGCGACCCAGCGATAGAGCGGGTCGTTGTCGGCCGGGTTCTTGATCCGGCGCAGCACCGGCTGGGCCGAGGTGTGGCGGGGATCGAGATCGAACAGGGCGTCGCTCTTCGTCACCGCGCGCGAGCGCTCGACGAGGGCCTCGGTGACTCGCCGCAGCGTCCCGATCTGCGCGGCCTCGAGCACCCCGCGCACCGCGAGGTAGCCGTCCCGCTGGTAGCTCTGCACCTGCGCGTCCGTCAGGAATCTCGTCGGTGCCGTCGTCGTCGCCACGCTACAAACCCCGCCGCGTGAGGAAGTTGCTGAGCCAGCGGCCGACGTAGTGCTCGTCGGCGCTCTTGTGGATCGCGTCTTTCAGGTCGCCGGCCTCGAAGTCGTTGAGCTGCTTGGCGATGATCGTCAGCGACTTCGTGCTCTGCCGGTACCGCCACCAGTACATGCCGAACCCGCCCCCGCTGAGGATGACGAGCCCGGCGAGGACGATCATGGCCAGAACCAGGCTCCGGGGAACGTGGTCGGGGAAGATCTCGCGGGCGCCCTCGATGGCGCCGAGCATGCCCTGCCGCATGGCGACGTGCGTGATCTCGCCGACGAACTCCTTCTGGTCGCGGATGCTGAGCGCGGCTTCGGTGATCATCTCGCGGCCGATGTCGCGCGCCGTCTGACGGATGTGCTCGAGCTGCACGTCGAGGCCGCCCGCCAGCGCCTTCACGAGCACGTCGGCGAGCGCCTGCGCCATCTCGCGGGTCCGCGGGGTCAGATCGCGCTCGATGTCCTCACCGACGGCCACACCGATGCTGCCGATGGACCGGCGCAGCGCCTGGCTCAGCTCCGGCTCGATCGTCTGGATGAGCTGCCGCGTCGCTTCACCGCTCTGGCGCCCGAGCCCGGCAATGGTGCGCTCCACGACGTCGTCGATGAGCTGCTGAGTCTCGGCCTCGCTCAGGCCGCGTCGCATCCCGTCCACCATCGCCTCGGCGATCCGCTGGGAGACCAGGGGCAGCGTATCGTCGCCGAGGAGCGTGTCGCGCATGGCGCGCCGCAGCGGGCCGGGGACGCTGCCGACGCCTTCGGCCGCCCCTTCCACCGCGCTCTTCGCCGCGTCGTGCGAGGTCTGCGACACGTAGAGTCGGCCGCTGCTGCAAGCCCCGAGGGCGATGGATGCGAGGACGAGGAGCGCGGCGCGTCCAGCGCGGATTCTCATGATGGCCTCCCCCGAGCGGGCTCGAGACTTCGGGCCCATGGGCCCAGCCGGGACGCCGATCATACACGGTCGCGCGTTACGGCAGGAGGTGGCTCGGTGTGGATCCGAGGGCGTATCGGCTCGCTCGTGGCGCGAACGGGATATCAACCACTTACCCCCGATGAGCAACGGTTTTCTATGACCCCGCCCGGCCCTGATGCTAAAAGAATTGGTGAGTTGACACCTCGAACGAGCCCCGCCTCCGATCGCGGCCCGCTCGCCCAGTCGTTGAAGGACGGGGTGCTGCGGCATCTCCTGTACACGCTCGGCGAATTGCCCCGGCACGTGGACAGCGTCTGGGAGCCGTACGTCGCGCTCGCCCTGGCCGTGCGAGACCGGATGATGGCCCGCTGGATCCGCACGCACGACGCCTACTACGAGCAGGACGCCAAGCGAGTCTATTACCTCTCGCTCGAGTACCTCATGGGCCGCACGCTGGGCAACAGCCTGGTGAACCTGGGCCTCCTCGACGAGTGCAGCACGACGCTCCACGAGCTGGGGTATCGCCTGGAGGATCTCCGAGAAGCGGAGTGGGATGCCGGTCTCGGCAACGGCGGCCTCGGCCGGCTGGCCGCGTGCTTTCTCGACTCGATGGCGACGCTCGGGTATCCCTCGTATGGATACGGCATCCGCTACGACTACGGTATCTTCCACCAGCGCATCGTCCACGGCGCCCAGGTCGAGGTCGCCGACGGCTGGCTCCGCTACGGCAACCCGTGGGAGATCGCCCGGCCCGGCGACCGCTTCCGTGTGCACTTCTACGGCCGCACCGAGGCCGTCCACGATTCGGCCGGGCGTCTCACCCAGGCCTGGGTGGACACGCGCGACGTGCTGGCCACGCCGTACGACACGCCGATCCCGGGATACGGCAACCAGACGGTGAACACGCTCCGGCTGTGGGGCGCGCGGGCGGTGCGTGAGTTCGATCTCGACGAGTTCAACGAGGGTGATTACGTGGGCGCGGTCGAGGCGCGCGCCCGCTCGGAGAGCGTGTGTCGCGTCCTCTATCCGAACGACGCCACCTCGGCCGGCCGTCAGCTGCGGCTGGCCCAGGAGTATTTCTTCGTCTCGGCCACGATTCAGGACATCATCCGGCGCTATCGCAAGCGCTACGTCATGTACGACCAGCCCCGTGGCCTGCGCGTGTTCGATCGCTTCACGGACAAGGTCGCGATCCAGCTGAACGACACGCATCCCGCGCTGGCCATCCCCGAGCTGATGCGGATCCTGGTGGACGTCGAGAGCCTGTCGTGGGACGAGGCGTGGGACATCACGACGGGGACCTTCGGCTACACGAACCACACGGTCATGCCGGAGGCGCTCGAGCACTGGCCGGCCAGCCTGCTCGGACTGATGCTGCCGCGGCATCTGCAGATCATCTACGAGATCAACGCGCGGTTCCTGGCCCAGGTCCGGCGCCGGCGGGGGCCCGACGCGCCGACGCAGCGCATGTCCATCGTCGAGGAGCACGGCGAGGAGCGCGTGAGGATGGCCAACCTGGCCATCGTCGGCAGCCACAGCGTGAACGGCGTGGCCACGCTCCACACGGAGATCCTCAAGAGCGATCTCTTCCGCGACTTCCACGAGCTCGAGCCGCAGAAGTTCAGCAACAAGACCAACGGCATCACCCAGCGCCGCTGGCTCCTCAAGAGCAACCCGGGCCTGGCTCGGCTGATCACCGATGCCATCGGCTCGGGCTGGATCACGCAGCTCGAGCAGCTCGAGCGCCTGGTTCCCCTGGCCGCCGACCGTGACTTCGCCGTCGCCTGGCGCTCGGTCAAGCGCGAGAACAAGCTGCGGCTCAGCGAGACCATGCAGCGCCAGTACCGCCGCCGGGGCGCGCCGCTCCACGTCGAGCCCGATTCCATGTTCGACGTCCAGGTCAAGCGCATCCACGAGTACAAGCGCCAGCTCCTGAACGTCCTCCACGTGATCACGCTCTACAACCGGATCAAGGACGCCCCGCACGCGGACGTGCTGCCGCGCACCGTGATCTTCGGCGGCAAGGCCGCCCCCGGCTACGCGATGGCCAAGCTCATCATCCGGCTGATCAACGGCGTGGGCGACGTCGTGAACGGCGACCCGGCCCTGCGCGGGCGGCTCTCGGTCGTGTTCCTGGCCGACTACAAGGTCTCACTGGCCGAGCAGATCATCCCGGCCGCCGACCTCTCCGAGCAGATCTCGACGGCCGGGACCGAGGCCTCGGGGACCGGCAACATGAAATTCGCGCTGAATGGCGCGTTGACGATCGGGACGATGGACGGCGCCACCATCGAGATCTTCGAGGAGGTCGGGAAGGACAACATCTTCATCTTCGGCCTGACCGCCGGCGAGGTGACCGAGCTCCGCTCACGCTACGACCCGTGGGAGTGCTATCGCGCGAACGCCGAGCTCGGGCGTGCGCTCGACATGATCGGGGCCGACGTCTTCAGCCCGGACACGCCCGGGCTCTTCCGTCCCCTGGTGGACTCGCTGCTTCGTGAGGGTGACCGGTACTTCGTGCTGGCCGATTACGCTCCGTACGTCACGAGCCAGGACCGCGTCGCCGCCGCGTACCGCGACGAGGCGGCGTGGACTCGTATGTCGATCCTGAACGTGGCCCACATGGGTAAGTTCTCGAGCGACCGGACGATTCGCCAGTACGCCGAGGACATCTGGGGCGTCACGCCCGTGCGCGTCTAAGCGAGGCCACTCCGAGCGACGCGGCTTACAGGTACTTCGTCGGCCACATGATCGTGCGCCACATGTGGGCCGCCGGACTCGCGTCGAAGCCGAGGCCTTCCTTGGGCTGCTTGAAATTCCGGCCGACGACGTCGCTGAACTCCTCCAGCTCGACGTGCACGCTGGGATCGAACGAGTAGAGGTCGTTCACGCAGATCAGCCGCGACGTCATGTACCACTTGTGGTCGCGCGCGAACTTGTAGTCGCGCTCGATGTAGGGCTCGACCTTGTAGTCCGGGCCGAAGAGCTTGACGTACATCTCGGGGTAGCGGTACCCGACCGACTCGTCTGGGAAGAAGCGCAGGGCCTGGTGATAGCGAATGGCCCAGCTCACCTCCGGATCGACGTACGGCTCGAGGAGCTGGGCCGCCCAGTAGCCGTGATCGCCCCGGATGAACCCGGCGATGGCGATGTCGTGGACCAGGCAGGCGAGGACGACCTTCTCGCCGGCGCCGTTCTTCATGGCCAGGCGCGCGCTCTGCATCATGTGGTTGGCCGGCGCGAAGCGGTACCGGTAGAAGTCGAAGAGGGTCGGCTTGTCGGGCATCCGCGGCAGGCGCGGATCGTGGCCCATCATCACGTACTTCCCGTTGTCGGGCCGCTGGACGGGCAACCGCGGGTCGCGGTCCCCCGACGTGTAGATGGCGGACTTCACGACCGTTCGATCCAGCTCCTGGCTCAGCGCGTGCTCGGCAGCCTCGGCCCGCTCGAGTGTCGTCATGGCGGGATTATACGCGAGAGACGCTATTCGCCGCGGAGCTCCTTCAGCCTTTTCTTGAGGGCCGTCATGCGGTCGTTCATTTGCTCCGACAGGCGGGAGGACCGGCTCGTCCGCTTCGGCACCGGCGGCCGCGCCGTCCGGGTGTCCGTCCGGGAGTGACAGTACGAGCAGCCCGACTTCATTCCGTGCTTGCACTCGCTCATGCGGTCTCGGTCTCCTTTCTTTCAGCATACAGGATGGCCGCGACGGTGCAGTACACTCAAATGGGAGTGAGCGCGCGACCCGGGCCCGAGGACACCAGCGTGATGCGGCCGACGATCGTGGAGGTCCGGCTCGCGCGGCTGACCGAGAATTACCGTGCCATCCGGACGGCGGTGGCCCCGGCCGCGGTCATGCCGATCGTCAAGGCGAACGCCTACGGTCACGGCCTCGTGGACGTGGCCCGCCACCTGATCGGGCTCGGCGCGCCGTCACTGGGCGTCGGCCTCCTCGAAGAAGCCGTCGCGCTCCGCGACGCCGGTGTCACGACGCCGATCCTGGTCTTGGGCGGCATCCTCGGCAACCAGATCCCGCTGTTCCTCCGCCACGGTCTCACCTTGACCGCGTCCTCCATCGACAAGCTGCGCTGCATCGACGAAGCCGCGCGCGAGATGGGCGTCACGGCGAAGGTGCACCTGAAAATCGACACGGGCATGGAGCGGATCGGAGTGCACTACTACAGTGCCGAGGGCCTGCTCGAGCGCGCGTCGGAGTGCCGCCACTGCGTCGTCGAAGGCATCTACTCACACTTCGCCAACGCCGACGCTGCGGATCTCGGTTCGGCTCGGCTCCAGCTCTCACGCTTCCTCGACGTGCTGCAGTGGTACGACAAGCACGGCGTCACGCCGCCGCTCCGCCACATGGCCAACTCCGGCGCGATCCTCCAGTTCCCGGAGAGCCACCTCGACATGGTGAGGCCGGGAATCTTGATGTACGGCGTCTATCCGTCGACCGAGGTCCGGCGCACGATCGCCGTCCGGCCGGCGATGACGTGGAAGTCCGGCGTCGTCTACTTCAAGGTCGTGCGGCCGGGGCATCCCGTGAGCTACGGGTCGACCTGGCAGAGCGACCATCCCGTGCGGGTCGTCACGATTCCCGTTGGCTACGGCGACGGCTACTTCCGCGCGCTGTCGAACGTGGCCCGGGTGATCATCCGCGGCAAGAAGTACCCGGTGGTGGGACGCGTGTGCATGGACCAGATCATGGTCAACCTCGAGTGGGACAGCGCCTACAACGGCGACGAGGTCGTGTTGCTCGGCGAGGGCGGCCGCGAGGCGATCACCTGCGAGGACCTCGCCGAGTGGGCGGGGACGATCCCCTACGAAATCCTCACCAACATCAACACCCGGGTGCCTCGCGTCTACATGTAGCGGCTGATTCCGCTCAGCGGCGCTGGCCCCCGGCCCGCGTGCGATACGCGGTGATCGCGCGCTCCAGGTCGGTCAACTCTTCGCAGGACACCAGGCAGATCCGTCGCAGCGCCTCCAGGTGCTCCTCGGCCTTGGCGAGATTCCCCGCCAGCAGATAGGCCTCGCCGGCGTACTCGTGAGCGCCGCGATGCTGCGGGTTGAGCGCGAGCGCACGCCGGTAGTGCTCGAACGCTGGCTCGAGGCGCCCGAGGTTCCGGTAGGCGAAGCCGAGATAGTTGTGCAGGTCGGCGTTGTCGGGATCGCGCTGGACCGCGCGGCTCAGGCGCCTGGCGGCTTCGCTCCACTCCCTGGCGTCGATGGCCCACTTGCCCGCGAGGAAGTCCGGATCACGCGCGATCGACTTCGGATCAGTCTCCGAGGGATCAGCGAGCACGGCCCCCGCCATACCGACGACGATGACGGCGGCGAGCATCGTGCTCGCGGCAATTCGTCGCCAGTGCGATCGCCCGGATCTCACCGCTGTCCGAGGAACGCCTTCGCGTGGACGATCTCGGGCCGCGCGGTGTCCGCCTTCCGGGCCAGCGCCATCAGCTTCTCGAAGTACTCCGTCGCCTTCGGCCGGTCACCCGCCACTTCCGCCGCACGCGCCGCCCCGTAGAGCCCGCGATAGCGGTTCGGGTTCTCTCTGAGCGAGGCCTCGAACTCGCGCAGCGCGGGCGCGGCCTGGCCCATCTGGAGCAGCAGCTCACCGAGCAGCTCGCGCATCGGATAGAGGCGATTCTCCATCGCGACGTGCTTCACGCTGCCATCCTCGCCGTCGGCGGCCGCGCGCATGAGCTTCACCGCCTGGTCGGTCGCGCCTTCGGCCAGGGCCACCCACGCGGAGACCGCGAGCATCTGCTCGTCGGTGCGTTCGGCCCAGTAGGACTGATTCGACGTCGCGAGCGCGCCGCGGAGCGCCTGCATCGCCTGGACCTCGCCCTTCGCCCCCGCGAGATCGCCGCTCCGCGCCATGCCCAGCCCGCGCGTGAATCGAGTCAGCGAATCGCCCTGAGGTCGCCCCGCCGGCGTCATCCGCAGCCCGGCGGCGCCGGCCCAGTCGCCGCGCTCGAGCACGTAGCGCGCGGGGATCGCCGTGATGGCGGTGACGCCGGGGATGCTGGCAGAGTCCGGCCGGGGCATCGCGGCGATGGCATCGACGAGCGCCTTGGCTCGTACGTCCTGACCGAGCTGCAGGTGCGCGTACACCATGAAGTCCGTCGCGTGGTGGTAGTCCGGCTGGATCTCGAGCGCCGACCGGTTCGAGGCGATCGACTCTTCCCACATCCCGACCATCGAGTAGATGTGGGAGGGCATGTGCCGGGCGTGCGGCGCGGCCGGCGCGATGCGGGCGTAGATCGCCGCGATCCTGATCCCCTTGTCGGCAAGCGGCGGGTAGTCGTAGGCGTGGACCAAATAATGCGCGACCCCGGGATGATCGGGATTCTGCGTGAAGAGCCGCTCGAGGATCTCCGCCGACTTGAGCTGGCTGGCGTAGGTCTTGTCGTTCTTCGGCGCCGAGGCCTGGAGAGTCAGCGCGTAGTACGTCCACGCCTCGAAGTCATCGGGGTACCGCTGCGTCATCTGCTCCATCGCCCGCGTGTACGCGGCGAGCCGTGTGCTCAACGGGACCGAGTCGTGGTCGCGGTAGTACGCCGCGATCGCCTCGATCCAGTCGCGCTCACGCTGGGTCTTCGCGCCCACCGCGCGCGCTTTTTCGAGAGCGGCCCAGGCCGCGGCGGCGTCCTTCGGCGCGGGCGGCGCGGCCAGCGAGTTGCCGAGCGCGGTCACGGCGAGCCCCCAGTACGCCATCGCGCAGCTCGAATCTTCATGGACGATGGCGTCGAAGACCTTGCGCGACTCGATGAACCAGTACGAGTGCAGCATGGCGACGCCGCGCTCGAACTGGGCCGACACCGCCGCGCCGCAGGAAATCGGGAACGTGACTTTGCCGAGCTTCTCCTCGGCGAGTGCCGGCCGCGGCCACCCGAGTACCCACAGAAGAACCAGGACCGCCGACGTGATCCTCATCGCTCATCGACTCCCGTCCACGAAGATGACAGAGTGTAGAACGAAATCACCCGCCCCCACCCGGCGGGGAGCGTCACGGAGGTGTTCATGATCGCCGACCAGTCGCCACCCACGATCGTCATCACGTCTCTGGCTCCGGGGCCGCGTCCACCGACGACGGCGAGCTCGACGTGGCCCAACGTGCTGCTCACCCACGTGGCCGACGTCGTGGCGCGGATGGGGCCGCCGCCGTGGTCGAAACGGATCATCGCCGACGAGCGTCAGCTCGTCACGTTGATCGCCAGCCCGCCGGGGGGCGGCAATCGCCCGCACTGGCACCGCGACTTCGACGAGTGGTGGGTGGTCCTCGACGGCGTGCTCGAGTGGGAGCTGACCGGTGGTACGACGTTGAAAGCGGTCAAGGACGACATCGTGTGGGTGCCGCGAGGGACCGTCCATCACATCCGTAACGTGGGCGATCGGCTGTCGCTGCGCCTGGCCGTCGCGATGCCCCCGGCCGTGCACTACGCGAGCCCGTGCGAGCAATGCGGCTACACGGACGACGGGCCGAGCGAATGGTGCGCGTGAGCGCGCGAGGGGACGGGCGTCGGTCGAGGTGCGAGGCAGTGTAGGATACGTCGGCGGGATCGCCCCCAGGAGGCTCACATGGACTACGGACTGTTCACGATGCCATCGCACCCGCCCGAGCGCAGCCTGTACGACGGGCATCAGTGGGATCTCCAGCAGCTCCGCTGGGCCGACGAGCTCGGCTTCAGCGAAGCGTGGATCGGCGAGCACCACACCGCGCCCTGGGAGCCGCACCCCGCGCCCGACCTGCTCGTGGCCCAGGCGCTGATGCAGACCACGCGCATGCGCATCGGCCCCGGCGGGTTCCTCATGCCGTACCACCACCCCGCTGAGCTGGCCAACCGCGTCGCGATGCTCGACCATCTCGCGCAGGGTCGGCTCAACTTCGGCGTGGCGGCGAGCGGCCTGCCCAGCGACTGGGCCATGTTCAACGTCGACGGCA
>WNFO01005318.1_pt1 | contig 20638 bp, 18 predicted proteins | sample 5400251 | NCBI WGS metagenome assembly WNFO01 (sample SAMN13153354, study PRJNA577476) | soil metagenome | isolation source: 100 cm saprolite under Madrone tree | place: USA:California | collected 2016-06-14
TCGCCATCGGGCGTCAGCGATGACAAGCCGGCTTCGTGGAATGCGAGGCCGGCGCTTACCAGGTCGCAACGGCCAGCCCTACTCGTGATGTTGTCGTCCGACGTTGGGCCCTCGACGAACAACTGACCGAGGACGCTGACGGCGCAGGGCGACAGCTCAAGCTTGCTCGCGATCATTGGGTGCCTGTCGCGCATTGTTGCCGCGCCTTTCCGGAAGAGGTGATCGGTCGGCATCATACCGATTCCTCGACACCAAAAAAAACCGGAGAAGTACGGTGTCAGTACTCGGGACGGTGAATCGCGGTTGATTTTCCGCCGGTGTTGAAATCTGATCACACCATGCGGTCGTGCAGGGCCGCCTCCCAGGCCCGGCAATCAACAAGGGCCGCGGGCTCAGCTCGCACACCCCAACCGATCGAGCACATTATCGCCGTTCGTGACCAGTCGCTTCGCAAGAGATGCAATTGTGACCTTGAGATTGTCGCGCCGCGTCGCCAGCGTTATTGCCATGGCCGGATACGCGACGTCGGCTGGATCGAAAATCCCCGCCCGCTCCTCTTCGGCGGCAATGTCGACCTCGACTAACCGCATAGTGCGATCGAGATCATCCATCAGGGTCCTGATCGTTGAATCTCGTAGAGAGGTTGTCGAAATCCCAAAATGACGGTGCATGTTCATTCGCGTGCTCCAAAATGACCCGAATTGGCACACCCTGGATTGTTTACCGGTGCCCTATGCCATCGATCGCAAGAAGCCTGCCAACATTCGCGCAGCAATCGATTTGCCAACACAGTGCCGACACGGGGCTTTTCAGCAGATCGCGAGATTTTAGCTAAGTGCTTGATCTGTTTGGTGCCGCAAACAGGATTCGAACCTGTGACCCCGTCATTACGAATGACGTGCTCTACCAGCTGAGCTATTGCGGCGGACCATGCAGCGCGTTCGGCGACAGGGCTGAAAACGCTCGCACCTGATAACGGGCACCGCCAGTCTTGGCAAGAAAAACGCTAGCGCGAGGCGCACGAACCCTTTTTGACGCGTTTTCTCGCCGCGAACCGGTACCCACCCCCGGATCTGGTCCGAGGGCATGCTTCGCTCGAAAACGCGTTGCTCAGTTCCCCCAGCGGGACAGGAAGCCGCGCCAGCCGCCGGCCTGGCCATGCACGGGCCCCGCTTGTTCGGCGAATTCATCGCCTGGCGTCTCGTCATCGATGCCGGGATCATCCGGCGCCCGCAGAATCGGGATCACCGGAAGGATGCTGGCCGGGACGTTCCTGGCGATATCCTTGGGAATATCCTGGCGCGGGCGGAACAGCGGCGCCGGCATCACCGATGAGGTTTCGGGCGGCGGCGGCGGCGCTGGCGCAGGCGTGGGAGTGGGCGCGGGCATCGGCGTGGGGGTCGGCGCTGCAATCGGGGCCGGTTCGACGGTGGCGTCCAAAACCGGAGAATTGTCCTGCGCGGCCGGGGGCATAGGCTCGGTCGGGGCGTCGCGCGGCGGCTCGACGCGGCGCGGCGCCGAGATCGCGGCATTGAATTCCGCGGCTTCGATCGCCGCATTCTTGTCGGAGGGCAATGCCGCCAGCGGCCGCTGCCACTGAAAGGCGTCGAGACGGCCGGTCACCGGCGATACCGGCCGCCAGCGATCCGAGACATATCCATCCGCGGTCCAGACCGGATCGTGCAGCGCGCGCACCGCGCGCAAGGTCCACGCCCGCGCCCGGCCGCTGTCGCCATGTTCGGTGCGTTCGATTTCCGCCATCAGCATCGCCACCCGCTGGGTCGGCGCATCCGTGAACGGCGCCAGCACCTCGCGCGCGCGCGCAAATTCCGATGCGTCGATGGCGGCGCGGGCGATCGCCAGCGCGCTCTCGAAATGACCGGGCGCCTTGGCGGCGAGCGTCTCGATTCGCACCAGCCGCTGCCGCGCGGAATCGCCGAGTTTGACGTGCGCATAAGCATCGGCAAGATCGGGATGTGGCTGCGCCAGCCACGCCGCCTCCACAATCCGCATCGAGCGCCGTATCTGATGCGCCTCGCTTTGATACTTGCTCGCCAGCACCGCGGCAGGCACCAGGGTCGGCGCCAGCTTGATCGCTTCCATCACGCTTTCGCGCGACAGATCGCGATCGACCGTCTCCAGTTCCAGCGCGCGCGCCGTCAGCAGTACGCCGCGCTGACGCCGATAGGCGGCCTTGTCGATCAATCCCGATGCAAGGTTGTTGTCGAGGATCGACAGCGCGCCGCTCCAGTCGGCCTTGGCGCAGCGAAATCCCAGCACCGCATGCGACGCCCAGGTCGATGCCGGCGCCAATTTCAGCGCCTCTTCGGCGATCATGACGGCGGCGACCGGATCGTCGGCGCGCTGCGCTTCGATGAACAGACCGCGCAAGCCCAGTAGCCGCGTGTCCTCGCGCTCGGCCATGGCGCGGAAGGCGGCTCTCGCGCCTTCGCGGTCGCCGTCGAGCTGTGCAGATTGCGCGTGCAGCAACAGCGCCAGCGGATCGTGCGCCGCATGGCGGCGCGCGGCATCGGCATGCATGCGGGCGGCTGTGGAATCGCCGTGGCCGATCGCGAGCAGGCCGTGGGTGATGGCGTGACGGCCGCGGGCGTGACGGCGTTCACGCCGTGCGCGCTTGATCCGTTGCGGCGTGCGCCAGAGCCCGCGCAGGACCGACCACGCCAGCATCGCCGCGACGATGGTGACGCCGAGCGCCAGCGCGAATACCGGCAGCGAGGTTTCGATCCGCCAGCCGCCCGACGACAGCACCACGTCGCCGGTCTGATCGGCAACCCATGCGGCGCCCGCCGCGGCGAGCGCAATCAACACCAGAAACAGAATGATCCGGTACATCGGATTCCTATTGCACCGGTTTGGCGAGCGACGCCATGCTCTCAGCGGCAAAACTTCGCGATGCGGCGAGCGCCGCGTCGCGCGCGTCGCATTTGTCGAGCCAGGCTTGCGCCGCCGCACGATCGGCAGGCGCCAGCGTATTCAACTCGCGCCGGGCGTCGGCCAATTCGTTGCGCAGCGCCGCCGTGGTTGCCCGCGCGACCACGGCACCGCGGTCGTTGCCGACCGTGTCGGTACGCTCGATGCGAACCAGTTTTGAAGCACCAGCCTGCAGGCGCTCGACGATGCCCGAACCGGTGGTGGCATTGTCCGGTTGCGCCGGCGGCGACAGTTTCGGCACCAGCGTCAGCAGTTCGCGGCTGAGCGCGTTTGCGTTCGGCACGCCCTTGGCCGCGAAGCCCTCGAGCGGCTTCAACGCATCCGGATTGGTGGCAAGCGATTTCGCCGCCGTCAGCGCGGCCGAATAGGGATCGCCGATCCGTACCTGAACATCGAGCAAGGCTGCCGCCACGATCCGGCGCAGCAACATGTCGTCTGCCGGTTTTGCGTTCTCTTTGGCGTTTTCTTGCGCGAGCTCGGCGCTCTGCGCGCGGGCGGCGCGTTCGATTCCGGCAATGCGTTCGTTGATCGCCGCGAGATCCAGCGGCGAAGAGGATCCGCCCGGCGTAGCCTTGACGTCATTGACGATAGCGGCGAGCTTTTCCGACTGCGCGCGCGCGGCCGCGACGTCGCCGCGCAACGAGGCAAGCGATTTCTCCAGCGCCTCGATGCGCGCGGCCGATGCCGGGTCGGCCGCAGCCGTTGCAGCCTTGCTGGCTTTGGATTCGGCGCCGGCGATGCGCGCCGTCAGGTCGTCGATGACGGCGGCATTGATCTGGCCGGCGGCTGGCGTGGCGGGTATCGCAGGCCATCCCAGGATCCAGCCGACACCGATCACCAGCGAGGCGGCGACCGCGCCGGAAACGGCCGCGACGACCCAGGCCGAAATCGCCGCGGCCGGGCGCTCCTGCGACGAAGGCTGTGGGGACGAAGGTTCGCGGGCGGAATGCTCCTGCGACGAAGGTTTTTGGGAAACATGCTCCGGCTGCGTGTCATCGCCCGCCTTGCGGGGCTCGCTCGACACTTCCGACGCTTCAAGGTCGATCGTGGGCGGCGGGCGCTTGGCCCGGCCCAAATCCGGCGAAGGTCCAATATCGTCGGGCCTGTCATCGACCATCTCGAGGGTTCCTTGCTTGCTGTGACCGGACGTTACCAGATTCGGCACGCCCTTCCGGAATATCGGTTCTGATCAAAACCAGAACCGATCCTCTAATCCGTTGTTTTGACGCGGTTTCTCCACCGGAACCGGTGTCCTACCCCCGGATCAGGTCCGAGGGCATGCTTCGCCCGAAAACGCTTTCTAGCGCGATACCGGGCGCAACGCACGGTCCAGCACCTCGAACAAGGCATTTTCATTCGACGAGACCGCCGCCATGACCTGTGCGGCCCCGGCATCGCGGACGACAGAGGCGACCGCCGCCGAGATGCAGCATTGCGGGATCGCCAAGGCGGATATTTCGACGCCGCCCGCCCGCGCCGCCTCCAGGAAGGCCCGCGCGCTGCGCCGCGAATAGTGCAGCACCGCCTCGATCCTGCTGGCGGCGAAGGCGTCGCAGGCTTCGCGCGGCAGGCTGGATACGGGAATCATCCGGTAGGTGGTGTGGGTGACAACGGTGAAACCGCGTTCGCCGAGCTCGCCGGCAAGATCGCGCGCCAGATCGGCCCCCGCCAGATAAAGCAGCGGGCTGGTCTTCTTCAGTTCCTTCGCCTTCACGCTGGCGAGCACTGCGTCGCGCAAACTGGCGGCGTCGCCGTTTGCCGGGATCACGTTATCGAACCCGGCGCGATGGGCGGCGGAGGCGGTATGCTCTCCCACCGCGAACAGCGGCAGCTTGAGCAACCGGCTGCCTTGCAACCGGCTGTCTTGGAGGTGGGGTGCGATGCCACGCAGCGCATTGGCGCTGGTGACGATGACAGCGCCGTAGCGCGCATCCTCGTCATCGTGAAATGCGACCGGTTCAAACCGCAGCATTGGCGCCAGCATGACCTCGAAGCCCTTGGCGCGCAGCGCAGCGGCCGTGGCCTCGTCGTCAGGATGCGGACGTGTGACGAGAACAGCCATGCGTCAAACTCTTGGCCATTGGATTTCTGCGTTAACGGACGATTGCACTCTGAGACCTCGCAATGCTAGAGCCTGATCGGTTCTGACGGGACCAGAACCGAGGCTCCGATCTTCTGTTCCAGGCGCTCCTCAAGCGAACCTGGATCCGCTCCGGATCAAGTCCCGGGGCATGGGTCGCTCGAAAACGCTTTTTGGCGGATACGCAAACGCCGCTTTAGCCGATAGCGCAAGGGCTCATATTGGGCAACGACACAGCAATACCGACATCAAGCCTGGTTCTTGGGATCGAGACCACCTGCGATGAAACCGCCGCCGCCGTGATCGAGCGCCAGAGCGACGGCACAGGTCGGATCTTGTCCAATGTCGTCCACTCGCAGACGGATGAGCATGCCGCATTCGGCGGCGTGGTGCCGGAGATCGCGGCGCGCGCCCATGTCGATCTGCTCGACGGCATCGTCGGCCGCGCGATGAAGGAATCCGGCATTGGCTTTGCGCAGCTTTCGGCGGTCGCCGCCGCCGCGGGGCCCGGGCTGATCGGCGGCGTGATCGTGGGCCTGACCACCGCCAAGGCGATCGCGATGGTGCACGATACGCCGCTGATCGCGGTGAACCATCTGGAAGCTCATGCGCTGACGCCGCGGCTGACCGACGCGCTGGAATTTCCCTATTGCCTGTTTCTCGCCTCCGGCGGCCACACCCAGACCGTCGCCGTTGTCGGCGTCGGCAACTATGTGCGTCTCGGCACCACCGTCGATGACGCCATGGGCGAAGCCTTCGACAAAGTGGCAAAGATGCTCGGGCTGCCCTATCCGGGCGGCCCGGAGGTCGAGCGCTCCGCGAGCGGCGGCGATCCGAACCGGTTTGCATTTCCGCGGCCGATGCTCGGGCGCGCCGACGCCAATTTCTCGTTGTCGGGATTGAAGACCGCCGTGCGTAACGAGGCCAGCCGGCTGATGCCGCTGCAGCCTCAGGACGTCAGCGATCTCTGCGCCAGCTTCCAGGCGGCGGTGCTGGAATCGATGGCGGATCGGCTGAGCGTCGGCTTGAGACTGTTTCACGAACAATTCGGCCCGCCGCATGCGCTGGTCGCCGCCGGCGGTGTCGCCGCCAATCAGGCGATCCGCGGCGCGTTGCAGGATGTCGCCGCCAAAGCGCAGACCAAGCTGATCATCCCGCCGCCCGTTTTATGCACCGATAACGGCGCCATGATCGCCTGGGCCGGCGCGGAGCGGCTGGCGCTGGGCATGATCGATACCATGGACGCGCCGCCCCGCGCCCGCTGGCTGCTCGATGAAAATGCCACCGCGCCGGCGGGTTTTGCAAATACGCGCGCTGGTTTCTAGGGGGAGGTCGACCGCGATGCCGTCTTACAAATCAGTCGCGGTGATCGGTGCCGGCGCGTGGGGGACCGCGCTCGCCGCCGTCGCCGCGCGGGCCGGACGCAACGTCGTTCTTTACGCGCGCAGCCCGGCGAGCGCAGCCGAGATCGCCGCCACGCGGGCAAATCCAAAACTGTCCGGCGCGCGATTGGACGCGAGCGTTGAGGTGACCGACGATATGGCGCTTGCCGCAGCCGCGGACATTATTCTGGTCGCGACGCCCGCGCAGAATCTGCGCGAGGCGGTCACCGCACTAGCCCCTCATCTCGCCAAGGCCAAGCCTGTCATCGCCTGCGCCAAGGGCATCGAGCGCGGCACGCACAAATTCATGACCGAGGTGATCGCGGAAGCGGCGCCCGATGCAACCCCGGCCATCCTGTCGGGGCCGAGTTTTGCAGATGACGTGGCGCGCGGCCTTCCCACCGCGGTGACGCTGGCGGCTGGCGACGAAACGCTCGCCAGCGCGCTGGTGCAGGCGCTGGGCTCATCGACCTTCCGGCCCTATCACACCTCGGATGTGCGCGGCGTCGAGATCGGCGGCGCCGCCAAAAACGTGCTGGCGATCGCGGCCGGAATCGTGGTCGGCAGGAAACTCGGCGCCTCGGCGCAAGCGGCGTTGACCACGCGCGGCTTCAGCGAACTGGTGCGGCTCGGACGCGCTTGTGGGGCGCGCAGTGAAACCATGTCGGGACTTTCGGGATTGGGCGATCTGATCCTGACCTGTTCGAGCCCGCAGTCGCGCAATTTCGCGCTCGGCATCGCACTGGGGCGCGGCGAGCAGCCGCCACGCGGTAAGCTGGCCGAAGGCGAATTCACCGCACCGGTGCTGATCGAACTGGCGGCTTCGCAAAATGTCGATATGCCGGTATCAAATGCCGTCGCGGCGATCCTGAGCGGGGCTGTGACGATCGATGCGGCGATTGAAAGCCTGCTGACGCGCCCATTCAAGGCGGAGGGATGACAATGGCGTACTGGCTGGTGAAATCGGAACCTTCGAGCTGGTCGTGGGATCAGCAAGTGGCAAAAGGCGCCAAGGGCGAGGCTTGGACCGGGGTGCGCAATTTCACCGCGCGGCAAAATCTCGTGAAGATGAAGAAGGGCGACCTCGCCTTCTTCTATCACTCCAACGAGGGCAAGGAGATCGTCGGCATCGCCGAGATCGTCAAGGAGGCGTATCCCGACCCAAGCGACAAGACCGGCAAATTCGTCTGCGTCGACTTGAGGGCCGACAAGCCCCTGAAGACGCCGGTGACGATGGCCGCCATCAAGGCCGACAAGCGATTGGTCGACATGGCGCTGGTGAAATATTCAAGGCTGTCGGTGCAACCGGTGACCGCAGAGGAATGGAAAATCGTCTGCAAGATGGGCGGGGTTTGATCTGCCCTGCCCTCATCCTGAGGAGCGCGCCCTTGCGCGCGTCTCGAAGGATGGCCGCGAGTCCATGCGTTTTGTCCATCCTTCGAGACGCTTGCTTCGCAAGCTCCTCAGGATGAGGTCGGAGATATATTCACAACCTCTGAGGAGGCGCGTTAGCGCCGTCTCGAAGGATGGGCGACTCATGGTTCGAGACGCGCAAGATGCGCTCCTCACCATGAGGGGAAGCTTACGCCGTGAGGGAAGATTACGCCGCCGCCGCGGCCGTCACTACCTGCGCCAGGAGCATTTCGCGTTTCGACTGCGAGCGGTAGCCCTTCATGGTCGCGGCGAAGCGTTCGAGGATGCCGTCTTCGAAGGCGGTGACGATGGTATCGTGGACATAGCTCTTGCGGCAGATCGCCGGCGTGTTGGAGAGCTCATCGGCGGCGGCGCGGACGGCTTCCAACACCTGTTTGCGGCGGCCGCGGGCGCTGGCGGCCGGAGAAATACGCGACAGCGATTCCAGCACCACGGCGGACGGACGCCATCAACGTGCGAAAATCCTTCAGCGAAATCTTGATGCCGGCGATCTCACGCAGGAACGCATTGACCTGGGTGGTCGAGACCGCGCGGACGTTGCCGGAATTGTCCCGGTACTGGAACATCCGCTTGCCCGGCACGCCGCGCAGGATGCCGATGGCGCGCACCAGCTTGGCGGCGTCGCATTCCTTGCGCACGGCCTTGCCGCCCTTGGCCTTGAAGGTCAGCACGACGCTATCGTCTTCCAAGACGACATTCGACTTCAGCAGCGTGGTGGCGCCGCGGGTGCCGTTGAGCCGGGCATAGGATTCGTTGCCCGGACGGATCGCGGTGCGGGCGATCAATTCGATCACCGCTGACAGGGCGAATTCGCGGGTCGGGGCGTCGCCCTTCAGATGCAGCGAGACGTTGCGGCGGATTTTCGGCAAGGCCGCGACCAGCCGCGCCAGCCGATGCGCCTTGCGGTGCTCGCGAACCTTCTCCCAGTCGGAATGATAGCGGTATTGCAGTCGGCCGGCGGCATCGCGGCCGACGGCCTGCAGATGCGAGGTCGGGTCGGCGGCGTAGCGAACCTCGGCATAGGCCGGGGGTACCGCCATCGAGTGGAGGCGCTTGATGGTGCCGGTGTGGCGGATCGCGGTTCCGTTGGCGCGAACGAATGAATAGCTCTTCCCACGCTTGATGCGGCGGATGGTCAGCTGGTTCTGGTCCCCGAGCTTTAAGCCCAGTTCCTTGGCGAGCGATTCCACGCTGGCGGGGTGTCCCGGCGTCACGGCAGGGTGTGGATCGGCGGAAACGGGCCGCTCAGCCTCGAAATTCTGCTGATCCATCATAGCTTTAGACGCCTTGCTCCGAATGTTCTCAACGTAATGCCGGTTATTGATCTTTGGTTCCGGCAGGCCGCGTCACCTAGGGGAGGCCATTTAGGGGGTAATTGTCGGGAGCGCTAGCCCACAATATGAGGACTACGGTTAACAGATACCGTAGATCGGGCCAGCGAGCCGCTTTTGCGGTTTCTTTGGTTATCGGAAAACGCGATCGTGATGGCGGAAGACGCCGGCCTGACGCCAGCGGGACGCCGACCGATGCCCTTGATTCGCCCGCGGCTTGATCCTGCGCATGGCGGGGGAGGCAGCCAAAGGTACTATTTGTTCCGCTTGTCGGCGCCGGGCGGGCGGACGCATAATCGTTTCAATAATGAAGACGGCTTGCAGTGGCGGCGTTCACTGGCCGCATGGGTGGAGGGTTAAGAATGTCCGAGAAAATTTACGATGTGCCGGCGGAATGGACCAAGCGCGCATGGGTCGATCAGGCCAAATATCGCGAGATGTATGCGCGCTCGGCCCGCGACCCCAATGGTTTCTGGGCCGAACAGGCCACGCGCATCGACTGGATGAAGCCCTTCACCAAGGTCGAGAACGCGTCGTTCGCTCCCGGCAACATTTCGATCAAATGGTTCGAGGACGGCGTCCTCAATGTCGCCTGGAATTGCATCGACCGGCATCTCGACAAGCGCGGCGACCAGACCGCCATCATCTGGGAGGGCGACAATCCCTCGGAGTCAAAGCACATCAGCTACCGGCAGCTTCACGACGAAGTCTGCAAATTCGCCAACATCCTGCGCACCCGCAACGTCAAGAAGGGCGACCGCGTCACCATCTACCTGCCGATGATTCCGGAAGCCGCCTACGCGATGCTGGCCTGCGCGCGGATCGGCGCGATTCATTCGGTGGTGTTTGCCGGCTTCTCGCCCGACAGTCTCGCCCAGCGCATCACCGACTGCCAATCCAAAATCGTCATCACCGCCGACGAAGGACTGCGCGGCGGCAAGAAGGTGCCGCTGAAGGCCAATGTCGATGCCGCGATTGCCAAGAGCGGCGGCGTCGACTGGGTCGTCGTGGTCAAGCGCACCGGTGCCGCGGTCGACATGAATCCCTCGCGCGATTTCTGGTACCACGAAGCCGCCAAGATGGTGACGACGGAATGTCCGTGCGAGCATATGCACGCCGAAGATCCGCTGTTCATTCTCTATACGTCGGGCTCGACCGGCCAGCCCAAGGGCGTGCTGCACACCAGCGGCGGCTATCTGGTGTTCGCGTCGATAACGCATCAATACGTGTTCGACTACCACGACGGCGACATCTATTGGTGCACCGCCGACGTCGGCTGGGTTACCGGCCACAGCTATATTCTCTACGGGCCGCTCGCGAACGGCGCGACCACGCTGATGTTCGAAGGCGTGCCGAACTATCCTGACAATTCGCGGTTCTGGAACGTGATCGACAAGCACAAGGTCAACATTTTCTACACCGCGCCGACCGCGATCCGCGCGCTGATGCAAGGCGGCGATGAGCCGGTCAGGAAAACCTCGCGCAAGAGCTTGCGGCTGCTCGGCAGCGTCGGCGAGCCGATCAATCCGGAAGCGTGGGAATGGTATCATCGCGTGATCGGCGACGAGCGCTGCCCGATCGTCGATACCTGGTGGCAGACCGAGACCGGCGGCATTCTGATCACGCCGCTGCCCGGTGCGACCAAACTCAAGCCGGGTTCGGCGACAGAACCGTTCTTCGGCGTGGTGCCGGAAATCGTCGATGCCGATGGCAACGTGCTGGAGGGCGAATGCCAGGGCAATCTCTGCATCGCCAAATCCTGGCCGGGGATGATGCGCACGGTCTATGGCGATCACGCCCGCTTCGAGCAGACTTATTTTTCGACCTACAAGGGCAAGTATTTTACCGGCGACGGCTGCCGCCGGGATGCCGACGGCTATTACTGGATCACCGGGCGCGTCGATGACGTGATCAACGTCTCCGGCCACCGCATGGGCACGGCCGAGGTCGAAAGTTCGCTGGTGGCGCATGCCAAAGTCTCGGAGGCCGCCGTGGTCGGCTATCCCCACGACATCAAGGGCCAGGGCATCTATGCCTATGTGACGCTGATGACCGGCACCGAGCCGAGCGAGGAATTACGCAAGGAATTGGTGGCGTGGGTGCGCAAGGACATCGGTCCGATCGCGTCCCCCGACCAGATCCAGTTCGCCCCGGGATTGCCAAAAACCCGTTCCGGCAAGATCATGCGCCGCATCCTGCGCAAGATCGCCGAGGACGAGCCGGGAAGTCTCGGCGACACCTCGACGCTGGCGGATCCCGCCGTGGTCGACGATCTGGTGCAGCACCGCCAGAACAAGAAGGACGCACCGGCTTAGCTGCTGCAGACGCCGGCCCGTGTCGTTCCCCGGATGCAGTGCACCACGCCGCTCTTGCGGCGTGGTGCACTGCTGATCCGGGGTCCATCTCGCTAGCATAGTCGTGGTGGCCTTCGTGGGTCCCGGCTCTGCGGTGCACCGCCGAAGAGGCGCTGCACCGCGTCCGGGACACGTGGCCACGTAGCGGCGTGCACTCACGCGATCGTCAGGTGTCAGTCGCTCCCTGCGGTCTGTTTCCTGGTGAGTGTTGTTTTCCGGGCATTTACTTTGCTTGCAGCATTTTCTTTCTATTGCTCACACTGGATGCGCTGGCGCAGACCTGCTGCGAAGTGGAGAGATCGATGTCGTTGAGGATTGCGGTGGCACTGGCAGCCACGCTCGGCGTGGGGATGTTGATGTCGACCGGGGCCGAGGCGCGGCCGGATATGGTCGGTTTCCGCGGCGATTATTCGCCGGGAACGATCGTGGTGAAGACCAATGAGCGCCGGCTCTATCTGGTTCTCGATCAGGAGCACGCCTTCCGCTATCCCATCGGCGTCGGCAAGGCCGGCAAGCAATGGGCGGGCATCACCCAGATCGACGGCAAGTATCGCCAACCGGCCTGGTCGCCACCGGCGGACGTGAAACGCGACAAGCCGACAATCCCGGACGTTATTCCCGGCGGCTCGCCGCGAAATCCGATGGGCGTCGCCGCGATGACGCTGGCGGGCGGCGAGTACGCCATTCACGGCACCAACGTGCCGGGTTCAGTCGGCGGCTTCGTGTCCTATGGCTGCATCCGGATGTTGAATGACGACATCACCGACCTCTACCAGCGTGTCTCGATCGGCACCACGGTCGTCGTGTCGCACTGATCGGCTTGTCCGGGATTCCAAGATGCAAAAAAGCCGCGCTGCTTTTTTGATTTGGATCAGCGGTCAGCATCCGCGCACCAGCCAAGACGGTGGCCGCCGTCATACCTGCGGACATGACCGCCGGCGAACAAGGCATCCGATACATTCGGCGTTCGCCGGGTCGCGACATCGGCGACGACCCGGCCGTTATACTTGTCGGGACCGATATGGTAGATCGCGACCTCACCTTCATCGAGCAGGCCGCGCAAGGCATCGCCGGCAGCCTCCGCCATTCGCAGCTCCTGCGTACAGGATGCCTTCAGCTCGGGCGCATCGATGCCGCGCAGGCGAACCCGCGTCGGCAGCTCGAGCCCGGGCCCCAAATGCACCCGCGCCTCGAACGTATCGCCATCGATCGTTCTGATAACGTCGACCGGGTGCCGGACATCGGGATTTCCCGCGTGCTTCCAGATCGTTTCGCTGTCCCTCGCGGCCTGTGTCGAGGCCGGGGCCGGCCAATGCCGCAGCGGCAGCATTGTCCCTGCCACCACCGCAGCAACGAACACCCAGGGCAAGGCCGCCGAAAACCAGCCGCGTCGATGAGCCCGATAAGTATTTATTCTTCCGTATGGGTACATATTCCCAGCGCAAGCCGGCCACCGACCAACAAGGTTAGTGCCCGGAGGTTAAAAATCCGAGGCGAGACCCCTGTTTTCCCAATCGCCATAACGCGTGGGCTCCGGGCCCTTCTGACCCCCGGATTCCTTTGCCGCAGGCTTGGCGTTTGCCGCCGCGGCTTGTCTCCGCGCCTCGGCCTCAGCCAACGCACGCATCGCCGCCGGCGACAGCGGCTTGCGTTGTTCAGCAGATGCGGACGTTGCTGGCCGTGAAGAATCGTCTGTCATTTCAGAATCTCCAGCCGGGCTGACAATCCTCGCTCCATTCGACTCCCGAGAACAAGAGAATAAAGGTCGCATCCGAACTGTGAAATCACAAATGCGATTCTTATATTTGGCATATTCGCATGTAAGAGGTACTGACCTTTCGACGGCATGCGCGCAGAACGCGAATCGCTATCCAATCCCCCGAGATGTTCCCGCTCCATGCCCCCTCAACGGTTCGCCCTGCCCTCCGAAGTGCCTGGTCTCGCGGCGCGGAGGATCGCGGCGGATATTCTGGACGGCGTGCTGCACAAGCGCCGGACACTCGATGAGCAGCTTGACGGCGCCGCCGCGCATCCTGCACTGAAGGGACTCTCCGATCGCGACCGCGCCCTGATGCGGCGCCTGGTCGCAACGATCTTGCGGCGGCTCGGCACGTTGGGTCATGTGCTGTCGCGGCTGCTCGATCGCGGCATTCCGACCGACGCGCCGCGTGCACAGAGTGCGCTTTTGATCGGCGCCGCGCAGATTCTCTGGATGGATGTGCCCGATCATGCCGCGGTCGATCTGTCGGTGCGGCTGGTGCAGTCGGATCGGCGGGCCGCGAAATATGCCGGGCTCGTCAATGCCGTGCTGCGCCGCTGCGCGCGCGAGGGGCAACCGCTGATCGACGAGGTCAAGTCGCAGACGCTCGATGTTCCACCCTGGCTGTTGGCGCGCTGGATCGCTCACTACGGTGAGACGGTTGCACGGGACATCGCGATTGCCATCGGCTGCGAGCCCTCGCTCGATATCACCGTGAAGTCGGATGCCGCGCAGTGGGCGACGCGGCTGCACGGCGAGACGCTGCCGACAGGTTCCGTGCGCACGCTGCTGCAAGGTTCGGTGACGATGCTGCCGGGTTTTGCCGAAGGGCAATGGTGGGTGCAGGACGCCGCCGCCGCATTACCGGCGCGCTTGTTCGGCGACGTCGCCGGCAAAACCATCGCTGATCTCTGCGCCGCGCCCGGTGGCAAGACAGCACAGCTCGCGCACGCTGGCGCCCGCGTCACCGCGGTCGATCGCTCGACCAATCGCGTGACGCGGCTGCGCGAAAATCTCGCGCGGCTGGGGCTGGAGGGAGAGACCGTGACGGCCGACGCCACCGAGTGGCAAGGCGGAGCAAGTGGCGGAGGCTTCGACGGCATCCTGGTCGACGCTCCCTGCGCCTCGACCGGCACCATCCGGCGCCACCCCGACGTCGCCTGGCTCCGGCAGGAAGCCGATATCGGCGCGCTGATGGCGTTGCAGAAGCGCTTGCTGCAAAAGGCGGTCGCGCTGCTGAGGCCGGGCGGAACGCTGGTCTATTGTACCTGTTCGCTGGAACCGGAAGAGGGCGAGCACGCCATATCGGCACTTCTCGCCAGCGAACCGGCGGTGCGCCGCGCGCCGATCGATGCCGGCGAGGTCGCGGGCCTTGCGGAAATCCTGACCGCGGAAGGCGATCTGCGCACATTGCCCTGCCATCTGCCGCACGACGACCCGCGGCTGGGCGGGCTCGACGGCTTCTACGCGGCGCGGCTGGTTAAATCCTGATATTACACCCGTATTTCCACACCACCCGCTGATTCGCGGGGTTTCAAGATGGTGTCTTGCTCGCGTTTCCGGATTAAAAGGATTCGAGAGAGAATCCTCCCAATCAAGGCAAGGCGTGTCGGTCGCTCAACGCAGACGTATTTCGACGCTGATCATAGGCCGCTTCGCGCGGAACCTGATGGCGCGCGTAAGCGGCGGCTCGGTGGCGGTGACGCGGCTGTGGCCGGGCCGCACCGATCGCCTGATCATCGCTCCACATGACCTGCGCACCGCCGACGCCACTCGCGCCGCTGAGATCTATGCCGGTCGTTTCGTATTTGCCGGCAAAATCGTGACCTGCCATGGGCGCTCGATCTTCGATCTCGAGCCGCCGTCGGAAGATTGGGAAGTGGCGCTGCTCGGCTTCGGATGGTTGCGGCATTTGCGGGCGGCCGACACCGCGCTTACCCGCGCCAATGCGCGCTCGCTGGTCGACGACTGGATTTCGAATCCGTTGCACAGACGCCCGGTCGGCCGCCGCGCCGATGTGATGGCGCGCCGCGTCATGTCGTTGCTGTCGCAGGCGCCATTGGTGCTCGGCGATACCGACGGCAAATTCTATCGACGCTACTTGCGCGGATTGTCGCGCGAGATCCGCTATTTGCGCTATTCGATGCTCGATATTCCCGATGGCGTGCCGCGGCTGCAGGTGCTGATCGCGCTTTGCTATGCCTCGCTCTGCCTCGCCAACCAGGCGCGGCACATCCGCACCGCCACCCGCAAGCTCTCCGAAGAGCTGCAGCGGCAAATTCTTCCCGACGGCGGCCATATCTCGCGCAATCCCGGCGCGCTGATCGAGTTGCTGATCGACCTGCTGCCGCTGCGGCAGACCTTCGCCGCCCGCAACGTCGCGCCGCCGCCATCGCTGTTGAATGCGATCGACCGCATGATGCCGATGCTGCGCTTCTTCCGCCACGGCGACGGCAGCTTCGCGCTGTTCAACGGCATGAGCAGCGCGCCATCCGATCTGCTGGCGACCTTGCTTGCCTATGACGACAGCCACGGCACGCCGATGGCGAACATGCCGCACACCGGCTTTCAGCGCCTCGATGCCGGCACGATGACGGTGATCATGGACACCGGCCCGCCGCCGCCGGCGAGCGTCAGTCACGACGCTCACGCCGGCTGCCTGTCGTTTGAACTGTCGTCCGGGCCGAGCCGGATCGTCATCAATTGCGGCATGCCCTCTACCGGCCGCGACAGCTGGCGTCCCTTTGCGCGCAGCACGCTGGCGCATTCGACCCTGGCCTGTCACGAGACCTCGTCGTGCCAGTTCGTCGAACTGTCGGCGATGAAGCGGCTGTTGAAGGGCGCACCGGTCATCAGTGGCCCGACCAATGTGGAAAGTTATCGCGAGGCGGAAGCCAACGGCGTGTTGCTGACGGCATCGCATAACGGCTATCTCGCGCGGTTCGGCGTGGTGCATCGCCGGGTGCTGATGATCGCGCAGGACGGATCCAGGATCGACGGCGAGGACACGCTTTCGCCGGCGCCGGGCGCCCGGATCAAAGGCACCGAGACCGATTATACGCTGCGGTTTCATCTGCATCCGTCGGTGAAGGCGAGCCGACTGAGCGACGGGCGCGGCGTGATGCTGGTGCTGCCGAGCCGCGACGTCTGGACCTTCGAGGCGCTCGACGACAAGGTCGAAGTGGAGGACAGCGTGTTCCTGGCCGGGAATGACGGTCCCCGCCGCACCGCCCAAATCGTGATTCGGCAGGATTCGCGGCACGCCCCCGGCGTTCGCTGGACCTTTGTGCGCTCGACGACGGCCGCGGTCCCGGCCACCCCGGCAAAACGCAACGCACGCCGCGAGCCGGAATCGCCGCAGGAGGAATAATCCGGGCAGGCTCTCGGCTGTGCTCCCTTGACGGATGTAAGCTAATTGCTTACGTTTACTTGTGATCCGAACCTTTAAAAGCAAGGCGCTGTCGGAGCTTTGGACCAAGGGCAAGAGTTCGAGGATCGATGCGAAGATGCATAAGCGCATTTTCGCTAGGCTCGATCGTCTCGATGTCGCCGTCCGACCCGAGGAAATGAACGTTCCGGGCTTCGATTTTCATTCCTTGCAGGGATTCGATCCGAAGCGATATTCAGTCCACGTCAATGGACCGTGGTGCATCACCTTCGAATTCGAAGATGGCGAAGCCCGCCGCGTCGATTTCGAGCAATATCATTGAAAGGAGCAAACATGGTCTATGCGGCAAAGCGCAACAAAAACCGCTGCCCTACTCATCCCGGTGCGCTGCTTCGCGATGACATTGTTCCGGCCACCGGTCGGACCAAGGCGGAAATCGCCGGGCTGCTCGGGATTTCACGCCAGCATCTTTACGACATCCTGCAGGAAAGAAAGCCAGTGTCTCCAGCCATCGCGGTTCGGCTTGGCAAGCTTTTTGGCGATGGCGCGGGTATCTGGACGCGGATGCAGGCGGCCTACGATACGTGGCACGCGGAGCGGACCGAAGACGTCAGTCACATCCCGACCATCAAGGCGAAGGCCGCTTAAGATGAGCCTTCCGGGGTTGCCTACGGGTGTCCCCCCTAATTTCAAGGTATCGGAGCCGTCCGTGGTTTCGCACCACAGAAAACCGTGCTACGCGGCGGGCTTGTGATTAGGACTTAAGGAATGACCGATCATCCGCGCCGCGTGACCCGCGCTCTGTTGTCCGTCTCGGATAAATCCGGACTGATCGAATTCGCCCGCGCGCTGGCCGGCCACGGCATCGATCTCGTCTCCACCGGCGGCACCGCCAAGGCGATTGCCGCCGCGGGGCTGAAGGTCACGGATGTATCGGAACTGACCGGATTTCCGGAGATGATGGACGGAAGGGTCAAGACCCTGCATCCCAAAGTGCATGGCGGACTGCTGGCGATCCGCGGCAACGCCGAACATGCTGACGCGATGAAGGCGCACGGCATCGCGCCGATCGATCTTCTGGTGGTCAATCTCTATCCGTTCGAGGCGACGGTCGATAAGGGCGCCGGCTTCGAGGAGTGCATCGAGAACATCGACATTGGCGGGCCTGCGATGATCCGCGCCGCGGCGAAGAACCACGACGATGTCGCTGTCGTCGTCGAGGCTCAGGATTATCAGGCCGTGCTCGACGAACTCGCCGCCAATCAGGGCGCAACAACGCTGACGCTGCGCCGACGCCTTGCGGCCAAGGCCTATGCCCGCACGGCCGCCTATGACGCCGCGATCTCGAACTGGTTTGCCAGTGAGCTCAAGACCGACGCGCCGGATTTCCGCGCTTTCGGCGGACGGCTGATTCAGGCGCTGCGCTACGGCGAAAACCCGCATCAGAAGGCCGCATTCTATCGCACGCCGGACAAGCGCCCAGGCGTCGCCACGGCGCGGCAGTTGCAGGGCAAGGAGCTGTCGTACAACAACATCAACGATACGGATGCGGCCTATGAATGCATCGCCGAATTCGATCCGGCGCACACCGCGGCCTGCGTCATCGTCAAGCATGCCAACCCCTGCGGGGTCGCCGAGGGCGCCGATCTGGTCAGCGCTTACCGCAAGGCCTTCGCCTGTGACACGCAATCGCCATACGGCGGCATCATCGCCGTCAATCGCACGCTGGATGCGGAAGCGGCGCACGTCATCACTGAAATTCTGACCGAAGTGATCATCGCTCCCGATGCGACCAAAGAGGCCATTGCCATCATTTCGAAGCGAAAGAACTTGCGCCTGCTGCTCGCGGGCAGCCTGCCCGATCCACGCAGCGCGGGCCTGACTGCCAAAACCGTCGCCGGCGGCTTGCTGGTGCAGAGCCGTGACAACGCCGTGGTCGATGACATCACGCTGAAGACCGTGACCAGGCGCGGGCCCACCGATGCCGAGCTGCGCGATCTCAGATTCGCGTTCCGTGTCGCCAAGCATGTCAAATCCAACACCATCGTATACGCCAGGGATCTCGCCACCGTGGGCATTGGCGCCGGCCAGATGAGCCGGGTGGATTCCGCGCGCATCGCCGCGCGCAAGGCGCAGGATGCCGCCGACGAGGCGAAGCTCGTTCAGCCCATGACCAGGGGCTCGGTGGTGGCGTCGGACGCCTTTTTTCCGTTCGCCGATGGGCTGCTGGTCGCTATCGAAGCCGGCGCTACCGCAGTGATCCAGCCCGGCGGATCGATCCGCGACGATGAAGTGATCAAGGCCGCCGACGACGCCGGGATCGCCATGGTGTTCACCGGCGTCAGGCATTTCCGGCATTGACGTAAGCCGCGGACTTTCCACAACAAAAGTCGTCATACCCGCGAAGGCGGGTATCCAGTAATCAGCGGTGCTTACTGGATCATCCGCCTTCGCGGATGATGATGACCAATGCGCAGATTTCCCATTCGTGTATACATAAATACCACCAAAAGCAGATTTTGCCCTGCATATTGCATTAGCATAAGATAAGATGTATACAACTGGGATCCATTAGAACTCGAGTGGAGAGTCATGGCCCAATCCTTCCCGATGAATGCCTGGTACGCCGCCGCATGGGATGTCGATATCAAGCACGCGCTTTTTCCGCGGATGATCTGCGGCAAGCACGTCGTCATGTACCGGCAAGGCAATGCACGGCCTGAAATACAATTCGTCTGGCCGTTGCACCTTCATGCCGTCGCAGGAAACCATCAATCCGTCGGCATGCGTGCGCGCTTATCCTGTCGTCGAGCGTCACCGGTTCGTCTGGTTATGGATGGGCGATCCCGCAATGGCCGACCCGGCGTTGGTTCCGGACATGCACTGGAACGACGATCCCGCCTGGGCCGGAGACGGCAAGACAATTCACGTCAAATGCGATTACCGGCTGGTCGTCGACAATCTGATGGACCTGACGCACGAGACGTTCGTGCACGGAGGCAGCATCGGCAACGAAGCCGTCGCCGAAGCACCGTTCGACGTCGCTCATGGCGACAAGACCGTAACCGTGACGCGCTGGATGCGCGGCATCGAAGCGCCCCCGTTTTGGACCGAGCAGTTGCAAAAGCCGGGATTGGTCGATCGCTGGCAGATCATTCGCTTCGAGGCGCCCGGCACCGTCAATATCGATGTCGGGGTGGCGCCGACCGGCACCGGTGCGCCGGAGGGCGATCGCTCGCAAGGCGTCAACGGCTACGTGCTCAATACCATGACGCCGGAAACCGAGACAACATGCCATTATTTCTGGGCCTTCGTGCGCAATCATCACCTGACCGAACAGCGGCTCACCACGGAGATCCGCGAAGGGGTCGCGCGCATTTTCCACGAAGATGAAGTCATTCTCGAAGCACAGCAGCGCGCCATGGATGAGAATCCGGATCGCGTGTTCTACAATCTCAACATCGATACCGGTGCCATGTGGGCGCGGCGCATGATCGATCGCATGGTGGCCCGGGAAAGCCCGCCGTCAGCGATGCAGGCCGCGGAGTGAATAGATGAACGAACGCGACCCCGATCGCGCGGTATCTCACACGGTGCGCGCCCAGCTCGCGCTACGCGATCTGATCCTTTCCGGTCGACTGCGGTCCGGTGAGCGAATTTCGGAGCTCGGAGCTGTCGAGACCACCGGCGTGTCGCGAACGCCGGTGCGGATGGCACTGGTGCGGCTCGAAGAAGAAGGCCTTCTGGAAGCGATTCCCTCCGGCGGGTTCATGGTGAAGGCGTTCACCGAGCGGGACATTCTCGATTCGATCGAGCTACGCGGGGTGCTCGAAGGTGTTGCCGCACGGTTCGCTTCCGAGCGAGGGGTGTCGGCGCGCGATCTTGAGCCACTGAAAGAGAGTCTGGCGGAACTGGACGAACTGGTCGCGCAGGATCCGGTCTCGGTGGAAGCATTCTC